>UOEY01000002.1_pt1 | contig 31315 bp, 28 predicted proteins | sample 1989501 | NCBI WGS metagenome assembly UOEY01 (sample SAMEA4712198, study PRJEB27164) | hydrothermal vent metagenome | biome: marine basaltic hydrothermal vent biome; feature: marine hydrothermal vent; material: mineral | place: Pacific Ocean | collected 2011-06-14/2011-07-23 | depth 1691 m | reverse complement strand
CGGTTTGGTTCAACCGAGGGCCAGGCGGATTCGCTCCATGGCCTTTGCTACATTTTCGTGTGAGTTGAAGGCCGACAGCCGGATGTAACCCTGCCCGCATTTGCCGAAACCGGCACCCGGGGTGCAGACAACCCCGGCGCTGTTCAGCAGTTCATCAAAAAACTCCCATGAATCCCGCTGGCCGGGGATCCAGATATAGGGGGCGTTGATGCCGCCGGCGCAGTCATAGCCCAGGGCGGCCACCGCCTTGCGGATCAGGGCGGCGTTGTCCAGGTAATAATCGACCAGGGCCTTGACCTGGGCCTGGCCCTGCTCACTGTACACTGCCGCGGCCGCACGTTGCACCGGGTAGGATACCCCGTTGAACTTGGTGCACTGCCGACGGTTCCACAGCGGGTGCACGGCCTGTTTGTCGCCCCGGGAATCAAAGGCCCGGCATTCTTTGGGCACCACGGTATAGGCGCAGCGGGTGCCGGTGAAACCGGCGTTTTTCGAAAAACTGCGAAATTCGATGGCCACCTCTTTGGCCCCGTCGATCTCGTAGATGGAATGCGGCAGGGAATCGTCCCGGATAAAGGCCTCGTAGGCTGCGTCAAAGAGGATGAGCGCTCCGGTGTCCCTTGCAAAATCGACCCAGGCCTTGAGCTGATCTTTGGTAATGGTTGAACCGGTGGGGTTGTTGGGAAAACAGAGATAGATCAAATCCACCGGCTCTGACGGCAAATCGGGGACATAGTTATTGTCAACGGTTGAATCGAGATAGACGACGCCCTGGTAGTGGTCGTCGGCAAATTTGCCTGTTCGGCCGGCCATGACGTTGGTGTCGAGATAGACGGGATAGACCGGGTCCGGGATGGCAATCCGGATCCCGGTGGCAAAGAGTTCCTGGATATTGCCGGTATCGCACTTGGCCCCGTCCGAGACAAAGATTTCGTCGGCGGAGATATCGGCGCCTCTAGCCTGAAAATCATTTCCGGCAATGGCCTCGCGCAGAAATTCGTAGCCCTGTTCGGGCCCGTATCCCCGGAATGTGCTGTCCGCGGCCATCTCGTCCACGGCCCGGTGAAAGGCGTCAATACAGGCCGCCGGCAACGCCCTGGTGACGTCGCCGATCCCCAGCCGGATCACCTCCCGGTCCGGGTTTGCCTGCTGAAAGGCGGCAACCCGCCCGGCGATGTCGGAAAAAAGATAGGAGGACTGCAGCTTAAGATAATGTTCGTTAATGGTAATCATCACAATCCGTCTTGTCGGTGTTTATGAAAGATCCAGGAAAGGGCTAAAAAAATCGGCAGACAACCCCTTTGCTGAAGTCGTAGGCATGGCTGAGCAGGTCATATTCCATGTGACCGGCCTGAATGGAAAAATCCGGTCCCTTGATTTTTACGTCCCCGGGGCTGATCACCTGCTTGGTGCGATCGTAATAGTGGAGCAGGTCGGTGTATAGTTCCTGCTTTTCCAGCGGCTTGCGGACCCGGACATTGTCCCGCAGGATCAAATGGAGCCGGTCGATATTATATTGGCCGCGCTTGCTGGCAATATATATCTTGTCCCGGCCTGCCCCGGTATAGACCGCATCCACGTCGATCATGTCGATCATCCGGCCCCGCTTGCCGGTAAAGGCGCGACTGGCCTTGATCACCCACTCAATCCGGCCTTTGCTGGACATGGTGAGGGTCAGGGCATCCATGACAAAGTCCTGCGCCTGCTTCCCGCTTGCTCTCTCCAGGCCGACGTTGTAGCCGCCCCGTGGTTTGAGGAAAGAGGCCACTGACGGTTCCCAGATCGGGCTGCTCAGGAACAGGAACAATGGTACCAGCCAGAGCAGATTGCGTCGGTTGATAATCATCATCCGGAGTAGGTGGCAAACATGGATGCCAGTTGGCCCCTGGCCTCAAGGATCAGGTCGCATACTTCCCGTACCGCTCCGTGACCGCCGGGACGGCTGGTGACAAAGTGGACCCGGCTCCTGACTTCCGCCATCCCGTCGGCCGGGGTCGCTGCCAGGCCGACCCGCTTCAGTAACGGCAGGTCAAGCCAGTCGTCGCCCATGTAGGCGGTCTGCTCGGGCCGGAGTCCGGACTTGAGCAGGATATCTTCATAGGCCTGCATTTTGTTGGTCGTGCCCTGGACCACGTACTTCATCTTCAAGTCGGCGGCCCGGCGGCTGACCGACGCGGAGGAACGGGCCGTTATCAGGCCCACCTCCACCCCGGCTTCCTGGAGAATCCACAGGCCGAAACCGTCCTTGGTATTAAACCCCTTGGATTCATCGCCGTCATGGGTATAGATAATGGTCCCGTCGGTGAGTACCCCGTCCACGTCAAGGAGCAGGATTTGCACCTGTTTTGCCCGGGGCAGGGCCGCTTTCCACATGGCGCTTCGTTCCACGGGTTGCGTACGGCTGCGAGCCCGTGCCGGCAGGGCCCGGGTCGGTTCGCAGCCGGAGGGCGGAGTCTCCCCTGCCTGCGGTTTGCCCGGCGGGCATGGTCCCCGGTTATTCATTGTCTGGCTCCCCTGCCGCGGCCCGGATGGCCAGGAGCTGTTGCAGCAACCCCTCGACCCGGTCAAGGGGCCAGGAGTTGGGACCGTCGCACAGGGCCTGGTCCGGCTCGGGGTGAACCTCCATGAACAGGCCGTCGATCCCGGCCGCCATGGCCGCCCGGGCCAGGGGGGGGATGAATTCCCGCCGGCCGCCGGAGCTGCCGCCCGCGCCGCCCGGCAGCTGCACGGAATGGGTGGCGTCAAAGATAACCGGACAGCCGAACGAGCGCATCACGGGCAGGGCGCGCATATCCACAACCAGGTTGTTGTAACCGAAACTTGAGCCGCGCTCGGTCAGGACAATGCGACGGCCCCCGGCGGCCCGCATCTTGGCGACGGCATATTTCATGTCCCAGGGCGAGAGGAACTGGCCTTTTTTCAGATTCACGGTCTTGCCGGACCGGGCCGCAGCCACCAGCAGATCGGTCTGGCGGCAGAGAAGAGCCGGGATCTGGATTATGTCAAGGACCTCGGCCGCCAGGCCGACCTGGGCAACCTCGTGGACATCTGAGACCACCGGCACCTTGATCTCTTCCCGGATGCGGCCCAGCAGGCGCAGCCCTTTTTCCAGGCCCGGGCCGCGAAAGGAATCCAAGGAAGTCCGGTTGGCCTTGTCAAACGAGGCCTTGAACACATAGGAAATCCCCAGGCGGGCGCAGATCCGTTTCATCTCCCGGGCAATGGACCGGGCTAGGTCCCCGGACTCGAGCACACAGGGTCCGGCAAGGAGCACAAGGGGCTGGCCGCTGCCGATCCTGATCGGCGGGCCAGCCGGCAAATCGTTCATGCAGACCGTATTCATGCAGTGGCGAATCTCAAAAAAAATTAGTGTTTCTGACTTTTGGTCAGGGCCGCCTTGATGAATTCCCTGAAAAGGGGATGCGGCTTCATGGGTTTGGACTTGAATTCGGGATGAAACTGGCAGCCGAGGAACCAGGGATGGTCGGCCAATTCGATAATCTCCACCAGGGTGTTGTCCGGTGAGGTGCCGCTGACCACCAGGCCGGCTTTTTCCAGCTGGTCGCGGAACAGGTTGTTGAATTCGTAGCGATGTCGGTGCCGCTCGCTGATCTCGTCCTGGCGGTAGGCGGTATAGGCCAGCGTACCCTCGCGCAGCCTGCAGGGATAGGCGCCAAGGCGCAGGGTCCCGCCCATGTCGGAATTTTCGTCCCGGATCTCGGTCTTGCCGGTCCGGAAATCAAGCCACTCTTTCATCAGGTAAATGACCGGGTACGGTGTCTCCTGGTCGAGCTCGGTGGAATGGGCGCCATCCAGCCCTGCTATATTGCGTGAAAATTCGACAACGGAAAGCTGCATGCCGAGACAGATGCCAAAAAAAGGCACCTTGTTTTCGCGGGCATAGGTAATGGCCTTGATCTTGCCCTCCATGCCGCGGCTGCCGAAACCGCCGGGCACCAGGATGCCGTCGCACTCCTGCAGAATTTCTTCCGGATTCTGCGCCTCCAGGTCCTCGGCGTTGATGTACCTGAACTCCACCTTGGCGTGATTTGCTATGCCTCCATGCACCAGGGCCTCGTTCAAACTCTTGTATGACTCCTGGAGTTCCACATACTTGCCGGTGATGCCGATGGTGACGGTATGTTGGGGATGCTTGATCCTGTACACCAGTTCTTCCCACGGCTTGATGTAGGGCGCCCCGGTCCAGATGCCCAGCTTTTCAAGGACCCGGTCATCGAGTCCCTCCGCGTGCAGTCGCAGGGGCACCTCGTAAATACTTTCCACGTCAACGGCCGTGATGACCGAATCCGGCTCCACGTTGCAGAACAGGGCGATTTTTTTCTTCAGATCAGCAGACAGCGGCGTCTCGGTCCGGCAGACCAGGATGTCCGGCTGGATACCGCTGGCCAGCAGGCCCTTGACACTGTGCTGGGTGGGCTTGGTCTTCATTTCGCCGGCGGTTTTGATGTAGGGCACCAGGGTCAGGTGGATGAACAGGGTGTACTCCCGGCCCAGGTCGCCGCGCAACTGGCGAATGGCCTCGATAAAGGGCAGTCCCTCGATATCGCCCACGGTCCCGCCGATCTCGATGATGGCCACATCGACAGCACCGTCGAGCTGCAGCACGGCCTGCTTGATTTCATCGGTGATATGCGGAATGACCTGAACCGTGCCGCCGAGATACTCGCCGTGCCGTTCCTTCATGATCACGGAATAGTAAATGCGGCCGGAGGTGTAATTGTTTTTCTGCGCCATGACCGCGTTGGTATAACGCTCGTAATGGCCCATATCCAAATCGGTCTCGGCCCCGTCATCGGTCACGTACACTTCGCCGTGCTGAAACGGGTTCATGGTCCCGGGGTCAACGTTGATGTACGGATCAAGTTTCTGGAATGTCACCGTCATTCCCCGGCTCTCAAGCAGCGCACCGAGAGAGGCCGCAGCCAGACCCTTGCCCAGGGAGGAAAGGACCCCGCCGGTGATAAAAATAAACTTGGTCTTCTTGGTCGGCTGTTTTTTCATAACGCGTACCTGTTGGAGGCTTGGCAAAAAACCTGAATCCGTGACGGCTTGAGGTAATATTCCAGGCAATATGTGGAATTTATAGCATTACTGACGAATACATGCATTTTATACTCTGCACCGCGCCGCCCTGCGGTCCGGCCGATAATGGCGCAGCTGCTGCGTTGGTAACTTGTTGATATCACAAGGATAATCACATCGTTGCCGCCTCGAAGGTCTCGCAGGCTCGCTATCTGCATCTGCACCGTTCTTGAACGCTCACGGGTTCAGGAACAAAGAAAAGCGCAGCGTTAAGCCGCCGCAGATCAGTTGCCAACTTATACACCAAACCCCGGCCATTGACAAGCCGTGCCTCTCGGCTTTGTTGCGAAGATTCCGAACGTACCGGGTGCTGAGCCGCCCCGGGTTCGGGATGGTAAAAAAAAACCCCGCCCCCGCCGGCATAAGCCGGCAGGAGAGAGGGCGTTTCCAGCAGAGCGCTTCCGGTTGTCAGCTGGTTTTATTGAGATGAAAATCCGGATACGCGGAAACAGCGACTTCCGCCTGGTCGAGTCCGGCGATCTCCACCTCGGCGGAGACCCTGAGCGGCACGACCTTGTCCAGCAGCTTGAAGAACGTATACATTACCACGAAGACAAAGATGAAGTTGGTCACGACACCGATGAGCTGGGCTATAAACTGCGAGGAGTTGCCATAGAACAGCCCTTTGACGGTGCCGGCGACGCCGTTGATCCCGTCGCCGTAGGTTCCGTCGGCAAAAAGGCCCAGCGCCAGAAGTCCCCAGGCCCCGTTGACGCCGTGGACGGAAATCGCGCCGACCGGATCATCAATCTTCAGCACCCGCTCGACGAAGAGTACGCTGATGCAGAGGAGAATTCCGGCAATGGCGCCGATGATGACGGCGGCAACAGAATTCACGTAGGCGCAGGGCGCGGTGATGGCGACCAGTCCGGCCAGCAGGCCATTGGCCGCCATGGAGACGTCGGGCTTGCCGTAGAATTTCCACATGTAAAACATGGCGAAGAGCGCTCCGGAGGCGGAGGCCAGCATGGTGTTGGTGGCGATGACGCCGATCCGCAGGTCACCGCCGGCCAGGGTCGAGCCGGCATTGAAGCCGAACCAGCCGAAGGCGAGGATGAAACAACCGGTGATTGCCATGGGAATGTGGTGTCCAGGTATGGCGTTTGCTTTGCCGTCCTTGGTGAATTTGCCGATCCGCGGGCCGAGGATGATGGCCCCTGCCAGTGCCGCAACGCCGCCGGTCATGTGGACGACCGACGAGCCGGCAAAATCGAGAGTCCCGTGGCCGATGCCGAAATTGGCCCCCAGCTGCGACAGCCAGCCGCCGCCCCATATCCAGTTGCCATACAGCGGGTATACGAACATCGCGATAAAGAAGGCGTAAAAAACAAAGGACTTGAAGGTCCAGCGTTCCGCCATTGAGCCCGTCGGGATAGTGGCGGTGGTGTCCATGAAGACCATCTGAAAGAGAAACAGGGAGAAGATCGCCGCATCATAGGTGCTGCCGGAAAGGAAAAAACCCTTGGTTCCGAACAGGCCGAAATCGTATCCGAAAAGATGAACCACGAACTCGTTGTTCAGTAACCCGGTGCCGCCGCCGAGGCTGCCGATATTGCCCACGCCGCCCATCTGGAGGGCAAACCCGCAGATCCAGTAACCGAGCATCCCGATGCCGTAGACCATCATGTTCATGGCCATGGTGTGGCCGGCATTCTTGGCCCGCGTAAACCCGGTTTCCGCCAGGGCGAAGCCCGCCTGCATGAACATGACGAGAAAGCCGCAGAGCAGGGTCCACATGAAATTGATGGCAATCCGGTTATGACCGATGACATCCGCCAGCTTTACGGCCAGCGGTTCCTTCTTCCCCATCGTTGTCATGTCCGCTTGGGTGGGGGCATTCTTGGTGGCGTCGATTACGTCAGCTGCTCCGCCGGTATTTGCACCCGAGGGATCCGGCACCAGCGTGGCTGCTGCCGCAGTTGATGTCAGGATATTGGGTGTTTCATTTCCGGCATAGACCATGCCTCCAATAAACAACAACATCACAAGGGATAATACACTGACTAATCGTTTCATTTCATTTCACCTCTCCACTTTGTATTTTTTGCCGTATCGCGGCAGGTTTAAATCACATGCTGCAAGACCGGTTCCAATCAGTCATAATGCAGGTCTGCTGTGTCTACAGAACAAAATCCGTGCCATTTTTAATATATTGTTTTTGTTTAATATTTAGCAGCTCTATCCCCAACGCCGCTTGACGAACCTGATTCCCGTCTACGCGGGGATGACGGAACGTTTACTCTTATTTTCATTCCCGCAGACAGTGGCCTTGGGTATGTAAGGGAAACTCATATTTTGGTTGAATTTGGTTAACAGTCGCTTGATATTTTGTTTTTGTCAATTTTGCATTTTTGTAATTTTTTGTAAATTGCCATACATTTTTGTACGATGTCACGGTTTTGTTGAATGTGAGGTGGCAGGATATTAGTGGACTCTTTTTTAAGAAGGGATTTATAATTTACGAGGAGGTGTTCAATGAAAAAGAAGCGAAGGAGAATATACCCGGAACTTTAAAAAAGAAGCGGTTAATCTGACCGGTTTATGGCCGGTCGGGACCGTGGTTGAGAAAGGCGGTAGCAGGGAAGACCTTCGACCTGAATTTGTGACGGCTTGAGGCGATATTCCTACAATAGGAATTTATTACATTATTGTCGAATAAGCGTATTCTCCGGTCTTTACCGCACCGTCCTGCTGGGCGCCCGAGAACGGATTCAGGCGTCGAGGCACGCGGCAAAGAAACGGATGCCGGGGGAGGCGTCGTTGTAGTAGGCAAAGGGTCTCCCTTTCTTCATCGGGAGGCCCTTTTTATTTATTGCCTGGAGAGCAGCTGGGGTCAGTGTTTAAAAGAGCGCTGGCCGGTGAACATCATGGCGACCTGCGGGTCGGCTTGGTTGCAGGCCTCGATGGACTCGTAATCGCGTATGGAGCCGCCGGACTGAAGAATAGCGCTAATGCCTTCGTGGATCCCTACGTCCGCGGCATCGCGGAACGGAAAGAAGGCGTCGGAGATCATGACCGAGCCGGGCAGGCCGGCCCGGTCCGCTTGGACCTTGGCGTCAATCTCTTCTTTGTCGGCCAAGTCTCTTTTGCCCTGCTCGACCGCCAGCGCCAGGTCGGAGTAAGGGCAGCCGAATTTGTCAAAGCAGGTAATATCGGCATACTTGATGTAGGCCTTATGCACGGCAATCTCCGCCACGCCGACCCGGTCCTGTTCGCCGGTGCCGATGCCGGTGGTGCAGCCGTCCTTGACGTAGATGACCGAGTTGGAGGTGACGCCGTGTTCCACTGCCCAGCCAAAGATCATGTCGTCTATTTCCCGCTGGGTGGGTTGACGTTCGCAATGGTACTCCTTGCCTTTATGGGTGGCGGTCGCCGGTTTGAGATCTGCAACCGAGCGGATGGTGTTGATTGCCGACTGCTGCACGATAATGCCGCCGTCGATGAGACTTTTGAAGTCGACGAAACGATATTTTTCAAAGTCGGCCAGCCGGTCGATGCGGCTTATGCGGATGACCCGCAGGTTTTTCCGCTGGGCCAGGATTTCGAGGGTTCCCTCGTCAAATTCGGGCGCGCAGACCACTTCGAGATAATTTTTCGCCATGAGTTCGGCCGTTTCCCTGTCAACGGCCCTGCTGGTAATGACCGCTCCGCCAAAGGCGGCGATGCGGTCGCACCGGTTGGCCTTGTTATAGGCATAGGCCAGCGTATCGCCGATGGCCGCGCCGCAGGGGTTGTTGTGTTTAAGGATTACCGCCGCCGGTTTGTCCACCAGGTATTTGAGGATGTTCAGGCCGTTGTCCACGTCGGTCAGGTTGATTTTTCCCGGATGCTTCCCGACCTGCAGCATGTCGTCCACCGTGATGCCGCTGACCAGGCCGTTGCCGGGCTTGATAAAGGTGCAGTCGCCCAGGACCAGGTTGCCGTTGACCAGCTCGAACAGGGCCGCCTCCTGGTTCGGGTTTTCGCCGTAACGCAGGCCCCGCTCCTCCGTGGTGCCGTCATCCTTGGTAATTTTCCAGGTTTTTTTCCGGTACACCAGGGTCTGGTCGCCGAACGAGATGGTCATGTCCAGGGGAAAACTGTCGCCCAGGATGGTTGAGTACATTTTTTTAATATCACCCATGGTTTCTCACTCCGTCTTTTAAGTTTTTTTAAATTTTTTAAACCTGTTGGATTAATGGTGCAGTCATGCTGTTGCCCAGGGCCTGAAATTCCCGGTCCCAGTCTTTGCAGACCGGGTCGAAGCCTTTGGCGGCGACCATGGAACACACCTCGCTCATGGTACGGAGGTCGCCGATACTGAACTGTTCTCCGTCATGCTCGCCGCTGGTGTAGCCGCCGGGAGCCGTGCATGAACCGGCCGAATAGCGGGTCGGTGCCAGTCCCAGCATGCCGTCACGGAAGCGGGCCTCCTCCCGGGTGGATAAAATCAGGCCGACATCAGGGTCAAATAGACGCAGGCTGAACATCAGTTGACTCAGGTTTTTTTCACTCACCGTAACCAGCGGCTCAAAGGCCCCGGCCGCCGGCCGCAGCCTGGGAAAGCTGACGGTAAAGGAGGTCTGCCAGAACCTCTTGCGCAGCCACTGCAGGTGCAAGCCCAGGGCCAGGCCCTCGACCCGCCAGTCCGCGAGTCCCAGCAGCGCGCCGATGCCGATTTCCCGGTAACCGGCGGCCCCGGCCCGGTCAGGAGTGCTGATCCGGTAATCATAGTCACACTTTTTACCGGCGAGATGCACCTGGTCGTACACCCGGCGGTCATAGGTTTCCTGGTAGACTGCCACTGCCGTGATTCCCGCCTTGAAAAGCCGGTTGTACTCGTCCTCTTCCAGCGGCTGCACCTCAATGGACAGGGCCGCGAACCTGTCGCGCAACCTGAGGGTGATCGCTTCCAGGTAATCCACTCCCAGGGCCTTTGGCGCCTCGCCGCTGACCAGCAGGATGTGCCGGAATCCCCGTTTATACAGAATCATGGCTTCGGCCTCGGCCTCGTCCAGGGTCAACTTGCGGCGGGGAATGGGGTTGCCGGCGGCAAAACCGCAGTAAGCGCAGCGGTTGATACAGAAATTGGAGAGATAGAGCGGGGCATAGATCTGGGTGGTCCGGCCGAAACGCTGAATGGTAATCTCCCTGGACCTTGCCGCCATCTCGGGCAGGAATTGTTCGGCGGCCGGGGAGAGCAGGGCGGCCAGGTCATGGATGTCGAGCCGTTTCCTGGTAAGGGCGGCGCGGACATCGTCCCCGGTTGCCGGTGTGAGCCATTGCCTGAGCCGTGAGAATTGCGGAATAGAGGGCGGCATCAGGCTTGGATAAAGTTCAGGTCAGCCGTCACCATGCCGGACAGGGGCGATGAGGCGCTGGCGGTTTTTGATTGCCTCCCCAGTCCGGCTTCAAAGGCCTCGCGGCCCGCTTCGACCGCGGCCTTGAAGGCGCGGGCCATCCGGACCGGGTCGCCGGCCACGGCCAGGGCGGTGTTGACCAGCACCGCGTCGGCCCCCATTTCCATGGCCTGGGCGGCATGGGAGGGGGCGCCGATCCCGGCGTCCAGCACGACCGGTACCCGGGCCTGGGCGATGATGATCTCCACCTGCATGGTTGTCCTGATTCCCTGGTTGGTGCCGATGGGGGAGGCCAGCGGCATCACCGCCGCCGCTCCCACGTCCTGCAGGCGCAGGGCCAGGATGGGGTCGGCATTGATGTAAGGCAGTACCGTGAAGCCCTCCCTGACCAGCTCTTCCGTGGCTTTCAGGGTGTCGACCGGATCGGGCAGCAGGGTGCGGGGGTCCGGGGTCACTTCAAGCTTGAGCCAGCTGGTGCCGCTTGCCGCCCTGGCCAGGTGCGCCAGGCGGATGGCCTCTTCGGCGTTCCGGGCGCCTGAAGTGTTGGGGAGAAAGTGAATTTTGGTCAGGTCCAGGGCGGCCATGATGTCGTCTGCCGGGTTTTCCAGGTCAACACGGCGCAGGGCGACCGTGACCATCTCCGAGCCGGAAGCGTCAACGGCCTGGCGCATGATCGAACTCGACGCGAATTTGCCGGTGCCGACAAAGAGCCGGGACGAGAATGATGTATCGGCAATGCTCAGCATTTCAGCCGCCTCCTACGAAACGGATCAGTTCAACCTTGTCGCCTTCTTTCAGCCCCAGCCGTGGATATTGCCCGGGCTTGATAATCCGGCCATTGATCTCGGCGACCACGGTGTCCGGCTGCAGGTTCAGCGAATCGAGCAGGGTACTCAGGGTGATGTTTTGATCAAGGTTTTTTTGTTGACCGTTTAAGATAATTTGCATTTTTATAATATAGTTGAGGGCCGGACGGCGCTAAGCCGTTGACCACGCACGGATTCAGGATTTATTCAACATCATAATCCGATATGAGTGGCTTGCCAACTCTGATTTTGGCTGGTTGACGCGGCCCTGTTGTTTGTTCCTGAATCGGTGACGGCTTGAGGTGATATTCCGGGCAATATGTGGAATTTATTGTATTATATGCCGCATAAACGTATTTCCTGTTTTCACCGCGCCGCCCTGCGGTCCGCCAGAGAACGGCGCATCTGCTGCGTTGGCAACTCGTTGATATCACCCCGGGATAATCAACATCGTTGCCGCCTCGAAGGTCTCGCAGGCTCGCTATCTGCATCTGCACCCTTCTCGAACGCTCACGGATTCAGGTTGCTGATCCGGAAACGGTCTATTGATCCCGGCCGGTCTGCGGGGCAATGTGCCCGGATGGTTCGACGCATCGCTTTTGCAGGATGGTATAGGCGCTGATAACGGCATTGTCACCGACCTGGCAGTCATGCAGCAGGACGCCGGGTTCAAGGAGACAGCCGCTGCCGATTTCCGACCGGCCGGTGATCTGCACGCCGGGATGGATCACGGTGTCACGGCCGACAGGGATATCCAGGGCGATAAAGGTGGTCTCCGGGCCATACATGGTCACGCCGGCAAGCATCAGCTCCCGGTTGCGCCGCCGTTGCAGCTCTTGATGGGCCTGCGCCATTTCAAAGCGCGAGTTGACCCCCAGCACGTCAATGGCTTCCGGGTGGTTATATTTATGGACCTTCCGTCCCTGCCGGTTGGCGATGGAGACGATATCGGTCAGGTAGACCTCACCCTGGCTGTTGTCGGTATCCACCTCCTTGAGAGCGCTGAAGAGAAACGCGCGCTCAACCAGGTAGATGCCGGCATTGATTTCCCGGAGTTGCAACTGTTCGGCAGAGGCGTCCTTCTGCTCCACGATTTCCAGGACCTCGCCCTGTTCGTTGTTGATGATCCGGCCGTAGCCGGAGGGGTCCTCCAGTATGGTGGTCATCAGCGTGATTGCGGCACCTGTTGACCGGTGTTGCCTGATCATGGCATCAAGGGTTTCCGGCCGGATAAGCGGCGTGTCCCCGCAGATCATCATGACCGTCCCGGCTCCGGCGCAGGCCTTTTCCGCGCAGAGCACGGCATGGCCGGTGCCGAGCTGTTCCGCCTGGAGTACGGTGGTGACCTGGTAATCCCGCAGCGACGCGGTAACTGCCCCGGACTGGTGGCCGACAACGACTGCGGTTGTCTCGACAGGGCTTTTGCTCACTGCATCAAGCACATGGTGGAGCATGGGTTTAAAGAAGACCTCGTGCAGCACCTTGGCCCTGGAGGATTTCATGCGGGTGCCCTTGCCGGCAGCCAGGACAACGGCGGTGATTATGTTGTTCATTTCGTGTCGTCAGGTACGGGTTGATGGCTCTATCTTTAGCCGCGCAGTTTCTCGGGATGAAGGAGATTCTTCTCCATGTTCCTGATTTCATCGATACCGGAGATGACGATTTCGGGATCGGTTTGTAACTGTTTTTCAGGCAGCTTGTGGTCATAATCTACATTGCTCAGCAGGTACTTCATGCAGTTGAGCCGCGCTTTTCGTTTGTTATCCGATCGGATAATGGTCCAGGGGGCAATGGTGCGGTTGGACTCGTTGAGCATCTGGAATTTTTTGACACTGTACTGGTCCCAGTATTTTTGTGCCAGGTTGTCCACGGGCGACAGTTTGAACTGTTTGAGCGGATCGGTCTTGCGGGCCTCGAAACGGTGGGCCTGCACATCCTTGGAAACAGAAAAGTAGAATTTAAACATTTTGATGCCGTCCTTGACCAGGAGTTCTTCAAAGAGCGGCACGTCCTTGAGAAAACGTTTGTGCTGCTCATCGGTGCAGTAGCCCATGACCGGTTCGACCATGGCCCGGTTATACCAGGAGCGGTCGAAGAGGACCAGCTCGCCGGTCGCCGGCAGGTGGGGGACGTAGCGCTGAAAATACCATTGGCTGGTCTCGGTGTCACTGGGCTTGCTCAGGGCCGTGACCCTGGCGCCCCGGGGATTGAGAAAGGTGGTGATCCGCTGAATGGTCCCCCCCTTGCCGGCGGCGTCCCGTCCCTCGAAGATTATCAGGACCCGCGTACCCGTGGCCTTGATGTGCTTCTGCAGTTTCATAAGTTCGATCTGCAGCGTTTTCAGCTCAATCTCGTAGTCGAGCTGTGACTGTTTGATCCAGATGGGAACCCGGTTGCCGCCCTTTTCCTTGTCTCTGAACTTATAGGCGGTCCCTTCGAGAAGCCTGAACTTGGCTAGGGAGTTTTTCTTTTTTTTCTTGTCCGTCATCTCTTTTCCCCATGGTTGATGTTTAAAACCTAAAACCGCGGAATCCGGTCAGGAAATAAATTTTCCGAATTTTTTACGTTCTTTATCCATGATTTCCAGCTCTTTGTGGCCGGGAATAATAATGCTCGGGTCTGGCGTGAAGTCAAGGGTTCGGCTGCGACCGATGTACTTGACGGCCTTGAGGATCAATTTCATGGTGTGCAGCCGGGCCTTATGCTTGTCGTCTGATTTGACGACGAACCATTTGGAGTCTTTGGTATGCGTTTTTTTCAGCAGCCGGTATTTCATTTTTGTGAACTCATCCCATAAATCCTGGGCCTGCAGGTCAACCTCGCTTAGTTTCCACTGCCGTAGCGGATCGTTTTTCCGCCGTTCAAAACGTTTGGCCTGTTCCTCCTTGGAAACCGAAAAATAGAGCTTCAGGAGAAAGGTTTTTTTATCATCGATAAAGTTACGTTCGTAACTGGCCACTTTTTTCATGAAGCGTTTGTATTGCTCCTGGGTGCAGAAGCCCATGACCGGTTCCACCAGGGCGCGGTTGTACCAGGAACGGTCAAAGAGGACGATTTCACCGGACCGGGGAAACTGCTCTATATAGCGTTTCATATGCAATTCGGTGCGCTGGGTTTCGCTGGGCTTGCCCATGGCTACGACCCGGTAATGCTTTTCATTCATATACCGGGTTATCCGGCGGATGGTGCCGCCCTTGCCCGAGGCATCCCGGCCGTCAAAGAGGATGATTATTTTTTTGCCGGTTCGTTCCAGGTGACGCTGAAGCTTGATGAGTTCAGCCTGAAAGGGTTTCATCTCCTCGGCATTGTAGTAGTGCTCGAAGGCGGTTTCGAGGATTTTGTCCTTGTCTTCGTCACTCAGGACCTTACGGATTTTCTTCCAGTGTTCCGAAGATGCTCCGAGGGTGTCAATATTTTGATAGATTCGATCCAGGGCATCCTTGATAACGGTAGACATGCGCGTGGGAGGGAGCGCTGTTTCCTGTTTAGTGTTCGATTGTATATTTTTTGCCGGTATGGTTTTCGTGGCCATGTCAATCTCCATGGTGAATATAGGTAAAGACCAAGAACGTAATTTGATATAGATGTTCCCCTTCTGTCGGGGACAGTCAACCAAATGTTATAATAACGATTTCTTATCTAAGGACATTTTCCGGGGTTGGCAAATTCAGACAGGGGAATTCGTTCCCGGATGGTCATAAATATTTTTTACTACAGCTCAGCATGTTAAGATTTTGAAAAAATACGAAACGTCAAATATATAATGTTTACGAGTTTATCGCAAGGAAACGATTGCCGCTAACCGTATACGGATGGGTATGGACCTGAATCCGTGAGCGTTCGAGAACGGTACAGATGCAGATAGCGAGCCTGCGAGACCTTCGAGGCGACAACGATGTTGATTATCCTGGTGCGATATCAACGAGTTGTCAACGCCGCAGATGTGCCGTTATCGGACGCCCCGCAGGGCGGGGCGGTGCAGTCAATAAAATGAGTTTGTTGAATAATACAATAAATTCCATCTATTGCATGGAGTGTCATCTCAAGCCGTCACGGATTCAGGATGGACACTAGTTCAGCTTTCTGCCCAGCCGGTACATCTTTTCGTAGATGGAGGGCAGATGATTCTCCTTTAAGGCCGATATAACCCTATCGATATCATAGGGACAGCGAAAATGTTCGACTCTAATTCCTTCTGCGGTCAACTCCAGAACGGCGTATGAGCTATCGGGACATCCGTCAAACATCCGGCCGACTGAGCCGGGGTTGATGAAATGAACGTGGTTGACTTTTTTGTGGTATGGCGAGTGGGAATGGCCGGAGATCACGATGCCGCAGTCACTCTTTCCGGCCAGTTCGTGAAAGCGGTTGATCGGCGTTTCCTGAAAAAGAAATTCGTTATGGTGGGCCGGGCTGCCGTGGAACAGGCCGAGGCGGTGACCGGCCACCTCAAGTTTCAAGGTTTTTGTAAATTCCTTGAGGAACTTTTTATTGCCGGACGTCAGGTGGTCCGCCGTCCAGGTGTACATGACCCGTTTTTCCTCTGTGCTCGGTTTTTTAAAGGTTTCTCCCTTCAGCAGCTTCAGCACCTTGATATCAGTGTTGCCCAAGATGGAAAGCGCATGATGACGGCGCAGCCAGTCAAGAGTCTCGTTGGGAAACGGGGCATAGACCGTGGAGTCGCCGCAGTTGCAGATCAGGTCAAAGACCGTGCCGGCGGTTTGCGCCGCCACGGCTTCAAGGGCCGGGGAGTTGCCGTGGATATCACTGAGCAGGAGAATTTTCATTGGCCGGGTGCGTGTTGATTCAAAGGCGCGGAGATTCAGTTAACCATGGTTAACTAAGGCGGGCTTAACGCCCGCAACCCAAACGTTGCGGGATGCAATACAAAAAAGTGACAAGCTTGACATGTTGTTAATTAGCTGATTTAATGGACTAATTTAAATATCGAATATCGAACAAGGAATATCGAATTATGAAGTTTTCTTTTCCATGGCAGTTTTCAGGCTGGTTACAAAAATTGATATTAACTGATTCCTGAATCCGTGACGGCTTGAGGTTAAGTTCCATGCAACATGTGGAATTTATTGCATTATTGACGAATAAATTCATTTTATACTTTTCACCGCGCCGCCCTCCGGGACGCCCGATAACGGCGCATCTGCTGTGTTGGCAACTCGTTGATATCACGCCAGGATAATCAACATCGTTGCCGCCTTGCATCTGCACCATTCTCGAACGTTCACGGATTCAGGTGATTGTTTTCATCGAGCAATGATTCGAGTTTTGATGGTGGTTCAATGAATTTTGCTCTCTTAATCATTTTTAACCACACAAGCGTTTCTCGTAGTTCCTTGAGAGAAATCTTCATCTTGTGGATGAAATCAGCTCGTGATTCTGCACTTTAAGCTTCACCATAATTAGGTGCTGGTGATGTACCGCTTCGAATGAGTTGTCCGGCAATATGGTTGCCGGCTTTACTATTTGGCAATGATCCAGCCACAGTAATGACTCGTACCGCAAAATCAATTAAACGATCTTCCAAGTCAAATTTTTTCTCTTCCTTCATCAATCGATATTCCTTGTTCGACATTCGATATTCAATTTAAATCGCTAAATCACTACAAAATATACATACTCAATTTGTCACTTTATTGTATTACACCCAATGTTGCGTCCTGAGTACCTTTTGGATGCAACAGCTGAATATTAGGTAAAAATTGCTACGTAATTTTCTTGTTTTTTATGACAGAAGTTCAGGAGTAAGGTACTAATCCCGTTTGTTCCACCATTTTCTAAGTGTCCACCCGCACCCCATATTCGCACGATCAGGGATCACGGCATAGAGGGACTATAGCTGCTCTCCCTGATTGCACGAATATGGGGTGCGGGTGGACACTTAGAGATTAGAGCAGGGGGCCGATCACCAGAGCACTGTTCTCCTTGAAGCGGTCAAAAAAGCTGCGTTGTTTAAGCCGTTCCGTGTCCAGTTGATAAGTACCCTGCAGGTATTCTTGCTGAATTTTCCGGAGTTCGGCTGTGAATTCCTTGTTGTAGACAAAGAGGGTCAATTCAAAGTTGAGCCAGAAACTGCGCATATCAAGATTCACGGACCCAATCAGACTGAAGTCGTTGTCCACCGTGATGGTCTTGGCGTGGAGCAGCCCTTCGGTAAAGAGCATGATCCGCACACCGGCCATGGCCAGTCGTTCATACAGGGCATAGCTGGCATAGTGAACGAGTTTGGAATCGTTTTTTTCCGGGACAATGATGGTGACCTCGACACCACGGTCGGCGGCGGATTTCAAGGCGGCCAGGATGGCGTTGTCGGGAACAAAGTAGGGGGTGGTCAGGATCAGTTCCCGGCGCGCGGCGTAAATAGTGGTCAGAAGCAGGTTGTGAATGGCCTCTTCGGCAAAACCGGGTCCTGACGGGACAAGTTGCACCGGAGCCTCGCCGGTTTTTTCCACCGGATGGATATCGGCCAGGTCGATCAGATTGTGGGCGCTGGCATTATTCTCTATCGTCCAGTCGGATAAAAAGGTGGCTGTCATCGCCTCCACGACCGGCCCTTCGACCCGGACCATGGTATCAATCCAGCGGCCGACATTTTCGTTCTGTTTAAAGAAGCGCGGGTCGACCAGGTTTTGGCTGCCGGTATAGGCGACACGGCCGTCAATGACGACGATTTTACGGTGGTTTCTCAGGTCGATACGGACGAAGAGCGCCCGGATGATACCGGCCGGCAGGGCCTCGACGATCTCGATTCCCTTGGCCCGCATCTCGGCCGCGCATTCGCCTCGCAAAAAAAGTTTGCTGCCGATTGAATCGAGCAGTATTCGACAGGTAATCCCTCGCCGGGCCGCGCGTATCAGGGCTGCTGCCACCTCATCGGCCAGTCCGCCTTCGTTCCATATATAAAATTCGAGGAAGCAGCTGGAGCGGGCCTGGTCGATATCGATGACCAGGCTGCGCAGAAAATTCCGGGCCTTTTCTATAAGAGTCAGTGTGTTCCCGCCCATGGCGGGAATGCCGATGACGGTATCGGCCTGACGGTGGATCGGCCGGCATTCAGGGTTGAGCTGGTTCCAGTCGATGGTGGGGCGCTGTTTCAAATTCCTCGCCCAGCGGGTGAATATGTGCAGATCGGAGGCGACCCGTTCGGCTCGTTTTTCGCCCAGTCGGTTCTCACCGAACAGCAGATAGATAACGGCCCCGATCAGCGGCAGAAACAGAATTACGACCAGCCAGGCCAGGGTAACGCTGGCGGCCCGCTTCCGCATGATGACCCGCAGAGCAAGGCCCATCCGAATGGCCAGGTCGGCGAGGAAAATGGATGAAGTGAATATCCAGTAAAAGTTGCTCATGCGGTCCAAGAGATTATTGGAAAAATATGGACAACTTTCCTTGAATTGAACCGACAGGTCAAGGGAAATTGTTCGCCGGTCCTTATTTTCAGTGTTTTTCTTTTTTTATTTTCTGTTAGAGTAAGTCCGTGCCTGACGTTGTCACCAGGAAAGGAGGCTGCCTGCGGTTTTTCCCCGGCCCCTTGGAAATTTTAGCAAGAGTTTAAGCAAGAGTTTTCTTATGAAGATCAAGGGCTTTACATCAGCCGCAGTCAAGGCGGCTATTCGCGAAAAAGATCGGCTTGATCTGGGGCTTATTTATTCGGAGGTCCCGGCCGTGGCGGCCGGTGTTTTTACCACCAACCGGGTGAAGGCCGCGCCGGTTCTCCTGGATATGGAGCGTCTGCTGCAGGGTCGGGCCCAGGCTATCCTGGTCAACAGCGGTAATGCCAATGCCTGTGCCGGCAGGCAGGGGATGGAGGTGGCGGTCGCCGCCGGGGCGCTGGCGGCGAAACAGCTGGGAATTGCGGAGGAAATGGTACAGCTCGCCTCCACCGGCGTTATCGGCGTGCCCTTGGATATCAAGTGTTTTGAACGGGTCATGCCGGAGCTGGTCAAAGGCCTGGCCAACGATGGTTTTGCTGATGTTGCCCGGGCAATCATGACCACGGACACGGTGCCGAAGACGTCGTTCAGGAGGATTGAGATTGACGGCACCGAGGTGTCCATTCTCGGGATTACCAAGGGCTCGGGCATGATTATGCCGGATATGGCGACCATGCTTTGTTTTGTTCTGACCGACGCCCAGATTGCGTTTCCGGAACTGCTCGCCATTGTCAAGACCGGGGTGGAGCAATCCTTTAACCGGATTACGGTTGATGGTGATACCAGTACCAATGATATGGTCCTGGCCCTGGCCAATGGTGCTGCCGGCAACCAGTGGATAGATGAAGATAATGCCAGGGGCCGCGAGGTCTTTGAGGCCGCCATGGTGGATATTTTCAAGGACCTGGCCCTGAAGATTGTTGCCGATGGCGAAGGGGCCACCAAGGTGGTGACGATCAGGATAACCGGCGCCCGGGATGAGGACGGGGCCGTGAACGCTGCCCGGACCATTGCCAACTCATCCCTGGTGAAGACCGCATTTTTTGGCGAAGATGCCAACTGGGGCCGGATTGTTGCCGCACTGGGCAGGTCGGACTGCCGGTTTGATCCGGACCGGGTTTCTCTGTTTTTTGACGATACTCAGATGGTGGAAAACGGCGTCGGTCTCGGTCCCCGGGCGGAGGAGGCGTGTTCAACCGTACTCAAGAAAGATCGTTTCACGGTCACGGTTGACCTCAATGACGGCCTGGAAACGGCCGAGGTCTATACCTGTGATCTTTCCCTGGATTATATCCGGATCAATGCTGACTACCGCTCGTAGATCCGAATCAGATGATGCCAGAGCCTAAAGAAACGATATGGCTTCTGCCGGAACCGGTGACAATGGATGACCTTGTTGCCGATATCGGCCAAGCCTTTACAATCGCGGTCGAACCGCAGCCGGCAGTCACCATTACCTGGTTTGATACCTTTGACTGGCGTCTTTACCGCCACCGGAAGATACTCCTGCGGCAGAATAAAGATTCATGGCGTCTGCTGCCCCGGAATTCGGCAGGGGAGGACGTCTCGCTCCAAGGTAAGGATCTGGCCGGCTGCCGGTTTTCCTCGGATTTCCCCGCCAGCCGGCTGCGAACGGTCCTGGGGCCGATACTGGGTGTGCGGAGACTCCTGCCCCTGGTCACGCTTGATTCGTCCGGAGTCCTCATCCGTTTTTTTAATCAGGACGAGAAGGTCGTTGCCTTCCTTTTTCTCCATGAACAGAGGGTGCACAAGGCCGATGTTGTTTTTCGGACGGTCAAGCTGCGGGGAATCCGCGGCTATGATAAAGATTTCAAGACCTTAAGCAGGTCTATTCGCCGGCATGGAATAGTTGATCCTGTCTCTCCCTTCTATGTCCTCGAAGAGGGTGTCCGCCTCACCGGCCGTTGTCCCCTTGATTACAGCTCGGCGTTTTCAATTACCCTGAAGCCGGAGATGTCCGCCCGGCAGGCGACCCTGGCTATTTTTCGCCAGCTGCTTGATACCATGCAGCGAAATACGCCCGGCATTGTCGACGATCTTGACAGCGAGTTCCTGCATGATTTCCGGGTTGCTCTGCGCCGCACCCGGGCCGGGCTTTCCCTGATCAAACGCGTGTTGCCGCCGGAGATCACCGAGACGTTCAAGAAAGAGTTTGCCGACCTGGGAAGAGTGACCGGTCCGGCTCGCGACCTGGACGTATATCTTCTCTATGAAAAGGACTACAAGTCGCGTCTGCCGGCCAGTCTGCGGGGCGGGGTAGAGACATTCTTCGCCGATATCAGGGCCCGCCGGGAGAGGGCGCATAAGGAGCTGGTGCGCAGCCTGTCTTCGCCTGAATACCGGGCAATGATCAGTCGCTGGCATGACTATCTGCACAGTGATGACGGCGGCGAGGCCACGGAAAACTCGGAGCTGCCGGTAAAAGACCTGGCCGGAAAGATCATTCTTCGCAGCTACCGGCGAATCCTGAAGGATGGCAAGGCGATCGGCCCGTCGTCTTCTGATGAAAAGATGCATCGCCTGAGGATACAGTGCAAGAAATTGCGTTACAGTCTGGAGTTTTTTGCTTCACTGTTTCCGCCGGATGATATCCGAATCGTTGTTGGTCAATTAAAAAAACTGCAGAATAATCTCGGCGCCTTCAACGATTTATCGGTGCAACAGCAGATGTTGCACCAGTACCTTGCCCGGCTGCGGCCCGGTTCCGGCAAGAATCAGCAGCAGGCCTCCGCCATCGGCGGCCTGCTTACCAGCCTGCATCATGAGCAGCAGCAGGTCCGGGAGGCTTTTTTCCCGAAATTCAGACGATTCTCCCGGTCAATAAATACCGAATTATACAAGAAACTTTTTGGCTGAACAAAATAACCTCGGGTGCCTGGCGGGCCCTGGGCCGGTAAGAGCCGGAAAAGGCCGGAGCGAGGATAATATGAGCGTCATCGCGGTGTACAATATCAAAGGAGGGGTCGGCAAAACGGCAACCGCCGTTAATCTGTCCTACCTGTCATCATCCGGGGGTGATAAAACCCTGCTTTGCGACCTGGACCCTCAGGGGTCGTCCACTTTTTATTTCCGGGTCCGGCCGGCCAAAAAATTCAATGTCGGCAAACTGCTCAAAGGCGGCAAGGCGGTTGACGGCAATATTCGCGGTACCGATTATCCCGGACTTGATTTGTTGCCGGCTGATTTTTCCTTTCGCAATATGGATATTGCCCTGGATGACCTGAAAAAGTCCCGGCACAGGATCGGCAAGGTGCTCAAACCCCTGCGGCAGGAGTATGATCACATTTTTCTTGATTGTCCGCCCAATATCACCCTGTTGTCGGAAAACATCTTTCACGCTGCCGATTATATTCTTGTCCCTCTTATTCCGACCACTCTTTCCCATATGGCTCTGCGGCAGCTTTTTCGTTTTCTGGATGAAATCGGTCAGAAACGGTCCAAGGTCCTCATCTTTTTTTCCATGGTTGAGAAACGGAAAAAAATGCACTGGGAGATGATGCGGCTCCTGATTAAAAAGCCGGGCGTTCTGCCCAAGGTCATTCCCTTTCTGGCGGATATCGAAAAGATGGGCCTTTACCGGCAGCCGGTAACCGCCGCTTTTCCCCGGTCCCTGGCCGCGACCGCCTATGGCGAGCTGTGGGCGGAGATAGAGAAGCACTGCGGCCGGACATGAGGCGTCTTCTTTTATGTCGGCACGCCAAGTCGAGCTGGAGCGATGTCACCCTTGCCGATATCGACCGGCCGCTCAATAAGCGGGGCAGGCGTGATGCCCCGCTTATGGGGGCCAGGCTGGCAATGCTTGGCGTGAAGCCGGATGCGATTGTCTCCAGTCCGGCCCGCAGAACCCGCAAAACCGCCCGGTATCTGGCCGGCGCCCTGGGATTCCCGCGTAAGATGGTCCTCGTTATCGACGAGATGTATGAGGCGTCCCCGGCTAGCCTGCTTTCGATTATTCGCGGTTTTGACAACCAGGTTGAACAGGTCGTCATGATTGCTCATAATTCGGAGATCACGGTCCTTGCCAATCAACTGGGAGGGCTCGGCATTGACAATATTCCGACCTGCGGCGTCGTCGCCCTGGATTTTGCTGTCAGATCATGGCGTGACATCATGAAGCGTCAGGGGATTCAGGCTTTTTTTGAGTATCCCCGTAAAGTCCGGAATAAGTAAATTCTGAAGCCGTTATCGGGCGCCCGGCAGGCAGTCCGGCGCGGTGCAGACCGGAAAGCGTGCTTTTTCGGCAATAATGCATAAAATTCATCCATTGCATGGAGTGTTGCCTCAAGCCGTCACTGATCCAGGTATTCTCCTCATCACCTGAATTCAGCATGGTTTCTTCACGATAGCCTGAGGTTTTTGCTCATTGGACCATTGAAGAAGCCCGGCTTCCCATTTGTCCGGCAAAGGGATAAACATTATGAATGAAAAAAACAAAAGAATATTGTTGTTAGATTCTGTTTTGTTAGGTGTTGTCGGCGCATTCGGCGCGCAGGTATTTCTCTTTTTTCTCAATTTGGTTGAGCACTATTCAGCAGTATTGACAGCAGGATACAATTCGCCGGGTTTGCCGGGTATCGTAGGGACATTAATTCAGACGGTGAGTCATTCCCGCCATTTTATGGTAATCGCCGTGATCGTCTTTGGTGGCTTGGTCTCCGGGATATTAGTTTATACCATTGCTCCGGAGGCCGAGGGACACGGGACGGATACGGCAGTCAGGGCCTTTCATAGAACCGGCGGCCTGATACGTGCCTGTGTTACGCCATTAAAAATTATCGCCTCCGCCTTGACTATAGGCACCGGCGGGGCGGCGGGACGTGAAGGCCCGACGGCTTTATTCAGTGCGGGGATCGGCTCCATATATGCAACCATCAAAAAAAGTTCAAACCGGGACAGAAGATTACTGGTCCTGGTCGGCATGGCGGCAGGGTTGTCGGCGATTTTTAAATCTCCTATAGGGACGGCCATCTTTGCAGTTGAAGTCTTATATGGCGAGATGGAATTTGAGGCAAGCGCTTTGGTTTACACCCTGTTGGGTTCGGTTGTCGCCTATATGGTAAGCGGTTTTTTTGTTGGTTGGCAGCCCCTGTTCGAGGTATCGCAAAATTTGCTTGTTACCGACCCGAAAACAATATTTTACCTGCTGATTCTGGGAGGAGCCAGCGGGCTGGTCGGCGTTATTCTCCCCAATGTATTTTATGGTATAAGGGATTTTTTCCATAGTATCCCCATTGCCCCGCATTTCAAGCCGGCAATCGGCGCATTATGTGTCGGCTTGATCGCAATTGCCTTCCCCCAGGTTTTGGGCGGCGGTTATGGTTGGATACAAAAAGCTATTGACGGCCAGATATTTATATGGCTTTTGCCGGCAATTATTGTTGCCAAGATGTTTGCGTTTTCCTTTACCGTCTCTTCCGGAGGCTCTGGGGGCGTTTTTGCCCCGAGCTTATTTCTTGGTGCCTTTTTAGGGAGTTTTTTAGCATTATTATTTCATCAATCCAGTGCTATCTTTGCCATGATCGGCATGGCCGCCGTATTTGGAGCCGCCGCCAGGGTGCCGATAGCAACGGTAATAATGGTTACCGAGATGACCGGCGGATATAGATTATTAGCTCCTGCCGCTTTAACTGTTTTACTGGCTTATCTTCTGCAGGTTTCCCTGGTGAGTATGTTCAACTTGAAATACAAAAGCCTGTATGAGGCGCAAGTCCCGGATCGTTCATTTTCTCCGGTGCATCAAATCGATGAATTAAGAAATATACTTTCATTTTACACCCCGAAATTATCTTTGAATCCAAAGAGAATCAATAGAATTGATCTGTTAAGCCTTTTAGAATCGAGTATCCCTATAGATATTCCAAACGGCAAGCAAATTTTTTTCGGATCATTAAAAAATAATTATCCGAAATTCGACGATGACAGCAAATGTGAATTATTCTATATGAAATATAAGGATGCCGAGGTAATGGCAATGTTCCGTGATGGCAGCTGGATATATCCGCAATGTGGAATAGATTTGCAGAAAGGAGACGAATTGCTCCTTATTGGGAGGCCGGATGTTATAGACAGAATAAGAATAGATTTTAATTCTGTCTCAAGGTCCTTTTCTCAACTTAGTCTCCAGCAGCAAAAACTTAATCAGTCGTAAAACACGTTGAGAAGGCAACAATCGTCAGTCTTTTGCTCAATGTGACATGCTGGAATTAAAAAAATTCGGAGAATGACCTCGCCAATATACGTTAAGTAGTGGTAACATACTCCCGGATCCGTGAATCGTTCAAGAACGGTGCAGATACCGAGCCGTCACGGATTTAAGTTTAACATAACAATGGTCATGGCACAAAATAACGGGGCACATGAAGATGGGAGGATCGAGGGCATCTCTCTTGCTTCATTTCTGCAACTGCTGGAACAGGAAAGGAAAAGCTGTACGCTTATTGTTTCTTCCGGGGATCAGGAAGGCCGGTTTTATTTTGAAGAAGGCGTTCTTGTCGATGCCGATTCGAGTGGCGAGAGCGGACAGGAAGCGGTATCCGCCATTTTATCCTGGCCCAACCCCTCATTCAGTGTTGCAAGGGCGGAAGATCGGATGCATCGCATCACTCTTCCTCTGGCGCATATTCTTCTGGCTGCCGCCAAAATACATGACGAGAGCCAACCAGACCCGGAGAAAACAGAGACGCAGTCAAAAAAAAGGTGTGCGGCCGTCGCCGATTTTTGTGATGATCCGGCGGTGGCACGCCTGGTGCAAATCATTCTTTCCTCCCCCGGGGTTCATCATTACTTTATTCTGGATCGTCATGGCAAGGTCGTTACCCAGTCTTCCCGGCAACTGAAACTTGCGGATTTTATAACCTACTGTATTGTAAGTGGTATCCAGATGCGGAACCGACTGAAGGTAAAAGGTCCCGACCGTATCCATTTAGTTCTTGATAATGGAGAATCACTTTTGATCATGCCGGGGGCGGGCATGATCATCGGACTGTTACTTGACGAATATTCATCCGTCAGCGATATCGAGGATCAGCTTCGTCCCGTCTTGGCCTGTTCGTAGGATTTCATGACGGTTATGAGAAAACTGCTTGGTGAAATATCGATTATCCCCGGAGTTACAGGGTCGTGTATCTTTGATAAGACCGCCGGCGTACTGTGTACCGATCTCCAGACTGAATTGCCGAAAGACATGACCGAGTCGGTCTGCATGCATTTTGTTCGTCTCCTGCAGATGGGCAGGATGAACCAGTTGGATATAAAGTCGGTTTATTTCCGGTTTGACCGGTATGCCGTCATTGGCATGAGCCTTGATACGGAAGTTGTCCTGTTGACAATCTGCGAGGTGGGTGCCAACTGTTCTCTTGTTGCCACGACCGTAGCCATGCTTGCCGGCGATATGCGTGATGAGCTCAACTCCCGCGATGACGATTGCCAAGAAAGGAGACCTCGCTTGCCCGCCGGTTCCGGACGATGAGAGAAGCGGCGCCGAGGCCATGCCGCTGCTCTTGGAGGAGATTGAGCACACCCTTGCCGCTGCCATTGGCCCCCTCTCCGATATGGTTATAGGGGACTGCCTGGATAAATGGCGGCAAAACGGCCTCTCTTCCCCCGGTCGCCTTCCCGAATTGGTCACCATGCTGGTCATCAAGGAGATTAAAGATCCACAACTGGTCGAAGATTTCAAATCACGCATTCAACATCCCCTGTAGATATTTTGTTACGACTCAGGTCTGCGGGCAGAGCCGGAAGGCCGACCTGCTCAAGCAGCTTTCCGGAGCCGGAGTCTCCCTCTCGCTCCACCTCCCTCCCTTCCCGCTGTCATATTCCGTTTCTTTTTTTGCAGAGGTTGCGCCCCTGTTCTCCACATCTGCCGGTCCGTTGATGGTTTGAAACAAGGAGAAGCGGATGATATGATGGCGGCGGGAACCCGGTCGACTTGGCAATCGTTCTGGAATCTGTTGCCAAAAAACGGCTATAAGATATGCTTAGGGTTGATTCGTTGCCGATCCGATCTGGTTTTGACGGCCCGATAAAGGTGAACACTATCGACTCAAGCTGACCTTAATCAGGGCGCGAATTCCAGGGACTTGTTTGTGTGCACCCCATTAACATAGGTATGCCAAGTGGGAAGAATAATTTTGTATTTCGCGGTTTTGGTACTTTTGCCGGTGAGTATGCAGGCTGCCTGCCTTAAAGGTGACTGTCGTAACGGTGTGGGCAGGCTCAAAAGTGCGGATGGCCGTGTCTATGAGGGTGAGTTTAGAAACGGTTTTCTCTGGGGCCGGGGAACGCTGGCTTATCCGGATGGAGTCAAGTATTTCGGCCAGTTTGTGCGGGGCAGGTTTTCCGGTCAGGGGAAGCTGGAAAGCCCGGATGGGCGGAAATATTCAGGTTCGTTCCGTAACGGCGTGATCGACGGGAAGGGGACCCTGGTCAGGGCCGATGGCCTTCGCTATACCGGCGATTTCAGCCTGGGGCGCTTTAACGGCCATGGCACCTTGTCGTATCCGGATGGTCGTGAATACACCGGTGATTTTCGCGATAATGTCATTGACGGGCAGGGCCGGCTTGTTTATGCCGATGGTTCCAGTTTTACCGGCAGGTTCCACGACGGAAAACCGGCGGGAAAGGGCGTGCGTTGCTATCCTGACGGAACTCGCTATACCGGGATGTATGTCGGCGATAAGCGTGAGGGCCACGGTATTCTTGAGATGACAGACGGCAGCCGTTATGAAGGTAATTTTCATCGTGATCTGTATGACGGCCGGGGCGTACTCATCTCCGCCGATGGTCGCCGGTTTGCCGGCCGCTTCGCAGACGGTCAGCTGGTTCCTCCTGCCCCGGCGGATGTCGGCCGGTCCGAGGCCGCCGCCTCCGGGGCAGTTGCTGCCGGAATTACGGCCGGACAGGATGCCGTTAAGACGAAAACGGTCGGGATCGTCTCTGCCGGGGATGTTGCCGACGGGCTTTTGTTAGCGGATGGTGTTGTCTACACGGATACGACGAAACAGGAAAGATTCTCAGGAACGGCACAGTTAAGTCTGCCGGATGGCAGTACGTATGACGGGAACTTCAAGAATGGCCTGATGGCCGGCAAGGGTACGAAGCGTTTCGCGGATGGCCGCAAATATGTCGGCTTTTTTGAAAACGGGCGGCAAAGTGGTCAGGGCGAATACACCTATCCTGATGGTGCGGCATACCGGGGCGAATTCAAGGATGGGGAATTTTCCGGGGCCGGCGAGTACATCTTCCCTGACGGCAGTACCTATAAGGGGGAGTTCAGAAACGGCGTTTTTGACGGCCCGGGGACGTTAACCTATAAAGATGGTAAACAGTATAAAGGATCGTTTCGTAACGACCTGCCGGATGGTGTCGGGACCCTTCTCTCTCCGGATGGTTCCGTCTATGAAGGAGGCTTTAAGGCCGGCCGGAGAAACGGCGACGGTAAGCTGACTTTCCCTGACGGCCGGGTTTTTCAAGGCAGGTTTAAGGACGATATGCTTGTTCAGCCGCTAAAAAATGGAGGATGAATGTGCACTGGCAGTATCGAACCATATTGTTTGAGTTTCAGAAAGACAGTCTTCTCGGTGACAAGTACATCGACGATGAAGAGCTGGAAACAACGCTGAATGAGCAGGGGGAATCGGGCTGGGAACTGGTCGCTGTTACTCCTGTCCGGGAAGGGATTCTGTCTTTTTTCAAGAGGATGCAACCGCCGGCCGGAGCAGAGGCCAAGCCGCCGTCTGAAGGCGCCGGCAACAAGGCGCCGGCTGCCGGAAAGCAAACGGTGGTGACCGCCGAACAGTTGCAGCGCGAGGAGAAGGAACATATTCGTCGCCTGGAACAAGAACGGCGGGAGGCCATGCTCCGGCAGGAACAGGACTTGATCGGCGAGATTAAGATTCGTTGACCGCCGGCGGTGGAGATAAGGTGAGCATCTATATTTTAAAACGATTTCTGTTGATGATCCCCACCCTGTTCGGGGTTATGTTCATTACTTTTATGATCACCCAGTTTGTCCCCGGCGGCCCGGTCGAAAGGATGATGGCCCAGATTGAGGGCCATGGCGTCGGGGGAGAGGCGGTATCGGGGACAACCGGCGCCATTTACCAGGGAAACACGGGCCTGGACCAGGAGCGCCTGGCGCAGTTGCGGAAACTCTATGGTTTTGACCAGCCGCCCCTGAAGCGTTTTGTTTCCATGATGGGCAAGTACCTGGTGTTTGATTTTGGTGAAAGTTATTACCATCATCAAAGTGTTGTCAGCCTCGTCATTTCCAAGCTTCCCGTATCCATGTCCCTGGGCCTCTGGTCATTTTTTATCGTCTATCTGACCTGTATCCCCCTGGGGATTGCCAAGGCGGTCAGGGACGGCAGCCGCTTTGACGTCGTGACCAGTTCCATCATTATGGTCGGCTATGCCATTCCGGGATTCGTGCTTGGTATTGTCTTGATTGTCCTCTTTGGCGGCGGCAGTTTCTGGAGTATTTTCCCCCTCCGGGGGCTGGTTTCGGATAACTGGCATCAGCTCGGCCTGATGGCCAAGATCCTGGATTATCTCTGGCATATGGTTCTGCCGGTGACCGCGAGTACGGTCAGCAGCCTGGCGGTCATGACCCTGCTCACCAAAAACAGCTTCCTGGAGGAGATCCGCAAACAGTATGTGATAACGGCCAGGGCCAAGGGGTTGTCTGAAAAGCAGGTGCTGTATAACCACGTGTTCCGGAATGCCATTATTCCTATCATTACCGGATTCCCGGGTTCCTTTATTACTGCTTTTTTCACCGGCAGTCTGTTGATTGAAACGATATTCTCTCTTGACGGCATGGGGCTTCTGGCCTACCAGTCCGTGATGAACCGCGATTACCCCGTGGTCCTGGGAACACTCTATTTTTTTACCATCATTGGCCTGGTCTCCAGGCTCCTTTCCGATCTCAGTTATGTCATGGTCGATCCCCGAATCAGTTTTGAGCGTATCCAGTAAAAAAGACCATGGCCGGAGAGCAAAGAAAAAACAGTCTGACCAGACGGCGGTGGCATAGTTTCTGTCAAAACAGGAGAGGTTATTACAGCCTGATTATTTTTGTCATCATTTTTGGCACCAGCCTTTTTGCCGAGGTGCTGAGCAATGATAAACCCTTGCTGGTGCAGTATAACGGGAAAGACTATTTTCCCATTTTCAAAGTCTATCCGGAAACGGTTTTCGGCGGGTACTTTTCGACCGAAACGGATTATCGCGACCCTTTTATTCTGCATAAGCTGACGACAAACGGTAATCATGTTTTTTTTCCTCTCAACCCGCACAGTTACAACTCCATAAACCTGTCGCTTGACCGCCCGGTTCCGTCACCGCCGAGCCGTGCTAATTTCCTCGGTACCGACGACCGGGGCCGGGACGTTCTGGCACGCCTTATCTATGGTTTCCGGCTTTCCGTCCTTTTCGGCTTCGCGCTGACCATAGTCGGCACCCTGCTGGGGATCGTCGCCGGCGCGGTGCAGGGCTATTTCGGCGGCAGGACCGATCTTTTCTGCCAGCGTTTTATCGAGGTATGGAGCGCTATGCCCGAACTTTACCTGTTGATCATTTTTGCCTCGATCTTTAAACCCAGTATCCTGCTTCTCCTGATCCTGCTTTCCATGTTCGGCTGGATGGGGCTGTCGGATTATGTGCGGGCTGAATTCCTGAGAGGGCGCAACATGGAATATGTGAAGGCCGCCAAGGCCCTGGGGGTGGGAAACCTGACCATTATGTACCGGCACCTGCTGCCCAACGGCATGACCCCGGTGATCACCTTTTTGCCGTTTCGGATGTCCGGAGCAATCCTGGCCCTGACCAGCCTTGATTTTCTTGGCCTGGGCGTCCCGCCTTCCACTCCGAGTCTCGGGGAGTTGCTGGCCGAGGGCAAGGCCAATATCGATGCCTGGTGGCTGTCATTGTCCACTTTCGCCGTTTTGGTCGGGACGCTGGTCTTGTTGATTTTTATCGGCGAAGGACTCCGCCAGGCCTTTGATCCGCGCAAACAGTAGCAGGAGATGATGGTGGGTGACGGAACAGCCGGGATAATGCCGGATTCGGGAGATCAGTGTTTTCGGGAGGCCTGGGGGCAAACGCCGGAGAAATTTTTTCCTCCCGGCAGGGGGACTGGAACTCGTTCTTGACGGTTCCGGGTTTACTGGGACTGAATCATTTGGCGCAGTGACTCGATTTCCTGTTTGAGAGCATTTTCCCGCTCAGCGAATTCAACCTGCATCCTCTCGAGCAAAGATTGGTAATCCTCAATGGTTTTGAGATGTTCTTCCGGCTCTGCCGCATCCTCTTCGGCCCCGGCCGCTGCCGGCTGTAGCGTCGATTCCTCCTCTTCGCCAAAGAAAAGCTCAAGATTGTCTTCCAGCTCTTCGGACGGCTGTTTATCGGCCTCGGTATTGCTTTCCCGCTCGTCCGGTTTGAACTCGTCATCCCTCGATTGCGTCAGGGCCGCTGCAATATCCCCGGTCTCTTCCGGCTCTGACGCATCCTCTTCGGTCCCGGTTCCCACCGCCGCTGCAGGTTCCGGCGTTTTGTCATCACCGCCAAAGAAGAACTCGAGTTTCTCTTCCAGTTC
>UOEY01000139.1_pt1 | contig 31884 bp, 29 predicted proteins | sample 1989501 | NCBI WGS metagenome assembly UOEY01 (sample SAMEA4712198, study PRJEB27164) | hydrothermal vent metagenome | biome: marine basaltic hydrothermal vent biome; feature: marine hydrothermal vent; material: mineral | place: Pacific Ocean | collected 2011-06-14/2011-07-23 | depth 1691 m | reverse complement strand
ATCTATTTTGACTTTGACCAGGCGATCGTCCGCAGCGACCAGATACCGCTGCTGGAACAGAACGCTGACTACCTGAAGCAGACCCCGGACGTCAAGGTCATTGTCGAAGGCAACTGTGACGAACGCGGAACCAACGAGTATAATCTCGCTCTCGGCGAGCGCCGGGCACTGAACGGTAAAAAATTCCTCGTGGAGCTAGGTGTTGCCCCGGACCGTATCCGGACGATCAGTTATGGCGAAGAACGCCCGCTTTTCACGGGTCATGACGAATTCGCCTGGTCCCATAACCGCCGGGACGATTTCGTCATCGAATAACTATTCTCCGCTCCACCCGCAGACACCAAGGGACAGTTGACTACTGTCCCTTTTTTGTTGCCCCTGAGACCCGTGACGCCTTGCATCTTCACCGTTCTCGAACGCTCACGGATTCAGATTTCCCCCTTGCCGCCCCTTTTTCCGTTGACATGGTAATAATTATTAAATACAAATAAAAAGAGATCGCATCTGATAATAATTTACCTGCTCTGAAAATCCTGAATCCGTGACGGCTTGAGAAATATTCCAGGCAACATGCGGACTTTATTGCATTATGGACCAATAAATGCGTTTTATATTCTTCACCGCGCCGCCCTGCGGGGCATCCGAGAACGGCGCAGCTGCTGCGTTGGCAACTCGTTGATATCACACCAGGATAATCAACATCGTTGCCGCCTCGAAGGTCTCGCAGGCTCGCTATCTGCATCTGCACCATTCTCGAACGCTCACGGATTCAGGAAAATGATAAAAAACCAAATGCGGATGACTCATCAGCGCGATATCATTCTCCGGGAGCTGAGAAAATCCACAGCTCATCCGACGGCGGATGAGCTGTACGAGCGAATTAAAAAAGAACTGCCTCGAATCAGCCTGGCCACGGTTTATCGGAACCTGGAAATTCTTTCAACGGCCGGTCTGATCAAAAAGCTCGAGATCAGCGGCCGCAGAAAACGTTTTGACGGCGAGTTACGCCGGCACCACCATGTTTACTGTTTGTTATGCCACCGGGTTGATAACATCGACCTGGGGCAAGAGGAAAATTTTCAGTTCCTGCCGGCAGAGGCCGGCGGCTACCGTATTACCGGCTGCCGGATCGAATTTTTCGGCATTTGCCCCGATTGCAAAAAAAAAACTCAAGGAGACAAAAAAGATGGGCTGTAAAAAATGCGGTAACGAGACCCTCAACGACCAACAGCAGCAAATTCTCAAAACACTTGCCCAATCTGCGACGGCCTGCGGCAGCAAGGATATCGCCGCCGCCGCCAAGCTGGAACCGAAACAGACCAGCTCGCAGCTTACAACCCTGAAAAAGAAAGGCTATGTTGCCAGCCCGGTGCGTTGCAAGTATGAAATCACCGAAGCAGGGAAAAGTGCCATTGCCTGATCCACCTCTTGAAAAAATATAATCCAAGGAGAAACGCCATGACCAGGAAAAACCAGATTTACAAATGCCCCCTTTGCGGTAATATCGTTGAACTCCTGCATGCCGGGGCCGGCGAGCTTGTCTGCTGCGGCCAGCCCATGGACCTGGTAAGCGAAAACACGGTTGATGCGGCCCGGGAAAAGCATGTCCCGGTGATTGAAAAGACGGCCGATGGTTACAAGGTCAGTGTCGGCAGCGTGCCGCACCCCATGGAAGAAAAGCACTGGATCGAATGGATCGAACTCTTAGCCGGGAACAGGACCTATCGTCAGGAACTTAGTCCCGGCGAGGCACCGGCCGCGGTCTTCTGTGTTGATGACGCTGCCGTCACGGCCCGGTCCTACTGCAACCTGCATGAACTCTGGAAGAGCTGATCCCCATCCGGCGGCAGCCACAGATAACCCAATCCCCATAGAAGGAGACGGAAATCATGAAAAAATACAAGTGCCTCATCTGCGGATATGAGTATGACCCGGAAGCCGGCGACCCGGACAACGGTATCGCACCGGGAACTTCGTTTGCAGACCTGCCGGATGACTGGACCTGCCCTGTCTGCGGCGCGGGCAAAGACGATTTCGAAGAGGTGTGACCGCCCCCCTTTCCAGCCCTGGTTGCATAAACCAGGCCTCACAAAACACCTCGGCCGGTTGAGTTGACCGGCCGAGGTGAACGGTATCGGCACCTCCGGTTTGACCAGGGACAATTTTCACCTAAATCCGTGACGGCTTGAGGTAATATTCCAGTCAATACGTGGAATTTATTGCATTATTAACGAATAAATGCATTTTATACTCTTCACCGCGCCGCCCTGCGGGGCGCCCGAGAACGGCGCAGCTGCTGCGTTGGCAACTCGTTGATATCACACCAGGATAATCAACCTCGTTGCCGCCTTGCATCTGCACCGTTCTCGAACGCTCACGGATTCAGGTTTCAGTCACCGGTCTCACGACCTGAGTTGTAACCGGGACTATTCAACTCTCATTTTTTATTTTTTTCCGACCAGGAGGATTCAACAGTGAAGCCGATTGAACTTGCAAAAAATATCTACTGGGTGGGTGCCGTTGACTGGGATATCCGTGACTTCCACGGCTACTCCACCAATCGCGGTACGACCTATAATGCCTATTTGATCATTGATGAAAAAATAACCCTTATCGACACGGTCAAAAAAGCGTTTCACGGTGATCTCATGCACCGGATCCACAACATTATTGATCCGAAAAAAATCGATTATATCGTGGTCAACCATGTGGAAATGGACCATTCGGGCAGCCTGCCCCAGGTCATAGAAGAAGTCCGGCCGGAAAAGGTTTTCTGCTCCAAAATGGGACACCGGGCGCTGCTCAGGCATTTTCATCGGGAAGACTGGCCCTACCATGTCATCAGTCCCGGCGAAGAGCTGAGCCTCGGGACCCGGACACTCAACTTCATGGAAACCAGGATGCTGCACTGGCCCGACTCCATGTTCACCTATGTCAAAGAGGACCAGATCCTCATTTCCAACGACGCTTTCGGCCAGCACCTGGCCAGCAGCGAGCGTTTTGATGAAGAGGTCAACCAGGATGTACTCATGCGCGAATGCACCAAGTACTATGCCAATATCCTGACCCTCTACTCACCGCTCGTCAAAAAAGTACTGACCAAGGTCCGGGAGATGAACCTGCCGATTAAAATGATTGCGCCGGACCACGGGGTGATCTGGCGCACCAATCCCGGCAAGATCATCGAGGCCTATTCCCGCTGGTGCGGCAACGAATCCCGGGGCCATGCCCTGGTCATCTACGATACCATGTGGAAATCAACCGAGATGATGGCCAAGGCCGTGGCCGATGGCCTGCTGGATGAGGGCATCAACTACAAACTGCTTGATCTCCGCTTCAGCCACCGCAGCGATGTTATGGCCGAGGTGCTTGAAGCCGGCGCCGTTGTTCTCGGCTGTCCAACGCTCAACAACGGCTTACTGCCCAGGATGGCCGGTTTTCTCATGTATATGCGGGGACTCAAGCCGACCAACAAGATCGGCGCGGCCTTCGGCTCCTATGGCTGGTCCGGAGAGTCGGTCAAGCTGCTCAACCAGGCCATGCAGGACATGAAATTCACCATCTGCCATGAAGGCCTGCGGGTTCAGTACGTGCCGGAACACGAGCACCTGAAGGAATGCGTTGAGCTTGGCCACACCGTGGCCCGCAGCCTCAAGGCCATGCAGGCGGGCAGGGAAATAGCCTCGGTCCTCTGATCTTAAAAACCACCTGAATCCGTGACGGCTTGAGGTGATATTATATTCAACATGTTGAATTTGTCCCATGGAATATGCTGCATTCATTCCATGGGACAACCAGCGCCATACCAAAACACGACAGCGGCTTATTATCATCCGCGCAGTCACAGAGACTCTCCGCGGTACCGGTTACTCCTGGCTCACTTCGATCATTTCGAGCAGGTGTACGATGAACGGTTGGCAGGGACTATGGATTTTATCGTCCGGTCATGCTTAAATATGGCGACCAGAAAGAGGGATTCGTCTGTGTCCGCTGCCCGGACAGCCACCATGAGTTCCTGCTCGCCTTTTCCTGCCGGGGTCTGCTATAAAAACAAAGTAGCTCGTGATGTTATGCCGCTTTATATGTTTTCGCTGCGTCCGACAAACGGACAGCAAGCCTGTCTTTTTCAACATCAAGATCATGGTCCATTTGCAGTCCCAGCCAAAATTGAGGTGGTAGGTAGGGGCATCCGAAACATGAAAGCCGCGCTAAGGCCGACACCCCCGGCGGGTGACCTTAATTTAAACCCCCTTCAAATATTAAAAAGCTGATTAATATTATCTCAAGCCGTCACGGATTCAGGATAGGGTAACCTGCTGTGGTGGTTGCTAACATTTACCAGCAAGAGGTTTTCATCGTGAATAAAAATAAACGCAAGGTCATTATTCTGGGGCTGCTGCTGGTTATTATTGCCGGCGGCGGCTACTACTATTACCATAAGGCGACCAGGCACCGCCGGCCCGCGGGCCAATTGCAGCTTTATGGTAATGTGGATATCCGCCAGGTGGCAGTCGCCTTTTATGACAGCGGCCGCATCCAGAAAATCATGGTTCGTGAAGGTGACCGGGTCAAGGCCGGGCAGCTGCTGGCCCAGCTGAATCCCGCCCGCTACCAGGCCGCCTTAAAACGGCTGGCGGCAGAGCTTGTCATCCAGCGGCACGAGGTGGCAAAACTGGAACATGGCTCACGACCGGAGGAGATCAAGGCAGCCAGAGCCAAAGTCAAAGGCTTGAGCGCCAGAATGGATAATGCCCGCCTTATCTACAGGCGGCTGCAAAAAATGTACGCCAAAAAAAGCATCGCCCGTCAGAAGGTAGATGACGCCCAAGCCGTATATAACAGCCTGCGGGAAGAGGTGCGGGCCGCCAGGCAGGAATTGGATTTAGCCGTTAAAGGCCCGAGACTCGAGGATATAGCTGCCGCCAGGGCAAAGCTGCAGGCCAAGGAGGCGGCGGTCAGTCTGGCCCGCATACAGTTAAAGGACACCAAGGTTTATGCCCCGGTTGACGGTGTGATTCAAGACCGGATCATGGAGCCCGGCGATATGGCCTTTCCCAACACCCCCCTGTTGACGCTTGCCCGTACCAGTCCGGTCTGGGTGCGGGCCTATATTCCCGAATCAAATCTGGGCCGGATAAAATTAGGGATGAAGGCCGCGATCAGTACTGATTCCTTTCCGGGCAAGAGGTACAGGGGCTGGGTCGGCTATATTTCACCCACGGCTGAATTCACCCCTAAAAATGTGGAGTCGCCTGATTTACGCACCCGCCTGGTATATCAGGCCCGTATCTTTGCCTGTAATCCCCGGGGAGAGCTGCGTCTCGGCATGCCGGCGACAGTTACCATTAATCTGCGGCAGACCGCAGACAACGGCATGCGGGATAAATGCGGTGAATAAGCGGTGGAGCCAGGCGGAAATTAAGCCGGGACAAGAGCTGGACATACCATTGTCCGTACGTAAGATCAGCAAGCAATTTCAGGTCGGTAAACGGCTTATCCCGGCCCTGTCCGCGGTCTCCTTTCAGGTAAAAGCCGGCATTGTTACCGGCTTGATCGGCCCGGACGGGGCCGGGAAAACAACCCTCATGCGCCTTGCCTGCGGCCTGCTTGTCCCGGACAGCGGTTCTATTCACGTCCTCGGCTTAGACACGACGCGTCAGGCCTTGAGTGTACAGCGCTCCATTGGCTATATGCCCCAGCGCTTCGGCCTCTATGAAGATTTAACCGTTCAGGAGAATCTTGACCTCTATGCCGATCTCCAGAATGTGAGCCTGAAAGACCGGCCAGGGCGTTATAAAGAGCTGCTGCGAATGACCGGACTGGGCCCCTTTACAGACCGTCTCGCGGGCCGCCTTTCCGGCGGCATGAAGCAGAAACTCGGTCTCGCCTGCGCCCTGCTCAATCCACCTCCGTTGTTGATCCTGGATGAACCCACCGTGGGTGTTGATCCGGTTTCCCGGCGTGAACTATGGGATATTATCTACTCCCAGGTTCGGGAAACGGGCATGAGTGTTTTGCTGTCCACCTCCTATATGGATGAGGCGGAGCGCTGCGGGGAGGTCATCCTGCTCCATGAAGGCCGCTTCCTCGGCCAGGACACCCCGCAGAGCTTCAGCGCCATGTTAGTGAACAGAACCTTTACCATTCAGGCCCTGGATAACGGCAATAAACGGGAGCTGTTAGGGCTTTTAAGCCTGCGGCCGGAGACGGTTGACGCGATTATTCTTGGAGATACCCTGCGCCTGGTGACCAGAACAGCCATGCAGCCGCCTGAGGTGGAGCGCGTTTTCCATATTGATCCGCGTCAGTGGCTGGTTAAGGCAAGTAAACCGCGTTTTGAAGACAGTTTTATCGATAAACTCAGAAAAGAAAAGGAGCGGGATGAGACTGCCGGCGGGGGCAAAAACCTTAGGCTCAAGCCTGCTGTTAGGGGCGGTAACGAGGAAAATACCATCATGGTTAAAAACCTGCGCCGTGATTTTGGCAGTTTCTGCGCCGTCAGGAATCTGAGCTTCTCTGTCCGCCGCGGAGAAATCTTCGGGCTGTTAGGGGCCAACGGGGCGGGCAAGACCACGACTTTTCGCATGTTGTGCGGTCTGCTTCCCGCCACCAGCGGCACTCTACGGGTGGCGGGCCAGGACTTGCGGCAGGCCAGAGCGCCGGCCAGGGCCAAAATCGGTTATATGGCGCAAAAATTCTCCCTTTACACGGATCTGACCGTAATCCAGAATCTCTCCTTTTTCAGTGCCGCCTATGGGCTCCATGGCAGGCGGCAGAAAGAACGAATTCAGTGGGCCCTTGATTCCTTTGAACTGACAGAGCTCCAAAATAACTACAGCGGTGATCTGCCTCTCGGCTATAAGCAGCGCCTGGCCCTGGCCGCGGCCCTGATCCACGAACCCGGCATCCTCTTTCTTGATGAGCCGACATCGGGTATTGATCCCCTGGCGCGGCGTGAATTCTGGAGCTATATCAATGCGCTGGCCAATGCCGGGGTGACGGCCATGGTCACCACCCATTTCATGGAGGAGGCCAGTTATTGTGATGAATTGGTAATCATGGCCCAGGGCCGGGTTCTGGCCGCCGGTTCACCATCTGAGTTGACATCCCGTTTCCGCAGCCCGGAAAATCCCGAACCATCCATGGAGGATACCTTCATCCATCTGGTTGAAGAGTTCGAGCAGCGGGAGAGAAAGGCGGGGGGAGAGCCAAGGCCATGAAACAACAAAAAGAGGGCACGGCAATAAATTTTATGCGTCTGCGGGGCCTGATTCGCAAGGAAAGCCGCCAGATTATTCGTGATCCCTCCAGCATCGGCATTGCCTTTTTCCTGCCCATCCTGCTGTTATTAATCTTCGGTTATGGGGTCAGTCTGGATGCCAGCCATGTCCCCCTTGCTGTTGTCATAGAAAAAAGCAGCCCCCAGGCCATGTCATTGGTCTCCGGTTTTAACCAGTCTGGTTATTTCCAGCCCATTCGCATGAACTCCATCCAGGAGGCGGAGCAGGCCCTCATGCACCGCCGGGTGGATGGAATAATCTGGCTGCGCCAAAATTTCGACCGCCGGCTGCTGAGTGGTAAGACGGCGCCGATAGGGGTTATTGTCAACGGCGTGGATTCCAATAAGGCCCGTCTTGTTGAAGGTTATGTCACCGGGGTCTGGTATACCTGGCTGCAACGCCGGGCGCAGGAAATGGGCCGCTCCCTGCGTATTCCGGTAACGATTGAACCCCGGATCTGGTTTAACGCCGCGGTTCGGAGCCGGAATTATCTCGTGCCGGGGCTGATCGCCATTATTATGACCCTGATTGGGGCCATGCTGACCTCCATGGTTGTGGCCCGTGAATGGGAACGCGGCACCATGGAGGCGCTCATGGTGACCCCGGTGACCATGAAAGAGATTATCCTGAGCAAGATAATTCCTTATTTTTTCTTAGGCATGGGCGGTATGCTGCTGTCCGTTATCATGGCGGTTTTTCTTTTTCAGGTACCGTTGCGCGGTTCGCTGCCGGCGCTTATCTTTTCTTCTTCGCTGTTCATGTTAACAGCAATCACCATGGGACTGCTTATTTCCGTGGCCGCGAAAAGCCAGTTCATTGCCGGTCAAATCGCCATTGTTATTACCTTTTTACCGGCCTTTATTTTATCCGGTTTTGTCTTTGATATCAGGACGATGCCGGTGATTATTCAGGGCTTGACCTATCTGGTGGCCGCCCGTTATTTTGTCGATATTCTCCAAACCCTGTTTCTGGCGGGCAATGTCTGGCCTCTCCTGCTGATTAATTCGTTCTGGCTTGGCGTAATGGGCCTGGTGTTCCTGCTGATTATCAAGAAAAAATCACGTAAACTCCTGGAATAGAACCTGCTATGTTGAGAAAAATATTCGCCCTGATGAAAAAGGAGTTTCGCACCATTCTCAAGAACAAGAAGAGCCGTATGGTGCTCATTATCCCGCCTCTGGCCCAAATCCTGGTCTTTGGTTATTCCGCCAGCTTTGATTTGAATAATGTTCCCTACGCGGTTTATAACGAAGATCAGGGGCAGGCCTCGAGGCAGCTTTTGGCGCGTTTTCGCGGAGCGCCGGGATTCAATTATCTTGGCAGCGTAACCAGTGACGGGGGGATTGCCCCGCTTATCAACGAGAAAAAGGTGCTGATGGTTCTGCATATCGGGGCTGATTTCAGCAAAAATCTCATCAACGGCCGGGGGGGGAAGATAGGGATCATATTAGACGGGCGCAACTCCAACAGCGCCATGATATGCCTTAATTACGTCCGTAATATAGTCTCCGGATTCAATGAGCATTGGGCCGCCCGGCATGGGGGGCGGCATGTCCCGGCGCGTCTCGTTATCCGTTCCTGGTTTAATGCCACCCTTAATTCACACTGGTTTATTATCCCCGGCATTGTCGCCCTTCTCGCCCTGGTCGTCACCCTGGAAATAACCGCCCTCTCCGTGGCCAAGGAACGTGAGGCAGGCACCTTTGACCAGCTGTTAGTTACCCCAATGACCCCGCTGGAGATCATTATCGGTAAATCCCTGCCTGGCTTCATCATCGGTCTGCTGGAGTCCACCTTTATCATCGGCATGACGATTCTCTGGTTTCATGTCCCTTTTCGCGGCTCATTCCTGGCCCTCTATGTCGGTATTTTCGCCTTTCTGCTGTCAGCCATCGGCATCGGCCTGATGATATCTTCAATTTCAGTTACCCAGCAGCAGGGGCTCATGGGTGCCTTTCTCTTCCTTGTCCCGGCCGTTATTCTATCTGGTTTCGCCACGCCCATTGAGAATATGCCGACCTTTATTCAGTATATTACCTACCTGAATCCCATGCGTTATTTTTTGATTATTGTGCGCTCAACCTTTCTTGAAGGGGCGTCCTTTGGTCTGCTCTGGAACCTGTACTGGCCCATGATTCTTATTGGGGGCGTCACCCTCAGCGCCGCGGGCGTGCTGTTCAGGAAGAAGATGTATTAACATGTAAGTGCTTCAGAATATGGTTTATTGATCGGTTTACAAAAAAACGGGGAAAATCATGCGATATATCAACTCATTAAATTATGACAGCACTGGGCGCGGAAGGTTGCGGCCGGGAGATGTTAAAGGCTGGCTGATGATAACCGTGTCCATGGCGGCCGTTCTGTTCAACTGGAATACCGTCTCGGCCCGGAGCTTAGGGACTATTTTATTACAGGTTGAAAAGGAGTCCCCCGCTCTGTTAGCGGCAGAGGAGGCGGTAGCTGTCCGGCGGGCCGGGGTAAAAATAGTGAAGAGCAGATATCTCGGTGAAGTTGATGCCGTGGTGAAAAACAGTACCTTCAATGACAAGCGTCTGATAAATCCCATTGGTTATCCACTCAACCTGCAGCCTGATCTTTTTGATAACAATCAGATTGGCTATGGCCTGCGGGCAAAACTGCCCCTGGATATAAATGGCCGGATCGGCGCTCAACTTGAGGCCGCCCGTCAACTTCAGAAGGCCTCAAAGGCCCAAAAAAGGGATGTCCGGCTGCGTCTTTTATACAGCGCGGCGGCTCTTTATCACGGTATCGAAGGCATACTGGCCGAGGAGAACGCCCTGCGCCATCAGATCCAGGCCCTTGACAGTCATATTCAAACCACTGAGGCCGCGATTAAAGCCGAACAGGAGATTCCCGTTAAAAAAATGCGGCTGATAACCGAGCGTGATGACGTCATGGGGAGCCTCGCCGCCCTGAAGGGACAGGAACAGCGTCTGCGGGCCGGACTGGCCGCCCTGCTGGCCGCCCGCTCTTTTCCCGATTCCCTGTCCCCAATTCATATCCTGCCGCCCGAAACAGCCTGGAAAGAAGAGATGATTGAGCAGCGGCCTGATATCATGGCCTTCAAGGCGCGCATCAACTCCAGCCGGGCTTTTCGGCGGGCGGCCCGGGACTCAAGACTGCCGAAAATGGCGGTGGATGGTTCCTGGATACAAAATCAGGGCTATAACGGAGAAAACGGCGACAACTGGACCCTGTCGGTGCAGGTTGGTATGCCCCTGTGGGATGGCGGCGGCAGAAGGGCGGAGGTGGCAAAATCCAGTGCCGGCGTACGGATGCTGCAACAAAAATTAGCGGCACTGCGTTACCAGGCCAGATCGGAACTTATCTCAGCCAGGGCGGCCTGGAATGCCGCGACCGCGAGATACCAGGCCGCTTTAGCTTCGGGAAAAGCCGCCGCTGAAACAGCCAGAATCCAGGAAAATCGATTTACGGAAGGACAGATATCAGCTGATAATCTCGTGGATGCCGAAGCAGCGCTGTCCAAGGCCGAATCGGGGAAGGCGGTTGCCTTGACGGATCTATGGAAGGCTGGTGACAGCATTCGCTTTGCCCTGGGACGGGAGCCGGCCCTGTACCCCGGCCGCCAGACGGTGAGCCATAAAAGGTAAGCGCTCACAGGGTACGGTCTAACCAGACCTATACTCCGTGAGTGATTACGAATACCTGAATCCGTGACGGCTTGAGGTGATATTTCATGCAATATATGAAATTTATTGCATTATTATCGAATAAACGCATTTGCTGGCCTTCACCGCGCCGCCCTGCGGGGCGCCAGATAACGGATCCAGGAAATAGTTAGCTTTTCAGAAAACAAGAAAGGAGGCACAAATGAGCAAAGACAAAAAACCATGTGATTTTACCATATTCGGAGTTTTCGGTGATCTGTCGAGGCGCAAATTGTTCCCCGCCCTTTATCAGTTAGACCGGGCGGGTCTACTTCATGACGACACCCGCGTCATCGGTGTGGCCCGCCATAAAGTCAGCCAGGATGAATTTATCGCCACCATACGGCAAAGCCTGGATACCTTTGTCACTGACTCCCTGGATCAAGAGGTGGTGGAACGTCTGCTGGCCCGGCTTACCTATGTATTAATCAATCTGGATGCCCCGGAGGAATACCACGCCTTATGCGAGGTAATCGACCAGAAACGCCGGGTGTTAATCAACTATTTTGCCGTGGCTCCCTCCCTCTTTGATGATATATGCGCCGGCCTGGCGCGGGCGGATATTATTACTCCGCAGGCCAGGGTGGTGATGGAAAAACCCATTGGCCGGGATCTGACAACCTCTGAGGAGATCAATGATGTAATCGGCCGGGTCTTTAATGAAGATCAGATATACCGCATCGACCATTACTTAGGCAAGGAAACGGTCATGAATCTGCTGGCTCTGCGCTTTGCCAACTCTATCTTTACCACCAACTGGGATCATAACAGCATTGATCATGTCCAGATCACAGTGGCTGAGCAGGTTGGTATTGAGGGGCGCTGGGGATATTTTGATAAGGCCGGTCAGTTGCGGGACATGGTTCAGAGTCATCTGATGCAGATCCTCACTCTCGTGGCCATGGAGCCGCCGGTTAATCTGGTGGGCGACAGTCTGCATAATGAAAAAATCAAGGTACTCAAGGCGTTGCGGCCGATTACCTTGGAAAACATTGAGGACAAAGTAGTACGCGGCCAGTATGCCTCCGGCTTTATCAAAGGTAAGGCCGTACCCGGCTACCTCGAGGAAGAGGGCGGTAACCCTCATTCCACCACCGAGACCTTTGTCGCCATCCGGGTGGATATCGACAACTGGCGCTGGGCCGATGTCCCCTTCTATCTGCGTACCGGCAAGGCTATGGCCACCAAACGCACGGAGGTGGTAATCAACTTCAAGCAGCAGCCCCATAATATTTTTGCTGATTCATACCGGCATCTGCCGTCTAATAAACTGATTATCCGCCTGCAGCCCGACGAGGGGGTTGAAATCGAAATGCTCAACAAGGAACCAGGTATCGGTGAAGGCGTGCGCCTGCAGAGCACTATGCTTGACTTAAGCTTTTCCAAGGCCTTTGCTGATGAGCGGATTGCCGATGCCTATGAGCGCCTGATCCTGGAAATCATGCGCGGCAGCCAGGTTCTGTTTGTCCATCGCGACGAAGTAAAACGCTCCTGGGCCTGGATTGACTCTATTCAGGAGGCCTGGACGCAGTGTAACGAACCACCCAGACCCTACCCGGCAGGCTCCTGGGGGCCGGTGGCCTCGGTGGCGCTTTTGGCCAAGGACGGCAGGGAGTGGGAAGAATAAGACCAGAATCCTTGAGCGTTAGAGAATGGTGCCGATGCAGATAGCGAGCCTGCGAGACCTTCGAGGCGGCAACGATGTTGATTATCCTGGTGTGATATCAACTTTGTTGCTAACGCAGCAGATGCGCCGTTCTCGGGCGCCCCGCAAGGCGGCGCGGTGAAAACCAGCGAATTCGCTTATTCGACAATAATGCAATAATTCCACAGGTTGTCTGGAACATTACCTCAAACCGTCACGGATTCAGGGATTTTTAAACCGGGAGCTGACAATGAAAAACAACAAAAGTCAACAGGCCTCTATTGCCGCCATCAAAAAGGCCTTTGCCAATAACCTCTATCATAACATAGGCAAGCCCGACCAGGACGCCACGCCGCAGGATTTTTATACCGCCCTGGCCTATACCGTGCGCAGCATGCTGCTTGATAAATATATTCATTCCGTGGCAACCTATCTCAAAAAGGAAACCAGAATAGTAGCCTATTTTTCAGCCGAGTTTTTAGAAGGGCCGCATCTTGTCAATAACATGCTCAACCTCGGGGTGATTGACCAGGTGCGTAAGGCCATGGAGGAGCTGGGGCTTGACATGGACAAACTCATCTCGCTGGAGAGCGAACCAGGCCTCGGTAACGGCGGTCTGGGGCGACTGGCAGCCTGTTACCTCGATTCGCTGGCAACCTTGAAGATCCCCGCCATCGGCTATGGACTCAGATATGAACACGGCATGTTTGAACAGCGTCTTAAAGACGGCTGGCAGGTAGAATATTCCGATAACTGGCTGCATTACGGTAATCCCTGGGAGCTGTACCGCCCGGAAAGAACCTATAGGGTCCAGTTCGGCGGCCACACGGAGGCCTATAATGATCCGGAGCATGGCTACCGGGTACGCTGGAACCCCGGCATGGTGGTTAAAGGGATAGCCTATGATACCCCGATCCTCGGTTACCGGGTAAACAACTGCGTTTTACTCCGGTTATGGCAGGCTGAGGCGACCAAGGATTTTGATTTTTCGGATTTTAACCGGGGTGATTACTATGGCGCCGTGGAAAACAAGGTAATGGCGGAAAACATTACCAAGGTTCTCTATCCCAACGATGCCAGCCAGGCCGGTAAGCGGCTGCGTCTCGAACAGCAGTATTTCCTGGTCTCCTGTTCTCTGCAGGATTTGATACATATGCATACGGTGATGAAGGGGCTTGATCTCACCACCCATCACCGCTCCGTAGCGGCTCAATTAAATGACACCCATCCCTCCCTGGCTATTCCGGAACTTATGCGGCTGCTGGTCGATGAACATCTTTTCCCCTGGGACAAGGCCTGGGAAGTCACTCATAAGACCTTTTCCTATACCAACCACACCCTGCTGCCCGAGGCCCTGGAAAAATGGTCGATTCCCCTCTTTCAAGCCCTGCTGCCGCGTCATTATGAGATAATCTGTGAAATAAACCGCCGTTTTCTTGACGAGGTGCGACTGCGTTTCCCCCTGGATAACCAGAGGGTTGCCAATATGTCACTCATTGATGAGACAGGGGAGAGATACGTCCGGATGGCCGGCCTGGCCTGTGTCGGCAGCAGTCATATAAACGGTGTGGCGCGTCTCCATACCCAGCTTCTCAAGGATCAGGTTTTAAAAGATTACCATTGTCTCTGGCCGGATAAAATCATCAATATCACCAACGGCGTTACTCCGCGGCGCTGGATGGGGGTCAGCAATCCGAAACTGACGGCCCTGATAACCGAGGCCGTGGGCGAGGGCTGGCTGAATGATCTGGAAAAACTCTCCGCCCTTGAGCCCTTTGCCGATGACGCCGCCTTTCGGGAAAAATGGTACCAGATAAAAAGGGGCCATAAAGAACAGGTCGCCAGCCTGATATTGGAGCGTTTCGGCTTTGTCGTCGATCCTGATTCCATGTTTGACGTTCAGGTCAAACGCATCCATGAGTATAAACGCCAGCACCTCAACATTCTTCATCTCATCAGTCTCTACTGGCAACTGAAGAATGATCCGGATTTTGACATGGTACCACGCACCTTTCTCTTCGGCGGCAAGGCCGCGCCCGGCTATTTCATGGCCAAGTTGATTATCAAGCTGATTACCTCCGTAGCCGAGGTGCTCAATACCGATCCCGTCACCAGGGATAAGCTGAAGGTTATCTTCCGGCCCAATTACAATGTTACAATCGGGCAGATTGTTTATCCCATGGCCGATCTATCTGAACAGATTTCACTGGCCGGCAAGGAGGCCTCTGGTACCGGTAACATGAAATTCGCCATGAACGGCGCCCTGACCATCGGCACCCTGGATGGGGCCAATATCGAGATTCGTGAAGAGGTGGGGGAGGAAAATTTCTTCCTCTTCGGCCTGACCGCGCCCGAGGTGCTTGAACTGAGGCAGTCTGGCTATCATCCCCTGGATATATACCACAGCAACGACCAGCTCCGCGCCGTTATCGATCTGATAGAATATGGTCATTTTTCCCATGGAGACAGGAATTTATTCAAACCCCTGCTTGATTCCCTGAAATATGATGATGAGTATATGCTCTTTGCCGATTTTCAGTCCTATATCGACTGTCAGCAAAAGGTAAACAAGGCCTACGCCGATAAAGAGGAATGGCTTAAAAAATCAATCCAGACCGTGGCCCGGATGGCCAGATTTTCCTCCGACCGCTCTATCGGGGAATATTGCAGCAGGATATGGCGGATTAAGCCGGTTGAGGTTGTTATACCAAAGTCGTAACATCAACTGCACCCCATCCCGGAGTCTGCGCTTACCTGAGCATTTACAAATTTTTCATGGAGAACAGTCATGCATAATACCGTTAAAACCATCACCCGGCGGATTATCGAGCGCAGCCGGAAGAGCCGGGCAACCTATCTGCGACACGTTGAAGAGGCGCGCGGCAAAAAAGGGCCTTTTCGCCAACAAATCCCCTGCAGTAACTTTGCCCATGATCTTGCCGGCTGCCCGGCAGGCTGCCGTACCGTCCTTCTCAAGGATAACGTCCCTGATATTGCCATTATCTCATCATATAATGATATGCTTTCCGCCCACCAACCCTATGAAAGATATCCAAAGATTATCAAACAGGCCATTGCCGGGGCTGAAGGTATGGCCCAGTTTGCCGGCGGGGTACCGGCCATGTGTGACGGGGTTACCCAGGGTGAACCGGGCATGGAACTCAGCCTGATCAGCCGGGATGTAATTGCCATGTCCACGGTTATCGGCCTGTCCCATAACGTTTTTGACGGCGCCCTGTTGCTGGCGGTCTGCGACAAGGTCATGCCTGGAATGCTTATGGGCGCCCTCCAGTTTGGACACCTGCCCATGATCCTTATTCCGGCCGGCCCCATGACCTCGGGCCTGCCCAATAAAGAAAAGGCGCGGGCCCGCGAACGTTTTGTCAAGGGTGAAATTGACCAGCGGCAGATGCTGGCCTCCGAGGTTAGCGCCTACCACAGTCCCGGTACCTGCACCTTTTACGGCACAGCAAATTCCAACCAGATGATGGCGGAAATGTTAGGCATGCACCTGCCGGGAGCATCCTTTGTCAATGCCGGGACAAAATTACGCGACGCCCTGACCCGCGCGGCCGCGGCCCGGATTGTGGCCCTGACCCATCTCGGCGCTGACTACACCCCCCTGGCCCAGGTTATCAGTGAAAAATCCGTGGTCAACGCCATGGTGGCCTTATTGGCAACCGGCGGTTCCACCAACGAGACCCTGCATCTCGTCGCCATCGCCCGGGCGGCCGGCATCCTGATTAACTGGGATGACTTCTCCGCCCTTTCGGAGATGGTTCCTTTACTGGTTCGGATGTATCCCAACGGCCCCGAAGATATAAACGCCTTCCAGCAGGCCGGCGGTATGCCCCTGCTTATCAGGGAGCTGCTCCAGGGAGGCCTGGTGCACCAGGATGTAAAGACGGTTGCCGGACCTGGTTTAGAGCGCTATCTGCGCCAGCCGGTACTTGAAGGAGATACCTTAGTCTGGCGGGACGGCCCGGCGCGAAGCGGAGATCCGGAGGTTATTACCTCAATCGACAAACCATTCTCAACCATGAGCGGCATTAAAGTACTATCCGGCAACTTGGGCCGGGCAATCATGAAAATCTCGGCCCTGGCCGACGGCATAGACACCCTGGTGGAGGCCCCGGCCATGGTCTTTAACAGCCAGCATGAGGTGAGTGAGGCCTTTGAGGCCGATAAATTAAACCGGCACCTCGTGGTGGTGGTCAGATTCCAGGGGCCGGAGGCCAACGGCATGCCGGAGCTGCACAAACTGATCACCTACCTCTCGATTATCATGGATCGGGGCTACAAGGTCGGCCTGATTACGGACGGCCGACTGTCCGGGGCTTCGGGTAAGGTTCCCTTTGCTATTCACTGTACCCCGGAGGCCTTCTGCGGCGGCCTGCTGGCCAAGGTCAGGGACGGTGATATCATCCGGATGGACGCCCGTCACGGTCGGCTGGAATTACAGGTGAGTGAAGAGGAACTGGCCGCCCGTGAGGCCGTGGTTCCAGACCTTACGGCTCACCGCTACGGCCTGGGGCGCCAGATTTTCGAGCCGCTGCGGACAAAACTGTCTGGCGCCGAGGAAGGAGCCACCTCCATTCTCGACTATGTTGATGAAAGCTCCAACCAGGTCTTAATTCAAGAGGAAAGGCTTGCGGAGACAGAATGATTTCAGAACAGGAAGGCAGGACAGGCCGCAGTTATAACCACCGAAGGCGCTGACTGAGCTGATTTCTGATTTCTGATTTCTGATAAACGATAAAACAGGTGAAAGAATATGACGAATATAATTAATTGGCAGACCTCCCCCTTGGAAATCCTCAAGGCCGGGCCGGTGATACCGGTAATAGTTATTAAGGATATTGAGCAGGCGGTACCATTAGCCGGAGCCCTGCTTAAAGGCGGCATAAAGGTTCTGGAAATTACTCTGCGCAGTAAGGCCGCCCTTGAGGCTATCCGCCGGATCAGCCGGGAAGTTCCCGAGGCTATAGTGGGTGCCGGTACGGTCACCTCCGGCGCCGATCTGGAAGCGGTCAGGGAGGCCGGAGCGGTCTTCGCGGTCAGTCCGGGATTGACCCCGGCCCTGCTCACGGCCGGAGCCCAGGGATCTATCGCCATGATTCCAGGGATTTCCACCGCTTCCGAATTAATGTTAGGCATGGAAATGGGATATACGGCCTTTAAATTTTTCCCGGCCGAGGCGGCGGGCGGCGTCCGGATGCTGCATTCCATAGCCGGCCCTTTCCCCCACCTCACCTTCTGCCCCACCGGCGGTATTTCACCTGTTAATTACCAAAAATATTTAGCGCTTGAGAATGTTGCCTGCGTGGGCGGTTCATGGCTGGTGCCGGCGGCGGCCATGGAGCGCCGGGACTGGCAGAGAGTTACAGACCTGACTCGCGAGGCTGTAAACGGTATATAACCTCGGCAGCCTATTTTAGTTAGCGGCCCGATTTGCAATAAAATGGAGAAAAGCGGCGGAATCAATGTAAGCGCTCAACAAACCACACTCTTGATTTGATAATAACACCTCGGAATGTAAGCGTTTCAGGGGCGCTCTGCTGGCGCAACCTTGACCAAGTGCAGACTATGCCTGTCATTGAGAGAACATCCTGAATCCGTGACGTCTTGAGGTGATGTTCCATGCAATATATGAAATTTATATATTATATGACTAATAAATGCATTTTATACTCTTCACCGCGTCGCCCTGCGGGGCGCCCGATAACGGCACATCTGCTGCGTTGGCAACTCCTTGATATCACACCAGGATAATCAACATCGTTGCCGCCTTGCATCTGTACCGTTCTCGAACGCTCACGGATTCAGGAACATAATAAAAGACATAGCATGAAAAGATTACCCACTAATAAAACAAAACTTGTCTGTACCATTGGCCCGGCCTCTGACTCCTATGAGATGATTGAGCGGATGCTTAAAGCGGGAATGAATGTTGCCCGGCTGAATTTTTCCCATGGTGATTTTGCCGGGCATGGCGAGGTGATTAAAAAGATTCGGGCCGCCTCAGAAAAAACCGGCAGGCGGGCCGCCATCATGGCCGACCTGCCAGGGCCCAAAATGCGGATAGGCACCATGGCTGAACCTGTAACCATTGATAAGGACTCACCCTTTACCCTGACCACGGAAGAGATCATCGGCAGCCGGGATCGGGTTTCCGTGAGTATGAAAGAGCTGCCGGCAGTGGTGAAAAAAGATGATACTGTCTTTTTAAATGACGGCCTCATTCAGCTGCGGATCGACAAGGTCGAGGGCCTGGATATTCGCTGCACCGTCATGGTTGGCGGCCAGCTTCAGTCGAGAAAAGGGGTAAATATTCCCGGAATCGACCTGGGCATCAGCGCCTTTACCGCCCGTGACCGTGACTGTCTGCGCTTTGCCTTGAAAAATGGGGTGGACGCGGTGGGTCAATCCTTTGTCGGCAAGGCCCAGGATATTAAAGATGTCCGGGCGGCAGCCTCTGAAATGGGTTTTTCTCCCTTTATTATCGCCAAAATCGAACGGGCCGGGGTCAGCGAAAAAATAGATGAAATCCTGGCTGTTGCCGACGGGATAATGGTGGCCAGAGGTGATCTCGGGGTGGAAATTCCCATTGAACGGATTGCCATAGAGCAGAAGTTCCTTACCGCCCGGGCCAACTTTTTCGGCCGGCCGGTGATCACCGCCACCCAGATGATCGAGTCTATGACTCACAACCGCCGGCCAACCAGGGCCGAGGCCACCGATGTAGCCAATGCCATTCTTGACGGCACCGACTGTGTCATGTTGTCGGAAGAGTCGGCCATGGGTGATTATCCCCTGGAATCCGTAGAAATGCTGGCCAGGATTGCCGCGGCCACGGAACCGCATAAAGGGCGGTATAACTTTGACCCCGCCTTAAAACCACAGGCAGGAAAGAATTTCCCCAATGGTGTTGATCTCATCGCGGAGAGTATTGAAAATATTCTGGCTAAAATTGATTCATCGGCTGCCGTCCTCGCGCCAACCGCCAGCGGCGCTACGGCCAGAAGCCTGACCAGGTTCAAGCTGCCCAAGTGGATACTGGCCGTCAGTTCATCTGAAAAGACCTGTCGTGAGCTTATGTTCTCCTACGGGGTATATCCAATTCTGGAAAAGGAGCATCCGCACGACTGGACAGCCTATGGCCGCCATTATGCAAAAGAACATGCTCTTACGGGCAGTTTTATCATCCAGACCGAGGGACCATCGCCGGAGCATCCTGAAATCAACCATAAAATGGAAATTATCGCGCTCTAAATCAATTGCAGCTGAATAGTTACCAATTTGTTTATTCTTCCTGCGCCTGAATCGCCGTGATGGCCACGGTGTTGACAATATCCGTGACCAGGCAGCCACGGCTGAGATCATTGACCGGCTTTTTTAAGCCCTGCAGAACAGGGCCAATAGCCACCGCCCCGGAGGAGCGCTGCACGGCCTTATAGGTGTTGTTGCCGGTGTTAAGATCCGGGAAGATAAAAACCGTGGCCCGTCCAGCCACAGCGCTGGCCGGCATTTTTTTTCCGGCCACCGTGGGATCAATGGCGGTATCGTACTGCATCGGCCCGTCGATCCGCAAATCAGGCCTGCGCTGCCGGGCAATGGCCACGGCCCTGCGCACCAGATCCACATCCGTGCCGGCCCCTGAAGTGCCGCTGGAATAAGAAAGCATGGCTACCAGGGGCTCAATGCCGAACATCTCAGCCGTTTTGGCGGAGCTGATGGCAATTTCGGCCAACTGCTCGGAATTGGGATCGGGGTTGACCGCGCAGTCGCCATAAACCAGCACCCTGGTCTCCAAGCACATCAGGAACACCGAAGAGACCAGCAGGACATCAGGCGGGGTACCAATAATCTGAAAGGCCGGTCGAATGGTATGAGCCGTGGTATTAGCCGCCCCGGACACCATGCCGTCAACCATATCTTTATAAACCATCATGGCACCGAAGTAATTGACATCACTCATGGTATCAAAGGCCATATCCATAGTGACGCCCTTGTGTTTCCGCAGGGCGTAAAAGGTTTCGGCAAACTCCTCGTAAAAATCGCATTTCTGGGGATTAAGAATGGTTACTCCCGCCAGTTTAAGGCCAAGAGTCGTGGCCCTGGAGCGCAGTTTCTTTTCCTCACCAATGATAGTCAGATTTACCACATCGCGCAGCCGCAGTATTTCAGCGGCCTGAAGAATGCGGTCATCCTCTCCTTCAGGCAGGACAATGTGCTTGCGGTTTTCCCTGGCCCGTTGAAATAAGGTGTATTCAAACATCAACGGCGACATGGTGGGAGAGGAGGGAACCCGGATTTTTTCTTCCAGGGCCTGGATGTCGGCATTGGCTTCAAACATGCCGAGGGCCAGCGCTATTTTACGCTCATAATTGGGGCGCAGCCTGCCCCGCACGGCAGCAGCATGAATAGCGGTACGGTAAGTATCGCTGGAAACACGGTAGATGGGTATGTCCAGGTCGTCAAGGCCCGCCAGCAGACGCATGACAGAAGGAGCTGGTGTCAGATCACCGGAAAGCAGCAGACCAACCGGTGAAGGATAATTCCTGGAGGCGATGGCTCCCAAGGTCGTAAAAATGATATCAGAGCGATCACCAGGGGTGATAATAAGATCATCTTTCCTGATAAAATTCAGGAAATTAGCCGGGCCCATGGCTGCCACTTTCAGATCACGCACATCACGCTGCAAACCAGCTTTGGGGCCGCTGAGCCACTCTGCCCCCAGAGCCTCGACAATTTCCTCCATAGTCGGATTACCGAGATTTTTCACCTCGGGCAGCAGATCAATCACAATACCGGCCTCGCACTGCTGCCGCAATTCCTCTGCCGCCCGGCGCAAAATATCCTCATTGACCCGATTGACCATGACCGCCAGCAACGGGCACTCCAGTTGCCGGAAAGATTCTCTCGCCACGCGGACATTTTCCAGCAGTTCCGGAACCGTCAATCCATATCCGGAGGATACGTAGAGGGCGGGAGAGCCCAGTTCCCTGGCAATACGGATGGAAATATCGTAGTCAAAGATATCGGACAGGCGGCTGATATCCGGCCCTTCGCAGAGCAGGAAATCACATTGTTCCTCCGCCTGCTTGAATTTACTGATAATCTCGCGGAAAAGGCGATTCTCCTCACCTGCGGCAATCCAGGCCCGGGCCTGATTATAGGCCACACCGACCATCTCCTCCGGTTGCAGAGCGATGTTAAAACGACTTGAGATTAACTGGATATGAGTGTCTTCAGCCGGCGGCATGGATGAAATGGCCCGGAAAAAGCCAAGATGATCAACCCGGCGGGAGAGCATCTCCATCAGGCCCAGGGTAATAATCAGTTTCCCGCTGTTCGGTTCCAGACTGGCGATATAAAGACTCTTGGCCATGATTTTCTCGTAAACGATCAACAAACCACATTATGGAAGGTGATCTTATCTCCGAGGTGTAAGAGTTTTTCACCGCGCCGCTCTGCGGGGCGCCCGATAACGGCACATCTGCTGCGTTGGCAACTTGTTGATATCACATCAGGATAACCAACATCGTTGCCGCCTCGAAGGTTTCGCAGGCTCGCTATCTGCATCTGTGCCGTTCTCGAACGCTCACGGATTCAGGTATGAATTCAGCCCTTGATGGGATTCCGGCGGATAACCGCGAGCATCCTGGCCAGGACATCATCGGGGCCCAGGTCGGTTGAATCGATGCGAACCGCGTCCGGGGCGGCTTTCAGGGGAGCGAGGGAACGCTCCATGTCGTCCCGGTCCCGTTTAACGATCTGGTTAAAGATCTCATTCTCGTCAACCGTTTCCCCCCGGTGACGCAACTGTTTGATCCGGCGGCGGACCCGTTCCGCTAAACCGGCATCCAGGTAAAATTTCCAGGCCGCGCCGGGAAAGACCACGGTGCCGGTATCCCTGCCCTCGGCCACAATCCTGCCGGCGGCGCCCATCTCTTGCTGCATCCGGGTCAACTTTTCCCGCACCGGCCGTAACGCCGAAACGGCCGAGGCCAGCATGCTGATCTCCGGGGTACGGATCGCGGCGCTCACATCACGGCCGTCAAGCAGGACCCTGACTTCCTCGTTCTCCGACCTGGCGGGCAGCAGCCGCAGGTCAAGGACATCCATAAGACCGGCAACCGCCCTTTCATCGTGAACATCGACGCCGCTTTGGCGGCATTTGAGCGCCACCCCCCGGTACATGGCCCCGGTATCAAGATAGGTGAAACCCAGCCGGGCGGCAAGTTTGCGGCTGATTGTCGACTTGCCGACGCCGGAGGGACCATCAATGGTCACGACCTCAAGTCGATGCGACATACCCCAGGTCCCTCAGACACGCTGCCAGCGCTCCGATAAAGCGCTGGTTTTCCGGCTCCGTGCCAACGGTTATCCGGATAAAATCAGGATAACCATAGGCCTTCATGGAGCGGACAATCACGCCCCGGTGCAAGAGGGCCTCATACAGCCTGGTGGCATCGCCGCACACATCAATGAGAAAAAAGTTGGTCTGCGAAGGATAAGCCTTGCAGCCCAGATCCTCCACCTTGGAGCTCAGCCACGCCTTGCCGCTGGCGGTCCCATTGACGGTCTTATGGTAGTGTTCCCGGTCCGCCAAGGCGGCAAGGGCGCCGACCTGAGCGAGCAGGTTGACGTTAAAGGGCTGCCGCACCCGGTGCAGGAGAGCGGCAACCTCGGCATGCATGAGACCAAAACCGACCCGCAGACCGGCAAGCCCGAAGGCCTTGGAAAAGGTGCGCAACGCCACGACCGCGGGAATGTTATCGGCCTGACGAATATATGACAAGACGTCGATACGTTCATCCGCTGCCACAAAATCCACGTAGGCCTCGTCCAGCACCACGACCAGCTCTTCAGGCAACTGCCGGAGAAACTCGTCGAAACGTTCCTTTGCAATCAGGGTGCCGCAGGGATTGTTGGGATTATCAAGAAAGATAAGCCGGGTCCGTTCCGTCACCGCCGCAGTTATCGCCGCAAGATCATGGATCATCCCGCGCAGGGGAATAACGATATTGGTGCCGCCCCGGACCTGGACGAATTTCTGGTACATGAGAAAGGAAGGGTGACTGGTGATAACCTCGTCACCGGCCAGGACAAAGGCATTGACCAGGAACTCGATGACCTCGTTGGAGCCGTTGCCAAGCACGATCTCCTGCGGTTTTACCCCCAGCCTGGCAGCCAGGGCAGCGGTCAGATAATAGCCGGAGCCGTCCGGATACCGATGCAGACCGGGCAGGGCCGAACTTATGGCCTCCAGGGCCTTGGGTGAAGGACCCCAGGAATTTTCATTGGAGGCCAGTTTGATCGAGCCGGTAATACCGTACTCCCGCTCCAACTCTTCCAGGGGCTTGCCCGGAGGATAGGGAACGATTGCCGTAATATTCCGTGGCGGTTGCAGTTTCATGATCAGCCCAGCTCCGGCTTCCTGCCCTTGATCCCGGCCCGCTGTTCCAGGTTCCAGGCCGCGCGCAGCAAGACCTCCTCGTTGAAATGCGCCGCCTGCATCTGGATGCCGATGGGGAGCCCGCTGCCGCTGAAGCCGGCTGGCACGGACAGGCCGGGGATACCTGCCAGGTTGGCCGATATGGTCAGGATATCCGACAGGTAGAGGGCCAGCGGGTCATCGGCCTTTTCACCGATCATCCAGGCCGGCGTCGGCGTCACCGGTGACACCACCAGGTCGCACTGGTCAAAGACCGTCTTGAAATCGTCCCGGATCAGGGTGCGGACCCGGGAGGCCTTCTTGTAATAGGCGTCATAGTAACCGGCGGACAGGGCATAGGTGCCGATCAATATCCGCCGCTTTACCTCGTCCCCGAAACCCCGGGAACGGGTTTTACTGTACATATCCACCAGAGAATCGGCGTCGCCGGCGCGATAGCCGTAACGGACGCCGTCGTAACGGGCAAGGTTGGAGCTGGCCTCGGCCGGGGCAATCAGGTAATAGACCGCCACACAGTACTCGGTGTGCGGTAGGGAAACCTCCTTGATCTCGGCCCCGGCTTCGCGCAGCATCTCGATGCCCGTGCGCACGACCTGCTCCACTTCCGGGTCAAGCCCCTGGCCGAAATACTCCGGCGGAATCCCGATCCTGATACCCTTGAGGCCGTCCTGCAGGGCCGCCGTATAATCGGGAACCGGGGTGTTGACCGAGGTGGAGTCGCGCTGATCATGGCCGCTGATGACGTTCATCATCAGGGCGCAGTCGCACACATCCTTGGTCAGGGGACCGACTTGGTCCAGGGAAGAAGCAAAGGCCACCAGGCCATACCTGGATACCCGGCCATAGGTGGGTTTCATCCCGACAACCCCGCACAGGGAGGCGGGTTGACGAATGGAACCGCCGGTATCGGAACCCAGGCTGGCCAGGCTCTCGTCCGCCGCCATGGCAACAGCCGAGCCGCCGCTGGAACCACCGGCCACGTAGCCCGGTTTCCAGGGATTCTCCGGCACATTATAGGCGCAGTTCTCGCTGGTGGAACCCATGGCAAATTCATCCATGGCCAGCTTACCGATAATGATCGCCCCGGCATCTTTCAGTTTTTTGATCACCGTGGCGTCATAGGGGGGGACGAAGTTCTCCAGGATCTTCGAACCGCAGGTGGTGCGCATAGAGGAGGTACAGAGGACATCCTTGACGGCAAGCGGCAGACCGCACAACTCGCCGCCCTGTCCTGCCCGGCGCTGCCGGTCAGCCGCCTCGGCCCGGGCCAGGGCCCCCTCCCGGTCCAGGGTAATAAAGGCCTTGACCCGGGGCTCGACCGCAGCAATACGTGAAAGGATGGACCCGGTCAGCTGCACCGAGGTAATATTGCCCTGTTCAAGCTGCTTCTTGGCCTGGGCCAGGGTAAGTGAAAAAAGTTCCATACTCGTTCTCAACTGATAATACGGGGGACAACAAAGGCCTCGCCGTTCTGATCCGGACCGTTGGCCAGGGCCTGTTCCCGGTTGAGGGCTTCATGCACCCGGTCTTCCCGGAAGACGTTGCCCGCCCCCTGGGTATGCGTGGTAACGGCAACGCCGCCGGTATCGAGTTCATCCAGTTTGGCCGCGTAATTGAGAATGGTATCAAGCTGGACCGTCAACCGCTCAACCTCTTCCGGTTGCAACTCGAGACGGGCAAGCCGGGCCACGTGTTCCACCTCTTTTCCGGTGATCTTCATTGTCTCTCTGGTGCTGATTGATATGTTAAAAAAAAACCCCACTTACCTTGACATCACGAACCCTGTCTGTCAACAGAAGAGAGAAGGGAGATACCGGAAATCAGCAGGAAGGTTCGGTAAGCACGGCGTGGCAGAAAACCTCCACCAGGTCCGGGTCAAACTGGGTCCCGGCACAGCGGCGGAGTTCGGCCACGGCCTCTACCGGCGAGAGATTGCGCCGGTAGTTGCGCCGCGAGGTCATGGCGTCATAACTGTCGGCCACGGTGATAATCCGGGTCAGGGTGTCCAGCTCGTCTCCACCTATGCCCTCCGGATAGCCGTTACCGTCAAGACGTTCATGATGATGGAGAATAATGTTCCGTTCCCGGTCTATAAAGGTAAAGGGCTGAATGATATTCGCCCCCACGGTCGGATGCTTTTTGATCAGCTCCCACTCGTCCGTCGTCAGTTTCCCCGGCTTCTGGATACAGGAAAGGTCGATGACCAGTTTGCCGATATCGTGGAACTGAGAGGCCCGCCTCAGCACGACCATGTCCTCCCGGGACAGGCCGAGCTTCTCTCCCAGCAGCATGGCGTAATCGGTCACCCGGCGGGTATGGCCAGCCGTATACTCATCCTTTTCTTCCAGGGCCGTCTGCAGACTGGTCATAACTTCAACAGCTGCGTTCTCTAACTGATGGCCATACTGTTCGAGCAGGACGTTTCTTTCGGCAAGTTCCCTGGTCTTTTCCCGAACCTCTTTTTCCAGGTTCAGGCGATAATTCTTTTCATGCCTGACAAAGTTTCTTTTTTCTATGGCCCGCTTGATTTTGACATGAAAAAACTCAATATCCTCGATGGGCTTGGTCATAAAGTCGTAGGCGCCGAGATTGATGGCCTTGACCGCGTAATCCATGGAGCCGGCACCGGTCAAAAAGATGACCGGGACATCGGATTTTTTTCGGTTCAAACCATCCAGGGTTTCAAAACCATCCATGTCCGGCATATTGATATCAAGAACAATAACATCAAAATCATCGTTGATCTGATCCAGCACTTCCCGGCCACTTTGCACGGCAACCACATCATAGTCAAACATGATCAATATCTGCTGCACCGCATTACGGACTAAATCATCATCATCGGCAATAAGTATTTTTGAAGCCATGCCCTCTTCATAACTCGATAATTAACAGAACGGCAAGACGTGAAAATTTTTCAGCTCTCACTCGCCACTTACATTATTGTAGTTTACATTTTCCAATATTTTTTTGCAAGCCCCATAACTTGGTCAAGAAATATAGGGGGCGGACTGTCTGTGGACGGTTCATCTGTTATTTTTTCGGCTGAAAAATCAGGGTACTCCGGATTGAGTTCTTCTCCGCATAACTCGGTCAGGACCGCCAGCGCCCCGTCCCGCATTCCCGTCAGGTCGTAGCCCCCTTCAAGGGTAACGAGTAACCGGCCGTTACAGAGCTGGTCGGCAAGGTTTTGCATAACCCTGGTCATATAAGCAAAACCGGGCGGAGTTACCCGCATGGTGCCCAAAGGGTCTCCCTGGTAGATATCAAAGCCGCAGGAAACAAGAATGAGCCGGGGCCGGTAAAGCCTGGCAACCGGGGCGAACAGTTCATTGAAAATACGGGCAAAATCATGGTCATCCTGACCACCGGGCAAAGGGACATTGATCGTGAATCCCTCTCCCTGGCCGGTTCCGGTTTCCATGACCGCGCCGGTTCCCGGGTAATAAGGATATTGATGAGTGGAACAGTACAAGACTTCGTCGGTATCGTAAAAACTATGCTGGGTGCCGTTGCCGTGATGCAGGTCCCAGTCCACAATCAGGATGCGTTGCAGGCCGAGGTTGGCGAGGGCCCAGCGGGCGGCCACGGCCACATTGTTAAACAGACAGAAGCCCATGGAACGATCACGCTCGGCATGGTGCCCGGGAGGGCGAACCAGGCAGAAGCCGTTATCTATTTCACCATGGAACATTCTCTTGATCCCGTCGATCAGGGCTCCGACAGCCAGACAGGCCGCATCATATGACCTGGCCGACGTCTGCGTATCCGCGTCCAGGACATCATGCTCCCTGCCCGCGGTTTCCGCCACCCTCTTGATCTGCTGCGGTGTATGGTTAAGGCCGATAATCTCCGGAGATGCCGGAGCAAACCCCGGAAAGACAAAATGGCTGGCGGTTTCCTCCCGGTCGAGTTCCCGGTAGATAACTCGCAGCCTGTCCGGAGATTCAACATGGGCAAAGCCTGGTTGATGTTCAAGAAAGAGGTTGTCACGATACACGGCAGTCCGGCGCATGGCGAAGTCTCCTGCAATCATAGATTTTTTTTTCCGTCACAACAAAATCCATAAGCTGGTCATGGGGTTCAAGCGGGACCTGGTCCACCAGCTGGAGTTCATAGGCCAGTCCGACGCGAAGAGCATTGGCAGCCTCCCGGGCGAGAAAACGGTCATAGTAGCCGCCCCCGTAGCCCAGGCGGCCGCCAAACCGGTCAAAAACAGAACCGGGGACAATGACCACCTCTATCTTGGCCGGATCAAGCACCGATTTAGGGATCAGGCTTTGAACCGGCTCGGGGATTGTGCAATAGCCGGGTTCAAGCTGATTTTGCGGGTCGGTGATTTGCACGGCCAGCAGATGTGATTCTTTCGCCAGGGTCAGAGGTACGGTGACGGTTTTACCCTCGGCCAGGCATCGGTGCACAATATCCATTGTCTGCACTTCACTGCGAAAATGCAGGTAAATAAAAAAAATATGAGCAATCCTTATTTCTTCAACAGAAAACAGTTCTTTGGTGATTTGACCGCTTTTTTCAACCAATTCGGCTGGAGATAACCGGTCACGCCCGGCAAGAATCTTGTGGCGCCAACTGTTTCGATTCTGAGTGTTCATCCTGTTGTTTCCCGGGCTCAAAAAAATAGCGGCGCCCGTTGTGAGCGGACACCGCTATTTATCACAATAAAATATAGAAGAAGCCGCTTACATCGGCAAGATGAGTTTACCGGTTTCCTCGTTCCAGGTCACGATTACATACCAGAGCGCCATGGCGAAAAAGACCAGCAACAGGGATGATCCATATCCCATAACATCGGGCATGTAGACATACTTACCCAGAAAACCTCTGGCCTCCCATTGATGAGACTTGACCAATGTGGCTGAGAGAGAACTTGCCAAACCGAACATAAGTGCAACAATCCATAGTTTAATCTGCCCCTCGCCAACACGCCACAGGGTCCCGGTTCCGCAACCTCCAGCCAGTATTGCTCCGATACCGAAGAGAAAGCCGCCGACAACACCGCCCCAGCCAAAGGTTCCGCGCACATAATACATGGTGTTCAGCACCGGGTCGCCACCGGCGCGCACGGGAATAGCATATTTGAGCACTGCCGCGCCAACCGCTACAATACAGATGGAAAGAGCCACAGACTTGGCCATTGTACCATTACCTGTCATGTGCGGCTCACGGAAGCCCTGAATCATGCACCAGCGGCCACGCTGCATGGTGTAACCAAGGCCGGCGGCAAGAAGAAGAACACCCGGCAGGGAGTTTATATAGTCTTCAGAGTTCACACCTTCAAAATTTGTATAGGCGTTGGCCCCCCAGATGAGTACGGCAATCGCCACAATACCGAGAGCAAACTGAACCACCGGCGGGAACTCAAAGGTCTTGGCGCCGCCGCTGCCCCAGGAGATATACTCCATTTCCTTGTAGAGCAGCCAAAGACCGGCTATAGCACCCAAGACAAGACCTAACCACATGGCAAAACCAGCTGCACTCAGGTTGCCGATTGCACAGTACATCCCGCCCACATTACAGCCACCTGCCATGGTGGCACCGATACCCATCAGGGTACCGGCAATCAAGGCCTTGACATACTCACGAAGAGGCGGAAAACGAAGCGCAAACTGACCTCCCAGGCAAGCGGAAAGGAAGGCGCCGCCGACAAAGCCGATGCCGATCACCGAACCGGTATTATACCAGAAGGATTTGCTCAGCACCTTGACCCCTTCGTTATTCACAAAACCAAGAAGATGCGTGGTATCGCTGCTGGAATAGATACCAAGGGTGTAGAATATCCAGTCGCCCCAGTTCCGCACGGCTCCGACTGCACCCCAGGGACGCCACCAGGCCATCAAGAGAACAGTAAGGATGCCTACCATCACCCCGCTTATGGTGGCGTTCCATTCCGTTTTACATAGGGTGACATACAACTCTTTAATTTTTTTACCAAACAGGTTTTCACTAGCCATACGGTTCCCTCCTCCATTTTTTGTTTTCAATGGTCCGGTTGAACAGTGGATTCGCCATTCTCCGGTCTATTGCCCCGGAAAGAGAAAGCTGGTTAATTTTGATCATTTTTTTTTACCGTTGCCCAGAGCTTTTGTCAAGCAAGTTAAACTAACAATCTGAAAAATAATCATTCCTGTTTGTGTTTGTTTTTGCAAAAAAAATCATACTATTATCTTTAAAAAAACATTTGAATTGCCATTCATTTTCCGCTTGACAGGAAACCGTCGGTCCGGTATAAAAAATATTTTAGTAAGTAATGTGAGCCGTCACATTGTGACACGGTCTGATATTCCTTACTTATTATGAAAACATGAATCCGTTTTCATAAGCCCCTTCAATTTATTTTTTATAGTAGGAGGATTATCAAATGGGTGATGTAAAATTAGATGAACTGAAAATTGCCGCAGTACTTGACGCCAAGGGGTTAAGCTGCCCGATGCCTCTGCTTCGGACTAAAAAAGAAATGGGTAAGCTCAAATCAGGTGAGATTCTGCAGGTCATGGGCACGGACCCGGGCTCCAGAAATGACATTCCCGGCTGGTGCGAGCGTTCCGGTCATGAGTTTTTGGGGTTAAAAGATGAAGAGGGGTTTACAAACTATTATATCAAAAAAGGCTGATAAAACAAACCAGTAAACATAATATAAAACGGCGTCCAACCTCCCTTGCAAGTGGCCGCGCCGTTATCTTATTTCAGGAGGTTAAAATGGCAAAAAGTATCGGAATTTTTGTAACATCTCCCCAGAATATGCGGCATGTCGTGGGTGTGACCAAGGCTGCGCTGGCCAAGGGGGCCAAGGTTAAGGTATTCTTTACCTGGATGGGAACCCATCTCACCAAGTGTGCAGAATTTCCCGCCCTGTGCGCCCTGGACAATGTCGATGTCTCCATCTGTGCAGATAGTTACAAAAAAGTGGGCTATGATGTCAAAGATATTCCCAAGGGTCTTGCACCGGAGAAAATGGCAACTCAGGCTCAACATGGTGCTATCCTTGAAGACTATGACTGCTATCTGACTTTATAAGGAGAAAAAGAATGTCTAAAAAAGTTCTTTTTATGTATCCCAGTAATGAATATTCGCTCGACGGTATCAGGTCGGCCCTGGGTCTCGCGGTTGAAAATATGTACGCTTACGGTGTCATGATGAATACCGTATTGGAAGACACGGACCTGACTGATTATCACAAGGAAAATATCGACTGGATCCGGGACATGGAGGGTGAAGTATATTCTATTCCCGATGGAAATGTAGAAAAGCATGGTTTTGTTAAAATTACTCTTGAAGAACTTGGACAGAAGCTTCGGGATATGGATGTTATTGTTCCTTACGGTATACAGAGAAGCGATAAGAGCTGAGAAAGAGTAAAAGTTCTAAAAAGAGGAGTAGAAACTATGAAAATGTTGCATATCTATAGATCCGAACCGACCGATGATGTTAAGAAACTGGTGGAAATAGTTTCTGAAGGTCGTGATCAGGCCTCTTTTGACCTGAATGTTGAATCTCCTGATTATGACAAGCTGGTAGACATGGTCTGGGATGCCGATCAGACGATCTGCTGGTGGTGAAAAAATACAAGTAACAATTTATTTTTCTTGTTACAAGCCTCTGTCTTTGCTGCCAGGGGCTTTTTTTATCCGCTGAACAAGCCCTCTATAACCGTGTCGTGAAAAAGTGGTCTGAATATCCGTATTTGCTCATTTTTTCTGGTAGGGTGCACCCGGTTGGTGAGTAAAACCATAATAAGATTTTTTTCCGGGTCGATCCAGAAAGAGGTCCCTGTGTACCCGAGATGACCTATAC
>UOEY01000102.1_pt1 | contig 33873 bp, 32 predicted proteins | sample 1989501 | NCBI WGS metagenome assembly UOEY01 (sample SAMEA4712198, study PRJEB27164) | hydrothermal vent metagenome | biome: marine basaltic hydrothermal vent biome; feature: marine hydrothermal vent; material: mineral | place: Pacific Ocean | collected 2011-06-14/2011-07-23 | depth 1691 m | reverse complement strand
CTCACTGCCGTTACACCAATCGGCAAAGGCGGGCAGATAACTGTTTTGTACTTGACAAACTACAACCATATCAGCCGTCACGGAGCCAGGTAATTTAAAGAATCGGAATATATCAGGACGCTGCCGGATACTCAATGAAATGGTGGTCAATTCTTTTCGTTTTTAATATCACTCTGATATAATTTCCGGAAAGCGGCCATTCTGTCCGCCGTCGCGTCGTCCAGTTGCAGACCGTAAGCCCGGACATATTCAGCGGTCATTCTGTGGGTATTGAAAATTGGCATGTTGAGGCGCAGGTTGCTTATGGCCTTGTCCAGGTAACGGTCGGGCCGGTTGTAAAACATGCGCAAAATCCGGGGGAGCAAGCGGTAGAAAGAGAGGGAATCCTCTTCATATAACAATGAGTCAGGGCTCTCGCTCATGTCGGCTCTCGCCACCGGCCCTTCGAAACCAAATTTCCAGCCGGTCCGGCCGTCATGATAGCCTTCCGCCCACCAGCCGTCCATGACACTGATGTTGGGCACCCCGTTCAGGGCCGCCTTCATGCCGCTGGTCCCGCTGGCCTCCAGGGGCCGCTTGGGACTGTTGAGCCAGGCGTGGACGCCGGAGACCATTATCTTGGCAATATGCATGTCATAGCCGGGAATAAAGACGAGCTTGGCCCGTCCCTCGCTGCGGATGAACAGCTCTTTCTGGTTGTCAAGGATAAGCTTGAGTACGGATTTGCCCGGTTCGTCGTCCGGATGGGCCTTACCGGCAAAGACGAAGTTGATCCGCCAGCCACCACGGAGAAGAAGATCTGCCAGGGCGGGGATATTGTCAAAGATGAGGTCGGCCCTTTTATAGGTGGAGAAACGCCGGGCGAAACCGATGGTAAAGACGCCCGGTTCCAGGGTTCCGCCCTCCGGCAGGTAGGACAGGTAGTTGGGTGGATCAATCCAGGTTTCCTGCATCTGCTTGCGCTGTTCCATGAACATGGCGTTGATATACCGGACCAGTTGCCGGTTGTCATCCTGCCAGGCGCGGGTCAGATTGTTGCGAAACGTGGCACTGGCCGTCAGGCCGGCCCGGGCGAAACAGCCGGGATCGCTGCGCCAGCCGGCCAGTTTCTCATGGGCGTCGAATACCTGTGCCCGGTTGTCGCTGATCCAGGTCAGGTGATGAACTCCGTTGGTAATGGCGCTGATCTTGGCGGCAAACTCCGGAAACTGCCGCTGTGTGACGTCGCGGTGCAGACGGCTGACACTGTTGACGGCCCGATTGACCCGCATGGCCAGGGCGGTGAAATTGTATTCGTTCGGCGTCTCCGGATCGCGGGCCAGCAGGTTCAGGATTCGGCGGCACTCTTTCCTGGTGAGCCTGGAGTAAAGCTCCCGGTCAAAGCGGTCATGCCCGGCCTTGACCGGGGTATGAATGGTATAGACGATGCGCTCGGCCACCTTTTGCGCGGCGGCCAGGATATCCTCATCGGTCAAGACGTCCCGGTAGTTCGAACCGAGCTTGTTTTCGAGTTCGTGGAGAATGAGACTGACGGTGACCACTACCCCGTGCTGTTCGTTGAGGTGCAGGGTCTTGGCCGTGAGTCCCAGCCGTTGCATCAGCGGCAGGACCCCGGCCCCCAGCAGTCGGCGCTGGTAGGCCTTGATGATGGTTGATTTTGCCTTGTACAGCTGTCCCGCGGCGTCCAGGATCCATGAGGGCGATGACGGCAGGCTGTAATCAAGCAGAAACTCCGGGACAAAGTAATCGAGATTTTCGTTCACCTCCATTTTCATCCAGACCTGCGCCTTGACATTGGTGGTATCCTCCTCTTCGTTAAAAAAGGGGACGTCGATTTCCAGCGGCTGCTGCGGGTCATCCGGGGCGTGCAATTGAAAAAGGGCCGGGGTTTTCTCGGGAGTCCAGCGAGTCACCTGGTCGATCTGGCCGACCTTGGAATCAACGATCTGGGAGAAATAACCCTCGCGGTACAAAAGGCTTACGGCCGCCACCGGAATGTGGTTATCGGCAAAGCTTTTCAAGGTGTCGCCGGCCAGGACGCCGAGACCGCCACTGTAGTTCGGAATTTTGCGGGGGCCGTTCAGGTAGATATCAATGAAATGGGCAATCCGGTCATCATCATGATTGTTTTCGAGATCGTGTTTGCGCAGGAAATCCTTGACAGGGTGAAAAACGTCCGGATCGGCTCCGATTTCCATGGAAATGTAAACCACGGAGTTGCCCTGCGGTCCGCTTAATCTGCGCCAGACATCATCAAGTATTTTTTGCGGAACTCCGAAATACGTACCGAATGAGTTTGTGCAAAGCAGATCACTTGTTGATTTGATTTCAGGGTATTTTCTTGTGGTCACGGGAGAGAGAAAAAAAATTGTTTGTCCAGATTAAATAACGATGCGGATCATCGATTGAAACAATAAACTTAGAGCCCCGGGAATGGTTTTGCAAGTGAATTTGTCAGTCAAGAAAAAAATGTTGATTTTTTACTGATTTTACTATTATAATCGCTCAAAATTTAAAATCTAATCAATATGTTTAATCAGTGTCCGTCCGGAAACGAATATTTTTGTTCGAGATCAAGGTGTGCGAAGGAAATAACTGTAGGCATATAGCCGATATCCCGAGCATTATTTCTTTAGCATAACAAGGTAAGTGAACCCGTAAGTCTTCGAGAGAGCGGGCCGGAAAAACCGATTCCGTCTGGATACTAATTAAGGAGGGTGCGATGCGGAAACAGCGATCGTTTTGTTTGGTCGTACTCATGATGATGATCCTGGGACTGATGGTCACGGGATGCGCTAAAAAGACGCCGGTTAACCAGGAGGCGGCTGTAGCTGCTGCGGATTCGGGAGCCATGGGGCCTGCCGAATCATTGGCGAGCGGGGCGTCGACTGACGATAATATTATGGAAGGAAGGACTTCAGGTCCTATGTTGCCGGTTTATTTTGATTTTGATTCCGCTCTGATTCGTGCCGATCAGGTTAAGCGTATTGAAACGAATGCCGATTTCCTGAAAAATAATCCTGAAATAAAGATCAGAATTGAAGGAAACTGTGACCCGCGCGGCACCAGGGACTACAACCTGGCCCTTGGCGAACGGCGGGCACTGAGCGCCAGGAAATACCTGGTCAATCTCGGCGTTGAGGCGTCCCGGATGTCCACGGTCAGCTGGGGAGCGGAAAAGCTTCTTCTCTACGGGCATGACGAGTTGTCCTGGGCGCAGAATCGGCGGGATGATTTTGTTATTATCAAATAGAGTTGTGGTGGTGGCGTAAATTTCGGGAGAGGGCCAGTGTCCTCTCCTTTTTTTGTTCTATCTAATGATTGAATTACGGTGGTTTCGGAGCTTTGCCCTGTAATTGAAGAAAGGAGAATAGTATGAACGTATTGAAGAAACTCGGAGGTGTCATTTTAGCGGTTGTTGTGCTGGCTGCCTTTTCGCTGTCCAGCGGCGTTGCCCGGGCCGGGAATATATCCGTGGCCGTCCTGAACATGCAGCAGGTGGTATTGGGTTCTGACGCCGGCATCGCCGGACGCAGGATCATGGAGAAGAAAGCCAGGGAGCTGCGAGCGACGTTCAGGGCCGACGGCGAGGCCCTGGCGGCCCTGCAGAAGGAGATCCAGAAAAAAAGTTCTGTCTGGAGCGAAGAGAAAAAGCAGGAAAAGGCCCTTGAATTTCAGAAGAAGCGCCGCGACCTGCAGGTCAAGCAGGCTGATGCCAAGCTCGAGATGAAGAGCCTGCAGGATAAGCAGCTGGCCCCCATCCTGAAGGAGCTGAAACCGGTGGTGGCCGAGGTGGCCAAGAAGAAGGGCTATACTCTTATTCTGCCGAAGTCCAGTGTCATCTACGCGGCTGACAGTATTGATATTTCAGCAGAGGTTACCAAGGCGCTCAACGCCAGGATGAAAAAGAGCATGAACAAATAGGGAGACACGGGACCGGCTGGGCCGGTCTTGCTGTTGCCGCATGAGGCCGGAAGAGACTCCTGACGGCAACGTTAAGGAGTTTTTGCTCGTAGTTGCTTGAATCCGCTTGATTTTTTAAAATACACGCCAAGGTCCAATTGCGGCCGCTGCGGTCATCCGACCTGTCTGGCCTTTGCCGTGGCCGTCACCAGGGGCGGGGCTGCGCCGGGGCTCTGTCCCTTTATTGATCCGGCCGGCCTGGCGGCCGCAGGGAACGGCCCGGCGGCGGCACCCGGCCGGGACGAGCGGGATACCGACCTGGCCGCCCGGCTCAAGTCAAAGATCCTTCATCTGGACCTGCGGACAATCGCGGCGCGGGTCGGCGCCGACTGGCTGCCGGCGCCCGCCGGACTCCTCCGCTTTCGTTACCTGGACCGCCAGGTGGAACTCGACAAGGACGAGCTTCGTCTGGACGGCAGGGAACCGACCGACCCCAGGGACCGGATTCTTCTCTATAACTATGTGTCGTGCGCCGGGGGCCGGGTTCCGGCCGGCGACTGGATCGGCATGGAGAGTCTGCCCAATTCCCTTTCCAAAGTGCGGACCCTGGCGACCTACTGCGAATTGCGGCTGGCCGGACGTTTTGGCGGCCGTTCTCCACGCCTTGCCGAGCTGTGCCGGCGTCTCGGCGCCGAACCCGTGCCGGGGGGGCGGACGGCCACGGTTGGCGTCGTGGTCCCCGTGTTGCCGTATGTGCCCCATTGCCTCCTGTTCTGGGATGAAGAGCCGGAAGATGGTTTCGAGGCCCGGGTCAAGATCCTTTTTGACCGGCATGTCATGGATTTCCTGGATATTGAATCACTTGTTTTCTCCGCCGAGCGGTTGGCGGACCGATTGGCGGAGCTTGATTTGTAACAATGGTGAATAAACTGAAACAGGCGGTAGACCGCTTCGGAGAGGTGCGCATCCTGGTGATCGGCGACGTCATTGTCGACCAGTTCATCTGGGGTACGGTTTCCCGTATTTCTCCTGAAGCGCCGGTCCCGGTGGTCAACGTGACCAGCGAGGACCTGCTTCTCGGCGGCAGTGCCAATGTGGTAAAAAATATTTATTCTCTCGGCGGCCGCGGCTCGTTGTGCGGCGTGATCGGCTCCGACACCATGGGCCTTAAGCTCGTGGACCTGATGGCGGACCTGTCCGCCCCGGTCGACGGCTTGATTCGCGGCATGAGGCCGACAACGGTCAAAAGCCGGGTGGTGGCCCAGGGCCAGCAGGTCGTTCGTTTCGACCGGGAAGAGACCGGGATGCCGTCAAAAGAATCGCTCGCGGCCATGGTCGATTACCTGGAGCGCCACCTGGATGATTTTGACGCGGTGATTGTCTCGGACTATTCAAAGGGCATTGTCAATGAACCGCTGATGATCCGCCTGCATCAGCTGCGTCATGACATGATGTCCAGGCAGGGCCGCAAACTGCCGCTCATCGTCGACCCGAAACCGGCCAATCTCCATCGTTTTGTCGGTGCCACCGTGATTACCCCCAATCACCTTGAGGCTACCATGATGAGTGGCCTGAGGATCAACAATGACCAGGAGCTGCTGGCGGCGGCCCGCCATATCAGGGACGAGATTGATTGCGGGGCCGTGTTGATTACCCGGGGCGAGTCGGGCATGGCGCTGCTCCAGGGCGATGACGACCTGGTGTCCATTCCGACCATGGCCAAGGAAGTGTACGATGTGACCGGCGCCGGCGACACCGTGGTCGCCACCCTGGCTCTGGGCCTGGCCGTCGGTTGTTCCATGGCCGATGCCGCGATGCTGGCCAATCATGCCGCCGGAATCGTGGTGGGTAAAGTGGGCACGGCCTCGGTCTCTGCCCGGGAATTGTGCGCGGCCCTGGATGCCGAGCACCAGCAGGGAGGTTGATCGATGCGGCCACGAAGCATGACCGGATTCGGACGCGGCGAGGCCGTTTTTGAGGGACGGACCTGGATAGCGGAGGTGCGGACGGTCAACCATCGTTTTCTTGATCTGCGCATTATTCTACCCCGGCCCTATGCCGCGCTGGAAGACCGGGTCCGGAGCGCGGCCGCTGCACACCATGACCGGGGCCGGGTTGAAATTTCCCTGCAGCTACAGGGCGAGGAGGCGGGCGGTCTGCTCCTTTTGGCCGTGAACACTGATCTGGCCCGGCAGTATCATCGTTGCCTGCAGCAGCTAAACGACGAATTCGGTCTGGACGATAAGGTGCGCCTGGCCGATATGCTGACCCTGCGGGATCTCATCAGCCAGCAGGATCTGGACCTGGACCCGGATCGGGAGTGGCACGGAATCAGCGCGGCCCTTGACCGGGCTTTCGAGGAATGCCGCCGGATGCGGGAGCAGGAAGGCCGGCTTCTGAAAGAGGATCTAGCCAAACGCCTGGCCGATTTTGCCGCAACCGTGGGCGCCATTGAACAGCAGCTGCCGGAGATTCTGCAACAGCGTCAGGATGAGTTGAAAAGACGGATCACCAGGCTGCTTGACGGCGTAGACCTCGATCCCATGCGCCTGGCCCAGGAAACGGCAATCCTGGCCGACAAGTGCGACGTGACCGAGGAACTGGTCCGCCTGCGCAGCCATATTTCACAGTTTACCGGTTTTCTGGACAGTGACGAACCCGTGGGCCGGCGGCTTGATTTTCTGTTGCAGGAATTTTTAAGAGAGGTCAATACGCTGGCCTCCAAGATCAACAATGCCGGGGTTGCCTATCTGAACGTGGAGATGAAAAACGAGATCGAGAAGTTGCGCGAACAGGTGCAGAATTTAGAGTAGGGGCCGGTCACGTGACAAATTAATATCCGTCCGAAAAAGAGGATTCCTGAATCCGTGAGCGTTCGAGAATGGCGCAGATGCAGGGCGGCGCAGTAAAGAATATAAAATGCATTTATTTGTCAATAATACAATTAATTCCACAGGTTGCCTGGAATATTACCTCAAGCCGTCACGGATTCAGAGGATTGTCCATGGATAATAAGCTCATCAATGTCGGGTTTGGCAATGCGGTCAAGATCAATCGTATTCTGGCCGTCGTCAATCCGGGGTCATCGCCCATCAGGAAGCTGAAGGAGGACGCCCGCAAGGAAAAGAGACTGATCGATGTTACCGAAGGGCGCCGCACCCGGGCCATCGTCATCCTCGATACCGGCCACCTGATCCTCTCGTCGGTCCAGCCTGAAACCATCAGCCAACGGTTTGCGGCCCTGGCGGAGGAGCAGAACAATCCCGGCCGGATCATCGAGCGGACCTCACGGGAGGGCCAGGATGAGTAGCGGAATTCTCCTGGTCCTGTCCGCGCCGTCGGGCGGCGGTAAGACCACGATTCTGAAAAAGGTGATGGCCGACTTGCCCGGCCTGGTCTTTTCGGTCTCGCACACCACGAGGAAACCGAGGCCCGGCGAGGAAGACGGTCGTGACTATTATTTTGTCAGCCGGCAGGAATTCGAAAATATCCGTGACCGGCACCCTTCCGGTTTCCTCGAATGGGCCGAGGTTCACGGTAATCTGTACGGGACCAGCCGGGCGGCAGTGGAACAGCGTCTTGGCGCCGGCCGGGATGTGGTCCTGGACATTGATGTGCAGGGGGCCGCGCAGATCCGGAAAAGCGCGGATTCGGTTACCGTTTTTATCGCCCCGCCGTCACTGGCGGAACTGGAGGCCCGGCTCCGCGGCCGGGGCACTGAAGACGAGCAGTCCCTGGCCCTGCGTCTTGAAAACGCGAAACAGGAGCTGGCGGCCATGGACCGCTATGATTACCTGGTTGTCAACGACCGCCTGGACGAGGCGGTGGAGAGCCTGCGTTCAATCATCATCGCCGAACGTTGTCGCCGGCGGCGGGCCGTGGACGGAGCCCCGGTGCGGGTCAATTTTTGAGAGCCGGCCGTCACGGATTCAGGTTAAGCTAAGCGTTCTATGAAACGTCAGCCGCCGCAACACAGCAGAAAATCGTCCGGCAGCGCCGGGGAGCGGCCGGATAGCCCGGATATGATCTGGGGCGTGAATACGGTTCTGGAGGCGCTTGCCCACGACCCCCGCAGGGTAAGCGAGGTGCGGGTTCTGCGGGGCAAGGCCGGGCCGAAATTCCAGGAGATTATCGACCAGGCCCGGGCGCAGAACGTGCGGTTACGGTTTGTTGAAGCCAATCGCCTTGGCGTCCCCGCCCAGACCAGGCACCAGGGGGTGGCGGCCCGGCAAATTCCGGTCCGGCCCCTCGGCCTGGATGAATTGCTGGAGCTGGTGGGGCGGAGAGAGGGGCGGCCGCCGGCCAGGATCCTGGCCCTTGATTCCATTCAGGACCCCCGTAATCTCGGGGCGATTTTTCGTTCCGCCCTGGCTGCCGGGTTTACCGCCGTTATTCTAACCAGGGAGCGCAGCGCTCCGCTTTCAGGGACCGTGGCCGCAACCTCGGCCGGCGCCCTGGCCCATCTGCGGATCTGCCAGGTGGTCAACCTTACCGATACGCTGAAGACTTTGCAGAAAAAAGGGTTCTGGGTCTTCGGTTCCGTGGCCGACCGGACGGCGGCCTCAATCTATACCACTGATTTTTCCGTGCCGCTCTGCCTGGTGATCGGCGGGGAAGGCAAGGGTATCCGGCCCCTGGTCCGGAAGCAGTGCGACCAGCTGGTGACCATCCCCATGGCCGGCGATTTTGATTCACTCAACGTCTCGGTCGCCGCCGCCGTGATCATGTTCGAGATTATCCGTCAGCAGGGCCGTTGAGACAGCTCCCGCCGTTCCGTTCATCGTCGTGTCATGTCCCGCGCCCGTCGTGCTCTCTTAATGGGCCTGCCCGGCGGTGGCTTTATTTTTTTCCGGCCAGCTTGTCCCGCAGCAGATCGCCCAGGGTGCCGAGGGTTTTCGGGGTGCTTTTCACCGCCGGTGCCCGGGCCGGCCGTTCATCTTTGTCCCGGTCTGGGGCCGCATCTTCAGGGGCCAGGGAGATCCGTTTTTTGTCCGCCTCCACGCTGTCGATCCGGACCGTTATTTCCCCGCCGACCTCCAGGACCTCGCGGGGATGATTGATTCTGCGTCCGGCGCCGAGCTTTGAGATATGCAGCAGGCCGTCGATTCCCGGTTCCAGGGTAATGAAGGCGCCAAAGGCGGCAAGCCGCGACACCCGGCCCTGGTGGATCGATCCTTCGGGATATTTCCTGACCGCGCTGTCCCAGGGACTCTCGGTGGTTTCCCGGAGGCTCAGCGAGATACGGTTATTATCCCAGTCCAGTTTTCTGATCACCACCTCGACCTGCTGGTCCCGGCTTAAAATATCCTCCACCCGGTCAACCTGGCCCCAGGCAAGTTCGGAGATGGGGATCAGGCCGTCAACGCCGCCGATATCGACAAAGGCGCCGAAATCACGGATCGAGGTGACCGTACCGCTGATCCGTGCCCCCTCTTCCAGGGTTTCCCGCAGTGTTTCCCTCTGTCGTTCGCGTTCTTCTTCCAGCAGGGCGCGGGCGGAGAGGATGATGTTGCGGCCATGTCCCGTAAATTCGATGATCTTGAACCGGCAGGCCTTGTCCAGGTAGTCGGCGGGGTCTTCCACCCGGCGAATATCCATCTGCGAGTAGGGGCAGAACCCCCGTTGCCCGGCCACGACGACCTCGAAGCCGCCCTTGATTTCCGAGACGACCCGTCCTTCGACCGGGATGCCGGAACGGAAGGCCTCTTCAAGCTCCAGCAGGGAGGCATGGCTTGAGCCGACACTGGTGGTAAAGACCATTTCTCCGCCGCGAACGGCCAGGAGATAAACCTTGACGGCGTCACCGGGTTTGAGCTCGATCCGGCCGTCCTGGTTTCTCACTTCCGCCGCGGCCAGTACCCCCTCGCTCTTGCCGCCGACATCGAGGAAGATATTTTCGCCGCTGATATCAGCCACTCTGGCATCAATGCGGTCGCCGGGCTTCAGGTTGCGGCTGGATACGGTTTTTACCTGGAAAAGATCTGCAAATCGTTCTTCGTTCATGGGTCGGCCTGTCGGGAGATGAATGGTTGGTGGCTGTCCGGCAATCGGAAATCACTGCCATGTTGCTGTTTATAAGTGCCTGGTTGTGAAACGGTCGTTTTTATCCTCTCGTCGTCCTTTAGATCTGAATCCGTGAGCGTTTGAGAACGGTGCAGACCCGGCAATGCATTTATTCGTCAATAATGCAATAAATTCCATATATCGCATAGAACATAACCTCAAGCCGTCACGGATTCAGGCTGGTTGTCTGACGGCCAGGGCGAGACAGCCGTCCTGGTCGCGGAACAACAGGCGTTTCTGCTCAAGTCCCGCAAGGAAGGCGGAGAGTTTTTCCTCTGTAATCGAGTTGAAAGTATGGAGCAACTCTTTTATGGCGACCGGTTGGTCACAGGCAAGATATATCTTCCTGGACAGGCCGCGCAGACGATGTTGCAGGGCCGGCCCGCCGGGACGTTCCTGGCGGATGATAATGAAGTCGCCGCCGTCGCGATATGAGAGCGGCGGCCGGCAGGCGTTTTCTCTCTGCTGGTGGAATTCGGCCCAGGTCCGCATTTTTTCCCTGACCGGTTTCCAGAGCTGTTCCTGGTGCCGGCGGTCACCCCGGCCGTATTTGATCAGCATGACCAGCCGCGACAGCACGGATGCCGGGTATAACTTGCGGTTATACGGATGCTGGAGGATCGCCTCGACGCCGTAGTCCCGGGGGCGGCCCCAGACCGGACAGCCGTGACCCAGGAAGAAACCGGCGGCCTGCAACGGCGGGAACGGCAGAACAAAGTCCAGTGCCCGCATGGTCTCGTTGACCTGCTCTTGCGTGCTGCCGGGAAACTCAAGGATCAGGTTGCCCTCAAGCTTGATGCCGGCCGCTGTTGCAAATTTCATGGCGGCGATATTGTCCAGGGCCCGGGTTCCTTTATTCAGCCGTTGCAGCAGGGGGTTGGAAAACGATTCGATGCCGATCTGGACGGTATGCAGGCCGCCTTTTTGATAGAGCACATAGGTCTGCAGATTTTTTAACACCCTGATTTCTCCGAAGAAACGGAGGTCGTGGCTGTCTTTTTGCAAAGCGCTGAAAAAACGGTCAGCCTCCCGGGGCGGCAGGACGTTGTCCGTGAAAGTGAAATCAAGACAGTGATAACGGTTTTGCAGGTGTCGCAACTCCCGCAGCATCCGCTCGCTTTTTTTGCAGCGATAGCCGCACCACTGCAGATTCAGGTTGCAGAAGGCACATTTGTTCCACCAGCAGCCCCGGGAAAATTCAAGCGGCAGGGTTGGGAAAACCGGCAGGCCGGTCTGTTTCAGTTCCGCAAAGTAATCGTCAAAGTCAGGCAGGGGCAGTCTGTTCAGGTCGGGAATTTCATTGTTTTCCGGATACTCTTTCGCGTCTTTGCCGTCCGTCGGCGCTCCGTCCGGGCGCTGCAGGACATTGGGGCCGGGATGCGGTTTTTCGCCGGCCAGGTAGAGGCAGAGGTTGTGCAGGGGCCGTTCTCCTTCGCCGGTGATGATGAAGTCAATGACCGGGAAAACCTTGAGCAGGGAGGCGCCGATGGCCGGGGCGCAGGTCGAGCCGCCCATCAGGACGGGGATATGAGGGTAGCGTTTTTTCAGCCGCCTGGCAGCCAGGATGCTGCCGGGGAGCTGGCTGAAACAGACGGAGAAGGCGGCCAGGGAGCAGGTGCTGAAATCCTGCCGTTCCAGCCAGTCGTCAAGATGGGAGTCGAGTTGGGCGGCGATGACGTCAAAGTCGGGAAGCGAACGGACGATTTTTCGCCCCAGCGTCTGCCGGAAGACCGCCCTGGCCTGGTCGCGTCGTTCCGGAAAGAGGAGGCTGCTGTACAGTGCCTCTCCGGCCCAGTTGTTTTCCGAGATAAGTTGATAGGTCTCCTGGCCGATCCGTTGTGCCGCCCCAAGGTAGGGGTGGCGGGTCTCCACGGTGATATCCCCGCTTTGTCCGTGGAGATAGGCCTGCAATACACTCAGCTGGATAGAGGGACGGTTGAAGATGGCCCAGGGCATGGAGACGAGAACAACGCGCATACCATTACCGGGAAATTATCTCCGTGCCCGGCGGGGGGGTGAAAAACAGGAGGTCGCGGAGCTTGGCCTGGTCGCCGGTCGGCAGGCTGTTGAGCCTGATATTGGTAAAGGTCAGTTCGGTCACCGAACCAAAAGGGTCTTCAATGACCAGGTGGTGGATAATATTTTTTCGGTCAAACCACAACTGCACGGCCTTGATCTGATTGTGCGGCCGTTTCGGCACCAACCTGATGGCCTGCAGCTTGTTCGCGGCCCCATAGACAAAACGGGGGTCCGGGGGCAGGACTGCGAAATTGTCCAGCAGGTTGCCGGTCCCGGCGAAAAAAGTATAGGTGATGTCCGCATCCATCTTGTCGGCCGGGACCTTGATCATCTGCCGGTCTTTTGCCGTGTAGATGGACAGGGTCTTGCCGTCGCTCATGATAACCTGCCGGTCGGGGGCGGTGTAGTTCCAGCGCATAACGCTGTGAGTTATTGCTTGAGGCCCCCCGGCCGTTTTATCATGGAGGTTTTGTGGTCGGAAAAAGACGGCATTGCCCCGGCCCTGCCGTTCCCTGCCCCCGGTCCGGGTCACCTGGCTGAAGTCAAAGCTCAGGCTGACGAGCCCGCGGTACAGATTCTGCAGGGAGGTGGCCTGCCGGACCAGTGATGATTCACGGGCGGCGGCGTTGTTCTGCGGCAGCAATGGCAGCAGGATCATGCCTGTTGCCAGAAACAGCACCACGAGGGAAAAAACCGGTAACCTTTTTATTTTATCCATGTCTGGTCTTATACTCTGTTTTGCCGGGAAACGGAATAGTGAAGGCGATGCCGGGAACCGGAGGTGGTTGGCCGCTCGCGGACCCAGGAAGGACTTTCTTTTATTTGTACCCCTATGGGATTTTTACTTTTTCAAGCAGGATTTCGCGGCCGAAAATTTTTGCGGCCAACTGCCGGACCGGTGCCGTGCAGTCGGAGACAAAAAAGCGGCTTGCCGCCCGGTTACCCTGTAAACGTGCCCGTAGTTCAGGATTGTGGTGCAGGAATTCCCGGACATGGAGGGCCACCTCGACAGAGGAATCGATCAGGTTGACCCGGCGGCCGATCCGCGGACCGATCAGGTGTTTCAAGAGTGGGTAATGGGTACAGCCAAGGACCAGGGTATCGATTTGTTCGCGCCGCAGCGGATGCAGGTAACGGCGCAGGATCATCTTGGTTTCCCGCCTGGACAGCCAGCCTTCCTCGACCAGCGGTACCAGCAGGGGGCAGGGACGGCTGAATATTCTGGCGCCGGGCAACAGCGCCTGGAGGCGCTGTTCGTATATGCCGCTTTTGACGGTGGCCCGGGTGCCGATGACACCGATGCGGCCGCTTTTGCTGATGGTTGCGGCTTTCCGCGTTGCCGGGCCGATCACGTCCAGGACCGGTACGTCATAATGAAGCCGCAGGGCAGCCGAGGCCGTGCTGGCCGCACTGTTGCAGGCAACAACGATCAGCCCGGCCCCCCGGTCAAGCAGGAAGTCGGTGTTGTTTCTGGAATAACCGATAATGGTTTCAGGACTTTTGGAACCATAGGGGGTTCGGGCAATATCGCCGAAATAGATGATCGGGTAGCCCGGACAAAACTGCTCGATTGCCCGGGCTACCGTCATGCCGCCGACACCGGAATCAAAGATGCCGATCATGTGTTGTGCGGTCTGTTGGAAAAGTTAAGGAAAGAGCCGGGGCCGGTTTATTTTTTCTTTTTGGTGCGGGCGGCGATGGCCTTTTTCAGGTTTTCCGGCAGGCCGCGTTTTTTCCCTGATCTGGAACGTTTCTCGGAAAGTGCTTTGGCGCAAAGCGGCTGCCGCATGGAAAAGCCGTATTTCTGCCGGTATTCTCTCGGCGTCAGGCCGTGACTGCTCAGGTGTTTGGGGGAAAGCATCTTGAAGCTCTGGCCGCATTCGAGACAGATAACCTTGTTTTTTTGAATGGACCGCTCGGGCGCCATGGTCTGCTCGGTTCCGGCTAGTTCCAGGGGTTGACCGGCCGCTTCCGCGTCCTGCAGGCACTTGAGTGTTTGAAAGGTTTCATTGAGGGCGCCTTTGATCTCGTCACTGGACATCTCCTTGGTGCCGATCTGCGACTGGACGATTTCCGCTGTCATCTCAACAAGTGATTTGCTCATGTTTTTCTCCTGTAGTTAGAGGATTGTTGTCGGGATAATTATTAAAAAATAAAATTTTTAATGTGGCTCTGAATGAAACTCAGCTTGATAGATCATTATCGGTGCTGGTCACTGCATCCTTCTTTTTCGTGGATGACATCGACAAGATCATTACGTCACTCCCGCGTCGGCGGAAATCCGGTATTTTTTTTGACCGAGTTTGGTATAGGGCCACATTTTTTATGATAATGGCTGAATATATTAAATGAGTAAAAAAAAGATTGCAAACATTTTGTTCATATAATTTCTTTTTTATTGCTTCCTGTACCCGAATTCTTTTTAAAGATTGGTTTGGTTGGAGAATATTTTTTTTTTGCTATTATGCAGTGATTTGCTCCTTATTGCTCTGTTTGCTGTTATATTCTATCGTTTCTTGCTCTGCTGCGATGAATCGACTGCCTGCTTTTTAGGAAAACCTTTTCCTGAATCAGTGAGCGTTCGAGAACGGTGCAGATGCAGATAGCGAGCCGGCGAGACCTTCGAGGCGACAACGAGGTTGATTATCCTGGTGTGATATCAACGAGTTGTCAACGCAGCAGATGCGCCGTTATCGGACGTCACGCAGGGCGCGCGGTGAAGACCGGTAAATGCGCTTGTTCATCAATAATGCAATAAGATCCGTATGTTGCATGTGGTGTCAATTGTGCTGTCATGGATACAGGGAAAACGATAGTTGACATGGGCGGAGGGCGGGATTAAAATAAGAGGTTAAGGAGTTCTGTAACAGGATGTTCGTTTAATTGTTTAGTTTTTTTTATTATTTTTTTGACGAGAGGTGTTCTCGTGCCGATTTATGAATATGAATGCACGGCTTGCGACAAGGTGTTTGAGGTACAGCAACATATGACCGATCATCCGCTGGAAACCTGCCCTGACTGCGGCGGCTCCGTGCGGAAGCTGGTCTCGATGAGTTCCTTTCAACTCAAGGGAAGGGGCTGGTATGCTGATGGCTATTGCGGTCAGTCCAACGGCAAGGGGGCAGACGGCGATAAGTCCGGCGCCAAGGGTAAAAACGGCAAGTCGGTGGCCAAGAAAGAGGACGGTACGTCGTCCCCTCCGTGCAAGACCGGTGGAGACAGCTGCAAGGGCTGCCCGGCCGCGGCCTGAAATATTTTTTGATTTTTGGTTACGGGGTTGCCGCCCGGCCGTGGTTTACGGCCTGGTAATAAGGGCCATGGCGTCGCCGTAGCTGAAAAAACGGTAGTCGAGATCAATGGCTTCCTGGTAACAGTGCATGATTCTTTCCCGCCCGGCCAGGGCCGAGACCAGGAAGAGCAGTGATGACCGGGGCAGGTGGAAGTTGGTGATCAGGTTGTCTACGACCCGGAATTGAAACCCGGGATAGATATACAAACCGCATAATCCCCGCCATTCCCGGACCTGGCCGGATTCAGCCGCCGCAAATTCGAGGGTTCGCACGGTCGTCGTACCTACGGCCCAGATGCGGTGGCCTGATTTTTTAGCCTGGTTGATCATCTGCGCCGTCTCTGCCGGCACTTCAATGTATTCTTCATGAATCCGGTGCTCCCGGATATCTTCCGTACGCACCGGCGCAAAGGTACCATAGCCCACATGCAGGGTGACGGCGGCGATGTCGATTCCCCGGTGCCGGATGTCTTCCAGCAGGGCGGCGGAAAAATGGAGGCCGGCGGTCGGGGCGGCCACCGACCCGGTCTGCACCGCATACTTGGTTTGATACCTGCGGGCGTCTTCATCGGTGTCGCCCCGGGGCCGCCTGATATAGGGCGGTAGCGGTATCCGGCCGTATCGGCTCAGCAGGTCGGCCAGCGTTTTTCCCTCCGGCGCAAGAAAGTGCAAAAGGATTCTGGCTTTGCCGCCATCAAATAGTTCCAGGACCGTGGCCCGCAGGTCTTCTCCGAAGAAGATAGAGCTTCCCGGTTTGGGTCGTTTGGAACTTTTGATCAGGGCCAGGACCGCCGCGCTTTGCCATTCTGCCGCGTCCTGGTCCGGTTGTATCGGTGCCGGATAGTGGAGAAGCAGGACCTCCGCCTTGCCGCCGGTTGCCTTCCGGCCCGGCAGGCGGGCCGGAAAGACCCGGGTGTCGTTGACCACCAGCAGGTCGCCCGGTCGCAGGTAGTCTGTGATGTCGGCGAATCGTTTGTGGGTGATGGTCTCGTTTTCGCAGTCGAGAACGGCCAGTCGTGATTGATCGCGGCGGGCGGCCGGATGCTGGGCAATATTCTCCGGCGGCAGGTCGTAATTGTAGGCGGCAAGGTCAAAAGAGTTCGGCATGGTTTGCTTGGTCGTTGCGGCGTGGAGGTTGTCGTTCATCACTTGGTAACGTTGAAATCCCGGTGATCTGTCGGCATCGGCGAGTTTTTTCGCCTTGCCCTGAAGGGGATTTTTTTGCTACACTACTGCAGATGCGCCGTTATCGGGCGCCCCGCAGTCCGGCGCGGTGCAGACCGGAGAATGCGCTTATTCGGCAATAATGCGATAAATTTCAAATATTGCAGGAGATATCATCTCAAGCCGTCACGGATTCAGGATAAAATGACGGGTCAGGGTGGTGGACCCTGCCGGAATTCCGCGCAAGGATGTCTATGTACCTGGTGACCTCGGCAACAGAAAATGAAATGCAGCCCTTTCAGGCTGTCTGCCCCGGCGGCGAGGGGGTGCGGCAACTGGTCACCGGCCTGGGGCCGCTGGAAACCGCGGTTCGTCTTCATTCCTGGTTGAGCCGTTATGACGGGCCGGTCAGCGGCGTTATCAATTTCGGCGTGGCCGGAGCGTACACCGGTTCCCCGGGTCTGGCAAGTCCCGGGCTGCTCGATATCTGCCTGGCTGAACGTGAAGTCCTGGGCGACCTTGGTCTTTGTTTTGCGGATCGGATTGAACGGTTTTCAGATAAAAAACTGCGGGGTTGCAATACGTTTACTTTGAACAGCGAGCTGCTCGACCGGGCCCGGCTGGCCCTGGATGCGGAGAATATTGTTTTTCACAGCGGTACGTTTATTACGGTCAACTGCGCAAGCGCTACCGCCCGGCGCGGCGCCATGCTTGCCGCCGCTCACCGGGGACTTTGTGAAAATATGGAGGGGGCCGCCGTGGCGCGCGTCTGCGAAGAGTTTCATCTGCCCTGTCTTGAACTGCGCTGTATCAGCAACATGGTGGAAGACCGTGACCCCGGCCGTTGGCAGCTGGAAAAGGCGTGCGTCCGGGCCGCTGAAGTGACGGCCGTCCTGGTCCGGCATCTGCCGGCCCGGCCTTCGAGGGCCGCAGAGGAGTAGTTCATGGCTGCAGAACTGACAATCGGCTATTCACCCTGCCCCAACGATACCTTTATTTTTTATGCCTTGATGCACGGCAAGGTCGGCCTTGAGCATATCTCCTTTGCCGACGAGATTCTGGATGATGTGGAAACCCTCAACCGGTGGGCCCTGGAAGGACGGCTGGATGTCAGCAAGCTCTCTTTTCACGCCCTGGGGCACGTGTTGGACAGCTATGTCATGCTGACGGCGGGCGCGGCGCTGGGGCGCGGCTGCGGGCCACTCCTGGTGACGACGGGCCGGGGGCGGGCCATGAACATGGAGGACTGGAGTATCGCCATCCCGGGCCGTTATACGACGGCCGCCATGCTGCTCCGTTTGTATGCGCCCCGGTGCGGGAACCTCCGGCTTATGCGCTTTGATGAAATCATGGAGGCGGTGCGCCGGGGCCGGGTGGATGCCGGGGTCATCATCCACGAGAGCCGCTTTACCTATCAGGACCACGGCCTTGAATGCGTGCAGGACCTGGGCGCCTGGTGGGAGGAGCTGACCGGCCTGCCGATTCCGCTCGGCTGTATTGCCGCCCGGAGAACGCTTGGCGATACGGTGCTCGGGGAAATCGACCGGGCGGTCCGGGCCAGCCTCCAGTGGGCCCGGGCCCATCCTGAGCAGTGCCGGGACTATATCCGGCAGCATGCCCGGGAGCTGGATGAGCCGATTCTCAGGAGCCATATCGATCTGTATGTCAATGATTTTTCCCTTGGTATCGGCGAGGAGGGCAAGGCGGCCGTGGCTGAATTTCTCCGGCGCGGCCGCGCTGCCGGACTTTTTCCCGAGAGCGATACCACGGCCTGGATAGGCACGGATCAGTGCCTGGCCAGAATTTCACGATCACCCCTGATAACTCAAACCTGAATCCGTGAGCGTTCGAGAACGGTACAGATGCAGATAGCGAGCCTGCGAGACCTTCGAGGCGGCAACGATGTTGATTATCCCGGCGTGATATTAACGAGTTGTCAACGCAGCAGATGTGCCGTTACCGGGCGGACCGCAGGGCGGCGCGGTGAAGGCAACAAAATGAGCTTTTTGGAAAATAATACAATAAATTCCATCTATTGCATGGATTGTCATCTCAAGCCGTCACGGATTCAGGTCAAAGTGAATGAAGAGAGACGCTGAAGGGCCTGAAGCCAACGCCTTTTTGAATCGACTGCCGGTCCTCGGGATATGCGGTTCCAGCGGTGCCGGCAAGACGACCTTGATCGAGGCCGTGGTCCCGCCGCTGTTGGCCCGGGGGATCCGCGTCGCCGTGGTTAAGCATGACGCCCGTAATGTCCTGGTTGATCGACCGGGAAAAGACAGCGACCGGTTGTACCAGGCCGGAGCGGATGTCTGGCTGTCCGGGGAGGAGGTGTTCGGGCGCCGGCACCGGAACCCCGGGTTCAAAATGTTTCTCGCCGGCCTGTGCCGGGGCTATGACCTGGTCCTGGTCGAAGGGCATGCCGGAACTCCGGTTGCAAAACTCTGGCTGCTCGGCGAAGATCATTCTGAGCCGCCGCCGGGTCCGGGGCCGGTCCTCCATGTTTTGTCCTGGCGTCAGGCTGAAACCAAGGCCGTTCTGGCCTGGATCACGGCCTGGCTTGACCGGCGGTGGCGTGCGGCACCGGTGTGGGGCTGCGTGCTGATCGGCGGCCGGAGCAGGCGCATGGGGCGGCCCAAGCATCTGCTCCGGCAGGAAGGGCGGACCTGGCTCGAAGGGACGGTGGCGAAATTGCGGGAAAAGGTTGACCGGGTCGTGATCTCGGGCCGGGGGGAGATCCCCGCCTCCCTGGCGGATGTTCCCTGTATTGCCGATGCCCCGGGGGTGGCCGGCCCCCTGGCCGGTGTTTTGTCCGTTATGCGCTGGCAGCCCCATGTGAGCTGGCTGGTCACGGCCTGCGATCAGCCGTGCCTGCAGACCGGAGCCCTGGACTGGTTGCTCGCTACCCGGAGCCCCGGCGTCTGGGCCATCCTGCCCGACCTTCGGGGTGACGGCCGGCCGGAGCCCCTGCTGGCTTATTACGATTTCCGCTGCCGGGACGATCTGGAGGAGATCGCCGCCTCCGGCCGCTTCCGGCTCGGGAGCCTGGCGGGGCGGTCGGCTGTCCTCTCGCCCCGGCCGCCGGCGCATTTGCACCAATCATGGCTCAATATAAATATGCCGGCTGAGATTCCATCGTCCGGCCCTTTATGTTGACAGGCTGGTTTCATGGTGTAAAATAAATTTTATTGAGAATCATTTCCGGTCTGATCCGGTTGTGATGTGGCTTGATGATGAATGAAGACAAAAAATAGAACACAAACTTTCAGGGAATTTCATATGAAGTATTTACAAAATAAGAGCATGAAAAAAACAGGTTTAATTCTTTTCGGACTCGTGGTCCTGGTTATGAGCGTGACCGTGGCCGGTGCCAGCACCAGGATGCCGCCGTTCTCCCTGTCTTCCGCCGTTGGCGGCCAGACGGTCAGCAGTGCTGCTTTTAAAGGCAAGGTCTTGCTGGTGACCTTTTTTGCCACATGGTGTCCGCCCTGTCGTCAGGAAATCCCGAACCTTATTCAGCTTAATAAAAAATTCGGCCCGCAAGGATTTTCCGTCATCGCTCTTTCCGTCGACCAGGGCGGCCCCGGGGTCGTTGCCAAACTTGTTAAAAAGGAGAACATCAATTATCCCGTGCTGATGTCGACCTCGTCAACGACCAGGGATTTCGGCGGCATTGTCGGCATTCCCACCGCTTTCCTGGTCAACCGGGCGGGCAATGTGGTTAAGCGATATCCCGGTTATACCTCCCGGGCTCTTCTGGAAAAGGATATTCAGTCGGTTTTGCAGTAAGATTCCGTCTCTTTCGACTTTTTACCTGGATCCGTTATCGGGCGCCCCGCAGGGCGGCGCGGTGAAGGCCAGGAAATGCATTTATTTGACATGTAATACAATAAATTCCAGATATTGCATGGAGCATAATCTCAAGCTGTCACGGATTCAGGTTTTTATTGACAATGCCAGGTTAAACTTTTATATTTTTCTGTGGTTGCAGAAAAATTGGACGGGAACGATTTTCAATTTAATCTGAGAAGGAGAAAATTATGAAGAAATTGGTAACGGCATTAATGGTTGCGGCTTTCACCCTGAGTGTGGCTGGGTTTGCAATGGCAAGAGAGGTAAGATGCACCGTAAACAGCGTCAGTGGCCACACCGTCACCATGACCTGCAGAAAGGCCGACAGACTGAAAGCCGGTGACAAAGTAAAAGTTAAAACTGTCGTGAAGCGAGCCCTGGAAGGTTGCTGAACGACAGGACTTTTTTCCTTATTGCAAAGAGCCGGTTGGTGACTCCAGTCATCAACCGGCTCTTTTTTTGTTTTTTTTGCAGTCAGTCATCCGCGTGGATCTTATAATAAATCTGAATCCGTGAGCGTTCGAGAACGGTGCAGATGCAGATAGCGAGCCTGCGAGACCTTTGAGGCGGCAACGATGTCGATTATCCTGGTGTGATATCAACGAGTTGCCAACGCAGCAAATGCGCCGTTATCGGGCGCCCCGCAGGGCGGCGCTGTGAAGACCAGAAAATACGTTTATTCGGCAATAATACAATAAATTCCACCTATTGTATGGAATATCACCTCAAGCCGTCACGGATTCAGGATAAAGGCTGTTCCGCTTGACAATATACCGGGGCGGATCGTGTTCCCTCCGTATCATAGCTAGTGCCCATCCCGAAACCCTGGCCGCCGTGCCGGTGGCTTTCCGGAGCAAGTCGGCGCAGATGGCGCCCGCCCTTTTTGTTCATGGCGGCAGGGTGGCCTGGATAATTTTTCGGCCCGGCCTTTTTTTATTTTATTTTTTTGTTTATATCGTTGATGGGAGTTTTATATGGATCCGCAGACATTGCCTGCCGCCGAGCAGGTTATTTATCAGAAAATAAAGAATGAATATCAGGTCGCCTTTGAGCCGCTGAAACTTGGTGCGGTCCGGCTGAACCTATTGCAGGTGACGGATCTGGAACCGTTGCTTGAGGGCAGGGATCCGTTTAAAAATGTTGCGGATTTTCCGTTTTGGGTCAAGTTGTGGGAAGCCGCCATTGTGCTGGCTCATTTTTTGACCGGCCAGGAGCTCAAAACAGGGACCACGATGCTGGAGCTTGGCGCAGGGCTGGGCGCTCCGGGGCTTGCCGCCGCCGCCGCCGGCTGTACGGTAACGCTGTCGGATTACGAGGAACGGATCCTTGATTTTGAACGGGTGAGTGCCGCCGCCAGCAAGCTGGATAATGTCGGCTTCGAGATGCTTGACTGGAAGAATCCACCCGATTTGCCGCGGTTTGACATTATTGCCGGGGCGGAGATTTTGTTCAGAGAAGAGTTCTTCGGCCCGTTGCTGGACGTTTTGCGCCGGACACTCAAACCTGACGGAGTCGTTTACCTGGCCCACGATGCAAAACGTAACAGCCTGAAGCCGTTTTTGGAGATGGCTGAAGCTGAATACAAGATTTCGGCTTCAAAACGGACCTTGAAGAGCCTTGACGAAGACAAGGTGATTGTGCTCAACAGGTTGATCCCTCGAAACTGAATTGTTTTAATTTTGTATCCCGTCTGCCTGAACATTACCGGAAAACTTTGTATCGTTATCGGCGGCGGCACTGTCGCCCGGCGCAAGGTCCACAGTCTGCTCGCCGACAGGGCCACGGTGCGGGTGATCAGCCCCGGGCTCACGAAAGAGCTGGCCGAGCTGGCGGCACAGGGCGAGATCGAGTGGCGGAACAAATCGTACCAGGACGAGGACCTGCGGGGCGCTTTCCTCGTCTTTGCGGCAACGGATAATCGCGAGGTCCAGGAAGCGGTCTGCCGGCAGGCGCGGTCAAACGGCCAGCTGGTGAACGTGGCGGATGACCCGGAATGCTGCAGCTTCCAGGTGCCGGCCACGGTGCGGCGCGGCGACCTGACCCTGGCGGTTGCCACTCACGGCCGGAGCCCGGCCGTGGCGGCTATGATCCGGCAGCAACTGGAGGACGAGTTCGGGCCCGAATATCAGACTCTGCTTGAGCTGATGTCCATGATCCGCAAGCATGTCCTGGCCGGGAACGAGTGCGAGGAAGAGAAAAAAAATCTGTATAAAAATGTACTGCACAGAGATATAATTCTCTGGCTTCGAACCGGACAGAAGGACAGGCTGCGCCGGCACCTGCTGGAGGTGCTGGGGCCGGAATTTATTTTTGAGCTGGAGGGACCGGGACAGGATATTTTATGAGTTACCTGTTGTTTCAAATCACTTTTGCCGCCTATTTCCTGGCGACCGCCGCCTATATTGTTTTTTTTGTCTCGCAAAAGGGGCGGGTCCGGGTCATCGCCCGCACGATTTTTCTCGCTGCCGCCATTCTGCACACCCTCAATATCCTGGCCCGTTACCTTGAGGCCGGTCACGCCCCTATTACCAGCTATCACGAAACCGTTTCCTTTTTTGCCTGGTCTATTGCCTGGAGTTACCTGTTGTTCCGCTGGCGCTATACGATCAAGAACTTCGGTACCTTTGTCAGTGTCCTGACCTTGCTGCTGATGTTTATCGCCGCCATGGCCTCCCGTGAGATCCTGCCCCTGGTGCCGGCCCTGCAGAGCTGGTGGCTGCCGGTCCACGCCTCTATCGCCCTGATCGCGGATGGCTTTCTGGCCCTTGCCTGTATCGGCGGCATCATGTACCTCCTGCAGGAACGGGAGATCAAGCGCAAGCGATTCGGTCTTTTTTATTCGCGCCTGCCTTCTCTTGAGGCGCTGGACAGGCTCAATCACCAATGCATCAGCGTCGGCTTTCCCCTGATGACCCTGGGGATCATTGCCGGTTCTATCTGGGCCAAGCAGGCCTGGGGCTCATACTGGCAATGGGATCCCAAGGAAACATGGTCTCTCATTACCTGGCTTCTCTATGCCGCCCTGGTCCATCAGCGTTTTACCGTGGGTTGGCGGGGGCGGAGGGCGGCCATTATGTCTATCGTGGCTTTTCTCGCAGTGCTCTTTACTCTCTGGGGCGTAACCTTTCTCTTGCAAGGGGTGCATACCTATGCCGCATGATTCAATAGTGCTGCTGGGCGTCAATCATAAGACGACACCCCTGGAGATCAGGGAAAAAATAGCGCTGTCCGGGGGATACGACGAGCCGCTGGCCACTCTGGCTTCCGTGGACGGGCTGAATGAGTATTATCTCCTGTCCACCTGCAACCGGGTGGAAGTGCTTTTTGCAACCGGGGATCCTGAGCGGACCAAGGGCCGGGTGCTGGATATGCTCTTCGGCGATACCGTGACCGCCGAGGACGCGAATCACTACGTTTACTGTTATGAAGATGAAGACGCCGTCCGGCATCTGCTGATGGTTGCCTCCAGCCTTGATTCCATGATTGTCGGCGAGGCGCAGATCCTGGGCCAGTTGAAAGAGGCCTACCGCTATGCGGCGCAGAAGCGGACCTGCGGCCTGATCCTGAACCGGCTGCTGCGCAAATCATTTTCCGTTGCCAAGCGGGTCCGTACCGAGACCCGGATCGGCTCCAACGCCGTGTCGATCAGCTACGCCGCGGTCGAATTGTCCCGCAAGATTTTCGGCCAGTTACAGGGTAAAACGGTCATGCTGGTCGGGGCCGGCGAGATGGCTGAGCTGGCGGCCGAACATCTGGTCGGGCAGGGGGTGGCCGATGTCGTGGTGGCCAACCGGACCCTTGAGCGGGCAGTCAATCTGGCCCGCCGTTTTAACGGCCGGGCGGTCTCCCTGGAGGAGTTGGTGGGGCAGCTCGCAGCCGTGGATATTATCATCAGTTCAACCGGGTCTCCGGGGCTTATCCTCAGTAAAGACGAAGTGAAGTCGGTGATGCGCGAGCGCCGTAATCAGCCGCTCTTTTTTATCGATATTGCCGTGCCCCGGGATCTTGACCCGGGTATCAATGATCTGGACAACGTCTATCTCTATGACATTGACGACCTGCAGAGTGTTGTGGAGATGAATAAGGCGGAACGTGATGTCGAGGCGGTCAAGGCGGAGCGGATCGTGGCCGAAGAGGCCCTGAAGTTCAAGTGCTGGCTGGATAACATGGAGGTGACTCCAACCATTATCGCGCTGCGGAAAGAGGCCGAGCATATCTGCCGGGCCGAACTGGACAAGACCTTCGGCCGCCTGAAGAACATCAGCCCCGGAGACCGGCAGGCCATTGAAAAGATGGCCGATTCCATTGTTTCAAAAATCCTCTATCATCCCATGCAGTTCCTGAAAGGCGGCAACACCCGGATTGATCGCTGCGAAAAGATCAACACGGTGCGTAATCTTTTTCGTCTCGATGACGATAACGGACCGATCCGGGAGCCATAATGGCGGAAGACCGGGAAGTCATTCTGGCGGACGAGGTGCTTATTGTTCGCAATTCGGGTGAAATCCCCGAGATCGCCTTGCACGGCAGTATCTACTACCTGACCGAGGATGAAGACGGGCCGCGGTTCTGCCTGCGGGATGATGAACTGCAAAGCCTGTACGATGCGGCCCTGGCCCGGGCCAGAGAGATCGTACTGCGTGATCTCGATCCCGCAAACCGGGATCTGCGCCTGTATCGCGGGGTGGCCCGCACCATCGTCAACTGGTGGCGTCTCCAGAATTTATGCCGGCGGATTAAGCGTGACTGTCCGGGGTTCAGGGAGGTCGTAACCTGTGCCTTGCTTGATTTCTTTCACCAGGAAATCAGCGATGTTACAGCCGGTGGACGGCCCTCGTCGGTCAACTGCAGTGCGGCCGACCTCCATGCCTTTATCAGCGACCTGCATATTTCCCCGGCGGCCCTGCCGGCCGGCTGGCAGGGCCTCTGCCGGGAATAGGGCAGCGGCTCTCCATCTGCGGACGGTCAGGGTGTCTCGCCCGGCCATATCCATGCGCAAGAAAACCTAATTAAACAATAAAAAAGGCCCCGGCGGAGCAAATCCGCCGGGGCCTTTCAGTCTGGGTTTCAGGTCGGGGTTCAGCCCTCTTCGAGGGCCTTGAAACGGCCCTTGAGGAATTTCCAGGCCCTTTCCACGTCCTTCTGGGACTGGGCCATCAGTTGCTCGGCATGGTCCGGGTTGGACATTTTCAGCATCCGGTAGCGGTTCTCGCCCAGGGCATAGTCGGCAAAGGTGATGGTCGGTTCCTTGGAATCGATAATCAGGGGATTCTTGCCCTTCTCCTCCAGCTCCGGGTTATAGCGGTAAAGCGGCCAGTGAGCGCAGGCAACGGCCTTTTTCTGCTGCTCCAGGCCGAGAGCCATGTTCAGCCCGTGGTTGATGCAGTGGGCATAGGCGATAATAATGGACGGGCCGTCATAGGCCTCGGCCTCGTTGACCGCCTTGACCAGCTGCTGGGGGTCTGCTCCCAGCGCTACCCGGGCGACATAGATGTTGCCGTAGGTGGAGAAGATCATGCCCATATCCTTTTTGGGCATCTTCTTGCCGCCGGCGGCGAACTGGGCCACGGCCGCGCGCGGGGTGGACTTGGACATCTGGCCGCCGGTGTTGGAGTAGACCTCGGTGTCGAGTACCAGGACATTGACGTTCTCGCCGGAAGCCAGGACATGGTCCAGGCCGCCGTAGCCGATGTCATAGGCCCAGCCGTCACCGCCGAAGATCCAGACGGATTTTTTCACCAGGTAATCGGCCACATGAAAAAGTCGCTTGGCCACGGCGCTCTTGCTGTCGGCCAGTTTCTTTTTCAGGTCGGCAACCCGGTCACGCTGGGCCTCGATTTCGTCCTGGGTCTTCTGGCTTGCCGTTACCAGTTTCTCGGCGACTTTTTTGCTGATCAGCTTTTCGGCCACAGCCACGCCAAGCAGTTCAGTTGCCTGGTGGGCCAGCTTGTTCACCGAGGTGCGCATGCCAAGGCCGAATTCGGCATTGTCCTCGAACAGCGAATTGGACCAGGCCGGCCCACGGCCGTCGGCCCGCTTGGCGTACGGGGTGGTGGGCAGGTTGCCGCCATAGATGGAAGAACAGCCGGTGGCGTTGGCAATCAGCATCCGGTCGCCGAACAGCTGGGTCACCAGCTTGATGTACGGGGTCTCGCCGCAACCGGCACAGGCGCCCGAGAACTCGAAGAGCGGCCGCTTTAGCTGGCTGCCCTTGATGGTGGCCGGATTGATCAGGGCATTGTCGACTTCGGGCAGGTCCAGGAAGACCTTCCAGTTATTGGATTCATGCTCTCTCACCGTATCGTTGTTGGCAATCATCTTGAGAGCGGCCTCGTCGGTTTTCTTGCCGTCCTGGTCCTTTTTCCGGGCCGGGCAGGTGCGGACACAGAGGGTACAGCCGACACAGTCCTCGGTGGAGACCTGGATGGTAAACTTCATATCCTTGAAGTCCTTGCCGACCGCAGCCGCTGTCTTGAAGAATTTGCCGGCCTTGGCCTTTTTCAGGTCGGCCGGTTTGACGATCTTCAAGCGGATACAGGCATGGGGACAGACCATTGCGCAACGACCGCACTGGATACAGGTATCGGGATCCCACTCGGGCACATGGACCGAGATGTTCCGTTTTTCCCACTGGGTGGTCGCGGTCGGCCAGCGGCCGTCGGCCGGGATCTGGGAAACCTTAAGTTCGTCGCCCTTGCCCTCGATCATCTTGGCCGTGACCTCCTTGACAAAGTCCGGTGCCTCGTCGGGGACCGTGGGGGGCAGTTCATGGCCGTTGATCCGGTTGGGCAGCTTGACCTCGACGATGTTGTTGATCGCCGCATCAACGGCGTCGTAGTTCATGTTGACGACCTTGTCGCCCTTTTTGCCGTAGGTTTTTTTGATGGCGTCCTTGATGGCCTTGATGGCCTCGTCTTTTTTCAGGATCCCGGAGATCAGGAAGAAGGCGGTCTGCATGATCATGTTGATCCGGGCGCCGAGACCCAGGGACTCCGCCAAGGTGATGGCATCGATGATGTAGAATTTGGCATGTTTGTCGATCAGCTGCTTTTGCACTTTGGCCGGCAGATGCTTCCAGACTTCAGTCTTGGAATAGGGAGAGGTCAGCAGAAAGGTACCGCCGTCCTCCAGGTTGGCCAGCATGTCGTAGTTGTCCAGGAAGGTGAAGTTGTGACAGGCGATAAAGCTTGCCTTGTTGATCAGGTACGGGGCCATGATCTGGTTTTCGCCGAAGCGCAGGTGGGAGACCGTCATGGAACCGGACTTCTTGGAGTCGTAGACAAAGTAGCCCTGGGCCGAATTGTCGGTCTCGGTGCCGATGATTTTAATGGTATTCTTGTTGGCGCCGACCGTGCCGTCGGAACCCAGGCCGTAGAACATGGCCCGGTAGACATTGCCGGTCTCGATGTTGAAGGAGGAGTCGTAATCAAGACTGCTGAAGGTGACATCGTCGTGCGGACCGACACAGAAATGATTTTTCGGCGCCATGGCCGCCATGTTGTCGAATACGGCCTTGACCATGGCCGGGCTGAATTCGGCCGAACCGAGACCGTAACGGCCGGAGAGGATCAGGGGCATAAACAGGGTGGGGTTGGCCTCAACCGCCTCGCCGATGGCGGCGCGAACATCGAGATACAGCGGTTCGCCGATGGAACCCGGTTCCTTGGTGCGGTCCAGGACCGTGATGCGCTCCACGGTTTTCGGCAGGGCGTTGACCATGGCCCTGGCATCAAAGGGCCGGTAGAGCCGGACGATAACAATGCCTGTTTTTACGCCCTGGGCTGCCAGGTAATCGATCGTGGCGGCCGCGGTTTCGGCACCGGAGCCCATGATCACGATCACGTCGGTGGCATCAGGGGCGCCGTGATAATCAAAGAGATGGTAGGTGCGGCCGGTGAGGGCGGCAAATTTGTCCATGGTCTCCTGGACAATGGCCGGCGTGGCATTATAAAATTTGTTCACGGTCTCGCGGCCGGTGAAGTAAACATCCGGGTTCTGGGCCGTACCGGACATGGAGGGACGATCCGGGGTCAGGGCGCGTTCACGGTGGGCGATGACCAGGTCCTCGTTGACGATCTCTTTCATGTCGTCATAGCTCAACTGTTCCATCTTCTGGATTTCATGCGAGGTCCGGAAGCCGTCAAAGAAATGCATGAACGGAATGCGGGAGGCCAGGGTAGCCTGGGTGGAAATCAGGGCAAAGTCCTGGGCTTCCTGCACGTTCTTGGAGCATAACATGGCCCAGCCGGTCTGGCGGGCGGCCATGACATCGCCGTGGTCGCCGAAAATGGACAGCCCCTGGGCCGCGAGGGAACGGGCCGTAATGTGAAAGACCGCCGGGGTCAGTTCGCCGGCGATTTTATACATGTTGGGAATCATCAACAGCAGGCCCTGGGATGCCGTAAAGGTGGTGCAGATCGCGCCGGTGAGCAGGGAGCCGTGCAGGGAGCCGGCCACGCCGCCTTCGGACTGCATCTGGGAGATAACCGGGATGGAGCCCCAGATGTTTTCCTGTTTGGCATTGGCCTTGGCATCCGCTTCCGCCGCCATGGGGGAGGAAGGCGTGATGGGATAAATAGTGATGACCTCGCTGATGGCATATGCCACATGGGTACATGCCTGGTTGGCGTCAATGGTGACCATTTTTCGCGACATTGATCTACTCCTTACTCGCTTTGTTAACTGTTATCCGGCGTAACCGCCGGAAGAAAAAAATGATTTTGTATTATATTATTTTGGGATCCGTTCTCGGGCGCCCTTCAGGGCGGCGCGGTGCAGACCAGAAAATGCATCTATTCGGAGATAATGCAATAAATTCCACATATTGTCTAAAATGTCACCTCAAGCCGTAACGGATCCAGGTTATTGCTTTGAAGGCAGATTATGGAGATCATCTCTGCCCTGGTAGACGATGTGATAGTGCTTCAGGTCGGCAAGTTTTTTGTTCAGTTTCTCGACCGTATCCTCAGACGCGCTGATTCGAATCGAGACTCGTTTCATGTCGGGCGGGGCATCGTTGAAGGAGGTGAGGATGGAGAGTACCCGTGCATCCTCGTGACGCAGGATGTCGATAAGCCTGGTCACCGAACCCGGTTCATCGGGCATGTCGATCACGTACTGATGCGCCCCCTCCTGGATACCGGTCGCCTCGATAAAGCCGCGCAGGATATCCGTTTCGCTCAGCAGCCCGACCAGGCTGCCGTCATCGTCGAGAACCATGATGCCGGAAATTCTTTCCCTGAGCATGACCAGGGCCGCCTTTTCCAGGGTATCGTTCTGCTGCATGCAGATACACTTATCGGTCATCACATCTTTGATCTTCATCTCGGAGAGCAGGTAGTACATCTCGTGAATGTCCATGTCCGAGGTCGATGATGGAGAGGCATCCCTGAGATCACGGTCAGTGACGACTCCGACCAGCTTGCCGTGCGAAAGAACCGGCAGCCGGCGGATATTGTTTTCCTTCATGGTTCGGAGAGCACGCATGACGGAAGTATTGGCATCCACGGTCAGCATTGTCGTTGCCATCCAGTCTTTAATCAGCATAATTATCTCCTTGGTGGGCACAGTTATCCAATATTCATGTGAAAGCCGCTCTCGTTTCACTACGTCGGCCGGCTTTCGAAAAGCGATTGCTCTGAGTATTACTGCAAAGGAATACGGAAGCAAGATGTTCGGAAAAATACCGTAAACTCTCTTTATAGAATATCAACGTTTATCCCGCAATATTAAAGCGCGTAATTTTAGTGTATAAAATCGATTTATCGATTGTTTCATTGTATAAGAGGCGGAAAGTCAGGGCAACGTTTTTGTGTTCAGGGTGTAAACTGACAGGCAGGCAAAACGATTTTTTCTAATGATACGGGGTGGATTAATAAAAGATCACCCTCTATCTCTATCGGATTGTTTTTTTACGCGGAGTGGGCAATATTAATGCTGGCAAAAAAGTTGCCCGGAGCAGGATTTTTCTCGGCGGTCGGAATTGATCCGGGGATTTTTATGAATTTACAAACAATTTTGCGGTGTTATGAAACCATTGTCTGATCGGGAGACCGCTGCTCTCGCCGCCTGGCTGCAAGGAGAACAGGACTTTGTCTTGCTTGAAACTTCCCGGGTGACCGGGGAGGATCATCTTTCCCTGCTCTTTACCCGGCCCCGGCGCTGGCTGGTATGCAGCGGCCGGGACCGGGCGGCGGATTTTCTGCTGGCGGCGGAAGACCTGCGGCGACAAGATTATTTCCTCGCGGGCTGGTTCGGCTATGAGTTCGGCTGTCTGCTGGAACCCGCGCTGCATGACCTGGTCCCTGCCGGTGACACTCCCCTTGCCGTACTCGGCGTCTTCGATGCCCCCTTTATTTTTGATCATCGGTGCGGCGGTTTTCGCGGCCCCGGCCCCTGGCCAGGCCGACAGCCGGTTGCGCCCCAGGCGGTCCGGTTCGCCGGCGTTGCCGACCTGCGGACCAGTATTGATCGCCGGGAGTATCTGCGGGCCGTCGGCCGGATCAAGGAGTATATCGCGGCCGGCGATACCTACCAGGTCAACTATACCCTGAAACTGAAGTTCGGCTTCAGCGGTTCTCCCGCCTCTCTTTACCTGGCCCTGCGGCGCAACCAGTCTGTTGCCTACGGGGCCTGGATCAGGCAGGGGGGGCGTGATATCATGAGCTTTTCGCCGGAGCTTTTTTTCCGGGCCGACCGGGAGCGCGTAACGGTCCGGCCGATGAAGGGGACCATGGCCAGGGGGCGAACGCTGCCGGAGGATGAGCAACAGCGCCGGGCCTTGCGGCACGACCGCAAAAATCGCTGTGAAAACGTGATGATCGTAGATTTGTTGCGCAACGACCTGGGGCATCTGCTCCACCGCCTCGGCGGCGGGACGGTTCGGCCGCGTTCTCTCTTTGACGTGGAAGTCTATGAAACCCTGCTGCAGATGACCTCGACTATTGACGGGCTACCCGCCACCCGTCGGCAACCCGGCCTGGGCGATATGCTGCGCGCCCTGTTTCCCTGCGGTTCGGTTACCGGCGCCCCGAAAATCAGGACCATGGAGATTATCCACGAACAGGAAAAAGAGCCGCGCGGCGTGTACTGCGGGGCCATCGGCTACGCCGGTCCTGAGGGCATGGTTTTCAATGTGCCGATCCGGACTCTGGTGCTGGCAGACGGTCAAGGTGAAATGGGGATCGGTTCCGGCATCGTCCACGATTCCGATCCGGAGATGGAGTGGCGGGAGAGCCTGCTCAAGGGGGATTTTCTCACCCGCCCCCGGCCGGTTTTTCAGCTCATCGAAACCCTGCTCTGGCGACCGGGTTCCGGATACTGGCTCCTCGATGAGCACCTGCAGAGGCTGACCGATTCGGCGGCTTATTTTCTGTTCAACCTGCCGATCGACGAGGTCCATACCGCCCTCGACCGCCAGGCGTCACGGTTGCAGACGGCGGCGCGGGTCCGGCTGTTGCTGTATCGCGACGGCCGGGTCCGGATCAGCTCGACGCCGCTTGGGGAGCCGCCCAATCCCGATCCTCCGGTCTCCACGGTCCGGGAGCCTTTGCCGGTGGCCGTTTTTTCAGCACAGCAGACCGACCCCGGGGACGTCTACCTGTATCATAAGACCACCGCCCGGGGACTCTATGACCAGGAGCGGCAGAGAGCCGTGGAGCAGGGCTGTTACGAGGTTCTGTTTACGAATAGCCGGGGCGAGGCAACCGAAGGCGCCATCAGCAATATTTTTATTGCCGGACCGGACCGTTTGTTGACGCCGCCGGTTGCCAGCGGTTTGCTGGCCGGTACCTTTCGTCGCTCGCTCCTGGCGGCCGGCCGGGCCGTGGAGTGCGTGCTGACCAAACAGGATGTCCTGGCCGCGAAAGCCGTTTATACAGGCAACTCCGTCCGCGGCCTGGTCCAGGTTTCAGTCCAGTAGAAAATCGAGGTTGTCGATCTCAAGGTTTCCTTGGTATATCCTGCAGCTGCTGTAATGCCCTCAATGCCCTGACGGCATGCCACGTCGAGTCAAGGAAGGGTGCGGCCCTGATATTTCTTGAAAACCCCCCGCTGGTGGTCTGGGACCATAAAATGAAGTTTTCGGTTTTGTGGTCATATTGCGGCAATTGCCCCAGGATTGACAGCGATTCGAGGCAATAATGGCAGTTCTCAATGTATGAGGTCGTGCCGGGGTAAAAGCCAAACCCGCCATCGGCATTCTGGCACTTCCGCAGCCAGTCCACCGCCCTGTTTTTCAGGGTGCCGCGGTCTTTTTCCGAGGTTATTTTTAAAAAAAACATGAGGTCCTTACAGGTCAGATGCTTGCGCCTGAACAGGCCGTCGATATCCAGGACCTGGCCCCCCGGTGGCAGACCAAAATACTGCCGATGGAACCCGTACTCGTAATCCGTCTCCCCGCCCGAATCATAGATTATGGCGTCCGGAATCAGCCGGCTCTCTATTTTCAAGAGGCGGCATATTTCGGCAATTAAGTACTGCAACCGCATTGAGCCGGTCGCGCCCCCGGCCTGGGAGCCGGTAACGTAGCGTACGGTTTCCTTGGTTTTGGCCGAATCGACCAGGTTGTCCCTGCCAAGTTGATTCTCTATGACAGACAACGTATCGATTGCCTGGAACGTATCCTGAAGGGTATGAGGCAGACTGGGAAACGCGGCAAATCCTCCATCGTTTTTTTGCCGCAGGCTGATGAATTCAAGGAGTTTTTCCTGGTCTATCTTGGTAAAAAGATTCATGTCGTTCCCCTTTCAATGACATCAACAGACATGTCGGGATGAACGGCCTCCCCGTCTTTTCCGGCCTTTGTCTGATCTCCCGGAGTCTCCGGAGATCGCTTGTCCCGTGCCCGGGGCATTAGCGAGATTGATGGTCCTTGATTTTTTTATACAGGGATTCCGGAATCTCGCCGCTGGACATAAAAAAATCAACCTCTTCCCTGGTAATCGCCTGCTTTACCTCAAGAGGCAGGGCACGGAGAAAGGCCACTCGTTCCGGATCCGGCTTGCTGTCTTCTTCTGTCATCGGTTGCTCCTGTCAATAAATATTTAACCAGGATCCGTGAGCGTTCGAGAGCGGTGCAGATGCAGATAGCGAGCCTGCGAGACCTTCGAGGCGGCAACGATGTTGATTATCCTGGCATGATATCAACTTTGTTGCCAACGCAGCAGATGCGCAGTTATCGAACACCCCGCAGGGCGGCGCGGTGAAGAAAAACCGTCATGCCCTCGGCCCGAGTATCTCCCGAGGTTGTCACCCCTGGTGAACTGTTACTCAACTTGAGTATACTGCGGGATATGTCTCTTTCAACATTTTTCGGCCTTTGCCGTTCTTCTTTTTTATCTTTTCCGGCAACCGGAAACGGTTCGGGGTTTCTGCGAAATCCTCCTGCCGGACCGGGCGCAGATTTTTTTCCCCGGCCGGTCGTTTGGTTATTAATCCCTGGATCCGTGAGCGTTCGAGGTATGAGGCTGGCCCCTGCTGATATCCTCTGTATCGACACCTGTCGGGAAACGGCATTGACTGTTGTGTCGTCGCCCCGTCAAAAATCCCCAGGAAGAGTGGGGATCGCTTAAAAAATGATCGCC
>UOEY01000087.1_pt1 | contig 34026 bp, 28 predicted proteins | sample 1989501 | NCBI WGS metagenome assembly UOEY01 (sample SAMEA4712198, study PRJEB27164) | hydrothermal vent metagenome | biome: marine basaltic hydrothermal vent biome; feature: marine hydrothermal vent; material: mineral | place: Pacific Ocean | collected 2011-06-14/2011-07-23 | depth 1691 m | reverse complement strand
GCTGCGCCGTTATCGGGCGCCCCGCAGGGCGGCGCGGTGAAGACCAGCAAATTCATTTTTTCGGCAATAATGCAATAAATTCCATGTATTGCCTGGAGTATAATCTCAAGCCGTCACGGATTCAGGATGAATTCAAACTTCCGCCCGGTCAGTGGTTCGGCAATACGGGCATGCAACTCGAAGGCCGAGGAGCCGGTGGCAATTACCTGCACTTCAGGGATCCGGTCGGTTATCAACTTCAACGTAAGTCCGATATCTGGCACCCGTTGAGCCTCGTCGATAAAAAGCAGCCGGCTTTCGCCGATCATAGCCCGCAGCCGGGTAGAGGTACATTTGTTCAGAAGTCCCTGCACGTCCGGCTCGTCGGCGTTGAGTTCCAGGACTCTTTCCTCCCTCTTTCGTAATATCCCCCACAGTCCCTTAGAAGAGCATCGCCTGGATAAACTGTCTGTCAAACTCGGGGTGGGAGACGAGGTCCACGGTCAGGACCGATCGCCCCAGCCTGGCCGCCTCATCCCGGAGGCGTTGGTTCAGCAGCACCGACAGGGCTCCCTCCTTGGCGGTGTTGCCGACAAAGGCGATGCGGTCATGCCATTCCCGGGGCAGGAGGCCGATCTTAATAAGGGAAGCGGGCTTGAGATGATAACCGAAGGCGCCGGCTACACAGACCCTCTTGACCGCCGCCGGGCCGATGGCCGCCTCCTTGAGCAGCAGGTTGATGCCGGCCCGGCAGGCCCCCTTGGCCAGCTGGACCTGGCGGATATCCTGCTGGGAGATGTAGACCTGACGGCTGCGGTCGGCAAAGAGCAGGAAGGATCTCTTCCCGTTTTGATCCCGGAGGTACGGTCGCAGGGAGGGGGCCGCACAGTCGGCGGCAATTCGTCCCCCGGCGTCGATCAGCTCCTTTTCCCGGAGCTGGGCCACGACATCGATCAGGCCGCTGCCGCAGATCCCCCGGGGGCGGCCCTGGCCGATTACCTTGAGCCGGGGACCGTCATTTTCAATCCCTACCGCTTCGATGGCCCCCGGCTGAGCCCGCATACCACAGGCGATGTTCATGCCTTCAAAGGCCGGCCCCGCGGCCACGGAGCAGGCGAATGTCTTGTTTTCAGTTACCAGGACCACCTCGCCGTTGGTGCCGATATCGATCAACAGGGTGGGTTTCGGACCGCCGGCCAGGTCGGCGGCCAGGATACCGGCGGTGATATCGCCGCCCACAAAGGGGGAGATGGGCGGCAGGATGTAAAGATGGGCCCGGCCAAGAGACTTAAACCCCAGTTCCGTTGCCCGGACAGAGATACTGCCCTTGATCCGGGAGGTGTAGGGCGCCAGGGCCAGGACTACCGGGTCCAGGCCCAGGAGGAGATGCATCATACAGGTATTGCCGGCCACGGCCGCTTCATAGATCCGGGCCGGGGCAAGGGAATGTCTCCGGCAAAGCTCCCGGCCGAGCCGGTCGAGTTCACGAACCAGTATCGCCTGCAGATGGTGGAGACTGACCTGTTTGCCCTTGACCTGGGTTATCCTGGTGATCACGTCATGTCCATATGTCACTTGCGGATTCAAGGCGGAGGCCGTACCAAGCTCGCGGCCGGAAATGAGATCAACCAGCGCAACCACCAGGGTGGTGGTCCCCACGTCAACGGCCAGGCCGAAACACTCCGCCCGGGTATCACCATGTTCAACAAGATCCACCGTACCGTTTCTTGACACCGCGGTCAGAACACCTTTGGCACTATTTTTTTCAGGACCTGCTAATTCTAATTCGGGTGCCGCCGCCAGCCCTGTTTCAGCAAGGGATTTTTTTATCGATTCCAGCAAGGGGCCCTCTGCGGGAATGATGGGGGGCAGGAGTCTTTTGCTTATATCAGGGTTGAAATCGGTTCTCCTTGCCGTGCCCCGGGCAAGGATATTGGTCGCTTGCAAGGTCTCGGGCACGATTATCCCGGCTTCTCCCTGGATTTTGCTTTTGCAGGCCAAACGCACGCCCTGACCGATCTTTTCCGCGCCTAAGAGTTCCAGTTCCACGGCAGTGGGCGGCGAGAGTCTGCCCTGGGCGTGTACCTGGCAGGCACCGCAGTCACGATGGCCGCCGCAGGGAAGCTCCAGGTCCAGACCGGCCCCCTGGATTACCGCGGCCAGTGTTTGCCCGGCCCGGGCCCGTGTCGATATTTTTCCCCCCCTGACGAGGAGCGTTACCGTAACCTTCATGCGGAATACTCCCGCAGCTTTTCGTAGACACCGACCACGGCAGCGACCGGGGTGTCATCCGCGAGGCCCGTACTGGAGCCGAAGATAAAACCGCCGCCGGCGGCAGTGTCCGCAACAATTTTCACGGCCAGCGCACTCAGCTCCTGCGCTGTTTTCCGGGGATAGGCGGCAAACTCTATATTGCCCCACAGGGTCATTTCCCGGCCATACTGCTTCTTGATCTCAGCCATCCTCATACCGGCCGAGGGCTGCAATGAGTGGATGCCCGCAAATCCCATGGCGGCCAGGTCGGCAAGAACCGGGTTGATATTACCGTCCGAGTGGAAAAAAACCGGAGCCCCGGTCTGCCTGATCGATTTCAAGCTCTGCTGCAGGAAAGGAAAAATTATTTTCCGTAAAACCGGCGGCGAGAGCAGGGTGTGGTGGTTGCAGGCCAGATCATCGGCAATGATGATGCCGTCCGCTCCGGCCCGCACACAGCTTTTTGCCCGCCGGACCAGGTCCCGGGTGGCCCGGCGGGAAAGTTCAAGGACCTCCTGCGGCGCCTTCAGGGTCAGCCGGCAGTAGTGCTCAAAAGGAATACGGTCGAGGCCGCCCCGGAAGGGGCCGGTGACCAGGGCCAGGATGTAGAGATCGGTCCTTTGCCGCCACCATTCTATCTCCCGTATTGCCGGTTCCGGCTTCAGGCCGTCGGGAAAGGCGGGATCGGTGGTCACCACTACCAGGTCAAGGCCCAGGGCGGTAACGGTCTCTTTCTTGTCCGCCAGGCCCTGGTAGGGCCGGCCCAGGAGCCTCTCGATAAAACCGGGGCAGATACAGATCTCTCCCTTGGGTGGGACTGGAGAGTGCTGATGGTAAATGGCCCGCCGGACAAGTTGCCGGTGGTTCATGTCCCGGCCACCGCTCCGGTCAGTGCCCTGATGTTGGCCAAGGGGGTTCCCGGGCTTATGCCGCAGGCAGGCGCCAGGATCTCAACGCCCCTGGCAAGACAGATACGGGCGATTTTGCGGACCAGCTCCGGTGAGCCCTTTTCGAGCACCGAGGTACTCACATTGCCCATTAAAACCAGGGACCCCATCTGCTCTTTCAACCGGGCCACATTAACCAGTGAGTCAAAGCTGAAGGCGGCAACCGAGTTGATATCACTGATGGCAGGGGCGATTAACCGGACGTTGCCGCAGATATGGACGATCACCGGCTTTTCCCCCCGCCCCAGGCCCTGGCAGAGTTTTTCAAGATAGGGCTTTGAAAACTCATTAAAAAACCTTGGCCCGAGAATCTCACCGGTGGAGGTGGGGTCGGCCACGGTTACCAGGTCGGCGCCGGCCGCAAACTGAGCCCGGCCGAGGCGGATCAGGAAGTCGGTGATAAAGGTCAGGATTTCGTGGACAGTCCGGGTCTCCTTGCGCATGGCCCGGAAAAAGATGGTGGGCTCGACCAGGGAAGTGGCCAGGCTGATGGGACCGACCAGGTTGCCCATGACCGGCAGGTGCGGGGTGCTTTTTTTGAGCAGTCGCAGGGCCTCGAGCAGAACAGGTAACCGGCCGTGCTTTTCCGGCGCGGCCGGTGAAAGACGGGCGAAATCGGCCAGGGTTGCGCAGGGATACCTGGTTACCGCCGGTTCCCGCTCAATATCGCCGAGATCCACCCGGGCCCCGAAACTCTCGGCCTCAACCGTCATGCAGAAAGGGACCCCCACGTTTTCAAAACCGCTGATCCCGGCGATTCGTTCGGCAATGGCAGCCATTTTCTCCGGGTCGCAGTGAGCGTCATGACCGCTGAAACCGGCACTGGCCATGATCTCTCTTGCGGACACCGTCATCATCCCGCCCGGACAGAGCACCGGCGGCCGGTCGATCGTTTTTCCGGCAAAAATTCTTGTCAGTCGTTCCCTTGGCTCCATTTTCCCTCTTGGGGCTAAGCCTGCGGCTGGTAGCTTCTTGCCGCGTCAATCATGGCATGAATGTTTGCAGGCTGGGTGTTGATCGGGACCTCGCAGCCACTTGACAGGATAAACCCGGCCGGATTATCCCCGGCCCTGGCAAGACACGCCCGGGCCTCCCGGTCCACGTCCAGGGGGCCGCCCTTGAGCATGGTCTTGGCCGGGTTGACATTACCGATCAGGCAGACCCTGGCGCCGACCTTTTCCTTGGCCTCGGCCAAATCGATCACGTCGAGACTCAGGGCGTTGGCGCCGGTATCCGCCATCAACTCCACAATCTTGGTGGTTTTGCCGCAGATGTGGAGGATGCACGGCAGGTTGGCCTGCTGGATCTTTTCCACGATGGGCTTGAGATAGGGCAGGGCGAACTTTTTGAACATGACCGGGCTGATGAGGCTGCCGCTGGCCACCGGCTCCACCAGCACCGGGACGCCGCCCGCCGCCAGGATGGCGTCGACAAAGATGAGGGCGTTGTCCAGGGCCAGGGTCAGGAGCTTATGAACCAATTCAGGATTTTTGTAGGTCTCCTTGACAAAGGCTTCCGTGCCGCGCAGGGCGGCGGCAGTGGTGAACGGCCCGGAAAACACGCAGCCGACAAAGACATCCTCGCCGATCCGGTCACAGCAGAGCCTGGTGGCCTCAAGATAGACCGGCAGCCGTCCGTCCCGTTGCGGGTCCACGTTCCTTACCCTGGCCAGGTCGGCCGGCTGCCGCACAACCGGCTCTTCCACCCAGGGCGCGTCATCGTCCGGAAAGAAGAGCCTGGTCCCCATGGCCTCGGCCAGGGTCGAGGTGGTGGAGAAGATGAAGATAAAGTCATGGCCGTATTCTTTAAAGGCCGCCACGTGGGCCGCGCCCATGGTCCTGCCGTCCTGATTGTACTCGGAGATCTTGACCCCGGAAACCCTGGCCGCATGGTTGAGGATGAGGGGCGCGCAGGGGGGGCGGTCCACCTCCTGTCCCTGCAGGAAGCAGGCCATTCTCTGTTTGGGGGTCATCTGGTCGCTCAAGGTATTGGTCATCATGCGGTCACCATGTTTTCCAGGAGTTCATTGGCCTTACGCACTGCGGCGGCGGCATTGGCGGCATAACCGTCGGCGCCGATCGAATCGGCAAAGGTCTGGGAAATGGGACCGCCGCCGACCATGACAACGAAGCGGTCGCGTATACCCTTTTCCTCCAGGATATCGACCACCTTCTTCATGCCGTCCATGGTGGTGGTCATGAGGGTGGAAAGACAGATCATCTGGGCATCTATTTCCAGGGCCTTGTCCACAAAGTCATGGAGGGGAACGTTTCGGCCCAGGTCGTAAACCTCTAAAGCCGCGGTCTCCAGCATCATCTTGACCAGGTTTTTGCCGATATCGTGCGTGTCGCCCTCCACTACTCCGATCACCACCCTGGCGTGATGTGACGCGGCTTCGATCTTGAGGTGGGGCCGGAGGACCTCAAGGCCGGCATACATGGCATCGGCGCACAGGAGTATTTCCGGCACAAAATATTCCTCGTTCTCGAATTTTTCATTGACTATTCCCATGCCCATGGAGAGGCCATCGGTAATCGCCTCATAGGGATCGATTCCGACCCGGAAGGACTGTTCGGCCACCGTTACCGCCGCCTCCTCATCCATTTCCACCACTGCTTGCGCAAGTTGTTGCAGGATCTCCTGTTTTTCTCCCATGTGCCTGTCTCCTCCCTATTTTTAATTTATGGCGGACAAACGTCATCCACTGTTATCGGTCGCGGCAATGGTCATGGCGAAATTATTTATCGCGCCAATTGTCTTTTTCTGGAGGGTAATTTCCGTGGCTGCACAGCAATGATAGTGGAGATTAAATTAAATATATCGATATGACAAATAGAAAATATCTATGAAAGAAGGGAAAAGCATTGCCGCTCTTGATGGCAACCAGGTGAAACGGTGAAAAAAGTAGGAATTCGTACGGGCTGAGGATCGCCAGAGGTTGTTGTCCCCACCTCAACAACTCTTCAAGAAGAGGCGACAACTCTATCCTGGCCCAGGGGGAACCGCCCCCGGGCCTTATTTTTTTTAGGCCGGGCAGGCCAGGGGGATTTCCCTATCTGTCTGTTCTCCCTGGCTCCCGACGGTACAAACTCTGCTTAGTATTTGAGCCCGACCCGGTCTCTGACGATATCCATGGTCGTTACCGCCTTGGCTCTCGCCCGGTCAGCTCCCTTTTTCAGCACCTCTCGCAGATAGTCCTGGTTGGCCAGTAAATCCTTCTTTTTCTCCCTGGCCGCGGCAAAATAGTCGCGGATCAGTTCAAACAGTTCCTGTTTGATGTAACCGTAAGCCGCGCCGCCGTTGACGTAGAGGTCACGGACTTCAGCCAGCCGCCCGGGCGAAGCAAAGAGCTTGAACAGGGCGAAAAGATTGCAGGTGTCCGGGTCCTTGGGTTCCTCAACCGGGGTCGAATCGGTCCGGATCGACATGACGCATTTACGTAACGGCTTGTCAGCCAGGAAAATAGGGATGGTATTTCCGTAGGACTTGGACATCTTCTGGCCGTCGAGTCCGGGAACAATGGCGGTGCTTTCGTTAATCGCCGGTTCGGGAACAACAAAGGTTTCGCCATAGGTGTTGTTGAACCTGATGGCGATATCACGGGCGACTTCGAGATGCTGCTTCTGGTCCTTGCCGACCGGCACGACCTCTGACTGGTACAACAGGATGTCGGCGGCCATCAGCACCGGGTAGGCAAAAAGGCCGTGACTGGGGGCGATTCCCTTGGCGATCTTATCCTTGTAGGAATGACACCGCTCAAGTAACCCCATGGACGTCTGCGTTGACAGCACCCACATCAATTCGCAGACCTCGGGAACATCCGACTGCACCCAGAAGGTACAGCGTCCGGGATCAAGACCAAGGGCCATGAAATCGGCCGCCGACTCGAGGGTCCCCAGCCTGAGGCGGTCACGGTCATGAACCGTGGTCAAGGCATGCAGATCCACGATGAACACGTAGAGATCCGCGTTTTGCATGTAGTCGATCATGGTCTTCATCATGCCGAAATAATTTCCGATATGCAGTTGTCCCGAAGGCTGAATACCCGATAAGATTCTTTTCATGGTTCCGTTATCCTTGGTTGCGTCCGACCTTGGCTGCCTGATCGCCCGAAGATGGAGCACATCTGAACAGTTACAGACCGAGGTTATGGCAGTTTTTCGCTTGTCCTCTGAATAGAGTTACCAACAACATAGCGAAAAACAACAAAAAAGGGGAGGGCGGAATATTACAATTCCGCACTCCCCCTGAAACAGGATCAAAGATCGTTTATTTTACTTCTTCAAAGTCGGCGTCAACAACGTCATCGTCTCCTTTCCCTGATCCTCCCGAGCCCCCTTCTCCCGCAGAACCAGCAGCGCCCGCGGCGCCGGCGCCGCCGGACTCACCGCCATGGCTGGCCTGGGAGTAAATCAACTCGGCCAGTTTATGTGAGGCCTGGGTCAGCGACTCCGTGGCACTCTTGATCGCCTCGGTATCCTCACCTTCAAGGACCTTTTTGAGGTTGGCGATCTCCTGCTCCACGCTTGACTTGGTTGCGGCGTCCACCTTGTCACCAAGTTCGGTTAGACTCTTTTCCGTCATGTGAATCATGGAATCAGCGTTATTCTTGGCCTCGACCAGGGCCTTGCGTTTTTTGTCCTCTTCGGCATGGAGCTCGGCGTCCTTCTTCATCCGCTCGACCTCCTCCTCGGACAGACCGCTGGAGGCGGTGATCCGGATGGCCTGTTCCTTGCCGGTTCCCAGGTCCTTGGCCGAGACGTTCAGGATACCGTTGGCATCCAGGTCAAAGGTCACCTCGATCTGCGGGACGCCACGCGGCACCGGCGGGATAGAGGTCAGCTCAAAACGACCGATCGTCTTGTTATCCTGCGCCATCTCCCGCTCACCCTGCAGAACATGGATCGACACTGCCGGCTGATTATCCGCGGCGGTCGAGAAAATCTGGCTCTTTTTAGTCGGTACCGTCGTGTTTTTCTCGATGAGCTTGGTGAACACTCCGCCGAGGGTCTCGATCCCGAGGGAAAGCGGGGTGACATCCAGGAGCAGGACGTCCTTGACGTCGCCCTTGAGAACACCGCCCTGGATGGCTGCGCCGATGGCAACAACTTCGTCCGGGTTGACCCCTTTGTGCGGCTCTTTGCCGAAGATCTCCTTGACCTTCTCCTGAACCTTGGGCATCCGGATCATCCCCCCGACCAGAATAACCTCATCAATATCGGCAGCGGTCAGACCGGCATCCTTCAAGGCGGTCCGGCACGGGCCTTCCGTCCGGTCGATCAGGTCTTCGACCAGGGCCTCGAGCTTGGCCCGGGAAAGCTTGGCATTCAAGTGCTTGGGACCGGAAGCGTCGGCCGTAATGAACGGCAGGTTGATATTGGTCTCCATGGTGGTTGACAGCTCCATCTTGGCCTTTTCCGCCTCTTCCTTGAGCCGCTGCAGGGCCATGTTGTCGCCGCGCAGGTCAATTCCCTGGTCGCGCTTGAATTCATCGGCCAGCCAGTTGACGATACGCATGTCAAAATCCTCGCCGCCGAGAAAGGTGTCGCCGTTGGTGGACTTGACCTCAAAAACACCGTCACCGATCTCCAGGATCGAGACATCGAATGTGCCGCCGCCCAGGTCGAAAACCGCGATTTTCTCCTCGCCTTTCTTGTCAAGACCGTAGGCCAGCGAAGCCGCCGTGGGCTCGTTGATAATCCGCTGCACGTTCAGGCCGGCGATCTTGCCGGCATCCTTGGTGGCCTGGCGCTGGGCGTCGTTAAAGTAGGCCGGAACCGTGATAACCGCTTCCGTTACCGGCTCGCCCAGGTACTCTTCGGCTGTTTGTTTCATCTTGCCCAGGATCATGGCCGAAATCTCCGCCGGGCTGTAGACCTTGCCGTCCACTTCAACCGCGGCGTCGCCATTGGCCCCCTCGACAATCTTAAAGGGGCTGATCTCGATGGATTTCTTAACCTCGGGGTCGGTGAATTTGCGGCCGATCAGACGCTTGATGGCAAACAGGGTCCTGGTCGGATTGGTGACGGCCTGGCGCTTGGCCACCTGGCCGACCAGGCGTTCGCCGTTATCGGAGAACGCCACCACTGACGGCGTTGTTCGGTTTCCTTCTGCATTTTCAATAACCTTGGGGGTGCCGCCATCCATAATTGCCACGCATGAGTTGGTGGTTCCAAGGTCAATTCCAATTATTTTGCCCATGATCTCCTCTCCTTATATCACGAGTACTCAATTTGTTTCATCCCGCCGCCTACCGGCGACTTTTATTTATAATGCGCATGAATCGGCCGATGTCAAGACCAATACATGTCTTCTCTCAGGGCTTGCACATAAAAAGCCGCCCTACGCCGGGCCGCCCGAGACCACTACCTTGGCGGGCCTCAGCAGACGGTCCTTGAAACGATAGCCCTTGGTAAACTCCCGCAGGACATGGTTGGCCGGGACCTCATTGCTGGGCTCCATCGTCAGGGCCTCGTGTTCGTTGGGATCAAACGCCCGGCCCACGCTGTCAAGCGGTGAAACATCAAATTTTTCCAGCATGGCCAGCAGCCCCTTGCGGGTCAGGTCAAGCCCTTCAAGCAGGCCCTTAAGTTGTTTCTGCGGGTCCTCGGTATCAGCAGCGGCGTGCTCCATGGCCCGGTCCAGGTTGTCAAGCGTGGGCAACAGTTCCCGCAGGATGTTTTCTCCGGCATATTTGAGCAGCATCAGCCGCTCCCGTTCCATACGCTTTTTGTAATTCTCAAAGTCTGCGGCCAGACGGAGCAAACGATCACGGTTTTCCTCGGCCTCCCGGCGCAGGGTTTCCACATCCTGCTCCAGCTGGCCCTCCTTGCCGCCGGCGCCTTCGGAAGCCTCAACATTTTGCGCTACCTCCGGAGACGATTTCAGCTTCTCTTCCACAGGAATAGCAAACTTCTGCTCTTTTTGTTCCGTCACGCCCCTTCTCCCCGGGATAAAAATTGCTCAGCACCCGGCAACGACTCGGCCGGGTCTGGATGGTAACATTTTTACACTCTTTACTCGATTGGGAAACTGGTTGAATTTTACTCTCCAATCCAGCCGAACAATAAGGACTGGTTCTAGGATTGTCAAGGGAATCAAGGGCCTGGGAGAGCGAAAAAATAGAATATGAGTGAATCACTCACCATGGGTGGCAAGCGTGGTCCGGCCGCCGGTACGGGCCGGCAGCCGGGGCATCGGCGGCACTCCGGGAGGGTAGGGGCACGGGGGCAACGTTGCCCCCGTGCCAACTCGACGGGCGACGGCTTCAGGGCCGTTCAGGCGGAGACGAGATACTGTTCTATGCTGCGGGCAATCGTCTTGAAAATTCTGGTGAATTCCTGCTCATCACGTTCAAGCAGGGTGATGCGAAAGCCTTGCAGTTCAGTGGCAAACGATGACAGGGGGACCACGCAGACGCCGGTCGAGGCGAGGAGGTAATAAACGAAACGCTTGTCCAGCCCGACATTACGGCCCGACACCAGGGCCTCCACGGTCGTCCGCACCTCTTCGTTATCAATGGGCAGATTCTGTTCGTGATTCAAAAAGCCGTTTTGAAAGACCACGCTCATGTAGAAAGCGCCGTTGGTCCGGTTAACCAGGATCCCCTTCACCTCCCGGAGAATATCGTAGGCAATGTTGGAGAACTTTTCGTAGCGCCTGATCCGTTCATCGAGATAACGGGGGAAGTCCGGATGTTTCAGAATCCGCGGCAGCACCCGTTGCGGCAAGGTCGTGGAACAGACCTCCACCATTTTGGAATTGAGAATGGACTGGATGTATTTCTCGAACATGGCGTCCCGGTGACCGTTGTATACTTCAATCCAGCCGCAGCGGCCGCCCGGCCAGGGCATCTCCTTGGATATGCCGCGCATACAGATGGCCGGAACGGTGTCACCGAGCACCGTGCAGAGCGGCACGGACCTGGTGCCGTTATAGGTCATATGCTGGTAAACCTCGTCGCAGATAATAAAGAGGTCGTTTTTTTCGGCAATGTAGACAATGGCCCGCAGGACCTCCTCGGGATAGACGGCGCCGGTCGGGTTATCCGGGTTGATAATCAGAATACCGGCCACGGCCGGGTTGTACTTGATGTGATTCTCGAGATTCTCGAGATCGGGATACCAGCTATAGTTGGGATCCAGGATATAGGTCACGGGCCGGTCGCCGGCATGGGCCGCCTCGGCCGAAGAATGGGTGGTATAACTCGGGCTCGGCACGATCACCCGGGCCGTACTCCGCAGGAAACCGAACACCTTGGAGATGGCGTCACCCAAGCCGTTAAAAAAAAGAATATCCTCGGGGTCGATCTGCGCCCCGCCCAGTTTATTGGTCTCGGCGGCGATAAACTCCCGGGTCGAGAGAATGCCCTTGGTCGGGCAATAGCCGTAGGTCGAGTCGTCCCTGACCGCATCGGCCACGATGTCTTTCATCCAGGAGGGAATCCGTTCACCTTTGGCCACCGGGTCACCGATGTTTTCCCAGTTGACATTGACTCCGAGGCCCTGAAGCTTCATGCCGACATTGACGATGTTGCGAATTTCGTAGGTCAGTTCGCCAGCGCCGATATGAAGAATATCCGTACGCATCTGTTCATGCTCCGCTTGTGTTGTTTTTTCGTTTTTATTTAATTCTGTATGGTCTCAAAGATCATCCGGCCGGGAGGGGGGAGATGTTTGAATTTTCCGAAGGCCTTCCGAGTAAAAACCGGTTCTACCATAGCCTCTGAACCGAGTCAATAGAGTGCAAAAAACCTTTTTATTGGTACGAGTTCACCAGCACCTCATCTTCGCCCGTTTTGGCCTCCTCACATCCGCCAAGGATAGATTCGGAGTTCCAAACGCACGAATCTAAGGCACTGGTGAACTCGTACGGGCTGAGTATCCCCCCGAGGTTGCCGTAAGCCGGCACAGGCACCCCATCTTTGCACGGTCACGCTGGCCCGCATAGAGGGACTATAGCGACCAAGCGTGCCCGCACAAAGCTGGGGCACCTGTGCCGGCTTACAGTGTTGAGCTTAATGAAAACGTATCGTTACGTACCCCGTGATGAGATACAGGTTGCCGCACCTGGGGAACTTTTACTTTTATTGAATATTGTAATTTCTTATCTTGCTGAGCAGGGTTTTACGGGTAATCTGCAGGCGGCGGGCGGCTTCACTGCGGTTGCCGCCGGTCTCTTCCAGGGTTTTGATGATAAGCGCCCGTTCGGCGTCCTTCAATGTCGCCGGCTGTTCACCCGCCGCCGGGGACATATTCTCGCCGGCCCAGCGCTGAATGGCCAACGGCAGGCCGTCCACTTCCAGGTACTCGCCGCGCATGAAAATCATCCCCCGTTCAATGGCGTTTTCCAGCTCCCGCACATTGCCGGGCCAGGGATAACGGACCAGCAGATCCATGCACTCGGGAGTAATGCCGACGACCTGCCGCTTGTTCTTCTCGACGAATTTATGCAGGAAATAATCGGCCAGCAGCGGGATGTCGCCATGCCGCTCACACAGCGGCGGCACTTCGAGGGCGACAACATTAAGCCGGTAATAGAGGTCCTCGCGGAACCGCCCGGCAGCAACCTCGCGTTCCAGGTCACGGTTGGTGGCCGCAACGATCCGGACATCCACCCGGATCGTCTCCTGCCCGCCTACTCTTTGCAGTTCGTGCTCCTGCAGCACCCGCAGCAACTTGGCCTGCATGGCCGGGGTGGTCTCGCCGATCTCATCAAGAAAGAGCGTCCCGCCGTCGGCCTGGACGAAACGTCCTTCTCTTTTTCTGTCCGCCCCGGTAAAGGCACCCTTTTCATGGCCGAACAACTCCGACTCCAGCAGGTTCTCGGCCAGGGCCGCGCAGTTGACCTTGATAAATGGTCCCTGGTCCCGCCGGCTCCGGTAATGCAAAGCCGAGGCCACCAGTTCCTTGCCGGTCCCCGATTCACCGGTAACCAGGATGTTCGCCTCGGTCGGGGCGACCTGTACAATCATCTCCCAGAGGGCCTGCATCAGGCGGGAAGAGCCTATTATCCCGCTCCCCCCGGCAGATGAAGTTTCCGGCGGCAGCGGTTGGTCATCGTGCCGACGTTTATGTCCCATGGCCACGTCAAGGGTCCGGCGGAGGCGGTCGAAATCGAGCGGCTTGGTCAGGTAATCATGGGCGCCGTTCTTGATCGCCTCCACCGCGGCATCCACTGAGGAAAAGGCGGTCATGATCACCACCGGAATCGCCGGATTGAGGGCATGAATCCTTTTCAAGGCCTCCATTCCGTCCATGGTGGTCATGCGTACGTCCATCAGAATCGCGTCAAAAGGCCCATCCGCAACGGCGGCCACGGCCGTGGCGCCGTCATCCGCCTCTGCCGACTGCCAGCCCCACTCGCTGAAAAGCGAGGTCAACATGAAGCGATGGACCTGTTCATCATCAACGACCAGAATTTTCACCTTTGTTTTTTCTGCCATAACCATGTTAAAATACACAATTCCGGTTTATATGAGTATAAAAAAAAGCGGTAACGGGGCAACGGCCTCAGCCCGGGATCCCCTGCCGACGGGCCGCGGCCGCCGCCGGCAGAAATGACCATGGAAACAACAATCCGCATTGACAAAATCATCACCGGGGGACTCGGGATCGGCCGGCTGGAAGACGGCATGGTGGTCATGGCCGGCCGGGTCCTGCCCGGCGAGACCGTTGTTGTCCGGGGCACCAGGCAGCATCGCGGCTACCTGGAGGCGGAACTTGTCAAGGTGCTGGAGCCGTCCGGGGACCGGGTCGAACCGGTCTGTCCCCGCTATGCGGAGTGTGGCGGCTGCGACCTCCAGCATGCCAGGGGAAGCGCGCAACATCGCATCAAGGAAAACATTCTCATCGAGGCCGCCGGCCGGGCGCGGGTGGTCTGCGATGAAGGCGTTTCGCAACCGCTTCTGGCCTCGCCCCTGCCCCTCGGTTATCGCCACCGGATTCGCCTGGCGCTCTCGGCGCGGGGAGAAATCGGTTTTTACCAGGCGCGCAGTAACCGGCTGGTCCCCATCCACGAATGTCCGGTGGCCACGGCCAAGGTCAACACGGCCCTGGCCGAACTGAACCGCTCAAAATATTTGCGCCGGGTAGCCGCCTTCAGCCGGGAAATAGAGCTTCAGCACAGCTCGGCCGATGGGCGGGTGATTGCGCTTCTGCGCCTGGACAACAGAAAGCGGGCGGATGCGCGCCTGATCCGTGAATTTGCCTTGAGCCTGGAGCCCGTTGCGCAGGTCCGGCTGCAAGCGGGGAGCCGGATCCGGCCCGGCTCCCCGCGGCAGCCGGAGGCGGTTCTCCGGCAGCAATTTGACCGCAGTGTCTGCGGGCGGCCCTTTTCTCTCTCCTGGAGCCCCGGTTGTTTTTCGCAAGTCAACGCCCGGCAGAACAGCCGGCTCATCGGTCTCGTCTGCAGGTTGAGCGGTGACGGCCACGGCCGACGGATTCTCGACCTGTTCTGCGGCATGGGCAATTTTTCCGTGCCGCTGGGCCTGGGCCAGGCGGTCGTCACCGGTCTTGAGCGGAACCGGGAAAGCATTGCCAGGGCCAGGGCCAATGCCGCCGCGGCAGGACTGCATGACTGCGAATTTCAAGATATCAACGTCGCGGCCGGACTCAGGCAATGCCTCGGGGCGGGGCTTCATTTTGACTGCGTCGTTCTTGATCCGCCCCGTCAGGGTCTGGGCAAAAGCGCCTCCCTGCTGCTCGATTTTGCCCCGGGACGCATCATCTACGTTTCCTGTGACCCGGCCACCCTGATGCGCGACCTGCACCTTCTCGTTGCCGGCGGCTACAGGCTGTTATCACTGACACCGGTTGACATGTTCCCCCAGACCCACCACATCGAGTCCGTCGCCCTGCTTGAAAAAAATTGACATCAGGCCGGCTTCGCACTAATTAATTGGTAAGCCGTCACGGGCACCCCATCTTCACGCGGTCGCTCCCGCCCGCAGAGGTACTGCCGGAGTCTCCCTTTGGTCGCTTACCTGCGAACGGAAGCGACTACGTAAATCTGTGGCACCTGTGGCGGCTTACAGGTTAGATGCAGGTAATAGCGCCGAGTGACACACTCGGTGCCGTTACATTAATTGTCCTGCAAACAAACTTGATGCTCTCGCAACAAGTCGCCATTTCGGCGAAAGCGGGAGCCCGGCAAGCACATAAAAATTGACGCATCATCCGAGATGACCATGACAGCAGATCAGACCGACCCCTTCGCGGCCAATGGTCTTCCGGTACTTATCGGCAGCGTGCCGCTGAACAGTCACCGGCAGGCCCTGGACTGGATTTTCGAGACAACGCCTGAAATACCGCTTTGGCCCCAGCTCCCCGTCAATCCCCGGGAACAGATGCTGCCGCAGTTCGCCGAAGGGCTGCCCTGCATTGTGGAAGAACATCAGGAGAGCCCGGAGGGCCGCATCTATTACGATATCTCGCGGCCCGGCTTCGCCGAGGAGCAGCTTGCCTTTTACGAGGAGTACCTGGCGGTTACGGAAGATTATGAAAAGCTGGACGGCTCAAGATTTCAAACAAGCAGGGAACGGGCGGCCGGCCTCTACCTGCTGGCCGACAGGCTGCGGGAACAGACCGGCCTGACCGCGGTCAAGGGCCAGGTAACCGGGCCGTTTACCATGCTGACCGGGATCAAGGATCTCCAGGGGCGGGCCGGTTATTATGACGAGACGATCCGCGACATGGTCATCAAGGGCGTGGCCATGACGGCCGCCTGGCAGACCAGGTTCCTGACCGCCAAAAGCGGCAAGCCGGTCCTGATGTTTATCGATGAACCGGCCCTGGCCGGCCTGGGTTCATCGGCCTTTATCAGTGTGACTACCGAGGAGATCGGCGGGATGATCAACGAAGTGGCCGAGGCCGTTCACCTGGCCGGCGGCCTGGTCGGCATCCATGTCTGTGCCAACACCGACTGGGGGTTGCTGCTGAACTCAACTATTGATATCCTCAGCTTTGACGCCTATGGCTTCTTTGACCGGGTGGCGCTGCTGCAAGATGAAATCGCGGCTTTTCTTGACCGCGGCGGCATCATTGCCTGGGGCGGCGTGCCGACCTCCAGGGCCGAGGATATCAACGCGGAAACCAGCGAGTCGCTGGTCAGGCTCTGGGAGTCCCAGGCCGGGGCCATTAGCGGAGCCAACCGGGACCAGGCGGCCATTCTGCGGCAGACACTTATTACCCCCAGTTGCGGCACCGGTTCGCTGGCCCCGGAACTGGCCAAAAAAGTCCTGGCCCTGACCCGCGATGTTTCCATGGCGCTACGCGCCTCGTACCTCTAAAAAAAGACAGGCGGCAGAGCCCGGCATGAAGCCGGTTTCCCCCTGACAATTCAACTGATGCTATAATGGACAATCAAAGCAACATACTCAAACAGCGCCGGGACAAGGCGCAGGCCCTTGCCGCAAGCGGCGTCAAGCTGTTCCGCAACGACTTCAAAGCCCCAGAGCCCATAGCCGGCATCCTGCCGCGCGGGGAGCAAATCGCCGCCGAATCGCACGAAGAGAACGGACCCGGCTGCCGGGTGGCCGGGCGAATCATGTCCATGCGCAATTTCGGCAAGGCCGCCTTCTTCCACATCCAGGATGAAAGCGGCCGCATCCAGATCTATGCCAAACGGGACCTGCTGGGCGTCGAGGAATTCAAGCTGTTCAAAAAATGGGATACCGGTGATATCGTCGGGGTCCAGGGCCGCCTGTTCAAGACCAAAACCGGCGAACTCTCCATCGAGGCGACCGAGCTGCAGATGATTACCAAATCCATGCGGCCGCTGCCGGAAAAATTCCACGGCCTCACCGATGTCGAGACCCGTTACCGGCAACGTTACGTCGATCTCATCGTCAACCCCGAAGTCCGGGAGACCTTCAGAAAACGGGTCGAGGTCATTCGCCTTATCCGCGAATTCCTCAGCAACCGCGGTTTTCTCGAGGTCGAGACGCCCATGATGCAACCGGTTCCCGGCGGGGCCACGGCCAAACCCTTCAAGACCCATCACAATGCGCTCGACATTGACCTCTACCTGCGCATCGCGCCGGAGCTCTATCTGAAACGGCTGGTAGTGGGTGGTTTCGAGAAGGTATTCGAGATAAACCGCAACTTCCGCAACGAGGGTCTGTCTACCCGGCACAATCCCGAATTCACCATGCTCGAATTTTACCAGGCCTATGCGACCTATCATGATATGCTCGACCTGACCGAGGAGATGATTTCCTGGCTGGCCGCGGAGGTGTGCGGTTCCATGGAGCTGACCTACCAGGGGCAGCAGGTCGACCTGACCCCGCCCTGGCAGCGTTACACCATGGACGAGGCCCTGGTCGAAGTCGGCGGTGTTGATCCTGCCGTCCTGCAAGACGACGATGCGGTCATGCAGCTGGCCCGGGACCAGGGCATCAAGCTGCAACCGGAAGCCGGGCCGGGCAAGGCCAAAACGGAACTGTTTGAACTGCTGGTTGAAGAACGGCTTATCAACCCGACCTTTGTCACCTCGTACCCCACCGAGGTCTCCCCCCTGGCCCGGCGCAACGAAGAGGACCCGGGCATCACCGACCGCTTTGAACTCTTTGTCACCGGCCGCGAAATCGCCAACGCCTTCAGCGAGCTGAACGACCCTGTCGATCAGCGGCAGCGTTTTGAAAGACAGATCGCCGAACGAGGTGACGACGAGGAAGTCCATCCGGTACTGGACGACGATTATATCCGGGCCCTGGAATACGGCATGCCTCCCGCGGCGGGCGAGGGCATCGGCATTGACCGGCTGGTCATGCTGCTTACCGATTCACCGTCCATCCGCGACGTTATTCTCTTCCCGCACCTGAAACCGGAAGCCGGCCGCTCATAACCGCGCTTTCATACCCGCAAACATCAAAGTCACCGGCTATGCGGCTATAGGGTCGCGGAATACCCACAAGTCAAACCCTGGTACACCATGAAAAAGCAAGGTACATTCGGGAATACTGATCTTGCAAAAAAAATTACCTCTCTATTCGGTACAACGCAAGGAACTGTAAAGGCAGAGATGCGTTATACCAAAGTAGTTCAGACCTTCATTCGTAAAGTCGATGCGGCCCATAAGAAAGCGGCCGAGAGCAAGTTGAAATTTGGCTGATGTCTTTTCAGGAAGACCATCGCATGGCGGTTACCGAAGAGCAGGAAATTCTGCTCCTCGAACCGCCATTTTCTTTTTTTGATCTCGTTGAGACACGTTTCGGCGATTATGATAGTATCCGGCGGATTTTTTCGCTGGCCCGCTCTTTTCATGCAGAAACTCTGACCATAGAGAATCTTCCTCCTTCCGGGATTATCGCAGAAGAAAACGAGGATATTCTTGCCCGCTATCCTGACTATCGGAATGTGGCTCTGCTACGACTTTCCTTCTGGGAAAAGACGATATGCCATTCCGACCTGCCAGACCTCACCAGTAACGCGCTGGCCGGGTATGCAATCCTCAAACACGATGTGATCGGCGCAACCGGCTACGATCACTGGCACATCTTTGAAGCGGTTTTCGCCAAATACCCCCACGAGCACAACTGTATTTCCCGGCCACGGCGATACCGGTTTGCGGTTGGGGCTAAATCATTCGCAATAGAAGGACTGCTATATTGTCAGTAGAATGAGCTTAACAAGGCCTGTGCCCAAGTGGCATTACGCAGCCTGCTTTCCATCCATGTTCCCGGACTGAAATAATAACTCGCATGCTACTTTACTCATGAGTAAAATCGTGGTAATGATACTTTGCCATGAAGAATGGATTCCGAGAACGCTATATAAAAGATCCGGTCCTGGAAGATCTGGCGGACAGGATGGTCTTTATCGGCGGCCCCCGACAGGTCGGCAAGACCACCTTTGCCCTGTCCTTGCTGGAAAATGCTGATTTAAAACATCCGGCCTATTTGAATTGGGATGATATACGCATACGTTCCGCATTATTGAAGGGTGAGCTGCCGGCAGGAGAACCGCTCATCATCCTGGATGAAATCCATAAATTTGCCCGCTGGCGCAATTTGTTGAAGGGTTTTTACGATACAGCCCGGCAATCAACTTCTTTTATTGTTACCGGCTCGGCAAGGCTTGATTATTATCGAAAAGGGGGAGACTCTCTCCAGGGCCGGTATCATTATTATCGTCTTCATCCGTTTTCCTTATCCGAACTCACCAGCCAACCTACTGATGATGATCTCGAAACATTGTTGAATTTCGGCGGCTTTCCGGAACCGTGTTTACGCTCTCAACGGAAATTCTGGCGGCGATGGCAGAGGGAAAGGGTTCAACGAGTAATATATGAAGACATCCGGGACCTTGAAAATATAAAGGAAATCAGCCTGCTTGAATTGCTGGCCGAGGAACTTCCCAATCGGGTTGGCTCACCGCTTTCCGTGAAAAATCTCAAAGAACTCCTCCAGGTAGCCCATAACACGGCGGAGCGCTGGTTGCAGATATTTGAACGTCTCTATTATTGTTTCCGCATTTCCCCTTATGGTCCTCCAAGAATCAGGGCGGTGAAAAAGGAGCAAAAACTCTATATGTGGGACTGGTCGCTGGTGCCGGAATCCGGACCGCGTTTTGAAAATCTGGTTGCCTCGCATCTTCTAAAATATTGCCATTTTAAAGAAGACACCGAGGGCTATAACATGGAGCTGCGGTTTCTGCGCGATACAGATAAACGAGAGATCGATTTTGTTGTTTTGCAAGACAGTGTCCCGCTTTTGGCCGTTGAGTGCAAAACAGGGGAAAGAAGCGTCAATCCAGCCATGTATTATTATAAGGAAAGGACAGAGATCCCGGAATGGTATCAAGTACACCAGGGCACCAGGGATTATGAGAAAAAGGGCATCAGGGTGCTGCCGTTTATTACTTTCTGCAAGATATGCAATCTGCCCTGATACGCAGGAAACCTGAATCCGTGACGGCTTGAGGTGAAGTTCCAGGCAACATGCGGAATTTACAGCATTGTTGCCGCCTCGCATCTGCACCGTTCTCGAACGCTCACGGATCCAGGTTAAGTAGTCGGCAAAAAAATAACCGAAAGGGCTTGAATTTTATTCGAGCATGATTATTATATAGCCTGCATACCTGGAATCATTTCTTCTTCAATCAACAGGTCGATTGAAAATATCCCTACGAACATAAGTATAATCAATTCATTATGAGCTTTCTTGAAGGATTGCTCTGGCTGACACTCAATGTGTATCATGAAGCACGCAGCGAGCCGCAAATCGGCCAGTTGGCGGTTGCTCATGTTACCCTGAATCGGGCGGAGCAAAAAAAACAGAGCGTTGAAGAAATTGTCACCGCTCCCTATCAGTTCAGCTGGACTCTGCAGAAAAACGATTACCTGCCCACCGAACCGGGCGCCTTTGCAGAGTGCCTGGTTACGGCCCTGAAGGCCCTGACTTCCTCAGACTTCACCAAGGGTGCGACATTCTACCATCGCCAGGATATCAACCCGGCCTGGGCCCGCGGCATGACCTATGTCGCCCAGTACGGAGTCCATAAATTTTACCGTAACTGATCCGTTTTCTTCTATTTTTTCCCGCCCCAACTCCGCCCGGCAGGGCAACAGGGCCGGGGCGTTCCCGGTACCGGCCACAGCTCGTGCCCATCCAGGCCGTGCCGCGTCAAAACTTGACCTGGGGAACCTTGGTCTCGGCCGCCGGCGGCTTGAAATACTGTGCCTTTTCGACCCCGGCCAGCGCGGCGAAAAAACGTCCCACAACGGTGCGCCGATAGGTGTTTACCGCCCGTACCGCGTCATTGTAGCGTTTTCGTTCCACGGCGATCCGATTTTCAGTCCCTTCCAGGCTGTCCTGTAATTTTAAAAAGCTCTCATTGGCCTTGAGTTGCGGATATCTTTCCTGCAGCATCATAATCCTGGACAGGGCCCGCTCAAAATCGCCCGCCGCCCGAATTTTATCAGACCGGCGGTTGGCCTGGAAGTACTTTGTCCTGGCATTGGCGATATTCTCAAAAAGGTCTTTTTCGTGCTTGGCGTAACCCTTGGTTGTCTCCACCAGGTTGGGGATGAGATCGAAGCGGCGTTTCAGCTGGTTTTCAACCTGGGCCCACTGGGCATTAACCTGTTCATCCATCCTCACGATCTTGTTGTACTGACCAATACCCCAAAGAACTGACCCGGCCACCAGGACCGCGATCGCCCCGATGATGACCAGAATTGTCTTGACCCCCTGGCTCATGTTTGCTCCCCTGTGCTATTTAACATCTTCGTTTCCGGACAGACACTGACTATTCAGGTATTCAGGTCGATGTCGACAACTTTGCCTTTCTGCCGCACCGGATACCTCACCAGCCGCCGGAGGCCCCGCCACCGCCGAACCCGCCGCCGCCACCGCCACCGAAACCGCCGAACCCCCCGCCGCCGAAACCGCCGCCGCCGGACCAGCCGCCCATGATAAACGGCGCGGCACCCAGGACTCCGAGCCGGCGGCTCCGCCTTCTTCTGCCGGCGAGCAGGATGAAGAACAGCACCAGAAGGACAAAGAACTCAATCGCAAAAGGATTGACCTTGTTCCTGGTGACCGGTTGCGGCAGCCGGTCAACGCCGGCCAGCTGCACATTATTCGCCTTACTGATGATTTTGACGATGACGCCGGCAGCTGCGGCTATTCCCTGGGAATACTTGCCCCGTTTGAAATACGGCACCAGGGTCCGCCGGCCGATGGTACCGACCAGGCTGTCGGGCAGAATCGACTCAAGACCGTAACCGACTTCGAAGCGATACTTCCGCTCCTGCATGGCAATCGTAAAGAGTACGCCGTTGTCCTTACCTTTTTGTCCCAGCTTCCACTGTTCTGCGGTCCGCATGGAAAAGCCGTTAATATCCTCGCCGTCCAGGGATTTAACCGTTAAAATAACCAGTTGCACGCCGGTCTTCTGTTCGAGAGCGTGGAGCAGGCTGTCCAATTGCTGTTTGGTCCGCGAATTAATCACCCCGGCCAGATCAACCACGTAATTTGCCGGCCTGGCGGGAGGCGGCGGGGTCGAAGCCGCTGCGCCCCCGGCCAGACAAAGAAAAAAGACGGCCAGGAGAAAAATGGAATTAAGTTTGCGCATCAACATGCTCCACCAGCCGTTTGGTCGCCTCGTAATACCGGGTGAAACAATCGGCCAGCTCGTTCTCGCCGGGTATGTTATCATGATCCCGGTTTTTTAACTGGAAAACCGTCTCGAAAACGTCGGCGTCCAGGCCGATAAAATCATGCAAAGCCGTTACGATATCGTGACAGGTCTGAGGCATCTCGCGGTCGCCCAGGAAAAGAATTGCCCGTAACACCGGGAAAAAACCGGTGATGGAATCAAGAAGACGCCGGACCAGAAAAGACCTGTCGCCCAAGGCGCTGATATATCCCTGGTGCAGCCAGAGCAGCTTCGATTTCACTTCCCGCTCACACTGCAGCCGCAGATGTTCGGGATTGATCTGCAGAGCGGCAAGGACGTCATCTCCGAACATGGTTTGGTGAATCTCGCGAAAATTGAGAAATTCGATGGGAAAGACATCGAGCGAAGACGTGATATATTCCGGCGTCATGAGGACCGGCGCGGCCACGCCGCTGGCTTTATGCTTTTTCCCCAGCGAGACAAAAAAATCCAGAAGTTTCAGGTTGATATCACTCACTACGACCACGGAGTTGATGTCGGAACGGCCCGGCTTGAAGTCCGGCGTCAGGACGCTCCCGATCACATGTACGGAAAGAACCCCATCCTGCTTCCGGGCCATTACGATCTCGTCAAGGAAATTGTCAAAATTCTTGAGTATGTCGCTCATGATGATCCCGGCCATCTTTTACTATGTGTCATACCGATCGCCCCCCACTTGGACTTGTTATTATCCTGAATCCGTAACGGCTTGAGGTAATATTCCAGACAATATGTGGAATTTATTGCATTATTGACGAATAATCTCATTTGCTGGTCTTCACCGCTCCGGACGGCGGGGCGGTCGATAACGGATTCAAGGATTATCTTAGAGATCATAACTATAACCGCGCTGGTGGATAATTGAAATTTATTTATACCTGAATTCGTGAGCGTTCGAGAATAGTGCAGATGCAGATAGCGAGCCTGCGAGACCTTCGAGGCGGCAACGATGGTCACGGATTCAGGTTATTCATCCGGACGAACATAAGCACAACCTGCGGCCCCGCTGGTGCCTGCAGCCGCGGCCGCCCGTCGATATTTCAGCGGCAGGTCCAGGCAGGCCCGGCCGACGGCCAGCCGGCCGTGCTTGATGCAGCCGTTGCCGTATATTTCGCATTTTCGTTCAAGTTCCGCCACTGCCAATTCGTATTGCCATGCGGCCAGGGGGGTCCGGTCCAGCAGGAGGACAAGAGACCTGATCCGGTATTGGTCCATGCCCAGGCGGTAAATGGCCGATAACTGGTCCCGGCGGCCGCCGTCCTTCAAGGTCAGCGGCCGGTCAAGCAGCAGGAATTTTTCATGGGCACTGACCCGCAGCCAGAAATCATAGTCCTCGCAACAGGGCAGCGACTCGTCAAACATACCGTAACGATCAAACAGCTCTTTCCGGACCATGACCGTGGACATGCCGACCATGCACATTTTCAGGCAGGCCTTGAATATCTCGCCGTACGGCGGCTGATGTTTTTTCTTCTGCCTGAGAATCCGACCGTGCCGGTACCAGGTTTCCCTGGTATGAGAGACCAGGTACTGCGGTTCATCCCGCATGGCCTCGAATTGCCGGGCCAGTTTTTCCGGCACAAACCGGTCATCAGAATCCAGAAAAGCGAGCAGATCGCCCCGCGCCGCCTTTATCCCCGTATTCCTGGCGGCGGCGGCCCCCTGGTTGTCCTGGTGGATATAGCGCACGGGGATATCCGTTTGCGCGGCACAAGCGGCCACCCGCAACCGGGTGTCGTCGGTTGAACCGTCATCAACAACAATCAGTTCGCCGCAGGCCCTGGTCTGCTCGGCAACAGAACGGATGCTTCGTTCGATAAACAATGCCCGGTTATATGTCGGGATAATGACGGAGATCACGCCCGATCCCTGCCTGCCGGACCGGACTTCCCCTGGCCGGTTCCCGTAATAATCAAGAGGCTGGCCCTGCCCGGAAAGGTTTCTTATGGCAAAATCACACATTCTAATATATACTTTCTATCTTTATCAAATTTATGATCTGAATTTGTTCCAGGTACCGCGCCGCCCTGCGGCAGCAAGGACATATTACTTGTATGTACACAGACATCCTGATCAATGCAACGCCGTATGAAAACCGCGTCGCCCTTGTGGAAAGCGGCAACCTGGTTGAATTTTATCTTGAGCGGCCGGCGGAAAAAGGTCTGGTCGGCAACATTTACTGCGGCCAGGTCGTGCGTGTTCTTCCCGGAATGCAGGCGGCCTTCGTCAACATCGGGCTTGAACGGGCCGGTTTTCTCTACGTGGATGACGTGCATATTTCCTCGGCGGAAGTTGAACGGCGCATTGCGGTCCAGGGCCAGGATGTGTCCTGTTCCCTGGTTGGGCCGGCACCGGCGATTCATGATGCCTCGGCTCCCGAACAGCCCAATATTCAACATCTTCTCAAGGAAGGGCAGAGCATCCTGGTGCAGATATCCAAGGAACCCATCGGCAGCAAAGGCGCCCGGCTGACCTGCCATGTCACCCTGCCGTGCCGCAACCTGGTTTTCATGCCGCTGACCGATCACATCGGCATATCCCGGAAGATCGAAGATGAGGATGTTCGTCAGCAGTTGCGGGAAAAGATGGAACAGCTCCGGCCGCCCGGAACCGGTTTTATCGTCAGGACCGTGGCTGAGCATGCCAGCTGTGCCGAACTGGAAGCCGACATGGAGTTTCTTCTCCTGCTCTGGGACGAGATTACTTCGAATTGCGGCAAGGTTGCCGCCCCGCAACTGGTTTACCAGGACCTGGACATGGTCTTGAGATCGGCAAGAGACCTGGTGACCGAAGATGTCAAGCAACTGGTTGTCGACGCCAGGCCGGTCTATGAACGACTTCGGTCCTTCATGCAGATCTTTGCGCCCGAGTTGCAGGATAAGCTTATTCATTACGACCGGGAGACACCTATCTTTGAGGCCTATGGCATTGAAGTCGATATCAGCCGCGCCCTGGACAAGAAGGTATGGCTCCGGTCCGGCGGCTCCATTATTCTCGAAACGACCGAGGCCCTGACGGTTATCGACGTCAATACCGGACGGTATGTCGGCAAGAACGACCAGGCCGAGACTATTTTTAAAACCAATATGGAAGCGGCAAAGGAGATCGCCTACCAGATCCGGCTCCGCAATATCGGCGGCATCATTATTGTCGATTTTATCGACATGGACAATGCGCAGCATCGGGAAGATCTGTTCATGGCCTTTCAGGACGCCATCAAAAAGGACAAGAACAGGACCAACATTTTAAAAATCTCGGAGTTCGGGCTGGTGCAGATGACCAGAAAACGCTCCTTGGAAAACCTGACCCAGATGATGTGCGAACCCTGCTGCTATTGCGGGGGCGAAGGATTTATCAAATCCAGGCGCACCATCTGCTACGAAATTTTCAGAAAAATTTCCAGGAACGCCGGCAAAAACCGCGGTAAAAACGTCGTTATCGAGGTTCATCCCCGGGTGGCGGAAATGCTCCTGCAGGAAGAACCACAGAGTATTGAAATACTTGAACAGGAAACCGGCAAACAGCTTACAGTCATTCCGGTCAATGATATTCATATCAGCCGATACAATATCGCCTGGAACGCATAGGCTCAGCACGGACCCCCAAGAACGGAAACCAGGAAAAATTTCTGCCCGATACGGTGGGGGCAAAGGTATATAAAGATGACAAGACAAAACAGGCTCAGAGAATTCTCGCGGAGAAAGAATAAATCCCACTTTGGCCGTTTTATCCTGTTTGTTCTCCTGATCGTCATTGCCGCCACCCTGGCTGGTGGAGGCTTGATCCTTTTTGAAACCGAAAAGCCCCTGGTTACCGTGCCGAAAGAGGTTCGGTTTCTTGGCCGGAACACGTCCATCCCCTTCCAGGTTACAGACAAGAAAAGCGGTATCCGCTCGATTACCATCACCCTTGAGCAGCAGGGAGAGAGCAGGCCCATCCGGCTTTATGCAAAATCTTTTCCCCGGCAGTCCTGGTTTTACGGTGCCGGCCCCGCCGTTGTCAGCGGCTCGGTCCTCTTTAACAGCAAAAAATTCAAGGTCAAGGACGGCAAGGCCGAACTGATCGTCACCGTCCACGATTTTTCCCTGAACAGATTTTTTAAAGGCAATGAAACGATTCGCCGCTATGCCGTGCTCATCGATACCAAACCGCCCAGGATTTCTCTGCAGCATACGCCGCGCTATATCAGGCCGGGCGGCTGCGGCATCGTGGTCTATGACCTGTCGGAACCGGCGGCCAGACAGGGGGTGGTCGTGAACGGCGTTTTTTTTCAAGGTTTTCCGCTTAATGGCAGTAAAAACAGGCGCATCGCCTATGTCGCGCTGACCTGGAATACCAAAAAACTGGGAAACAGCATGGTTGTCGCCACGGACCGGGCCGGCAACGAGGCCAAGGACTTCTTTTCCATGGACCTGGAAAACGTGCCGCTGAAAAAGGACCGGATCTATGTCAGCGATGCGTTTCTCAAGAGGAAAATGCCGAAGTTTAAAGAGCATTACCCGGAAATGAAAGGCTCATTGCTGGACCAGTATCTCTTTGTCAATAACGAGGTGCGCAAAAGAAACGCCCGGCATATCAAGGAGGTCTGCAGCAACCCCGTGCCGAAACAGCTCTGGAAAGATCGATTCCTGCGGATGAACGGAGAAACCCGCGCCGGTTTTGCCGACCAGCGCACCTATTTCTATCACGGCCAGCCGGTTGACCACCAGGTGCATCTCGGTATGGATATCGCTTCCACCGCCCATGCCGCAGTCAAGGCCGCCAACAGCGGCAAAGTCGTTATGGCCGAATATATGGGTATTTACGGCAATGCCATCATCCTGGACCATGGCCAGGGAGTCTACAGCCTTTACGCCCATTTAAGCCGTTTCGACGTCAGTCCGGGCGAAATGGTTGAGAAGGGCGAGGTCATCGCTCGTTCAGGCGCAACCGGCATGGCGGGCGGCGATCATCTCCATTTCAGCATGCTGATCCACGGTATTTTCGTCACCCCTCTCGAGTGGTGGGATCAGCACTGGATTGATATGAACATCAACGACGTATTGAACCAGCTTTGATCGGCGTATCCAGGCCCGCAGCCTCGAAACCGGGGCCGGGCACTAACTCTATTATTTGAGCGGCAGTCTATTCATGTCGAGAATCAGTTCTCTGCCCCTGCTATTGTACAGCTATATCGCCACGGAGATGCTTGCCCCTTTTTATGCAAGTTTTCTCATCCTCTACTGCGTGTTCTTCCTGGTCCGCCTTATTCCCCTGCTGAACGTGGTGCTCGAACTCAGAATCGGGTTTGCCGATTTTATCCGGCTTTCCTCCTATATTTTCCCCCACATGCTGCTCTATGTCATTCCCATGGCCAGTATGACCGGGGTGATTATCGGTTTTACCAGGATGACCAACGACCGGGAGATTCTGAGCCTCAAGGCGTGCGGTATCAGTCTCCGCCAGCTGCTGCCGCCGGTCATCTTCGTTGCCCTGGCAATCTCGTCTTTGACCGGCTTTTTTTCCGTCCACCTCATTCCTGCCGGCGAGGTGGCCATGCGCCGGCTGATGTTTCAATTAGCCAAGGAAAAAATTGAAAAAGGGCTCCAGGAAAAAACATTCACCGAGGCCCTCGGCGACCTGGTGATCTATGTCGACCGGATTGACAAAGACAAGGGCTGGCACGGGGTATATGTTTCCGACATGCGCGACCGCCGGCAACCCGTTATCACCATGGCCCAAAGCGGTCATCTCTCGGCCGATATAAAAAAAATGCTGGTGACCATTGTCCTGAACAACGGGACGTTACACCATACCGACGGGGCCGATAACCAGGTGATCAAATTTCATCGTTACCAGATCCAGATTCCGATCCGGCCGCCGACCCGCATCGACGGCGACGATATCACCCGGATCAGCAAGGGGGAGATGTCGCAAAGCCAGCTCCTGCAGGCGGCCGATAAATACGGCCGGAAAACCAGGAAGGGAATATCCTTCCTGACGGAATTTCACCACCGCCTCTCCCTGCCGGTCGGCTGCTTTATTCTCAGCCTGCTGGGTCTGCCCCTCGGGCTGCAGGCCGGGCCGGGCAAGCGGGCCATCGGCATACCGCTGGGGCTGGCCTTTTTCATTCTCTACTATCTCTCGTTTACCGTAGTGCGGATCCTCTGCGAAAACCTGCTGCTCCCGGTCATCCCCGGCATGTGGCTGCCCAATATATTCTTTCTCGGGCTGACCATCCTGATCTTCAGCCGCGTTGAACGGGAAAAGCCGATCATCTCGGAATGGATCCAGAGCCGGGTGGCCAATGTTTATAATTTTATCGTGCCGCCGGTCATCTCGTCGGTCGGCCGGCTGACAATCCGCCTGCTGCAATGGCGGCCGCGGCACCCATCCCGGCAGACGACCGGGCAAAAAACGGCAAACATGCCGATTCACGCCGATTCCGTCAATCGTATCTACCACCGGCCGGGATGCAGGTATTATGATTGCGAACTGTGCACCATTAAATTCAAAGATGCCCGAGTGGCAGAGGATGCAGGATTTAAACCATGCCTGGTCTGCAAAAACATACCGGACGAAAGCTCCCGGTAAAATTTATTATCAAGCTGGGCGTTACCGCCGGCCTGTTTTTCCTGATCTCCCGCAGTGTCAATCTGCGGGCGGCCCTGGCATCACTGGCCCGGCTCTCCCCGGCGGTCCTGGCTGTGGCTATTGCCTTACAGCTGACCAGCACCTGCGTCTCTTCTTTTCGCTGGTTTCTGATTATGCGCAGAATCGGCTCGCCGCAGCCCTTTTTTTTCTTCCTCAAAAGCTATTTCAAGGGGGCCTTCTTTAACCAGGGGCTGCCAACCAGTATCGGCGGAGACGCGGTACGCATTCTTGACTGCGCGCGCGTTCAGGAATCGGCAATCAACGGGTTCTACGGCGTTTTCATCGACCGGATTGTCGGCCTGGCCGGTCTCCTGATCCTCAATATCGGGGCACTGCTCATCGACAGGACACTGCTGCCGTCCAGGGTCTACTATGCCCTGCTCGTCATTCTTGTTCTGCTCCTGAGCGGCCTGGTCCTGCTCTTTTACCTGCGCCGCTTCAGCCTCTTCAGCCGGGGAAAATGGCTTGGTTACCTGGGGCAGCTGTCGGAACGTTATTTCCAGGTATACTCAACCCCGTCTTCCATGGGAACTCAACTCGGACTCTCGGTCCTGACTCATTTGCTGGCCATGGCCGCCTTTTATGTCCTCGGGGTCAGTGTCGGGCTGGACTATCCGCTGACCGTTTACCTGGTCCTGGTGCCGCCGGTTATCCTGCTCACGATCTTACCCATCTCCATGGCCGGCTGGGGTGTCAGGGAAGGGGCGATGATCGGTTTTTTCCTCCTTATCGGAGCCGACCGGTCCAAGGTGCTGTCCCTTTCCATTCTGTACGGTCTGCTGGCCCTGGTCGCCTCTCTGCCGGGGCTGCTCGTCTATGTTTCCCAGAAAAACCGGTTGTAACCGGCCGGCCGGGATCATGAATAATGGGTACAAGTTCACCAGCACCTCATCTTCGCCCGTTTTGGCCTCCTCACATCCGCCAAGGATAGATTCGGAGACCCAAACGAACGAATCCAAGGCACTGGTGAACTCGTACGGGCTGAGCATTCCCGAGGTTGCCGCCTCTGCTGGTGAACTGATACAATAATGGAGCAATAGAATGAATGTCGACCTGATGCGCACCATTGACCGCCGGGTGGGAGTGCCGCTTGCCTTCCTGCTGACCCTGGCCCGGCGGACGGCAGGATTGCTGCACCGCCCCGCACCCAAGAGGCCGAAGAAAATCCTGTTTGTCGAACTCTCGGAAATGGGTTCGACAATCCTTGCCGACCCGGCCATGCGCAAGGCAAAAGAAAAATTTGCCGCGGATCTCTACTTTGTCATCTTTCAGAAAAACCGGGCCAGCCTGGATCTGATCGGCACCATTGATCCGGCCCGCACCTTCACCATCCGGGAAGACAGCCTGCTCAACCTGACCGTCGATACGGTCAGGTTTCTTTTCTGGGTCCGGCGGCAACGGATTGACACGGTGATTGACCTGGAGCTTTTTTCCCGTTTCACCGCCCTGCTTACCGGCCTGAGCGGTGCCGTCAACCGGGTGGGCTTTTACAATTTTTACAACGAAGGGCTATACCGGGGCGAACTCCTTTCCCACCGGGTCGCCTACAACCCGCATATCCACATCGCCAAAAATTTTATTGCCCTGGTCAACAGCCTGATCACCGCCGAGCAGGAGGTTCCCTACTCCAAGCAGCCCGTGGCCGATGAAGAAATAAGGCTGCCGGTGATCCATTACGACGAGAGGGAACTGCAGGGCATGCGTGAGCGGGTGCGGCGGCGTTACCCCGAATATGACCGGCATAAAAACCGCCTGGTGCTGATCAACCCCAATGCCAGCGAACTGCTGCCCCAGAGGCGCTGGCTGCCCGAGCGATACATGGAACTGATTCAAAGAATCCTGCAGGCCGCCCCGGACATCCTGGTGCTGATTACCGGGGCTCCGGCCGAGACCGCGGAGGCGGAGGCCATGTGTAAAAAGATCGGCCGGGAGCGGTGCATCAACTTTGCCGGCGCCCTGAAACTGGGGGAATTGCCCCTCCTGTACTCCATTGCCGAGTTCATGGTTACCAACGATTCGGGGCCGGGCCATTTTTCAGCCATAACACCTTTGCCGACCTTTGTTCTTTTCGGCCCGGAAACCCCGAAACTCTACGGCTCCCTTGGCAACAGCACGCCCATCTACGCAAAACTGGCCTGCTCCCCCTGTGTTAGTGCGGCCAACCATCGCAAGACCCCGTGCCGGGACAACAAATGCCTGCAGGCCATTACGGTTGAGGCGGTAATGGATGTTATCCGGCCGTCTTTACCTAAGGTGCCACAGGCACCCCATCCGCCCGCATAGAGGAACTATAGCGAACGGAAGCGACTACATAAATATGTGGTACCTTACAGGTTGGATGAAAGTGACCTGGATCCGTTATCGGGCGGACCGCAGTCCGGCGCGGTGAAAACCAGGAAATGCGTTTATTCGACAATAATGCAATAAATTCCATCTATTGCATGGAGTGTCATCTCGAGCCGTCACGGATCCAGGAGTAATATAATAGCGCAGAGTGCTACACCCTGTAACCGGTTATGTCTTTACGGGGCCGGGGACTATTCAGCCTTGAGCCTGAGCGGCAGGAGTTGCCGCATGCCATCGACATGACTGCCGGGCCAGTAGATCCGCCGGCACCCCGGACAGCGGCTGAAAGAGTTGTAATACTTCCTGGTAAGCGGCTGCAGGCGGTGCTTGATTTTCTCTTTGGCAATCGGCTGCAGAGGGGTGTTACAGACCATGCAGCGGCTGAAGGGCACGACCTGCCGCTCAAGTCCCAGCAGGCCGATCACCTCCAGCAGTTGTTCGTTTGGGCTCGACGCCCTGATATATCGTCCGAACTCAACCTGCTTCCGCTGCAAAAGACCCAGGTCCCTGGTCAGCAGGATTCGTTGCTCACGACAGCTGAGAGCCACCAGTTTATCATCTTTCCAGCACCGGTCATAGAGGGTGTCGAACCCCGCCATCCGTAAAAAACGGGCCAGCTTGCCGACATTGACATCCACGACAAATTTAATCCCGGTCAGGGGGCGAGGGCGCAGCAATGTTGGGACAAAGACGTTCCAGGGCGGCGAGACCGGGAAAACTTCGATGGCCAGAGCTTCTCCGACAGCAAAAGAAAAATCCACTTGCCGTCCCTGAACCTCCAGGCGGCCCACCTCGGTGTGGGGCAGGCCGAAGGATTCTATAACATCTTTAATGGAGGCCCGGCGGGTATCGGCCTTGATTAGTCGCTGTCGGCCCCGCCAGCGGCGATGCAGAAGGTCCGGCAGGTCACCATGAAAGGTCAGGGAAGAGGGCATGGCGTGAAATAAGACGGAGCCATACGAAAATCTATTGAATTAAGGGACTGGAGCAAAAAACAGGTTCACCTTCCCGGAAGAACAGGCAGCTAAAACAATCCCTCTGCCCGGCCAGCCAAGGAGCCTGAGGTGAACAGAAAGTTCCTGCCGGTGACTGCTAATTTTTCGTGCTGTGGCAGACAAAACAGCCGCCTGATCCACCGCCGCCGGCGATCATTGTCGTATAATCCCAGCGGAGCATTTCGGGATAATTACCGGCATGGGCGAAATGACAGGAAAGACACATGACCGCATCCGAGCCGGGCGTTACGGTGCCGCTGGGAGCAGTAGGTACGGTAATCCGGGCTATCGGGACATTGACGTTATAGGTTGTGTAGGCAGCGTATTCACCGGTTGCCGGGAGAGACAGATCGGTCGGGTGACGAATAAAGGGAGAAATCGCGTCCGGCCCGATGCCGTTCGATGAGGGTGTTGCGAGGGTATGGAAGTTGCCGTGACAGGTGGCGCAGAACTGGCTCATGGTGCCGTCCGGCGGCCGGACGCCGCCGTAACCGTGACAGCTTGTAGTTGAACAGCCCAGCTGAATGGGCGTACTTCTGCCGAAGTACTCGTTATGGTCGGTGGCACTTTTTGTATATTGCCAGTCCGGGTCTTCGTAGCCCTTGACGCCGACCAGGAAGCGGTAGCTGTGGCCCGCATCCTTATCAGTAGCCGCCGGGTCCAGGCTGCCGCCGAGATTGGTGTGATGCGCGCCCCGTATACCCTGATAGTCGGGATCGAACGACTGCCTGTTGCCGTGGCAGCCGTAATCGCCTGCGCAGGAGAGTTCCGAGGTCGTGATGGGGGGGTGATTGCCATCAATAAGACCGGGAGGAACGGACAGGGTGTTGTCGATTCCGGTCAGGTCCGAGATGTTATGGCCCTTTGAATCAGAGGCGCCGCTCCCCTTTAATCCCGTTATATAGGCGAAGTTGCCGGCGGCCAGGTCAATGGTGTCGGTATGGAAAACCTGGGGGATGGTATCGACCCCCACCGTCACCAGGGCGGAGGCCCCTCCCTGGGCATGACAGCCGTAACAGGTTGCTTTAAGCAGGGTATCGTTGGGCGTGGCCGAACTGTTAAAGGTCATCGGCTGGTTATTCTGACTGTTATGCATGGTGTGGCACTCTGAGCAGGGCCCGGTGATTGCGGCAAAAGCCGCTCCGGCAAAGGCAAGTGAAAAGAGGCTGCCAAGGGTGGCCAGGACCAGCAAACAATGCCTGTGTCTGCCGACAATTTTTTCTACAGGCTTTTGCATCTCTCCCCCCTCCCTTTGAGAACGCAAACAGAAAGAATATTTTCAGTTTTCCTGAAATATTATTAAACAAGTTGGACTTGCGCGGGACAAATATCTATGGCCATCTGAAAACGAATTTTCCAGGTCCGGATTTGATAACCCCGAAGCGTTTTTTAGGTAACCACTTGTTATTTATATATTTTTTGTTTAAAAAATGAAGCTTGGCACTTTGTTTAATTGTCCAGAAAAATGGGAAACTCCAATAAAAAAAGGAGTACCACAAGTCCTGAGCATATGTCAACGTCATTCATTTTTATTATTTATACTTATACCGGGATGTTATACATGCAAAAAACGAACCATTTCTGCCGATCCCTTATGGGTAAGGAGACGTTTTTTCTGTCCCGCCGGTATGGGGCCTGAACGGAAGACTGAAGGCCAGGGTGAGAGGCACTCTGGCGTGGTTTTTGTGTCTGGCGGTTACATTTTGGTAATAC
>UOEY01000028.1_pt1 | contig 34714 bp, 29 predicted proteins | sample 1989501 | NCBI WGS metagenome assembly UOEY01 (sample SAMEA4712198, study PRJEB27164) | hydrothermal vent metagenome | biome: marine basaltic hydrothermal vent biome; feature: marine hydrothermal vent; material: mineral | place: Pacific Ocean | collected 2011-06-14/2011-07-23 | depth 1691 m | reverse complement strand
CAGCAGTTCGCCAAGCCGGTCCTGGCGGGCGGCAAAGACCGCCAGGGCCTGGTCGAGCAGCGGCAGCACCCGTCCCGGCGCTGAATCCATGTAGGCCAGGGCGGCGTAGAAGGTAGCCCAGCCGTATTGCGGCAGGAGTGGTGCCGGAATCCGGTCCAGGATGGCGGTCAGCGTGGCGGTCCGGTTGGTCACCATGAAGGACATCCCGCGGTCCTTCATGACCGCCTCAACAGCGTCATAATCCCCGGCCTGCAGCAGGTAGCGTAACGCCCGCGCCGGTCTCTCCCGCTGGAGATAGAACCGCCCGGCCTGTTGGTATGTTTGCCGGATCGTTCCGGGCCTTAATTCCGCCGCCGCCTTTTCCCGCAGAAACTGGCGGAAAAGATGGTGCAGCCCGAACAGCGTATTGTCCGGGTCAAGATGGCGGAAAAAAATATTGCGCCGGACCAGTTCGCAAAGGTCAACGCCGATGTCCTCTACTCCGGTGACCTCAACCGCCAGGTCGACCGGGATCACCTCCAGCAGGGAGAGGAGAAGAAGCGGCCGGTGCAGGCGCGGCCCCAGGGCGGAGAGGATCTCATCACGAAAAAATTGCTGTATTTCCCGCTGGTTGTCTCCCTCGTCGCGGTCCAGACGGGGGTGGGATTTTTTGTCGTGTTGCCGCTCCATCTGCAGGCCGAGCAGCAGGACCCCCATGACCCAGCCGTCCGTGGTCCGGGTGACCGTTTTGATGATATCCCGGGAAACGTCGAGGTGAAGGACCTGTTGGAAAAAATCGGTGACCTCACCCTCGTTCATCGCCAGGTCACGGTTGCCGAGGCACAGCAGATTCCGGTTACGAGAGGTTAAACGCCCGCTGGGCAGCGGCAGGGACTCACGGGAGGAGAGAATGAAATGCAGCCGGGACGGAGCAACTTCGAGCAGGGAGTTCACCACCAGGAGACTGGCCTGATGCGGGGCCAGGTAATGCAGGTCGTCGAAAACAAAGTAAAGATCGTCCTCCAAGTCGAGATCGTGCAGCAGCAGGTTGATCCGTTTCCGCAGACTGAACAGGACGAAATCACTCTCCGCCATAAGCTGTGCGGTTGCGGCTGAGGGGAAAGCCGGCAGCCGGGTATTGATGCCGGCCAGGATGGCCTGGAGGAAAAAGGCGGGATCGGCGTCCTCGGGCCCCACCTGGTACCAGACCGCATTGGCTTCGGTCCGGTCAAGGAATTGTTTGATAATGGTGGTTTTGCCCTGACCGGCCTGGGCTTCAATGATAATGTTCGGAGTTTGGGAGCCGCCTTGAAGCAGCAGCTGATCAACAACCCGCTGCCGGTACAGGAACGGCGAGGTGTCGACCCGGGGAGGGTAAAATTTGTCGGCCGGTATCCGCGATCTGAATTGCTCTGGTTGAAACATGCTCTATCCTGATCGTGCCGGCTTACAGGTACTTCCGTCTCAACAGTTGCCTTTTTTGCAGGTCATAATTTTTACGCACCTTCTTATTGTTGAACGAATTATAAAGTGTATACTCCTATATTTGTCAATATGCCAGCGGGATAAAAAATTCGCCTGGCACTACATGAATTTTTTTGTCACATGCTGCATTGCAGAGGTTATTGCTGAATCCGTGACGGCCCGAGGGGACATTCTATGCAATATCTGGAATTTATTGTATTATCTCCGGATAATGCATTTCCGGTCTGCACCGCGCCGCCCTCCGTGAGCGTTCGAGAACGGTGCAGATGCCAGGCGGCAACGATGTTGATTATCCTGGTGTGATATCAACTTTGTTGCCAACGCAACAGCTGCGCCGTTCTCGAACGCTCACGGATTCAGGTGCTAATGGACCGTAAAAAGTTGCGCCCACAGGCCAAAAACTGGACGAAACCCTTGACACAGCGGCAGGCGGAAGATAACAATGATAAGAGTAGGAAACATGTAACCTCTGAAAAACATATTTTATTTTTTATGGAAAAGTGCCGCGTAACCGTTTTAATCAAAGTTCTCATCTTCTGTCTGATCCTCCTGCCGCTCGGTTCAGCCGTCCATGCCGCCCGGATCAGGATTATCGATACGACCGCGAAACACGCCCCGACCCGGGCACCAGCGGCCCTTCTCAGGAATAGCGCCCCTGCCGGCAGCTACCTGACACTCGGTAAAAACAGTGATATTTCAATAATCAAGACCAGGCCGGAGGCCTCCCATTTCTCCGCAACCAGGCGGCTGTTGAAAGTCAGCAAAGAAATCACCTCGAGAAGCGCCATCATTGTCGATGCCGGGACCGGCCGGGCCATCTTTGCCAAATCCGCCGACACCCCCAGACAACCGGCCTCCACGATCAAAATACTGACGGGCCTGATTGCCATTAAATCATTGCGCAATAACGAACAGGTCAAGGTCAGCCGCCATGCCGCCCGAATGCCCCGGTCCAAAGTTTACCTGGATAGAGGTAAATCATACAGGGCCGGCGATCTGATCAATGCCGTCCTGCTGTCGTCGGCCAATGATGCCAGCGTGGCCCTGGCTGAAAAAATCGCCGGCAGCGAGGCTGAATTTACCAAAATGATGAACCTGCGGGCTCAACTCTGGGGGGCGAAAGATACCGTCTGCCGGTCCGCAACCGGCCTGACCCGCCGCGGTCAGCACACGACGGCCAGGGACCTGGCAACTATCTTCCGCCATGCCGTGCGGGACAAGGAATTTGTGCGGCGGATGGGTACAGTCAAAATACGGACTTCATTCGGTGAATTGCTGCGCAACCACAACCGGGCGTTGTGGCGGGTAAAGGGTGCGGTAGCGGGTAAAACCGGCTACACTGCCGCGGCGCGGCAAACCTATGTCGGGCTGTTTACCAGGGGTGACGAGTCAATCATTGTTGCTATTATGGGCAGTGAAACCATGTGGAGCGATATCAAAGACCTGGTCGAGTATGGCTTTAAACAGGAAAAACGGGAACAACTCGCCGAGCAGGGTCCAAGCGGCCGCAAGAGCAAAATCGCCATGCTGAATTAGAATCGGCTCCCGGCAAAAAAAGGGGTCGGCCGGAGGCTGAAGACCGCCGTGCCGTCTTCAGCCCCCTTGATCCGATCCTCCGGCATCCGGGAGTTCCTTGATGAGCCCCGAACGCCGACTTGATTCTACCATCCTGAATCCGTGAGCGTTCGAGAATGGTGCAGATGCAAGGCGGCAACGATGTTGATTATCCTGGTGTGATATCAATGAGTTGCCAACGCAGCAGATGCGCCGTTATCGGGCGCCCCGCAGGGCGGCGCGGTGAAGACCAGAAAATACGTTTATTCAGTAATAATGCAATAAATTCCACATATTGCATGGAGCATTACCTCAAGCCGTCACGGATTCAGGCCTATATCGTGATCCCGGCGGCAGAGCCTGCCAAAACCACCGGGGATCGTCCCGGACGCCCAGAAGATCCGGGCCTGTTTATAATCGACAAACCAGTAACCGCCCGGTTTACGCGTGGCCGCGACAAAGATAAAGGGCTGGTGCGGAGAAAAGCAGCGGTGCAGATACTGGCCATGTTCATTTTTTGTCCGCTCCATGAGGGACATTGCCTCGGCCATGGTGGGCAGGCGCCAGCCTGAATGGCCGGCGAATTTTGTGTTATTCAGACCGGCGGCCTCCCGGCGCAGCATCCTGTGGCTCATGATATCAAAACCCTGCCGCTGCCACATGAGGCCGGTCGTCCGGTCACTCACCGTCAGGTTGTCACCGTTATCCACCAGGGAGTGAACAAAGTTGCCGGACTTATTGTGATCCCGGTCGAAAAAATTATACTCGACGGCAAGCGCGGCTACATCCGCCTCGCTCATCTCCGCCGGCTGATCGGGCAAAGAAATCAGGGAGACTGCCGGACCCGGCTCATCCCGGCCCGGCAGGCCGGTTTCCCCGCCCACCTCTTGCCGCTCCGCCTCCAGAGGCACAACCATTGAGTCGTCATCGCCGTCAAAGACATTGGTGAGCAGCCATTTTTTCAGGACACCATCAATGGCGAAACTTTTCTCAAACGGGGCGACCTTGCCCTGACTGTCCACACAGCGCTGAATTTTGTCCCTGGGGGCCAGGATTTCGGCCACGATCCGGGCATGCTTGATCCCCCGCTCCATGAGGCACAATTTCGGCTCCTTCCCCCAATCGTCAACAAAAAAATAGTAGAACCGTTCGGATTTGCTGCGAATCCGTTCCGTCCCCCCCCAGCTTTCAAAGGTGCCGAACGCGTAATCCGGCGTCATCTCCCAGTCTATTGTCGGGGTCCCGGCAAGATCCAGCTTTGAAAACAGTCCCATAACGTCCTCCACAAAAGCTTTGCAAAATAGAAAAACAGAGTAGAATGTACTCGAATGATTTCGAGCCCTTTTCTCTATTTATAAATAATAATTATTATCAAGTCAAGATGAAATTGAACATTACGGTCCAATCCGGCGAGCCGCTGCCCCTTGGAGCGACACTGACGGCAAAGGGCATTAATTTCGCCATTTTTTCCCGCCATGCCACGGCCGTCTCCCTGGTCCTCGAAATCCCCGGCCGGAAGCCGGGCCGTAAAAAAAGCCGGCATCAGGAATTTTCTCTCGACCCCTTGACCAACAAAACCGGTGACATCTGGCATATTCTCGTAACCGGGCTGCCCCAGAAAACCAGGTACGGCTATCGGCTGTCAGGCCCGTTCCAGCCAAAGACCACGGGACACCGCTACAATGACCGCCTTATCCTGACCGATCCCTATGCCAGGGCTCTGAGTTCTTCCGCCTGGAATCACGGCAAAAAATTTCTTGGCGGGCGGCCCTGCTGCCTCATTGACGAAAAAAGCTACGACTGGGAGGGGGATCGCCCCCTGGCCACGCCGCTCAACGATACGATCATATACGAGATGCACGTTCGCGGTTTCACCCGTCATCCGTCATCGGGAGTACGGCAGCCGGGGATTTTCGCCGGCATCACTGAAAAAATCCCCTATCTTTTGGAACTGGGGATCACTGCCGTCGAGTTGATGCCGGTTATGGAATTCAATGAAAATGAAGTGGTTTTTAAAAATCCATTCACCGGCGAGCGGTTAAAAAACTACTGGGGCTACAGTCCGCTTTCATTCTTTGCCCCCAAGGCCGGATACTGCGGCAGCCGGGGCAACCAGATCAATGAATTCCGGGACATGGTCAAGGCCCTGCACCGGGCGGGGATCGAGGTCATTCTCGACATTGTCTTCAACCATACGGCCGAAGGCGGCGCCGACGGACCGACCCTCAATTTCCGGGGCATCGACAACACCATCTACTACCTGCTTGATCCCCTGACCAGGGACTATCTGAACTTTTCCGGCTGCGGCAATACCTGCAACTGCAACCATCCCATTGTCCGGACCCTGATCATGGATGCGCTGCACTGGTGGGTCGTGGAAATGCACGTCGATGGTTTCCGCTTTGACCTGGCCTCGATCCTGGGGCGCGACCAGAACGGCAAGGTACTCTCCAACCCCCCGGTCGTCGAGCAGATCGCTGAAGACCCGGTCCTGGCCGGATGCAAGATCATTGCCGAGGCCTGGGATGCGGCCGGTCTCTACCAGGTGGGCAGCTTCTCGACCCATCGCCGCTGGGCGGAGTGGAACAGCCGCTTCCGCGACGATGTCCGCGCTTTTTTCTGCGGCTATCCGGGCAAGGTTTCGGCCCTGGCCACCCGCATTGCCGGCAGCTCGGATCTCTACGAGCATGGCGGCCGCAGTCCGGGCAATTCGATCAACTTCATCACCAGTCATGACGGTTTCACACTGTATGACCTGGTGAGCTACGAGCAGAAACACAACCTGGAAAACGGTGAGGACAACCGGGACGGCGAAAACAACAATATCAGCTGGAACAGCGGCGTCGAAGGAGAAACCGATGACCCGGCGATCATGACTCTCCGGGCGCGGCGCCTCCGGAGCCTGGCGGTGGTCCTGTTTCTGTCCCAGGGAACCCCCATGCTGGTCGCCGGTGACGAATTCGGGCGCAGTCAGCGCGGCAACAACAATGCCTGGTGCCAGGACAACGACATCAGCTGGCTCAACTGGGAACTGGCCCGTAAAAACGCCGGCCAGCTCCGTTTCTTCCGCAAACTCATCCGGCTACGCCGCGAGCATCCGGTCTTCCGGCGGGTTGATTTTTTTGCCGCCCCGCACCCGAAAAAAAGCCGGTCCCAATATCAGGAAATTATCTGGCAGGGCCTGAAACCGGGTAAAAAGGACTGGTCGGACGAAGGCCGGGCCCTGGCCTTCACCCTCAACGGCTCCGCCCTTGACGAGGGCGAGGATGACGATTTTTTTGTCATGCTGAACGGCAGCCGGGATCAAGCCAAGACCTTCATCGTGCCCAAGCCGCCCCCTCCCCACAGTCGGCGTATCTGGAAAAAAATCATCGACACCGGGGCCGGGCCGCCGGCTGACATCACCGATCAGGAGCAAGGCGAAACCATCACCGCCCGCGCCCAAATCACTGTCGCTCCCATGGCCTGCGTGGTTCTCCTGTCCAGGTCCCGCCGAAACCACGAGGCGGGTCTGCGCAAAAAATAACTCCCGGCGCGCCATGTCGATTTCTTGACACGGGACGAGCGACCTTTTATATAAGTATAATAAAAATTTGTTTGCAGTCTTTTTTCCCTTATTGATTTTTTTTATGGAGAATACCCTATGATGCGCTTTCGCACCCAGATTATCATCGTTGCCCTGTTCCTGCTGTTCGGTGGAACAACCGGTTGTAAATCAGCCAACCAGCCCGAGAAAACACCGGCCCAGAATAAAACCGTAACGACCAAGGCCGAAATGGTCCCCGCCCCGGCTCAGGCCGAAACCGCCCGGAGTGCCACGGGCTTGACCATTAAGGGCAAGGTGATGGACACCATCAATGCCGGGTCCTACACCTACCTGCAGGTCAAAGCGGCGCAGGGACCGGTCTGGATAGCCATTCCCAAGGCCAAGGTGGAGAAAGGCCAGGAAGTGACCGTGCAGAACGGCATGGAAATGAAAAATTTTAAATCCAGGATCCTGAAACGGACCTTTGCTTCCATTATTTTCGCCAACGGCATCGGCGATAATCATCCGGCCGGGAATATGCAGCAGTCAGGCGGCTCTCATGCCGCTGCCAAAGGTGGCAACGGTTTTGCCAAGGCCCTGGAGTCGGAAACGGATCAGTCAACCGCCGCCGCCTCTGATGCTTCGGGCGGCAGTCTGTCCGCCATCGTTCCTGCCGCCAATGTCAAGGTGAAGAAGGCCGAAGGCGCCAATGGCTATACCATCGGTGAACTCTTTGCCAAAAGAAAGGAACTGAACAACAAGGAAGTCAGGGTCCGTGGCAAGGTCATGAAAGTTTCCAGGATGATTATGGGCAAAAACTGGGTCCACATCCAGGATGGCACCGGCGATGCGCTCAAAAACACCCATGAACTGGTGGTCACCACCATGGCGGTTCCGAAGACGGGTTCCGTTGTTCTGGTCGAGGGCGTTTTGCACACCGACCGTGACTTTGGCGCCGGCTATCGCTATGATGCGATTATCGAGGATGCCAAGATAAAGTAACCACCCGGTGCTGGAGTCGATCCATGCGTATCATCATCGTCGGCCCGGGAGCGCTTGGCTCCCTGCTGGCGGCACGAATTTTTCTTTTCCTGCGGGAACAGGAAAACAGCGGGGCCGGCAATGATGATCATCGTCTCTACCTTCTCGACCACAGGGCGGACCGGGCGCAGCTGCTCAATGAGCACGGCCTGCGTTTAAAAGAAAACGGCCGGACCGTCGTCTGCCGTCTGCAGGTTACCGCCGCCCCGGAAGAGATCGGTCACTGCGATGTGCTGTTTCTCTGCGTCAAGGCCATGGCCGTTGCCTCGGCCCTGACCGGCATCTCCCCGCTTCTTGCCCCGCAGACCCTGCTGATCGCCATGCAGAACGGGATCGGTCACCTGGCAGTCCTGGCCAGGTCTCCCTGCAACACCGCCGCCGGTATCACCTCGGAAGGTGCAACTCTGCTCGGGCCGGGCCATGTCCGGCACTGCGGCTCCGGCATCACCCGTCTCGGCCTGCTGCGGGCCGGTCATGATGCGGCCCTGCCGCGTCTGCAGGCAACAACCCGTCTCCTCAATGCCGCGGGCCTGCCTGCCGAAATAACCCGTCATCCCCTGCGGCACATCTGGGCCAAACTTTTTGTCAATGTGGGCATCAACGCCCTCAGTGCCATTCACCGGCGGACCAACGGCCAGCTGCTGACCTCGGAGTCCATCCGGGAGCAGATGCAAAAAGCGGTCAATGAGGCCGTCGCCGTTGCCCGGGCGCAAGATATCCCGATTGTCGACGATCCGGTCACCGCGACCTTCAAGGTCTGCCGGACGACCAGGAACAACGTCTCCTCAATGCTCCAGGACGTCTTACACCAACGGCCAACGGAAATCGATGCCATTAACGGGGCCGTGGTTGCCGCCGGGGAACAGCTCGGCATCGCCACCCCGGTCAACCGTGAACTGGTTCGGCAAATCAAGGTGATTGAAGCAACTTACGGCAGGCCTGGTTCCGGCCAAGGAAACGATTCATGAACAAAATAAACCCCGCCCGGCTGGGCTTTGACTTTGACGGCGTTGTCGCCGACACGGCCGAGGCCTTTATCCGCCTGTCCTGCGAAGAGTACGGGGACTGTTCCTTCAGCCTTGCCGACATCACGTCTTTCGAAGTCGAACGCTGCCTGGATATGAATCCGGAACTCGTGGCAACAATTTTCGGCCGCATCCTCGTCGACCCGGTCGGCATCGGCTTAAAACCCATGCCCGGCGCGGTCCGGGTGCTGGAGGAGCTGACCGGCTACGCAACCGTTACCCTGGTCACGGCCCGGCCCGATCCCGAACCGATCCGGACCTGGTTCGAATCGCTGACAGATGCCGCAACCAGTGACGGCATCAGGATCGTGGCCATGGGCACCCACGACGACAAACCCCGCCATATCAAGGGGTACGGGATCGAATATTTTATTGATGACCGGGCAGAGACCTGCCTGCAGCTTGAGCAGGCCGGCATCAACCCCATTGTCTTTTCCCAGCCCTGGAATCAGGGCCGGCATTCGTTCAAATCGGTCGCCAACTGGCGGGAAATCCGGGACTTGTGCTTCGACCGGGAGCAGGCAACACCATGAGGTGCCCAAAATGTCACCAGCCGATTCCGGTTTATAAAAACCCGGTACCCACTGTCGATATTATCATTGAAATCAACGGCGGCATTGTTCTCATCGAACGTAAAAACCCGCCGCACGGCTGGGCCATCCCCGGTGGCTTTGTTGATTACGGTGAGTCGTTTGAGAGGGCGGCGGTGCGGGAAGCCCTGGAGGAAACCGGGCTGAAGGTGACGCTGGTCCGGCAGTTCCATACCTACTCCGATCCGGCTCGTGACCCGAGGCAGCATACCGCCTCAACGGTATTTATTGCCAGGGCGAGCGGCAGGCCGCGCGGTTCGGACGATGCCGTCCAGGCCCGGATTTTTACCCGCGACACGCTCCCCGACCTGGTCTTTGACCACCGGAAAATTCTTGACGATTATTTTAAGGAAAAAGAAAAAACAAGATAGGTCCGACGAAAAACCTCCCGGAGCCGGGAGGCGCAAAGGTGCAGTTATTTTTTGCCTAAAATATGTGACTCAACAAGGCATAGACCAAGATCCCTACCCCGAGGGAGCTGTATATCAGCAGTCAGGGGATACAGTCACTGCGCGACCTTCTCACGATCAGGGCAAAGGCGCCGATACCGGCCAGCAACGCCACCGCCACAAAAATCAGCTCTTTCATCTCAGGCCATCATCTTCCATCACCTGGCAACCGACGGCCCTGCGGGGCGGGGTCAGGCCCGTACCTTGACCCCTTTCCTTTTCCGCAGCCGGATAGCCGACGGGGTGACCTCCATCAGCTCGTCGTCATTAATATATGCTATACAATCCTCCAGACTCATGTCAAGGGACGGGGTTAAAATAACCGCCTCGTCCGAACCGGAAGCCCGCATATTGGTCAGTTTTTTGCCCTTGGCCGGATTGACCACCAGGTCGGCGGGACGGCAATGATCACCGATAATCTGCCCCTGGTAGACAGGCACGCCGGGACCGAGAAACAACTTGCCGCGCTCCTGCAGATTAAACAGGGCATAGGCTACGGTGGTACAGTTTTCCTTGACAATCATCACCCCGTTCTGCCGATGCTGTATCTCGCCGGCATACGGACCCCACTCGGCAAAGACATAGTTCATTACCCCCATCCCCCGGGTATCGGTCATAAACTCGGACCGATAGCCGAGCAGGCCGCGGGTCGGCACCTTGAACTTCAAATGGGCTATCCGGTTTTCCAGCTGCAGGCCAAGGAGAATCCCTTTCAGTTTCCCCAGTTTTTCAATCACCACACCCTGGAACTGTTCATCGACATCAACGGTCAACTCCTCGTAAGGCTCAATAGTCTTGCCGTCCTGCTCCCGCATGATGACCTGGGGCCGGGTTACCTGGAATTCATAATTCTCGCGCCGCATTTTCTCAATTAAAATAGAGAGATGCAACTCCCCGCGGCCAGATACCCGGAAACCGACCGCGTCGGTCAGCGGTTCCACCTGCAGGGCGACATCGGTAATAAGTTCATGATTCAGCCGATCTTCGAGATGCCGTGAAGTGACATACTTGCCGTCCTGGCCGGCAAAGGGCGAGTCATTAGGGATAAAATTCATCGAGATGGTCGGCGGGTCAATCTCGATCAGCGGCAGAGGCCGGGGATCATCGGGATCAATAAAGGTGACGCCTACGGCCACATCATCCATACCCGCTACCGCAACGATATCACCGGCCGAGGCGGACTCCACCGGCACCTTCCGGTCCCCGCCGAAACAGAAAATCTTGGCGATGCGGACCGGCTTGATCGAGCCATCGCGCCGGGCTACCGCCACATTGTTATTTAAACTTATTTTGCCGTTGAGCAGCTTGCCGATGCCCAGGCGGCCAAGGTAAGGCGAGTAGTCAACAGTGTTGACCTGTAGTTGCAGCGGGGCGGCGGGATCACCGGAGGGCGGCGGGACATGCTTGACAATCATCTCGGAAACAACCACCATGCCGGTTGCGGCCGTAACCGGATCTGCAGGTTCCCTGATGGCATAGCCCTCCTTGGCCGAGGCGTAAACCACCGGGAAATCAAGAACCTCATCAGAGGCATTCAGCCGGACCAGCAGGTCAAAGACCTGGTCGACGACCCAGTCACAACGCGCGCCAGGCTTATCAATCTTGTTGATCACCACCAGGATGGGCAGGCCCACGGCCAAGGCTTTTTTGACCACGAAAAAGGTCTGGGGCATGGGGCCTTCCTGGGCATCGACCAGGAGCAGCGCCCCGTCGGCCATCCGCAGGACCCGCTCCACCTGACCGCCGAAATCCGCATGGCCCGGGGTATCGATGATGTTGATACGGTAATCGTCGTAGGCGTAGGAACCGTTTTTCGAGGCAATGGTAATACCGCGCTCCCGTTCCAGGTCCATGGAGTCCATCAGCCGCTCGGCCACCTGTTGATTATCGCGGAACATGCCGCTCTGCCTGAAAAGCTGATCCACCATCGTGGTTTTACCGTGGTCAACATGAGCGATGATAGCCACATTTCTGATCTTCTGCCGATCCATAACACACCTGAATAGTTACAACCTGGATCCGTGACGGCTTGAGGTGACACCCCATGCAACAGCGAAATTTATTGTATTATTGCCGAGCAAACGCCTTTGCTGGTCTGCACCGCGCCGCCTTGCAGCTACGCCGTTATCGGGCGCTCACTGATCCAGGTACAAATAAAAAAAGCGCGGCGAACCGCACTGGAAAAAAGCTGACAAAAATTGATAAAAGATATTTAATATACAAGCAAGGATGAAAAAAGGCAAGGAGATATTTCAGCAGGCGGACGGGAGGGCTACAGCCGGTCAAACACCTGCCGGCGGGCCGCGGCCGACCGGCTCAGGATGGGGATATTGCCGTCAATATAATCGACCACCCGGGCCTTTTTACCGTCAGCCGGCCGCATAATCCGGCCCACAACCTGCAGAAGACGTCCTTCAAACTTAATGGGCGTGGCCAGGACCAGGGTGCTGAGCCCCGGACAGTCAAAGCCCTCGCCGATAAGCTGCAAGGTGGCGATCAGGACCCGGACCCGCCCCGCCAGTACATCCTCGACGATGCGGGCCCGCTGCTCGGCCGGGACCCGGCCGGTAAGGACAACACTGCTCACCCCGTGCCGTTCGAGTTTACGCCCCAGGACTTCGCAATGGGCCACCCGGTCGGATACCACCAGGACCGTCCCTTCATGCCCGGCGTGAACAAGATCGGCGATATCGGCAGCCACCAGGGAATTGCGCGCGTCATCGGCGGCCAGGGCCTTGAGCAGCTTGGCATAATCGCCGCGAAAGCCGTAGGTGAAACCGGTCTCCTTCTGGAGGAATTCAGGGCGGACCACTGCCCCGCTTGCCGCCAGCACCTTAGGATCGACGGTATAGAGCCGATCACCCATGCAGGTATAGATAAGCTGGGTCATGCCGTCTTCCCGGCGGAAGGCCGTGGCGGAAAGACCGAGCATGTAATAACAGTCAAAACCGCTGACCACATCCGTAAACAGACTGGCCGGGACCCGGTGACATTCGTCGACGATGAGCTGGCCGAATTGCGGCGGCAGGCTGTCCAGGTGTTTACGGGCCGTATTGACAATGGCCACGGTAACCGGCCGGACGGCAAAACGACCGTCACCGGCCTGCCCGGCTTCAATCCCCAGGAATTCGCCGATCCGCTGCCGCCACTGGTGCAACAGTTCCTTGGTATGCACGACAATCAGGGTCGGCTGCCGCCGCTCGGCCAGCACCTTGAGGGCCATGACCGTCTTGCCCGAACCGGTGCCCGCCTCCAGCACCCCGAAGGAGTGTTGAAGCACCGCCGCCACGGCTTCCTGCTGATAGGGACGCAGGTCCCCCCGGAACCCGAGGTCAATCTCGTCAAGAAGCCGGCGCTCGTCAACCAGTTCCGGGACATCGCCGGTCAGTTGCCGGCAAAGCTGGACGGCCCGGTTCGCGAAGCCGCGCGGGAAAAACAGCCGCGAACCAGACTCGCGAAAGAAATAGAGCCTGGGCTTGAGCTGCTTGCCGACCCAGCGGCTGTATCGCTTTGCCGCCTGGTATTTAGGATTGACGATGGTCAATTCTTGCCGGATGGCGGCCTTCAGCCTCTCCGGCGCCCCTTCGAGGCAGGCCTCGGCGCTGACCGTTAAGCGCGGAGGAACTCCGGCCTTGCCCTGTTCTGAACTTTTTGCTACGCTCACAATTACCTTATGCCGTATTCAGATGGCCTGAAAACGAATAAAATATTAAAATCAGGGAGGGAGAAATCATGTCGGACAACTGCCTGTTCTGCAAAATCGTCCGGGGAGAAATCCCGGTGGACAAACTGTACGAAGACGATGAAGTTATTGCCTTCCGGGACATCGCGCCCCAGGCCCCCGTCCATTTCCTGGTCATTCCCAAAAAACATGTCAGCGGCCCGGCGACCCTGCCGGAAGAAGACGAACAGCTGATGGGCAGGATCATGCGGATCGGCTGCGAGATCGCCCGGCAGGAGGGAATCGATCACTTCCGCGCCGTCTTGAACAACGGAGAGCAGGCGGGGCAGACGGTTTTCCATCTTCACGTACACTTTCTGGGTGGACGAAACATGTCCTGGCCACCTGGCTGACCGGACCGGCCTAGCCGGGGGCCTGATATTGACTGGTGCGCCAGGAGGGATTTGAACCCCCGACCTTGAGCTTAGAAGGCTCCTGCTCTGTCCAACTGAGCTACTGGCGCATGAGCTGAATTGGTGGCCATCACCTGAATCCGTGACGGCTCGAGGTAATATTTCAGGCAATATGTGTAATTTATTGCATTATTGCCGAATAAACGCATTCCCGGTCTTCACCGCGCCGCCCTGCATCGGCACCGTTTCCGAACGCTCACGGATTCAGCATCCGGAAACTGGATTCAGGACAAACACGCATGAAAGGAAGCGCACTGTAACGGAAACGGCAGCGAAAATCAACGCTCATTCCCCTGTCCCCCCGGTTCAATACTCCTTTCCCAGACCGGCCCGCAAGCTGTATCACACACGGCAATGCCCTTTTTTAACAGCTCCTCCCTGGCGCTGTCTGCCGCGGTCCAATCCTTGAGTTGGCGGGCCCGCTCCCGCTGCCTGATCAGGCGGTCAATTTCCGGGGCCAGCGGACACCGTTCCAGCCGAATGATCCCCAGGACTGAATTGACTTTCCGCAGCACCTCCAGGACATCATTCTTCTGCCGCCGGTCAAGATTGCCCGCCTGCAGAATCGGGTTGGTCTTTTTAATAAAATCAAACAACGCCCCGACAGCGCCGGACATGTTGAAATCATCCCCCAGGGCGGCGAAGAACTTCTTTTCCAGGGTGGTGACCAGGAGAGCCACATCAGGATGCGGGAGGTCCGGGGGCAGGCACAGCAATTTCCGGCAGAATTCATCAATACGCATCAGGGTCCGGCGCGCGGAATCCAGCCGTTTGAATGAGAAATGCAGGGGTTTCCGGTAATGGACGACCAGGAACATAAAGCGGAGTTCGCGGCCGGTATAGCCCCGGTCCAGCACATCCTGCATGGTCACCACGTTGCCGTTGTCGGCAGACATTTTGCGGCCGTCCCGCAACAGCAGTCCGGAATGCAGCCAATAATTGGCCAGGGGCTTGCCGGTCAAGGCCTCGGCAATGGCGATCTCATTTTCATGATGAGGAAACATCAGGTTCTGGCTGGCAAGATGAATATCGAAGGTCTCCCCGAGATAATGAATGGACATGGCCGAACATTCGATATGCCAGCCGGGCCGGATATTGCCCCATTCGGTTTCATAAAAAATGCCCTTTTTCAGCTCGTCAAGGGTCGTGCGCTTCAGCAGGGTGAAATCCCGGGGATTGTCTTTTTCATAATCATCGAGATCAACTGTCTTGCCCGTACGGATCTTGCTTAAATCGACGCCGGAAAGCCGCCCGTACCGCTTAAACTTGGAAATATCGAAATAGATCGACCCATGCTTGACATAGGCATATCCCTTGTCAAGCAACTCGCGGGCAATATCGATCATATCCCCGACATGCTCCGAGGCCAGCGGATAGCCCGTGGCCTTTTTGACCCCGAGTTCCCGGGCCGCCGCCATGAACTCGTTGACATATTTTCCGGTAAAGTCCCGGAGCGGCAGACCGGCCTTGTCGGCCCCGGCAATGGTGTTATCGTCAAGATCGGTGATATTCATATAGGATTCGACCGCCAAACCATTGTACTCCAGGGAGCGGGCCAGCAGGTCGGCAACCACAAATCTTCGGCAATGCGCCATATTCGGGGACTCATAGGCCGTCGGCCCACAGGCGTAGAAAGTGGCCCGCCGCTTATGAATAGGCCGGAATTCCTCCTTCTTTCTGCTCATGGTATTATAGAAGCGCAGCCGCAACACGGGCGGCTCCGGTTTTGCCTGCGGGACAAAAAGCGAGGTGCTCAGGTACCGTTCACCGCCGTCAGGCAGGATGGTGACAATAAATCCTTCGCCGATTTCGCGGGCCAGGTGGAGGGCGGCAAACATGGCCGCACCGGAACTCATGCCGGCGAAAATTCCCTCCTTCCTCGCCAGCAGGCGGGCGGTGCTGAAGGCGTCTTCGTCGCCGACATTGACAATTTTGTAGGGCAGAGATTTGTCAAAAATGCCGGGCTTGTAGGACTCCTTCATGTTCTTGAGCCCCTGGATTTTATGGTCGTAATAGGGTTCAACCGCCGTGACGCGGACAGCCGGATGATACTTTGCAAACCACTTGCTGAGCCCCATGGCCGTGCCGGACGTCCCCATGGTGGCGATCACGTCAGTAACCTTCCCTGCCGTCTGCTGCCAGATCTCCGGCCCGGTTGCCCGGTAATGGGCCTGCCAATTGGCCTCGCTGTTGAACTGGTCGGTCATGAAGTAAAGCTCTGGATGCTCACGCCCCATGGCATAGGCCTTTTCAATGGCGCCGTCGGTGCTGCGTTTTGCCGGGGTCAGGGTAATTTCCGCGCCATAGGCCTGCATGATCTGCCGGCGCTCCACACTGGCCGATTCCGGCATGACGAGTTGACAGCGATATCCCCTGGCGGCGCAGACCATTGCCAGGCCGATGCCGGTATTGCCGCTGGTTGCCTCCAGGACAATTTTATCCCTATTTAGTTCCCCGCTCTTCTCACCCGCTTCGATCATTGACAGGGCAATCCGATCCTTGACCGAACCTCCAGGATTGCAAGACTCCAGCTTCGCCATTATGGCGACCCCGGCCACCGGATTAATCCTGGAGATGGGAACCATCGGAGTATTGCCGATCAAATCGAGGAGAACAGTGTTCATGCTTTTTCTACCCTTGCACCGGACATTTTTCATCCTGATTTCTGCTGAAAAACCTGCCAGAGCCGGCACAGTGCTTCCCGGCATCGCTTGTCCTTGACCGTGGTCGCACTCTCTTCAAAGGCCTCTTGTTGCTCCGGGTCAAGACGGCGGTCTACGGGCCGGGCGCGCCGCTCCTCCTCGGGCCGGCGCTCCACCGGTTCCATGAGCCAACGAATATCCGTGATCTCCGCCTGGGGCAAAACGCGCCTGACCTGCTCAAGAAGCCCGGGCTTGAGAGTCTGCATATGTTGCATCCATACGGAACTGCGAACATAAACCCATAGCACATCCTTTCTGGTATATGCCGGAGAGGTCTGGGCGGCGACATCACGGCCCGCCACCTCGGGCCACTTCCTGGCCAGGATAAAAAATTCCCACTGACTCTGCCAGTTCTTATAGCCGAAAATACGCTGTAGATTCGAGGACAGTAAAAGCGGGCTCTTGTTGTTTGTTCGTTTCATTGCCGCGACAAAATACACCATCAGGCCAAGTTATGCTATAATGTATTATCCAGGAAGGGTTCGCGCCAAAATAACTTCACATTGCTGCATCCCGGCTGCAGGTACCGATTTTGCGGAGTGAAATTTTCAGATAGCCACTGACAGCCACCGGGGACCAGCTCCTTCAAAGAGCAGTAGCGATATACCGAAACCCATCTATGAGCAAGTTTTTTTCGATTGTTCACATGGATTTCGGCCCAGGCGATCTGCCCATGATGCTTTGGCCGCCTTGTATTGAGATTTACGGGCAAAAAAAAATGCAGAGGAGGTGCTGGCGGTACTTCCGAAACGGTTTGCGAGGTTCGCGTGTCTCTTCATCCGGAGAAGCCCCGTTTTGTTTTTCTTGGTCGTCCACAAAAAAAATGACAGGAAAGAACCGGCCGCCTTTGATTTTCCGGGACTTACCCATTACCGGGGTAAATCTCGCAATGTAGATTGGGGAATCAAAAGGAAAACAGCTCGAAAACGTTTGAATAGAAGCCTGAAACGAACAGCCGGATGCATGAATTGTGCTCATCCAGGTCTGGGGTGGAGCCGTCGAGGGCCGCTGGCTCTACCCGGAAGGGTAAATTCCACATCAGTCAGCGGTTTGCCCTTCAGCGCCATGTTTACACAAAACCATGTTTACGCAAAAGCCAACAGCCCGATCCAACGACATAACCCTCTTCACCACAACAAATAATCCACCCCGGGAGGGGGTGGATTATTTGTTGTGTCATACATTATAATTCTTAGTCCGTTATGCTGCTTATAGTGTTTAGCCACTCCGGCAAACACAATAACAAGGAAACTGACCTTCGCAGCATATATAACTATTTTTTCAGTGATTGCAAATACTTGCCAATCTCATTTGCATCAGCTTTTCCAATACTGCTTTTCAAGGACTTCATCATAGGAACTTTGTCTATAGCCTTGGCAACAGCCTCACCACTTTTTCCTACTATATCAGGCCCTACTCCGCCGGTTGCATTAGTTCCATGACATGCTGCACACTTTGCCTGATACAATGCTTTGCCATTAGTATCAGCTTTTGCCTGTGTGCAAAAGCCGGAAAAACCTAAAACCGTAGCAATTGCTATAAAACTAAAAACCTTCTTCATGAAAAACCTCCAACTTTTTATTTCTAGGTGATGGTGATAAGTAATCGCTTTTCAGGCCAAAGGATCAAAAGACATGGAGAGGGGGAAATCGTATGATTCGTGCCCAATTTTACGCCGCTGTCTCCTTCGACGACCATTCTGTCCACCATAAAAAAGGTTGCTTGAGTATCCCCGTCAATCAACTCCAGGCCCTTCGTATACCCTCAAGCCCTTCAATAATATTCATTAATATTACAAAACAGGAAACTGGATGTCAATAACTTATTGCCGGCCCGCCGGGAAGCACGGTCCGGCAATAAATTCCACATATTGCATGGAGTGACATCTCAAGTCGTCACGGATTCAGGCCTTATTATAAATTAGCTGATTCGTGTGGAGTTGCCACCTTTGGCATGAAAACTAAAATCAATGTAACAATCCATGAAAAAATTACTGCTAACAGTAGCATGAGCAAAACACTATTTCCACGACTTTTCGCCAAGCTTGTACTGCTATTTTAACTTGTTACGCAAAAGATATTGTGGAATCAGGTAAGCGCTTGGTTTTTACTGGAGCCGATGAGCGGACTTGAACCGCTGACCTACTGATTACGAATCAGTTGCTCTACCAGCTGAGCTACATCGGCTTCTCTCTGTCATCCGTACCAAGCCTGAAAAATTGAACTTTCTTGATGTATCAATTTTATGGTACAGTGTCAAGATTATGAAGTGGAATTTCATCTTTCTGCTCGGCCTGGTCCTGCTCTTTCCCGGGTGCCGGAACGCCGAGAAACCGAAAAAAAAACCGCCGGCGCCGCCGCCGTCCATGCAATCCCGGCTCCACGGTTGCCGCCGGTGTCACCGGGGCATCCGGCCGGGCAGGAATCATAACTTTGCCTGCACGAAATGCCACGCCGGCAATCCTGACGGAATCTCAGAAAAAGAGGCGCACGCCGGCCTGCTTGCCCGGCCGGCCCATCCTGACTCCATGGCCAAAACCTGCGGTCGCTGTCATCCGCAACAGGTAGCGAATATCAGGGCATCACTGCATTTTTCCCTGAGCAAGGCGATCAACCTGGTCCGGAAACACTTCGGGGCCCGTGATACCCTGAACAACCTCACCGAAATCCCGGTGGTCCTGCATCCGGCCACCAAGCTGCAACTGGCCGACGACATGCTGCGCCGCCGCTGTCTGCGCTGCCACGTCTACTCGTCCGGTGACGATTACGCCTATACCCGCAGGGGGACCGGATGCGCCGCCTGCCACATGGCCTTTGCCGGCGGCAAACTGCTCAGTCATACCATGATCCGGGCGCCCGGAGACCAGCAATGTTTGAGCTGTCACTATGCCAACACGGTCGGCGCCGATTATTACGGCCGTTTCGAACAGGACTTCGGCTCGGAATACCGCACCCCTTTCACCACCAGCCAACCCTATACCCGGCCCTACGGGGTTGAGTACCATAACCTGGTCCCGGACATCCATCAACAGCGCGGCCTGTCCTGCATTGACTGTCACAGCGGCCCCGAGCTCATGACCGCCGGCAGGCAGGACAAGCTGTCCTGCTCGACCTGCCACCAGTGGCGGCAGAACCATAAAAAAGCGCTGCCCGACAACCTGACCGTTGAAAACGGCAACCTTGTTCTTACGGCCCGTCACAGCGGGAAAAAATATCTCGTCCCCCAGCTTGCCAATCCCGCCCATGCGCAATACGACGGCCGGGTCACCTGCCAGGTCTGCCATGCCCAATGGAGCTTTAACGATTCGACTACGTACCTGCTGCGCAGCGAAACAGACAATTACGGCCCCTGGGAACACCTGCGGGTTCAATCCAGCTCCGAGGTTGAGAACCTGCTCGATCGCAGCCTGAACGATGATGAGAATGTCAGGCCGGTCATGAAGGACGGGATAACCGGCAAGGAAGAGCCCGGCATCTGGTACAAGGGCTTTCTCCAGCGGCGCTGGGAGAAAATTATCATTCGCCGGGACAAGGACGGCCTCATCAAGATCTTCCGGCCCATACTCGACCTGCGGTTGTCGGCCGATAACAGCGAGGGAAAGGTCCTGTTTGACAATGTGGCCGGTAACAAACCGGACCTGCTTCCCTACACCCCCCACACCACCGGGCCCGCCGGGATGCTGTACAGATACCGTTTTGCCGGCCTGCTTGACAAACCAGCACCAGCACGGCCGGAAAGATGACCCGCCGCTCCCTGGCGATACGGCTCGTGCTGAGCCTTGCCCTGGCCTGCATGGTCGCCGCCTGTACCCCGACCTTACCGTTCAGGGCGGGGATACCGGCCGGAACCGGCCGGGGCACACAGCGCCCCTATATGATCAACAACCAAGCCTACTATCCGATAAACTCGGCCGCGGGATACCGGCAGACCGGCATAGCCTCCTGGTACGGCAGGCAATTCCAGGGTAAACGCACCGCCAACGGCGAAATTTTCAACATGTACGCGGCAACGGCGGCGCACAAAACCCTGCCCATGAACACCATGCTGCTGGTCAGGAACCTTGAAAACGGCCGGGAGACGACTGTCCGGATCAACGACCGTGGTCCCTTTGCCAAAAACCGGATCATAGATCTCAGCTACGCCGCGGCCCGCAGACTGGATATGCTGGGCAAGGGAACGGCCAGGGTCCGGATTATCGCCCTTGGCAGGGCAAGCTCTCCCGCCGCCCGGCGATCCTCACGGCGGCCCGGCGTGCTGAGACTGAGACATAAGGACTTCTATCGCGGTTGGTTCTATGTGCAGGTGGGAGCGTTCTCCAACCGGCGGAATGCGGAAAGACTTGCGCATCGTTTCGCTGACGGCGGGGCCAGGGTTGTAATTCGCGTCAACGGGACAAGGGGAACAAGGTATTACCGAGTGCTGATCTCTGCCGGCAGGTACCTGAACGCGGCCAAAAGTTTTGCGCGGCAACTCAATGGCCGCGGCTATCCCGGCGCCTTCGTGGTCGGCGGCCGGGGATACTAGCTACCCGGGCCGTCAAAAGGTAACGGGTCACAGGGTGGGGAACGCTGCACTATTATTTGCATCCAACCAGTAAACCGCCACAGGTGCCACAGATTTACGTAGTCGCTTCCGTTCGCAGGTAAGCGACCGAAGGGAGACTCCGGTAGTCCTTCTATGCGGGCGGGAGCGACCGCGTAAAGATGGGGTGCCCGGGGCGGTTTACGTCAAAATCGCGGACCGCGGAGACAAACTCCCTGATCAGCCGATGGTCCTTGATGCCGGGCTGCCGTTCAACGCCGGAATTGACATCGACACCGTAAGGCCGCACGGCCTCTATTGCTGCGGCAATATTGCTGGCATCCAGGCCGCCGGCGAGAATGAACGGTTTTCGCAGGTTCAGGTCCGCGACTATCGACCAGTCGAAACTCGTCCCGGTCCCGCCGACCTGATCCGGCCGAAAGGTATCGAGCAGAAAACCTTTCACATGCGGGGCATAGACTGCAAACTCGTCACCACTCGTGTGGCCGCCCACCCGGAAGGCCTTGATAACCTGGCAGGGGGAGGCGAAACGAACGAGATGCTCACAGTACTTGGGCGATTCCGCGCCGTGGAGCTGAACGTAACCCAGCCGGCAGTACTGGATGATTTCATCAACCTCATCGTTTTTCTTGTCGACAAAGACCCCGACCGCATCGACAAAGGGCGGCAGTTGTTCGATGATAAGCCGGGCCGCTTCCGGACTGATATAGCGGGGACTCTTTTCAAAAAAGATAAAACCCAGGGCGTCAACCCCGGCGGCCACTGCGGCCAGGGCGTCCGCCGTCCTGGTGATGCCGCACACCTTGATTCGTATTCGTGCCCTGCTCATGTCGATCGTTGCGGTCATGTTGCGTACAACTGCCGCAGCGTCGCCTCCTGCTCCTTGCTGCGCATCAGACTCTCTCCGATCAGGGCCGCGTCCACCCCTGCCTCCCGCAGCCGCATCATGTCTTCCCTCGTTGCGATCCCCGACTCGCTGACCACGGGAATCGTCGACGGCACCAGACGTTGCAGGCGAAAGGTAGTCTCGAGATCAACGGTAAAATCATTGAGATTGCGGTTATTGATCCCCACAAGACGGCTGTCGGCGGCCAGGGCCGCTTCAAGCTCGGCCTCGTTGTGCACCTCGACCAGCACATCCATGCCAAGTTCCTCGGCCAGCAGCCGGAAATCCCGCATCTCTTCGATGCCGAGGATGGCGGCGATGAGCAGGATGGCGTCGGCCCCGTATGCGGCGGCCTCCCGGATCTGCAGCGGATCAATGATGAACTCCTTGCGCAGAACGGGCAGGTCAACGGCTTCCCGCACCAGCGGAATGAAATCGACGGAACCCTGGAAAAAATCAACATCCGTGAGGACCGACACGGCCTGCGCCCCGCCCTCCTTATAATTTTCGGCGATACGGACAGGATCAAAGTCGGGCTGAATAATGCCCCTGGACGGCGAGGCCTTTTTGATTTCGGCAATGATGGCCACCCCGGCAAAGCCGGTGAGCGCGCGAATAAACCCCCGGGGCGGCTCAACGGCTCCGGCCGGGGCCTTGATTCCCCGGCGCTTCAGCTCCGCGACTTCTTCACGCTTTCTGGCAACGATGGTGTCAAGTATCATTCAAAACACTTATGATTAAGGATCCGAACCCTAACGCTCACGAATTCAGGGCTTACAGAAACCGACCAGCGCGTCGAGTTTCTCCAGGGCGGCACCCGAGGCGATAATTTCACGGGCCCGGGCCACGCCGCCGGCCAGGGACTCCGACTCGCCGGCGGCCATCAGCGCCGCCCCCGCATTGAGCAGCACCATGTCCAGTTTCGCACCTTCCGTACCGGCCAGCACCTCGCGCACCTGGGCCGCGGACTCCTCAACCGAGACGCCGCCGCGAATATCATCGAGGGTTGCCCGCCGCAGCTCCACGTCCTCCGGCGCTATGGTATAATTCTCAACCATGCCGTCATGGGCGTCGGCCACATGGGAGATGCCGGTGACGGTCAACTCGTCGAGATTGCCCTCGCCCCAGACCACCAGCGTTCTCTTCATGCCGAGCCGCCCCAGCACTTCGGCCACGGTCACGGTCAACTCCCTGGCAAAAACACCGGTGAGCTGCACATTGGCACCGGCCGGGTTGGTCATGGGGCCGAGAATATTAAAAATCGTCCTGATCCCTATTTCACGGCGCGGGCCGATGGCGTGCTTCATGGCCTGGTGCAGCATGGGGGCAAAGAGAAAACCAATGCCGACCGTGCGCACGCAGCGGCCGACCTGGTCCGCAGGCAGGGATAGATCAACGCCCAGGGCCTCCAGCACGTCGGCGCTGCCGCAGCTTGAGGAAATGGCCCGGTTGCCGTGCTTGGCCACCGGAACCCCGGCGCCGGCAACGACAAAAGCGGTGGTGGTCGAGACATTAAAGGTGCCGGAGCCGTCACCGCCGGTGCCGACGATGTCCATCAGGACCCGGCCGCCGGCGGTATCGACGCCGGTGTCCACAAAGGTGGCCTTTTCCCGCATGACCCGGACCGCACCGACAATCTCGTCAACGGTTTCGCCCTTCATGCGCAGGGCCGTGATAAAGCTGCCGATCTGGGCCGCCGTGGCCGAACCGCTCATGATCTCCCGCATGACTTCGATCATCTGCTGTTCGTTGAGATCCGTGCCGGTCACAACCTTGCCGATTGCTTCTCGTATCATAAGATAATCCCTGGTAAACCGGCACAGGCACCCCATCTTTGCACGGTCACGCTTGCCCGCATAGAGGGGCTACCGGAGTCTCCCGCCGGTCGCTTACCTGCGACCAAGCGTGCCTGCACAAAGCTGGGGCACCTGTGCCGGCTTACAGTGTTGAGCTTAATGAAAACGTATCGTTACGTACCCCGTGATGAGATACAATCCCTGGTGTTCGTTGAAAACGCATGCCGTAAAAAATTCTATCTTCCGCGCAACAATTCAGGATAATCGGGCCGCAGAAAATTATGCAGCAGGACGATGCCCACGCCGGTCATAATTGATTCGGGATGAAACTGCACTCCTTCCACGGGCAGTTCCCGGTGCCTGATCCCCATGAGCTCGCCCTGCCCGGTGTAAGCGGTGGCTTCCAGGCAATCCGGCAGGGACTCCTGGTCCACAATCAACGAATGATACCGCATTCCGGCAAAGGGATTGTCCAGACCGGTAAAAACGCCCCGGTTATCATGGCTGATGGAACTGGTCTTGCCGTGCATCACCCGCCCCGCCCGCACCACCTTGCCGCCATAGGCCGCGCCGATTGCCTGGTGGCCGAGGCAGACACCGAGGACAGGAATCCGGGGAGCGAAATATTTAATCGCCGCAATGGAAATGCCCGCTTCCGCCGGAGTACGCGGACCGGGGGAGATCAACAGCCGGTCGGGCCGCAGCTCGGCCAGGGCCGGCACCTCGATCTTATCGTTGCGGAACACCTTTATTTCCGGCGGCTGCCAGTCAGGCCCGCCGTCCGGCGGACAGGTGGCCAGCGTCTGGACGATATTGAAGGTAAACGAATCATAGTTATCGATAATGACAATCACGGCCTAAAACCCCTGTTCGGCCAGCTCAACGGCCCTTCTCAGCCCCTTGGCCTTGTTGATGGTTTCCTCATACTCCTTCTGCGGCACCGAATCGGCGACAATCCCCGCCCCGGCCTGGATCCAGAGATCCTCACCCTGCATGACAAAAGTCCGGATGGTGATACAGAAATCCATATTGCCGGAAAAACCGAAATAGCCTACCGCCCCGGCATACGGTCCCCGCCGCTCCGGCTCCAGCTCGTCGATAATCTCCATGGCCCTGATCTTAGGGGCTCCGCTCACCGTCCCGGCCGGAAAACAGGCCCGCAGGACATCAAACTGGTCCAGGCCCGGGGCCAGTTCGCCATGCACCCCCGAGACAATGTGCATCACATGGCTGTAGCGTTCAATAACCAGCAGGTCACATACCGAGACAGAGCCGCTGCGGGCGACCCGGCCCACATCGTTGCGGCCGAGGTCCACCAGCATCAGGTGCTCCGCCCTTTCCTTGGGGTCGGCAAGCAATTCCCTCTCCAGGGCCTGGTCTTCAGCGGGCGTAGCGCCGCGCTGCCGTGTGCCGGCAATGGGCCGCAGCTCGATGTCACCATCCTCGAGCCGCACCAGGATTTCCGGTGATGAACCAATAAGCACCACCTCCCCCAGGCGTAGATAAAAGAGATAGGGGCTGGGGTTGATATGGCGCAGGGCCCGGTACAGGGTCAAGGGCTGCAAACTGGTGCGGGTATGAAAACGCTGGGACAGGACAACCTGGATAATATCACCGGCCAGGATGTATTCCTTGGCCCGGTCGACCATGGCGGCAAAGGAGGGCTCATCCATGTTGGAGCTGAACTCGTGGGGCCGCCCCGGGGCGCTTTGCTTGAGAAACTCGTCCGGCACCGGCCCTCTAAGCCGGAGAATGACCTGCTCAATCCGCCGGACGGCGTCGGCGTAGAGCTGCCGCTCCCCGCCGGCATCACCGGCCTGCACATTGCAGATCACGGTCAACTTCTGCCTGACGCTGTCATGGACGAGGACCAGGCGGGGCACCATAAAGGTGCTGTCCGGGATATCCACGGGCGGGCGGGTATCGGGCAGGTCCTCGATAAAACGCACCATGTCGTAGCCGAGAAAGCCGACGGCACCGCCATAAAACCGCGGCAAGCCCGGGGCGTTACTGGCATTGAAGGAATCCAGCAACTCCCGCAGCCCGGACAGCGGGTCAACCGGGTCCCGGCGGGTCTCCCGCTCTCCCGCCGCATTGGTCATGGTCACCGCGTCGCCGCGGCTGGCGAAGGTGACCAGCGGGTCCAGGCCGATAAAGGAGTAACGGCCCCACTTCTCGCCGCCTTCCATACTCTCGAAGAGGAAGGCATGACTCCGGCTGCCGGCGACCTTGGCAAAAATGGTCAGCGGCGTATCCAGATCGGCGATGATCGTCCGGTGAACGGGCACCAGCCCGGACTGCCCGATCATACGGACAAAAGATTCCTGATCAGGAGAATACATGATCTCGCGCAAGTCCTAACGGTAAGGATGAATGATGCAGAATGAACCCGGCCGGAAAACAAAAAAAGCCATGGAAGACAAAATCTCCCATGGCTACGGCCTGTCAATCAAAACTGTAACCTGAATCCGTGACGGCTTGAGGCAATATTCCGGACAACCTCTGGAATTTATTGCATTATTAATAAATAAATACATTTGCTGACCTGCACCGCGCCGCCCTGCGGTCCGCCCGATAACGGCGCAGCTGCTGCGTTGACAACTCGTTGATATCACACCAGGATAATCAACATAGTTGCCGCCTTGCATCTGCACCGTTCTCGAACGCTCACGGATCCAGGTGTAATCCGAACGGCACCGGCTTCAGGCAATGGGCTGCATCCGGTTGACCCTTCTGGTCAGCCTGGAAACCTTGCGGGATGCCGTCTTTTTATGAATCGACCCCTTGCCGGCGGTCTTCTGAATAATGGGAATCGCCCTTTTCAGGGCCTCGTTGGCCTGTTCCTCGGACCCGGCAACAAGGGCCTCTTCAACCTGACGGACAGCGCCGCTCATCCTGCTTTTATTGGTGCGATTGCGCAGCCGGCGTACTTTGGACTGCCGATCTCTTTTCAGCGCTGACTTATGATTGGCCATGAAAAACTCCTTATTATATCACTCGTTACCTGTGACTTTTTATTCTGATTTGAATCTTGTCGTATATCGAAAAAAGAACTTTCTGTCAAGAATATTATTGCAAAAGTTGACAGCATAGGGGGAGAATTCATTACTTATCCGGTGCCACCCCTTCAAGGTTGGCCCCGACCGCCCCGGCAAAATCAGCCGAATCGATCATGGCCTCTTCAAACCTGGCCCCGGTCAGATTGGCACCACTTAAATCCGCCTTATACAGGTCCGCCTCGCGCAGATCGGCATCCCGCAGGTCGGCACCGTGCAAATTCGCGCCCTTGAGATTAGCCCCTTTCAGATTAACCCGGCGGAGATCGGCCCCCTGGAGATCGGCCCGTTCCAGGTCCGCCTCTTTCAGATTCCGACCGGACAGGTCTGCCCCGGCCAGGTCACATCCTACGCAATGGTTGTCAGCAAGCAGTTTCTCGACCAGGGCCTTTTTCCCCGCCATCGCGGCAACCGGGGGGGTCACGGGGATGACAACCGGACCGGCCGGAGATGCTTTCGGCCCGGGCCCGGCGGCCGGGACCCTGGCATCGGCCATCATGACCAGCCGCTTTGAATGGACGGCGGATGCGGCAGGCGCCGGCACCGCCGGTTCCACTTCCTGCTCCGCTGACGACACCTTCCCGGAGCCATGCTGTTTTTCAACGACAACCTCGTTGATAAAAGGTACTTTTTTTGACCGGGACACCGCCGGCCCAAAAGCTTTCCCCCCGGCAGCGGCCTTGGCGGCAACCACACTGCCGTCCATTCTGGCGCCAACCAGGTAGGCGCCCGCTAATATGGCGCCGGTCAGATTGGCACCCCGCAGGTCGGCTCCGGCCAGGTCAGCGCCACCCAGTCCCGCCCCCTGCAGGTTGGCGTTGCGGAGATCGGCCCCCGAGAGTCCGGCCAGGTAGAGCCGGGCTCCGGCAAGATTCGCACCCTGGAGATCGGCGCCGCTGAGATCGACCCGGTTCAAGTCCGCCCCGGCCAGATCACAGTCCGGACACCTGTTGGTCTTGACCAATTTCTGGAAATTCTTCTGCACAATCAGGCGGGGGGAAACCGTGGTCGCCGCTTCGCCGGACGAGGCAAACGCCACGGCAACACCCAAAAAAAACATTAAGAAATATCGCTTCATCCTGGTTTCCTCTGGAGGTGAAAATCTGACCCGGCTGGTAAAAAAATATGTATACCCCGGAATAACCAAGGATTCAACACCCTGGTTCCGCCGGCCGTTTCTCCCGGCCGCCGGGATAATTTTCATCCCGGAACCAGGGAGGTCTGTATCTAGAAAGGTGTTTTTTCGTCGCTCAACCCGACATAAGAATCCACAACCCTGATCGTCCCGACAAAGGGCGACAGCATAATGGTCATGCTCCGGCCGTCCTTGTCATGCAAATGAATAAAGGTCTTGTCGACATAGCCCATCTTGCTGAAACTGATGTCCGTTGTTCCCCGGGAGCGCTTACCGCCGTACAGGGAAGAAACATCCACAATCTTGACCGACTCGGGCACGGACAGTCGCTGCCCCGCCCTGCCGTCATCCCCGCCGTTCTCTTCCCCGGCTTTCCGCTCCCCGGCCGCTTCGACCAGCCAGACCCGGTTGTGCTCCATATCGATCCGGAGCAGGATAACGGACTGCTTGCGGACCGCCTCCTGGCTGGCTTCGGAAACCAGGCCGACCAGGTGGCGGGCAGTGGCTTTAAGTTGATCCGAGAAGAGAGAGCTGCCCAGCCTGGGCATGACAAAGGCGGTCGCGATGCCGATAATCACCATCACCACCAGAAGTTCGATCAGGGTAAACCCCCGAGGGGTGGAAGATGAGGGACGCATCAGTTCGACCGGGCGGAAAATGTCCGGACCTTACACATTATCAATTTCCCGGCCGACTATTCCAGTTGCCAGTTATTGATATCCGCATCCTTTCCTTTGCCGCCGGGCTCATTGTCCGGCCCGTAGGACATCAGATCAAAATCACTGTGCAATCCGGGTGAGATATAGATAAAATCGTGCCCCCAGGGATCCTTCGGCACCTTGCCTTTTTCCAGGTAGCCGTTCTTGCGCCAATGCCTGGCCAGCCGCCCGGTCGTGGGCGGTTCGACCAGGGCCTGCAACCCCTGCTCGGTTGTCGGGTACTGGCCGTTATCAAGCTTGTAGAGTTTCAGGGCCTGCTCAATGGACTGGATCTGGATCGCCGCCTTCGTGCGCCGCGCCTCCTCCGGCCGGTCCATGATACGCGGGACGATGAGGCCGGCCAGGATACCGAGGATCACCATGACCACCATGAGTTCGATCAGGGTAAAGCCCCTTGCATCAAGGGGCCGTCTATTCAACTGTTGTTGCATTGTCCTTCTTCTTATTTTTTTATTTTAAGAGGTTCTTTTTATTAACAAGACTTATGCCTGCTCCAGGCTCGCCGGAGCAGCAGGCACGGCATGACGCCAAGGGCCGTCAGCAGCAGCAGACCTGAAAAATCAAAATTTAAAGCCAGCCAGCTCATGCCGATCAAGGGTAGCAGCAAGATGCGAACGATCAGGCGCAATATGGAACGACTGGCAATATAATCGGCCACCGGCGGGGAATAATGATAGTACAGCCGGACAAAGGCCCGGCCCGCATGGTTTGTCAGGAGATAGCGATCACGAAAGTCGCGCAGCAGACGGACATACGGATTAATAATGGTGCCATAGGCTGCCGTGGCGATGAAACATGCATCAGCTGTCCGGAAAATGTTCTGGTTGCCGTAATAGACCCGGCCGTCACTGGTCTGGGCATAGGCACGGACAAAATAAGAGGTGCCGGGTTTCAGATTCTTGATAATCGAGCTGAAACTGCCGGGGCCGCTGCCATCATTGGTGCTGCCCTCGTCAACAAAATTGTCGGCCGTGGAACTGAACCCTTGCTGGCTTGTGGCCGTCGTGGCCGTCGTTGTCGACGTGTCGGCGGCATGGGCCGTGGCGGCGAATAATCCCCCGAGGTTGCCGGAAAAGGCCGTCGTACCTGCACCGACAGTGAAAGACACCTCGAAATCACTGGTATTGGCATGACCAGCCGCATCCTGACAGCGAATCCAGTAAGTATGAGTGCCATCCGACAACACGTCGAGATTTTGTTCGTGCTGAGTTGTCCCCGTCGTCTCAAAGGTGGAACTCATGGAATCATACACGGTCCCGGCGGTGGTGGAATATTTGCAGGTGGCGTTCTCATCGGTGTCAACGGACAGGGTCACGGTTGCGCCCGTAGCAAAATCAGCAGGAGTCGTATTGGAGATAACCGGCGCCTGGGCGTCTCCCCCGCCGCCGGTATTGCCGGACTTCAGCACCGGGTCCGGAGCGATACTGAAAACCACCCCGCGCTGCGTAATGGTAACCCCCGAATCCGCCTCAATGGTGCCACCCGTAATGGCCCCGGTCCTGGTGACATTGTTAACTCCTTTCGTCACGATCCAGGTGGCGGTGAAGCCGGGGCTGTTGATATTTGCCGCATTGACCGCCGTGTAACGGGCAACGGCAAAACTGGTTGCCCCGCCATCTCCCGCAAAGCCCGCGACCACGGCCTTGCCGTCGGGCTGCAGGGCAAGGGCATCGCCGACATCATCGGCAGAGCCGAAAGATGTGGTGGTGACGATGCCCTGGTCCGGGGACCGGGTGCCGGACGTCATCTCCGCCTGGTATCCGGCCGCCGAGTCTTCAACCCGCAGTTCTCCGATCACGACGCCGTAGTCAGCCGCCGGGTCAGGGTCCGTGGCACTCGCGGTACCGTCGGTCGACCCGGAAACACCATTGCCATAGGTCATGAAAAGAAAATCCCGCTTCCCGTCCGTGGTGGTGCTGAAACCGCTGACGCTGATTGTGTCATTCTGAACCGCCACGGCCAGGGCCATGTCATCTCCCGGGCTGACGCTGCTGACCAGGACCCCGTTTTCGGCAAACGACAAATCGGGCCGGCCGTCGGCCGTAAACCTGAACAGGGCCGTATCCCGGCTACCTTTATCACCCACGGACCCGGCCACCAGGATTGCGCCATCATCCTGCAGCCGGACACCGAAACCTTCGCCGGGCCGCTCGTCGGCCGACACCGCCACCCCGTCCGTGCCGAATGTCGTATCCAGCACGCCCGAACTCAGGTAGCGCAGGAGCACGACCCCGGGCTGACCGGAGTCGTCGGTATAAGAGCCGGCCACAATGATTCTGCCCTTCGGGTCCAGGACCATGCTCCGGGCCAGGGCATCCTTACCGATACCCGTCAGGGTGATTCCCTGGTCACCAAAGGACACATCCGGGGAACCGTCGGCCAGGTACCGGCCGACGGCCACGGCACGCCCCAAGGTCCCGGTCGTGTAGCCGGCGACAACGATCCGCCCTTGCCGGTCAACGGCCATTGACGTAATCTCATCGTCACCGTTGCCCACCGGGGTAACGACCATGCCCTCCCGGCCGAAGTCAGCATCCAGGCTGCCGTCGACATTATAGCGCACCAGGGCGAAATCACGAGCAGTGCCGTTGACACTGTAGCCGGCGGCCAGAATCCGGCCGTCATCCTGAACGGCAAGGGCCGATATTTCATCATCACCGCGGCCCACCGCCGTCGTCACCATGCCGTCCGAGTTAAATGAGGAATCAAGGATGCCGTCAGGATTGTAACGGATTACGGCAAAGTCGAGGTCGGCACTGTTGGACGATGAACCGCCAACGACAATCTTGCCGTCCGGCTGCACCACAACCGCATGAGCCTGGTCCCCGACGTGGCCCACAGAGGTGGCGACCTGCCCCTGGTCGCCGAAAGACCTGTCCAGATCTTCCGCCCCGGCCGAAACCGTGAACCACAAACCCAGGAACAGAAACAGAAACAGGCAGACGCCGGATTGATATGACTTCATGACCGTATTCCCCTGAAGGGTTTTAACACTGACATCCTCACACGATAATTTGCTAGAACCTGAATCAGTGACGGCGATACTCTATGCAATATGTGGAATTGCATTTGCACCGTTTTCGAACGCTCACGGATACAAGCTAAAAACCAAAGATAGTTGATTCCTACCTGAACAGGTTCGTCTATTAACCTATTATATCATATTCTGTTCATGGAGTTGAAGCAAATATATCGAAGAACATCACTTGCCGAAAGGACAGACCGGATATTGACACTGCTTACAGTTGCGGCACAGGCCGCCATGCCCGAGCGCCGCCAGTTCCGGCCGGCCGACAGACTCGCCGGCCAGGATCCGGGGTAAAATCAAATCCAGCACCGTGATCCGGTGAAACATGCCGCAGGCGGGAATTCCCAGGACCGGGACCCGGCCGATGCCGGCGACCAGGAACATGGCCCCGGGCAGGACCGGCGAGCCATAGACGATGTCGACCGCCCCTGCCTCTTTGATGCCCAGGCGCGTCACGTCGTCGGGGTCAACCGACATCCCGCCGCTGGTGATGATCAATTCGGCGCCGGCCTCCAGGCAGGCCCCTATTTCGGCGGCAATGATACCGGGATCATCCGGGGCGAAACGGACAACAGTGACCTCCGAACCAAGTTCCTTGAGCTTGGCCCGCAGGACCGGCTCGAAGGCATCCTTGATGCGGCCGTGAAAGACCTCGCCGCCGGTGATCACCAGGCCGGCCCGGACATGCCTGAGCGGCAGGACGCGGACGATTTTCTCCCCGGCCGAGGCTATCCGGACGGCCTCCTCCACCAGCGCCCGCCCGGCGACCAGGGGGATGAGACGGGTGGCGGCCACCTGCTCTCCCCTGCGGACCGGGGTATTGTCATGCAGGGTGGCGCACATCACCTCGCCGAGCATGTTGCAGCGCAGCAGGGCCTCCCGGTTGACCTTGAGCAGACCGTCCCGGGACGCGGCAATGGCAATCTTGCCCTCCACCACCTCGTCGGGGAAGCTCGTTCCCGGCCCGGCAAAAGCGGCCGCCAGCAACCGGGCCGCCTCATTTTCATGGATTTCGTCAGCACCGAGTTCGAGAACGTAAAGATGGTCCTTGCCGAGGCGCCGTAGGTGTTCGATATCCTCGGGCCGGACAATATCACCCTTTTTAAAGGCCCGGCCCTTGAATTCGCCCTTGATGATTTCCGTTATATCATGGGACAGGACCATGCCCACGGCCTGCTCCACCGGTACAGTCTTTTTCATGATTAACCGTTGACCTGAATCCGTGACGGCTCGAGGTGATATTTCGCGCAACATGTGGGATTTACTACATTTTTTCCGAACAAATGCATCTTCCGGTCTTCATTGCGCCGCCCTGCGGGGCGCCCGAGAACGGCGCAGCTGCTGCGTTGGCAACTTGTTGATATCACACCAGGATAATCAACCTCGTTGCCGCCTCGAAGGTCTCGCCGGCTCGCTATCTGCATCTGCACCGTTCTCGAACGCTCACGGATCCAGGGTCGAGTTTTCCTGGAAAGTCTGGCGAAAATACGATATCAATACTGTATAAAGCCTTTCCGACAAGGCGTCAATTCAACAATTTTGGGAAACAAATCCGCACGGGAGCGTACCATGACCATAAAACAGGAACTGCTCGACATTCTCGCCTGTCCCAAATGCAAGGGACCGGTCAGGCCGGCAACGGACAACAAAGGCCTGGTCTGCGAACGCTGCTGCCTGCTCTATGAAATCCGCGATGACATTCCCATCATGCTCATCGATGAAGCCAAGCTGCTTGACAGGCAATCCATTGCCAAGCAATAAGATACGCGGCAACCATCCTGCCCGGCAACAATAAAACGCATGGATTACTCCGCCATCTACAGCGCCGGTCTGCACGATTTTTTCTCCTCCGTCAAGGCCCTAGGCCAATACCAGATCGGGCAACGCCTGCTCATCGTTGCTCTTTATGCGATTTTCGCCAAGCTTACCGATCTGTTCATCGACAAGCTGCTCAAGCGCCTGGCGAGCCGGACGAAGATTACCGGCGATGACCTGATCATCGAGGTCCTGCACCGGCCCATCTACGTCTCAATCTTCCTGCTCGGCCTGCTTCACGCCCTGATTATCCCCCCGGCCCTGACATCTCCCTGGAACACGGCCCTGCCCGGCCTGATCAAGACCATCCTGCTCCTGTTCTGGTGGAGCGCCCTGCTGCGGGGGCTCAACCGGCTCCATGAGGTCAGGGGCGCGGATTTCATGCAGCGGAAACATATCGACAAGGACCTGCTCTATCTCATAAAAAATGTTTCCCGGGTCATCCTCATCTTTGCCGGCATTGCCTGGGTCCTGATCATCTGGCGGGTTGACCTGACGCCGCTCTTTGCCTCGGCGGGCATTGCCGGTATCGCCATCGCCCTGGCGGCCAAGGACACCATGGCCAACTTTTTCGGCGGCATATCAATCTTTGCGGACCAGGCCTACAAGGTGGGCGACTATATCATCCTGGATAGCGGCGAGCGGGGCGAGGTCATCGAGATGGGCGTCCGGTCGACCAAGATCAAGACCCGGGACGATGTCCAGATTTCCATCCCCAATTCGATCATGGCCAATTCCAAGATTATCAATGAAAGCGCGCCGATCCCGCGCTTCCGGATCAGAATCGCGGTGAGCGTGGCCTACGGCAGCGACCTGGCGAAAGTTGAGCGTATTCTCCTCGGCATCGCCAGGGACAACTCCCTGCTGGCCAAAACGCCTGAACCACGGGTGCGGGTGCGGGCCTTTGCCGAGTCATCGGTCAACCTTCAGCTGCTGGTCTGGGTGATCGATCCCGCCCAGAAGGGCCTGCAGACCCATAACCTGCTCATCGCCATCTATGAAGCCTTTGCCCGGCAGAATATTGTCATTCCCTTCCCGCAGCGTGACATTCACCTGAAGACCGGGGCGGGAATCAGGGAGCAGCCGCCGGTTCGGGACGAGCGAACCTAAACCTGAATCCGTTATCGCGCCGCCCTGCGGGGCGCCCGAGAACGGCGCATCTGCTGCGTTGGCAACAAAGTTGATATCACACCAGGATAATCAACATCGTCGCCGCCTCGAAGGTCTCGCAGGCTCGCTATCTGCATCTGCA
>UOEY01000001.1_pt1 | contig 35011 bp, 29 predicted proteins | sample 1989501 | NCBI WGS metagenome assembly UOEY01 (sample SAMEA4712198, study PRJEB27164) | hydrothermal vent metagenome | biome: marine basaltic hydrothermal vent biome; feature: marine hydrothermal vent; material: mineral | place: Pacific Ocean | collected 2011-06-14/2011-07-23 | depth 1691 m | reverse complement strand
GTTCGACATTCGATATTCAATTTAAATCGCTAAATCACTACAAAATATACATACTCAATTTGTCACTTTATTGTATTACACCCAATGTTGCGTCCTGAGTACCTTTTGGATGCAACAGCTGAATATTCGGTAAAAATTGCTACGTAATTTTCTTGTTTTTTATGACAGAAGTTCAGGAGTAAGGCACTAAGCGCCTAAGGCACAGGTGAACTCTTACCTGAATCCGTGACGGCTTGAGATGATATTCCATGCAATAGCTGAAATTTATGGCATTATCTACGAATAAACGCATTTTCCGGTCTTCACCGCGCCGCCCTGCGGTCCGCCCGATAACGGCGGTATGCCGGATCAGGTGATATATCCCTGCTCCTCGAGATAGAGCAGAATTTCCTGTACCGCCTCGGCCGGGGTCATGGCCGAGGTGTCGATTACCAGCTCCGGCCGGGCCGGCGGGATATAGGGATCGGAAATACCGGTGACCCCCTTGATCTTTCCGGCCCGGGCCTTGGCGTACAAACCTTTCCGGTCGCGCTGTTCGCAGACCTCAAGGGGAGTTGCCACATGGACCTCAATATAGCCGCCGTAACGACTGATCAGGTCCCGGTTGGCCTGTCGTGACTCCTCGTAGGGTGCAATGGGCGCGCACAGGGCAATCCCGCCGTTCTTGGTAATCTCGCCGGCCACAAAACCGATCCGGGTCACGTTCAGGTTGCGATGCACCCTTGAATAGGTCAGCTCCGAGGAAAGATTCTTACGGACGATGTCTCCGTCCAGCAAGGTCACGGGCCGGTCGCGCATCTCCATGAACTTGACCATCAGCACCTTGGCAATGGTGGACTTGCCGGAGCCGGACAGGCCGGTCATGAAGATGGTAAAACCCTGTTGCGAGCGGGGCGGAAAGGACTGCCGCAGCTCCGCAACCACCTCGGGATAGGAAAACCAGGCCGGAATCTCCAGGCCCCACTCAAGCCGGTGCCGCAATTCCTCAGAGGAGATTGTCTTGACCGCCGGTTGTTCGGTTCCCTCAAGAAAGACATAACGGGCCTGGTCCTCAAGATAACCCATCTTTTTCTGGGGCACCATGGCGATACCGGTTTCCGGGACGTATTCCCGCACCAGTTCCTGCGCCGCGTGCAGGGGATAAAACAGGTCCCGGCCGGTGCCGGCGAAGGGATCACCGTGGTCGTCGGCCACCATGAAATGGCTGCAACCGTAGTTTTTCCTGATCATGGCATGCCAGAGCGCCTCGCGGGGGCCGGCCCAACGTTCGGCCAGGGGCGTAATGCCGAGCATAATCATGTTCTTGGGGAATTTATCGACAAAGGCCTGGTAACAGCGGACATGGGTATAATGATCCATGCTGCCCGGATGCTCCAGACCGACAACGGGATGCAGGAACACACTGGCGCCGACTTCCCGGGCAGCGGCCAGCACCATTTCCCGATGGGCGCAATGCAGGTACTCCTGCGTATGAAAGCCCAGAACCCGGCGCCAGCCGTACTGGATAAAACGGCGATGGGTTTCTGACGGCGTCAGCCGCAGGTCCCTGAAATCATAATGAACCGGTGGAATAACCCCCTCAACCGGGCCGCCGACATACCAGTCATGAACCTGCTCATAAAGATGCCGGACCCCGGGATGACGGGCGGGGTCGTCGGTCCCGAAAACCGCCTGCGCCTCTTTCTTCTTGTCCGGTTGCCAGACATCCTGCACCGTCATGACGGCCAGCAGAAAACCTTCCTGATCATTCAGGACCAGCCGTTGCCCCTTGGTCAGCGAGGCGGCGACTTCCTCACCCACATCGAGACAGATCGGCATGGGCCAGACCGTACCGTCGGCCAGCCGCATCCGCTCCAGGACACTCTCATAATCGGCCCGGTTGAGAAAACCGGCCAGCGGATACAGGGCCCGGTTCAACAGCAGTTCCAGATCACAGAGCTGCCCAACACTCAAATCCAGGGCCTTAAAATCCAGGGCCCTTTGCCGCAGCTCTTCCGCCCGCCGGAAATGGACCAGCAGGCTCTCGGAATATTCGTTTGTTTTGTTCAGCATGCCAGTAAAAATAAGGCGTAAGCCGTCATAGGTTAAATGCAAGTAATAGCGCAGAGTTCTACACCCTGTGATCATTTACAACAAGGCAGCCCCACGGACGGTCCAGGGGAGCCTTATTTGCCCACCTCGATTTCTTTTTCTATTTTTTTCATCAGTTTCGGCCCGATTCCCTTGACCCGGACCAAGTCCTTCGTGCTTTTGAATTGACCATTCGCCTTGCGGTAGAGCACAATTGCCTGAGCTTTTGCCGGACCGATGCCCGGCAGGGTTGCCAATTCCTTGACCCCGGCCGTGTTGATGTTGACCATGGCAAAGGCCGAGGTGACAAGAAACAGGAACAGGACAATAGAGAGACACAACTTCTTCATCAGAATCCTCCTTTAGAATCAAGAAAATAAAATATAACGTTATTAAGCAGATATATCGCACATAACTAACCGTTGTGTCAACACTGAATTTCGTCAAAATTCGGTGGCGCCCCATGCACACGCTCAGAACGTCCTGAATCTGTGACGACTCGAGGAGACAATACATGCAATATCTGGAATTTATTGCATTATTGCTGAATAAAATCATCTTATGGTCTGCACCGCGCCGCCCTGCGGTCCGCCCGATAACGGATCCAGGATTAAGCTCAACACTTACGTTTACATCATGTTTTCCGGGTCCACATCCACGGTGAGCTTGACATTATGCGGACAGATTTCGCCCCGGCCGGCGAGCAGGCGGGCGCAGAGATCATGCAACAGGGCCGGCCGGTTGCTCTTGATCATGACCTGCCAGCGGCTCTTATCCTTTAAACGGGCCAGCGGGGCCGGGGCCGGCCCGAGGATTTCAATATCATGCCGGCCCCGGCGGCCGGCATACCGTTTCAGGAAGCCGGCCACCTGCTCCGCGCACCGTTTGACCCGCTCTTCGCTGCTTGAACTCATCCTGATATTGACCAGCCGGGAAAAGGGCGGATACCCGAGCCCGGTCCTCAGGGCGAGTTCATGTTCGTAAAATCGGCGATAGTCGTGCTGCTGGGCATAGAGCATCGTATAATGGAGGGGTTGATGAGTCTGGATAACAACCCGGCCCGGCTCCGAACCCCGGCCGGCCCGGCCGGCGACCTGGGCCAGCAGCTGAAAGGTACGTTCCGAGGCCCTGAAATCCGGCATGGCCAGTCCGCTGTCGGCCCAGACGACCCCGACCAGGGTCATATTGGGAAAATGAAGACCCTTGGCGATCATCTGGGTGCCGACCAGGATGTCAATCTCCTGCCGGCGGACCGCCTTGAGGGTGGCCAGGTAGTGTTTGCCGCCGGCCGCCGTGTCACTGTCCAGCCGCGCCACCCTGGCATGGGGCATGATCTGCCGCACCTCTTCCTCTATCCGTTCCGTGCCGAGGCCGAGGCCGTCGACCTTCGTTGACCCGCATGACGGGCAGATAATCCGGCAGTTGCGACTATAGCCGCAGTAATGACAGACCAGACGCTGCTGATGCCGGTGCAGGGTCAGGGACACCTGGCAATGGGGACACTGGACGATATGACCGCAGTCACGGCACATCATGAAACTGGCGAAACCGCGGCGGTTTACAAAGAGCAGGCTTTGCTGCCTCTTCTCCATGTTTTCCCATAAAGCACTAATCAGGTAGTCGGAAAAAAACAGGTCGGGCCGTGATTTCCGGTCCCGGCCGAGGTCGACAATATGCACCTCCGGCAGCTTTTGATCATGGATCCGCCGTGCCATGGTCAGGAGCCGGTACTTGCCGGTCCGGGCGTGATAATAGCTGGTGACCGACGGGGTGGCCGAGCCGAGCAACACCGGGCAACCGGCAAAACGGCCCCGCAGTACGGCCAGGTCGCGGCCGTTATAGCGCAGGCCGTCCTCCTGCTTGTAGGCCGGTTCGTGTTCCTCATCGACGATAATCAGTCCCGGCTGTTGCAGCGGCGCAAAAACAGCGGAACGGGCGCCGACCACGATCCGGGCCCGGCCGGTCGTAATCCGCTGCCACTGATCATGGCGCTCGCCGGCGGACAGTCCGCTGTGCAGCACTGCCAGCAGGTCACCGAACCGGGAATAAAAATGGGCCTCGATCTGCGAGGCCAGGGCGATTTCAGGGACCAGGACCAGGACCGTTCGACCCGCTTCAAGGGCGGCCGCCGTTGCCTGCAGGTAGACCTCGGTCTTGCCGCAGCCGGTCACGCCATGCAGAAGAAAAGTCTGGAATCGTTGCTCCTGTACCGCCGGGAGAAGGCGGGCCAGGACCTCTTCCTGCTCGGTGGTCAGGTGTTCGGGCGGCGGGAAGAAAGGCGGCTGCTCGCCAAAGGGGTCCCGGTAGACCCGCCGGTCTTCGAGCAGCAGAATCTCTGCCTCGTTCAGACTCCGCAGGGCCTGGGCGGCCCCGGAATAGCGCCTGGTCATCTCCGGCCGGTCAACAGAGGAAACGCCACGCCGCCGGCAAAGGTCAAAAAACAGGGCCAGGGTTTTCAGCTCGGATTTTTTCAGGCCGGGAAACCGCTCGGCCAGAAGCAACAGCTGGTGATCGCTGTCCCCGGCCGAATCAGCTGCCGCCGGGCCGCCGAGATTCGGTCCCGGCCGGACCAGGGTCCGGGTCTTGACCTTGAACGATTGCCGTTTTACCTCCTCCTTAATGGTAATCCAGCCGTTTTTCTCCCATTTTTCCAATAACCGCCGCCGGGCGGGCCGGCGGCGAACAGCGGCCGCGGCCGCGGAAGTCAGTTCACCTTTTTCCAGCAGCCGGTCCATCCAGGCCGAGTCCTTCCCTCCTGCCTGTTGCCGATAGAGGGCGATTTCCGCGCCCCCCTCCTCCGTCAGCAGGATACGCCTGCCGCTGGCGGCCGTCAGTCCGCCGGGCAAGGCGGTACGAATCATTTCGCCGATGGGGAAATGGTAGTAATCGGCAACCCAGCGGTAAAAAGGAATCAATTCGGCAGGAAAAATCGGGACCGGGTCCAGCACCTCGGCGACGGGACGGATCGTATAGGCGCCCTGTTCCGCTTCCTCCCCGGCCGCCCGGCCCAGGACATAACCGGTCACCAGCCGCCTGCCCAGGGGAACGAGAACCCGCAGGCCCGGGGGAAGCGGCTCGGCAAAATCCCCGGGCTGCCCGTAGGTCAGAGTCTGCCCGAGAGGAGCGGCAACTGCGATTTCATACATTTTCATCAGGGTTTACGGTATACGATGTACGGTTTACGGTTTAGCTGCTGCCGTATATAGGGGATATAGCGAACGGAAATGACTACGTAAATCTGTGGCACCTTACAGGTTGGATGCAGGTAGCAGTAGCGCAGGGTGCCACACCCTGTGACCAGTTGTTCAGCGGCACGAACTCTCGGCGCAGATCGAACGAAGGTGCTCCTTGAACGCCTTGCCCAAGGTCTGATGACGGATGGCGAAATCAACAACGGCCTTCAGATAGCCCAGCTTGTCGCCGGCGTCGTAGCGTTGCCCGGCAAATTCGTAGGCGTAGATTCCTCTCTGTCTGGCCAGGGCGAGCAGGGCGTCGGTCAACTGGATCTCACCGCCGTGCCCCGGTTTCGTTTTACCCAGAAAATCAAAAATTTCGGGCATGAGCAGGTAACGGCCGATAATGGCCATATTGGAGCCGGTAGTGCCGGGAGCCGGCTTTTCCACCATCCGTTCAACCTTGTATGTCCGTTCAATGCCGGTTTCCCGGCCTTCGACGATTCCATACTGGGAGGCCTGATCCATGGGCACCCTCTGGATGGCGACAATTGATTCCTGCACCGACCCGAACAGGTCGATCATCTGCTTACAGCACGGCACCTCGCTCATCACCAGGTCATCTCCAAGCAGGACGAGAAAAGGTTCGTCACCAATCACATTACGGGCCATCCAGATCGCGTGCCCCAAGCCCAGGGGTTTCTTCTGCCGCACCGAAACGATATCAATCAGGTTGGAAATATTGTTCAGCTCCTCCTGAAGAGCGAGTTTATTTTTCTCTTTCAAGACCGTATCAAGTTGGAAATCATAATCGAAATGATTCTCTATGGCCGATTTGCCCTCGCTGGTAATCAGGACAATTTCCTCAATCCCCGAAGCGACCGCCTCCTCGACAATGTACTGGATGGTCGGCCGATCGACGATGGTCAGCATTTCCTTGGGAATAGCCTTGGTGGCCGGCAGAAAACGGGTGCCGAGCCCGGCAACGGGAATGACCGCCTTGCGAATTTTTTTCATGCCTCTCCTTCTTTGCTCACGTATTTTCGGATGTACGCAGTGATGATTTCCGGTATAATTTATAAATTGCCGGTATTCATTAAACAAACCGGCACCGGAATTTTATATTGTACACATCTGCGCTTCATATGTCTAAAAAATATGGTAACTGTTCAGCTGCACTCCATCTTCGGGCGATCAGGCCGCCTCACATAGTTATACTATAGATTCGTTGGCCTGCTTACCCGAATATGAAGCACATCTAAACAGTTACCGGCCGAGGTTATGGCGATTTTTTTTCGCTGCTCCCTGAAATAGTTACAAAATAAGAAACGATTCATGCTCCTCACCTACCCGCCGGAACTGCCCATCTCCGGGCTGAAAACCGATATTGTCCAGGCCGTACGGGATCACCAGGTCCTGGTCATTGCCGGTGATACGGGGTCGGGCAAGACAACCCAGATCCCCAAAATGTGCATGGAGGCCGGCCGCGGCACAACCGGCATCATCGGCTGCACCCAGCCCCGGCGCATTGCGGCTGTCGCCGTGGCCGACCGGGTGGCGGCCGAACTGCAGGACAAACGTCGGGTCGGCTATAAAATCAGGTTCCGGGACCGGACCGGCGCCGACACCCTGATCAAGTTCATGACCGACGGCGTCCTGCTGGCTGAAACGAGGCAGGACCGGGAGTTGCGCCGTTACGATACCCTGATCATCGACGAGGCCCATGAGCGCAGCCTGAACATTGATTTCCTGCTGGGCTACCTCAAGACCCTGCTGCGCCGCAGACCGGAACTCAAACTGATCATCTCCTCGGCCACCATTGATACCGACAAATTCAGCAGCCATTTTGACCGGGCGCCGGTGATCCAGGTCTCGGGCCGGACCTTTCCCATCACCATGGAGTATTGCCCGCCTGAAGATACCGACCAGGGCGAGGGTGAATCCTATGTCGAGCCGGCCGTGCGGGAGACGGTCCGGCTGGCTACCGGGCCGGCGGCCGGAGACATCCTGGTCTTTATGCCCACGGAACGCGATATCCGCGACAGTGTCGAAACACTGCGGAAACAACTGGCGGGCCAGGCCCTGGTCCTGCCTCTTTTCGGCCGGCTGCAGGCTGCCGACCAGCGCAAAATCTTTCAACCGGCCCGGCTCCGTAAAATCATTGTCGCCACCAACGTCGCCGAAACCTCAATTACCGTGCCGGGCGTCCGCTCGGTGGTGGATACCGGGCTGGCCCGGCTGGCCCGCTACAATGTCCGGGCCGGGACCACCAGCCTCCAGGTGACCCGGATTTCCCGGGCCAGCTGCGAACAACGCGCCGGCCGGTGCGGCCGCACGGGGCCGGGGCACTGCGTCCGGCTGTACAGCCGGGAAGACTATCTCTCCAGGCCGCCCTTTACCCAGCCGGAGATCCAGCGCTCCAACCTGGCCGAGGTCATTCTGCAGATGATCAGTCTGCATCTTGGCGATCCCCGGGAATTTCCCTTTATCGATCCACCGGCCCCGCGGTCGATTCGCGACGGCTACAGGGCCCTGCATGAACTGGGGGCCATCACCCCGGCCAACCGGCTGACCCCCCGGGGCCGGATCATGGCCAGGCTGCCTCTTGATCCCGGCATTTCACGGATCATCATCGAGGGCGCGGCACAGGGAGCCCTGCGGGAGGTCAAGGTCATTGCCGCCGGCCTCTCCATACAGGACCCCCGGATCAGGCCGGCGGACCGGGAGGACCAGGCCGACGAGATGCACCAGCGCTTCAGGGTCAAAAACTCGGACTTTCTCGGTCTGCTCACGATCTGGGACACCTTTCACTCCACAATGAACCAGGTGGGCTCTCAGGCAAAAATGCGGAAATTCTGCCAGAGCCATTTTCTTTCATGGCAGCGAATGCGTGAATGGCTCGACATCCATGACCAGATCAGCCGCCTGTTACGGCACGAAAAAGGATTTGACGAAAATGAACAGCCCGCCTCTTTCGCCGCTATCCACCAGGCCCTGCTCTGTGGTTTCCTGCGCCACATCGGTCAGAAAAAGGAAAAGAATATCTACCGGATCAGCAATGGCCGCGAGGCCATGATCTTTCCCGGTTCCGCCCTGTACAACCGGGGCGGTCAGTGGATCGTGGCGGCCTCCTTTATGGAGACCTCCAGGCTTTTCGCCCTGAATGCCGCCGTAATAGACGTTCGCTGGCTGGAGCGGCTCGGCGGCGCTCTCTGCCGCCGCAGCTGGTCCGATCCGCACTGGGAGAAAAAAACCGGCCGGGTCACCGCCCTTGAAAAGGTGACCCTTTTCGGCCTGATTATCGTGGCCGGCCGCAAGGTCAATTATGGCCGCATCAATGCGGCAGCCGGCCGCGAGGCCCGGGAAATCTTTATCCGCTCGGCCCTCATCGGTGGCGAACTCGGCGGCAGCTTTCCTTTCCTGCAGCATAACCTTGCACTCATCACCCGTTACCAGGACATGGAAGAACGGCTGCGCCGGCGCAACATCGTCTTTGACGAACAGGTTCTCTATGCCTTTTACGATGAACGGCTGGGTCCGGTCCACGACCGGCACACCCTGAAGCTGTTTCTCAGGGCCGGCAAGGGCGATCGCCTCCTGATGATGACCGAGGATGATATCTGCCGGGCCCTGCCCGACGAGAACGAGCTGTACCGGTTCCCCGGGACCCTGCGCACGGGACAGGGGGAACTGCCGCTCAGCTACCGCTTTGAGCCCGGCCACGAGGCGGACGGCATCACTGTCGACCTCCCCTTGCCGCTGGTCCCCGGCCTGAGCCCGGCCCTCTTTGAATGGCTGGTGCCCGGCCTGCTGCCGGCAAAAATCCTGGCCCTGCTCAAGGCCCTGCCCAAGAAACTCCGGCGGCAGCTGGTGCCGTTGCCGAACGCCGCCGACCTGGTCATGGACGAGCTGGAACTGTACCGGGACTCGCTCTATCCCGGCCTGGAAAAGGCCCTGCGCAAACATTTCCAGGTCAGCATCCGGCGCACCGACTGGCAGACCGATACCCTGCCGGTACACCTGAAAATGCGCTATCGCCTGATCGGCGAGGAGGGCCGTATTCTCTTTACCGGCCGCTCTTTCCGGGAGCTGCTGAACCGCTGCCAGGAAGGTTCAGGTTCAGCGGACCAGGCGGCCGCTCTTCAACCCGCCGGGCCGCCCGGCAGAAAAGGAATCAGGGCCTGGGATTTTGCCCGGGCACCAGAACCGGTGACGGGCATCAACCGGGGAAACGGGCCCGGCGGCCCCTTCTTCCCGGCCCTGTTCATTGATGAAAAATCACAGAGCCTGGAACTGCGCTACATTGACGACAAAACTAAAAGTTTCGCCCTGAACTGTGCCGGTCTGCGGTTTCTCTATTCCCTGCGGTTCGGACCGGAAGTCAAGGCCCTGCGGCGGCAATGCAAGGCGGCAGTGGCCAGCCACTCGGCCTCATGGCTGTCGCTGGGCCTGGCCGCCGGCGGCACGGAAATCAAGGAGATGCTGCTGCACTTTATCCTGGACGATATATTCGGGATCAGGGACGGAGGGCTGCCGACGGAGCGGGAGTTTGAAGCTATTGCCACCACGGCCAGAGAGAAAGGGATCGTCCGCGAAGGCGTGAAAAGACTCGACCGGCTGCTCCGTCTCCTTGGCCGCAGACGTCTTGTCTCCTCCCGGATCGCCGCGGCCATGGAACAAGCGAAAGCAGGCAGGAACTTCTCGGAAAACCGGTTTCAGGAATACCGGCAACATCTGCAGGAAATCATGCCCTCTTCCTTCCTGACAACAAAAAAATACCCGGACCTGCAACACACGGAGCGCTACCTCAAGGCCCTGGCGATCCGGATGGAACGGGCGGAACAGGCGCCGGCCAAAGATGCCGCCAAGTCCGCGCGGCTCGAAGCCGCCGTCAACCGTTTGCAGCATCTCCCGGATGCGGACGGCAGGTCCGCGCCCTGCATTCGTCTTCTTACGGAATACCGGCGGATGGTCGACGAATTCCGGGTCTCCGTTTTCGCCCCGGAACTGGGCGTCGCCATCCCGGTCTCGGAAAAACGACTACAGAAAAAATGGCAGGAACTTGAAAATCAGTGCCACGCTGTTGAATCATAAACCGTAACCCGCCGTTATCACGCCCCTCTTTTCACGACTGTTTCATACCATGAATAGACCGCTTGCAACCCTTGTTCGAGGGGGATTGCCGGCCTCCAGCCCAGGCTGTTGAGCCTTGACACATCGAGCAGTTTCTGCGGCGTACCGTCGGGCTGGCTGGAATTATATACGGTTGCACCGGCAAAACCGACGATCCCGCGCACGAGTTCCGCCACCTCGCCGATGGTCGAGTCCTCGCCCGTGCCGATGTTGAGAAAACCGGCCCGGGGAGGGTCGGCTGCTTCCGTATAGACCGGCTGGTCGAGCCCCATGACGAAAATGCAGGCCGCGGCCATGTCATCCACATGCAGGAATTCACGGCGGGCCTTGCCCGTACCCCAGAGGATGACTTGCGGGTCATGATGGATCAGGCGGGAGGAATCGGGGGCGAGGCCGATGGCCTCCTTGATGTCCGCCGGGATAGCGCCAAGGACCTGCTCATCCCGCCGCAGACCCTCCAGGTCGTTATCCATGGCCAGCCGGGCCAGGTGAAACTTGCGGATCAAGGCCGGGATGACGTGGCTGTTCTGCAGGTGGAAATTATCTTCCGGGCCGTACAGGTTGGTCGGCATGACCGAGCGGTAATCGGTATCATATTGCCGGTTATAGGCATTGCACATCTTGATGCCCGCAATTTTGGCAACGGCGTATGGCTCGTTGGTCGGTTCCAGAGGCCCGGTGAGCAGGTATTCCTCCTTCATGGGCTGGGGGGCGAACTTCGGATAAATACAGGAGCTGCCCAGGAAAAGCAGGTTTTTCACGCCGGCCCGGTAGGCCTCGTGAATGACATTGGCCTCGATCATCAGGTTCAGGTAGATAAACTCGGCCGGATAGGTGTTGTTGGCATGAATCCCTCCGACCCGGGCGGCGGCCAGCACCACGTAATCGATTTTGCGGCGGGCAAAAAAATCCCGGACCGCCTGCTGATCGGTCAGGTCGAGTTCGGCATGGCTGCGGGTGATGATGTCGGCGCAGCCCATGCCCTTGAGACGGCGGACGAGAGCGGAACCCACCATGCCCCGGTGACCGGCGACATAGATGGAGGAATCGGCCAGGGGCCGGACGCTGGAATTCATTGAAGGATGGTCCTATTCGTAGCGATTAAACGTTTTAAACCCCCGGCGCTGACACAGTTCGTCCCGTTTAGCCTCTTCCAGGTCGCAATGCATCATCTCCGCAACCAGCTCGCTGAAGCCGATCCGGGGCCGCCAGCCGAGCTTCTCCCTTGCCTTGCTGGCATCTCCCAGCAGGGTTTCCACTTCGGTGGGCCTGAAATAACGCGGATCGATCCGCACAATCACCTTGCCGGGAACAACCCCGGCCGCCTGCAGGTCCATCCCCGCCGGCTCGCCGGTGACCTCGTCAATGATCCCGGTTTCTTCCAGACCCTCGCCCTCCCAGCGCAAACTGATGCCCAGCTCCCCAGCCGCCGCTGCCACGAAATCACGTACCGAGTACTGCCTGCCGGTGGCTATCACAAAATCATCCGGGACGTCCTGTTGCAGCATCAGCCATTGCATTTCCACATAATCGCGGGCATGACCCCAATCGCGCTTGGAGTTGAGATTGCCGAGATAAAAACAATCCTGCAAACCCAGAACGATACGGGCCAGGGCCCGGGTAACCTTGCGGGTGACAAAGGTCTCACCGCGAGCCGGCGACTCGTGGTTGAAAAGAATACCATTGCAGGCGTACATATTGTATGCCTCGCGGTAATTGGTGACGATCCAGTAGGAGTAGAGCTTGGCGACCGCATAGGGGGAACGGGGATAAAAAGGCGTCTTCTCCGTCTGCGGGGTTTCCCGCACCTTGCCGAACAGCTCGGAAGTCGAGGCCTGGTAGAACCTGGTCTTGTCGGTCAGGCCGAGAATCCGGATGGCCTCGAGCAGCCTGAGCGTGCCCAGGGCATCGGAGTTCGCGGTATACTCCGGCTCTTCAAAGGAAACAGCCACATGGGACTGGGCCGCCAGGTTATAGAGTTCATCCGGCTGGACCTGCTCGATGATGTGGACCAGGCTGGAAGAGTCCGTGAGATCCCCGTGATGGAGGATCAATTTCCGGTCGGTGACATGGGGGTCCTGATACAGGTGATCGATCCGGTCGGTGTTGAACAACGAAGTCCGACGTTTAATACCATGAACAACATACCCCTTATTGATAAGAAATTCGGCAAGGTATGCGCCATCCTGACCGGTAATCCCGGTAATCAATGCTTTTTTCATGAATCAATGTCCAGGTTTTAAGTTAACAGCGGAAAATTTCGACAGATAATAACACAGGAGCAGGTGATTTAATAGATCTTTCCATTGGCCAGATGGAACTGACTTCATAAAGTAAACCATCCGGGGCACTTACTTGCAAGGCTGATGCTCCCGCCGCTTTCTCCCGTCTGTTGCCGGCCGGACAACAGGGCGCAAAAAAAGGCCGCGGCAGACATGATCATGTCTGCCGCGGCCGGATTATTCAACTCACGGCGAGGGTCTTGAAAGGGTCGTTATCAGGCCACGTTCCAGTCGACCCTGGCGATGCGTTGCGGCTTGACCTCATCAATCTTACGGGGCACCAGGCCGTTGGACATAAAGGCCGTGCACTGTTTGCGCTTCTCAAAGGGACAGTCGGCTATATTCCAGCAGGGAGTGTACTGGAGCAGCTTCTTGATCGCCGCGATTGAAATGCCATGCTCATGAATCATACTCCGCAGACACTCGATCCATTGTACGTCATTCATATTGTAATAACGCCACTTCCCCTTGCGCATCGGTCGAATCAATCCTTCCTGCTCATAAATGCGAAGAGTCCGGGGGTGCACATCGAGCATCTGGGCAGCTACGCCAATGGTGAAGATAGCTTTTTTTTCATTGACCATCTGGAAACCTCTTCTATCAGAGTTTGCCGGAGAGATACCGTAGCATCTCTCCGGCCGTCCTACCGGATACCCCGTCGATCAGTGCTCACTGTGACCGGTGAAAACCCGGCCGAAGAAGCGCTCTCCCATCAGGAAGGCAAGGCCGCACAAACCGAGGCCGCCAAGGACCACCAACATTTCGGCAGAAGACGGAACATAGTGAAAGTAGGTGGGAAGACCGTTTACTCCAGAGAACCGAGGGACAATCTGTCCGGCCACAACCATGTCGTAACGGGCGAAGAACATACCGACCAGGGTCATCAGCGCGGCGCTGGACATCGCGGTGATACTCCTGACGCGGGTCAGGGCCAGCAACAGGATCGGGGCAACCAGGCCGATGGCAACTTCAAAGACCCAGAAGTTCGTGGCCAGAGGGCCGCTGATCATGGCCTCTGCTGCCGTACGACCGGCATTGCTGCCGCCGACGAAGTAAGAAACCATGTTCCAGAAGGTAGCAACGCTGACCAGGACCAGCATCAGCAGCAGGACCTTGCCGGCAGACTGAATACCGTCAGAAATTGAGGAATCCATGCGTTTCCGCCGGATAATGCATGAGTAGTGGGTGAAGATGACGGCAGCGGCGGCACCGGACAGGAAGGCGCAGGCCAGGAAAGAGACGGGCAACTGGGCACCGTACCAGTAGGGTCGGCTGGGCAGGGTAGCAAAGACGCCGCCCAGGCAGGTGTTTGCTCCGACTTCGGTCAACGCGCCAAGAACGCCGAGGGCGAGTGCGGCTTTATATTTTTTGGTCAGAATCAGCCAGAACTCAACGAGCATGAAGCCGACGGCCAGACCGTACAGGGTTCCCATCCACCAGATATTGGAGGTTAAATTAGGGGAAATAACGTTATAGATTGCCATCCGCCAAGGATTTTCAATCTCCATGCCGATGACGAAAAAAGCACTGATGATGCAGACCAGTGACAGCCACACCATGCGGTTGGCCAGCGGCGCCAGTTTGTTGCCGCCGAAGATATGACTGATGGCAGCGAGAAGACAGAGACCGGTTGAGGTAATTGCCAGGAATGCGTAGGTTGAAATCAAAAGCCCCCACGGCATCTCACGGATGTTGTTGTAAGCCACATCATGACCGACAAAGAACGCATATGCCCCGGCGGCAATCCCGGCAATCACCAGTAGACCGAAAATCGCGGCCAATACGTTAGTACCGGAAGTTGCGGCTTCCGGCTCAGCAGTTGCGGTAATGAAAAATTCTTTTGCTCTTGCCATTTTGTTGCCTCCTTGATTTATTTTTTTAATATTTCAAATTCGTTGCGAAAAACTAGCAATGTGCGGGTTCCTCCATATGCTCCCGGCCTGCACGGGAAGCCAGGGAATACAAGCCGAAGATGACGGCAAAAACCGAAAAAGGCCCAGTGGCGAGAAACAGCAGAAATGTCAAGCAGAGCCACAATGTCTCGCTTAGCCTGGAGGCTATCGCACCAATCCGTTTCACAGTTGACAAGCAGGCCCCGTATCCTCGATGATCTGTCAGCAAATGATTGAACGTAGTCATGATCTTCTCCTTATCGTCAATTAACCCCGGCTTGTAATTCTATTTGCCTCTATTATCGCAAGGGCCGTGCCAGAAGCTGAAATTGTGACGAGGAACAATATCAATAGCGAAACAACTCCTCCATATTACAATATAAATTTGCCACTAAAGAAATCAGCTACAAGGTTTCGTGGCACCATTTCAGTACAAATAACTTATGCAACATGCGCAAAATGCGTCCTTACCCCTTTGGCACATGGATCATTTTGCGCCCTTGGTGCAATTTGCTGCGTATTTGTTGCGGCAAACAAAGAACCAGGCGAAATAAAAGGTAATTCCGTCTATCCTGCCCCAGGCTCCCTGCCTTTATCCGCCGCTCCTCCCCTGTGTTCCCGGCAACCCAAGGCACCTTCGCAGGGAAAAACCGCTCTAGCGACAACCAAAATAATTAATGCAATATCAAATAATTATATTGCACGAGGCCGAAGGATGGCGCAACTTGCGCCCTGGTAGTGGCCGGGTCGGCGGAATAATCCCAGGCGAAACCGGAGCGGGAGCCTCCGGAGATTGAGATATGTAACGACATAAGAGAAAAAAAATGAGTAATTCAAGCTGCAATCAGGGACGTGAACCGCAAATCAGAGGCAAAAAACAAGGAGATGCAAGATCGTCAGCCGGAGAGTATAATTGACAATAGCAATATTAATTTAAAGTGAACGGAGCGGAGGGGAGGATGTAAGGAATAGCGCAGAGTTTAACACCCTGTGACCAGTTACGGCAGGATTACGGTCTGCCTGAATCGACAGAAACAGCCTGGAGAAGAAGAAGTAAACCTGAATCCGTGCGCATTCGAGAACGGTGCAGCTGCAGATAGCGAGCCTGCGAGACCTTCGAGGCGGCAACGATGTTTATTATCTTGGCGTGATATCAACTTTGTTGCCAACACAGCAGCTGTGCCGTTACCGGGCGGACCGCAGGGCGGCGCGGTGAAGACCGGCAATAGGTTTATTTGGCAATAATGCAATAAATTCCATATATTGTATGGAACTTTACCTCAAGCCGTCACGGATTCAGGATAAAAAAAACCGGGCGGGCCTGGAGAGGTCTTCTCCGGGCCGCCCGGATCATGATCCTGGCGAATTGCGTAACTCAGGGTCTAGCCTGGCCCCTGGCCGGGTAGTCGCTCTGGAATCGTTCTGCCGGTTTCAACAATGGCAACGAGACCTGGCAACCTCGTCTTCATCGCACAGCACTGCTTTTCTTCCTGGCATTGGCGTTACCGACAAGACGGTCGAAACCCAACACGCCGATATGACATGTCGTACATTTGGTATTGGCGGCAAAGGCCTCCTGCCCGTTATGGCAGGTGCCGCAGTATTTACCCTTGTACAGCGCCGCCATGGTAAAGTCCTTCTGGCTTTCCGCCCAGCCGATCTTCATCTCGAAAACTTTGCTATGGCAGTCCGTACAGTTTAAACCGGTCCTGACATGCATGGCGTGATCAAAAACCACGGCCTTTACCGGCTTGCTGAACACAATGGCCTTGGGGGGAGTGTGACATGAGACGCAGTTATCGGCACCAGTCACACTGAAGGCGGTATCACCATCATGACAGGCGCCGCAATACTTGCCCTCGGCAAAGGATTTCATATTGAAATCGGCTTTCTTGTCCACGGTCCCCGTTTCCATGGGGAAAATACTGTCGTGACAGTCATCACATCCGAGACCGGCATCCTTGGTATGAATCTTGTGACTGAAAGTAACCTTGGGCACCGGGGTCTGAAAGACAATCAATTGTTCAGGCCCATAGGTAGCTTCATCGTATGGTTTTTTATCAGCAGCTTTTGTTACCCTGACGGCTGCAAAGAGGAGGCCGACACAGGCAACCACCCCGAATGTCCAGATAATCTTCTTGCTAAACTTCATGGTTTCACCTCTCCGGGGCATTAGTCATTCATATAAAATACGTTCGGCAACGTGCCTGTCTCGGGCCGCAGAACCCAGACAACCTTATCAGGTATATGGATCAGCTTGTATACCCTGCTGCCGGGATCACTGAGATCGCCAAAAATCCTGACCTTGGCCGGGCATATCGCCACGCAGGCCGTATCCTTCTTGCCTTTCGTGAGACGGGTGTCATAACAGAAGTTGCATTTGTCAATGGCCCGTCTTTCTTCATTGAAATAACGGGCATTATAAGGACAGGCCTCCATACAGGTCTTGCAGCCGATGCATTTTTCGTAGTGCATCATAATAATACCGGTTTTCTTGTCCTTGTAGGTTGCCTTGGTCGGGCAGACCCGCACGCAAGGCGGCCGGTTGCACTGGTTACAGAGCACCGGCATAAAAATCCGCTCGCTCTCCTTGGGGTTTATGACGCGCTTTATTTCCAGTATGGTGGTCCGGTATCCGTACGATGGAACATCGTTGGTTTTGGCGCAGGCTACTTTGCAGCGTTCACAATCTATGCAGCGATTCTGCCGAATAACCATGCTGTAATGCGGACTGTAAGGAAAACCGACGGCCTCCGCCTGCATCCCGCCAATGGCCCCCCGGGCATTCTTTGCCCCTGTCAGCGATAAAACAGTCCCCCCCAGAAACAAGCCGGTAACAGCCAGGCCGGCCTTGAGGAATGTCCGCCGCTCCCGGGAGGACACCTTGTCGGCGCCCTCATCCCGCAGCTTTTCCAGATCTTTGATATTCATTACACCTCTCCCATAATATGAATAATAAGGTAATTAATTCAATATCCCAGGTTCCATGTTCTATGCCGTAACATCCAGCATGCATGCGCAATGAATCGCCATTCATTACCAATTGAATAATAACGTAACTTCAAAGGAAATGCAAGTTACCATCGCCGATATTACTCCCTGCAAAAAAAACTCATTTTTTCACTGTGATTTCATGTGGTTTTTTATCATGAGTCTTGACCTTAGCCTGCCGGCCGGATAAATTTGCGGTGAACATATTATCCTGAATCCGTGAGCGTTCGGGAACGGTGCCGATGCAGATAGCGAGTCTGCGAGACCTTCGAGGCGACAACGATGTTGATTATCCTGGTGTGATATCAACGAATTGCCAACGCAGCAGATACGCCGTTACCGGGCGAATCACAGGACGGCGCGGTACAGACCAGCGAATGCGTTTATTCGACAATCATGCAATAAATTCCACAAATTGTATGAAAGACAACCTCAAGCCGTCACGGATTATGTAAAATTCGTAACTATTCATTCAGGGGCAAGCGGAAAACCGCCACAGCCTCGGGCCATGACTTCAACAAACGATATGCCGAAACTGCGGGAAAAACTCATCCTCAACTCCATTGCCGACGGCGTCTTTACCGTGGACCGGAATTGGCGGATCACCTCTTTCAACCGGGCCGCGGAAACCATTACCGGCTGGAGCGAGGATGAGGCCATCGGCAAATCATGCAGTGAAATCTTTCACGCCAGTATCTGCGGCAAATCATGCGCCATTGCCGAGAGTCTCTACAGCGGCAGGGCAATATCCAATCGTTCCATCACCATCGTCAACCGTCAGGGGGAAAAAATTCCGATCAGCATCAGCGCCTCACCACTCGCCGACCACGAGGGCAACATTATCGGCGGGGTGGAAACCTTCCGTGATCTCGCGACGCTGAACACCTTGCACCGGCAACCGATCCAGGGGCATAATCATGCCGGGATCATCTCGAAAAATCCCGCCATGCAACGGCTTTTTACGGTTATCCCCGAAATCGCCCGCAGTCCGAGTACCGTTCTGATCCTGGGCGAAAGCGGGACCGGCAAGGAGTTGATAGCGCAGGCGCTGTATCATGACAGTGAGCGCAATGACCGTCCCTTTGTCACCGTCAATTGCGGGGCTCTGCCGGAAACCCTGCTTGAATCAGAACTTTTCGGTTACAAGGCCGGAGCGTTTACCGACGCCCGCACAGACAAGGAAGGGCGCTTCGCCGCCGCCGCAGGCGGAACCCTGTTCCTTGACGAAATCGGCGATATTCCGCCTGGCGTCCAGGTCAAACTCCTGCGCGTCCTCCAGGAAAAGGTCTACGAGCCGCTTGGTTCCAATCTCCCGGTCGAAGCGGATGTCAGGATTATTACGGCGACCAACCGGGATCTCCAGGCCATGGTCAGAAAAGGAACATTTCGTGACGACCTCTTTTACCGGCTCAACGTGGTCAAGATCCAGCTCCCCCCCCTGCGTGAGCGCAAAGAGGACATCCCCCTGCTCATAGATTACTTTATCAAACGGTTCCGGGTCCGGCAGGGCAAGGATATCGTCGGTATCTCAGCCCCGGCCCTTGATATTCTCATGCGCCACCGTTTTCCCGGCAATATCCGGGAACTGGAAAATATTATCGAATACGCATTTATCCTCTGTGAAGGCGGCTATATCCTGCCCCGGCATCTCCCGGAACCATTTACCGGAAAAAACGGCGGCAAGGAAGCGGCGCAACCGGACAAAAAAAACGAGGGCCGAACCCTGGAAGAGATAGAGAAACAGGCGATCTCTCTTGCCCTTGAACGGAACCAATGGAAAAAACAGGCGACCTGCCTGGAACTGAATATTTCCAAGGACACTCTCCGCCGGAAGATCGACAAATACGGCCTGGGCAGGTCCGTGAACAATGATCTGTAAAACCGCTGAGCCCGCTCGGGGAGAAGGTCCATGTCGCTGCCACGCTGAACCAGCAAGCGCAATATTTACTTAAAAACAACCAGTTACCATGGCCGACATCCGGGACAATCAGGCTCGGAACCGAGGAGGTGGGGGACAAAAAAAACGGGAACCATGACCTTCGCCATGGTTCCCGTTCCGGTTTTGTATTATTACGCCAGGCACACTATGCCAGGCCCATTATATAACCGCGGTCGCCTCAGCAGCGCTGTTCCCGGCCGCAGCCGGTCTCCAGGCACTCAACCAAATAATTGTTGAGACTCTGCCTGGGCGGCTATTTGGATTCGACGCTGTTTTTCTCTGTCTAACCGGATGATTGCCGCTTTTTTTTTTGCCCGGCTTTTTTCCGCTTTTCCACGTCAGCCTCTTTAGCCCTCCGGGCCGCCTCTTCGTCGTCTATCTTATGCAACGTCCGCGGCACAGCCCTGTCCACCCTGGCCTCACAGTGTTCATGAACATCGGCCGGACAACTGGCAATCTCCCAGCAGGGCACCAGGTCCAACAGTTTTTTCAACCCTTGAATGCTGATTCCCTCGTCATGAATCAAGGAACGCATGCAGGTAATCCAGTGAATGTCATTCGTAGAAAACAATCGCCGTGACCCGACATGCGCCGGATGAATCAATCCCTCGGCCTCATAAATTCTCAGTGTGCGTGGATGGACCCCCAGCAGTCTGGCTGCAACTCCGATCGGATAGATCGGCAGATCAGGGTGCATCGGCTTGATTTCAGACCTTTTCATGGTCATGTTGCTCTCCTGTTCGTGGTCTCTCCGGGGAAGCGACAAATCGCTTCCCCGGAAGGATCAATTCCTAATGGTCTTCGGACAGATGCCCGCGAAACATACGTTCACCCATAAGGAAGAGCATGGTGCATAAGCCGAAGCCGCCCAAGGTCACCATGACCTCATGCAAACTCGGCGTATAAGAGTAGAGGCTCGGCTGTCCCACAATATTCAGGGTATGAAAATGGGGGACGATCTGACCGACCACAACCAGATCATAGCGCATGAAAAAGATACCTATGATACCGAAGATGGAAGCCACAAACAGGGCCGGCATATTCTTGGCGCGCACGGCGAGAATGATGATAAATGGAATCACCATGCCCATGCCGATTTCGGCAACCCAGAAATCCAAGGCATAAGGCCCGCTTACAATAGCCATCATTGCGGCATACTTTCCCGGGGGTTGACCGGCGATACCGGAGAGAACCTTCCAGGTCTCGAAAAAGAGGAGGATGGCCATCAAAAGAGCGCCGAGTTTGGCAACCGAGGACAGGCTCTGCTTGTAAGCAGGACTCATCTTCCAGCCATTGGTCTTGTAACCGATCCAGCTGAACAGAATGATTGCCGAACAGCCGGACAGCATGGCAGAGGCGATAAAGTAAATCGGCATATAGGGTCCATGCCAAAATTCGCGGCCATTGAGCAGGCCGAAGACAGCGCCCAGGTTTGAATGAGCGGCGACACCGGCGATCACACCCAGCAGGCCGAGATAGCCGGCCTGTTTGTGCCTGCCCATCTGCAACAGGGCAAATTCAATGAGCATGAAGAAAAGATAGGCACCGTACAGGGTCCCCATCCACCATATATTCGAAGTGGGATTGGGAGAAATAACATTATAGATTGCCATCCGCCACGGATTCTCGATTTCAAAAGCGATGACGAGAAAGCCGGAGATGATGGTGATGATGGCCAGGAAAACCGACCGTTTGGCAATGGGCTTAAAGGACTCGACCCCGAAGACATGACCGATTGAAGAGACAAGACAAAGCCCGGTTGAGGTAACAACAAAAAAGACATACGTTGCGATCAGAAGCCCCCACGGCACGTTTCTCGTCACGCCGTATGCCTGGTCGTGACCGATAAAAAAGGCATGAATGCCAAAGGCAATACCAACCACAGCGAGCAGGCCCGACAATGCGATTGCCGCATTATAGGCGCCTGACTTGGTTCCTGCATATCCGCCTTCCTGAGGCAGGACCTTTGCGATAAAATTATTCATGAGTACTGCTCCTCCATAAATTCCTTCGTTGAAAGGCAGGCCGCAACAAAAACAACTCTGCCGTTACTAGTTACTACTTTCCGACGCTGATCAGGGGACGCGACGTCCGTCAGCCCGGATCCCTGCATTAAAGAACATGGAACATGAGAACCAACGGCTAGGAATAATCGCTTTCTTCCCTGACGGCCCGAAGGACCGGTTTGACTTTAAGATCAAACAGGGTATGGAGCGCAGCACAACCTAACCAAAAAACGAGAAATAAAATGCCATCCATCTGCTTCTCCTCCAGCTAGCTGGAAAATTAAAAAATTGCCTGGTCGATAGGTCATTAGCGGATGATCACCGGCCGGTCACCGTATTTCACTCACCGTGTCGCTGTTTGCTCACCTCCTCTGCTTTAGATTAAATTATATGTTTTAGGTTTTCGTTTACCTTTATTCGCTTTTCTCTTTTACCTTATTTAATCAAAAAGCAAAACAATTTGCAAGCAAATCGTACATTTTTTTTTAAGACAAAGCACAAATTTAGATGTTGCGCCAGGCGAAAATGCAAATTTTCCAAATATGGGATATCCCTATCTCCCATATTTTATTCATAGAAATCAACAAATTATAATATCATGGCTTTTCGACTCTTTACACAACTTACAGTTAACCATAAAAAACAATGAATGACGATTCATTATTTACCGATGACGCAAAAAAAGCCCTGACAATTCACAATGGGCGCATATTGCGTCCTCTTATCGGAATACGCCCTGCTCCTGGAAACATTGATCAGCAAACAAAATAGCTCCAGACAATTACCAGGAATCAACAAGATACCATGACAATGCCAACAGACTTACCAGGATATTTGTTTTCCGGCACGGATTATGCTTTAACCAGGGTGCTGCTCACGATAAATGCCAAAAAACGAGTAAGCTTCTCTCTGACCCCGGGGTGGCGGCCCCGGGGTTATATTTTCAGCTCCGGAATTATCCTTTCAGCGCCGGAAAATTGCCCTGCCTCCTTTCCCGTACCTCCTCTCTATCTTTGCCCCGATTCTCTTTACCCTGAACCCGTGACATCTTGAGGAAATACTCCATGCAACCTGTGGAATTTATTGTATTATTGACAAATAAATGCACTTTACATCTGCACCGCGCCGGACTGCGGGACGCCCGATAACGGCACCCTGAATCCGTGACGACTTGAGGTGACATTTTATGCAATTGGTGGATTTTATTGCATTATTGCCAAATAAATGCATTTGCCGGTCTTCACCGCGCCGCCCTGCGGGGCGTTCGATAACGGCGCATCTGCTGCGTTGGCAACTCGTTGATATCACACCAGGATAATCAACATCGTTGCCGCCTCGAAGGTCTCGCAGGCTCGCTATCTGCATCTGCACCATTCTCGAACGCTCACGGATTCAGGTTTACCTTTTCCCTGTTTTATGGTAACTTATTGCAATTTCATAAAATCAATCAAACGGAAAGGCCTTTTTACGTAACAGGCTCAAGCACAACAGCATGTTGAAATCACCACATATTCATTCTGTTCATTCGTTTCACCCCCTTTGCGCCCTGAACCATACCGGAGAATCGACTTGAAATATTTTTACAAGAACCTGTCTATCTGGCTCATCATCTGCCTCGTCGGCCTGTTGCTCTTTAATATTTTCAAAACAAAGCCGGATAACATCCATCACATCCTTTACACTGATTTTTTAAAGATGGCTGACAGCGGGAAACTGTCAACGGTCACGGTCAAGGAAAATACCATTACCTGGACGACCGGGGACGGCGTCAAGTATGAAACCGTTGTGCCGCCAGCCAATGCAGCCCTGCCCCATCTGCTCAAAAACAAGGTCAACATCGAGGTGAAGAGAGTTATTAAACCGTACTGGTTTATGAAAATTTTTCTCTCGTGGGTACCTTTTATCCTGCTTTTTATCTTTTGGTTTTTCTTCATGCGCAGGAGCGGCGGCGAGGCCCAGGGTGGCGGCGGCAAGGCCATGGCCTTTGGTAAAAGCCGCGCCCGGCTCATTGACCCCCAGAAGTCCAAGATCACCTTTGCAGATGTGGCCGGGGTGGACGAAGCCAAGGAGGAGGTTGTCGAAATTGTTGATTTTCTGAAAAATCCTGAAAAATTCACCGAGGCGGGGGCCAGGATACCGACCGGGGTTTTGCTTTACGGCGAACCGGGCACGGGCAAAACCCTCCTGGCCAAGGCCATTGCCGGTGAGGCCGGGGTGCCGTTTTATTCGATCAGCGGTTCCAATTTCGTTGAAATGTACGTGGGAATCGGCGCATCACGGGTACGGGATCTTTTTAGAGAGGGGAAGAAAAAAGCGCCCTGTATTATTTTTATCGATGAAATTGACGCCGTCGGCCGTCATCGCAGCGCCGGCGGGGCAGGCGGCAACGATGAACGGGAACAGACTCTGAACCAGCTGCTCGTGGAAATGGATGGTTTCGAGGTCAACGATCATGTTATCGTCATTGCCGCGACCAACCGGCAGGACATCCTGGACCCGGCCCTGCTGCGGCCCGGACGTTTTGACCGCCAGGTGATGGTCCCCCTGCCGGATGTCCGCGGCCGGGAAAAAATTCTCCAGGTCCATGCCCAGAAAATCAAGGTGTCGGATGATGTCGACTGGTCGGTTATCGCCAAGGGCACCCCGGGGTTTTCCGGAGCCCAGCTTGCCAGCATGATCAACGAAGCAGCCCTGCTGACCGCCCGTTCGGAGAGCGGCAATCACCGGGTCACCACCATGGAGACCATTGAAAAGGCCAAGGACAAGGTCATGATGGGGGCCGAAAGGCGCTCAATGATCATCACAGAATCGGAAAAGAAGGTGACCGCCTATCACGAATCCGGCCATGCCCTCGTAGCCTGGATGCTGCCCGGCACCGATCCCGTACACAAGGTCACCATTATTCCCCGGGGCAAGGCCCTGGGGCTGACCATGCAGCTGCCCGAGGAAGAAAAATATTCGCAAAGCCGCACCTACCTGTTTAACAACCTCTGCACCCTGCTTGGCGGCCGGCTGGCCGAAAGCATTGTCTTTGACGAAATTACTACCGGCGCCAGCAACGATATTGAACGGGCATCGGATATTGCCCGCAAAATGGTGTGCGAGTGGGGAATGAGCGACAAGCTGGGGCCGTTGACCTTTAAAACAGCGGATCCGCTGAACGGCCAGCCGGGACAGATCATGAGCGAAACGACCGTGGTTCTCATTGATCGGGAAGTAAAAAAATTAATCCAGTCCGCCTACGATACGGCCAGCAACATCCTGGTCAAGCACCGAAAAATTCTTGACGAGATGACTCAGACCCTGCTGGAAAAAGAAACAATCACCGGCCAGGAAATTGCGCAGATGGTCAAACAAAACACACCATGAGTACCAGGGGACACAGTAGCTCCGGCGCCCACCACTCCTGACGGTCGGTCCCGGTCTGCTGACCAGTGCCAGGCAGCCCTATCGCCGATACGAAAAACGACCATGCCGCCGCCGGAACCGGGCCGATGACGCCGATGGCTTGCGGCTATGTTTCCAGACCCAGGGAGAAATCGGATCATCGGCCCGCCAGAGGCCCAGCCGCGCCCGCCGCGCCTTTTTTTCCAGGGTCTCCAACTCGCGACAGAGCGGCTGTTCAAGACAGTACCGGGGATAATACCAGGCCAGGCCGTCACGCACCAGTTCCCGGTTCACCAGTCGGCCCTGACTCGTCACCAGGGCAATAACCCGGCCGTATATGCCAATACCTTTCGGCTCCACCGCAACCGTTTGCCCGGCGGTCAGGCGGATGACCTCCTGTTTGGCGCCATTACTGTAATCCTGGTCGTATTCCGGCGCATCAATGCCGTACAACCTGATCTCGTACACCTTTTTATCCCGCCTGATCAACAGGCTGTCACCATCCACAACCCTGACCACCGATCCATTCCAGGCCCGGGACGGGGTGCACTGAGTCAAGACCAGCAGGAAAAAAATAACGGTAACATATCGCATCATCAGCCTTCCCCTTTAATTATACCTGTACCTGAATATTTACGGCGAAACGAGACAAAAAACAAAGTGGTTCTTAACAAAACTCAGTTAATATAGTGCGCATTCCGGAATACTCTGAAACGATAAAAACAAAAGATGCCACCTGAAAAAAATAAAAAGCCGCCCCGGCAACGTTCCCTGCGGGCCGGCGTCGCCTTTGACCGTCCCGGGCTTGCCGCCGCAGCCGCCGACCTGGCCCGGCAGCTGGGATTGCCTCTCGTTTCTTCGGTCACTGACGATCTCGATTTTGTCCTTTTCCGCACCGCCATGCGTATTGAGTTGCGCTGGACAGGCGATGTCGCCCCGGCCGCGCCGGTGTGGGCGGAATTTGTCAAAGGGCCGGCCGGCTATCGGCGACGCCGCGGCGGCCGGGAGATGCTGATCCGGGCGGCAGGTGTCAAACATGACCGCCCTCCCTCAGTCCTTGACGCTACGGGGGGAATGGGGCGCGACGCCTTTCTCCTGGCCGGCTGCGGCTGCACGGTTCACATTTTTGAACGAAACCCGGTGGTCGCCGCGCTTCTGCGGGACGGCCTGCTGAGGGCGGCGGCAAGCCCGGAAACCCGGGAAAGCGCCGAAAGAATCCACCTGGTCGCGGCCGACAGCCGGAAATTCCTGGAAAACATGACGAATCAGGGGAAGGATATTGACGTTGTCTATCTTGACCCCATGTTTCCCGAGCGCACAAAATCGGCCCTGGTCAAAAAGGAGCTGCAGATCCTGCAACTCCTGGTCGGGGGGGAGGATGATACGGAGCAATTACTGGCTGCCGCCCTGAACGCGGCCCGGAACCGGGTAGTGGTCAAGCGGCCGAAAACGGCGCCGCCCCTGGCCGGACGAAAACCCTCTCACTGCCTGATCGGCACCACCACGCGTTTTGACGTCTACCTGAATCCGTGAGCGTTCGAGAATGGTGCAGATGCAGATAGCGAGCCTGCGAGACCTTCGAGGCGGCAACGCCCCTAAAGGCCCGCCGCCCGGCCGAGGGCCGAAACCATGGTGGTACGCTGCTGCTCACTCAACTTCACGGGGATCTGGTAGACCAGGGTCCGGTTCATGAGTTCCGCCGAGCGGGGCAGTGCCCCGGGGTCATAGACCACCCGCCGCTTGCCCTGGTAGCTGAAAGGCCAGCCATCGTGACAGAGGGTCGCCCCCCGGGCAAGATGTTCCCACCGGGGATAGAAATGCCAGGTGTTCTCGCCGAAATTAATGGCCCCGGCACCGTTGTCGCGGAGGACCTGGTTTACGGCTGCCGCCCGTTCGGCATCCGGCAGCATGAAGGCGAGGAAGGTTGCCGAATCCCCTTCCTCGTCGAGAATGGTTCGAAAGGTGACGCCGGGAATCGCCGCAGCCGCCTGTTTGATGACCTTCTTGTTCGCCTTCTGGGCCGCGACCATACCATCGAGCTTGGCAAGCTGGGCCAGGCCGATGGCGCCCTGCAGCTCCATCATCCGGTAATTGAAACCGATAAAACTGCGGCCATCCGCGCCGCGGCCGCCGGGATTCTCCGCATGGTCATGGCCATGGTCATGATATTCGGACATGGCCCGCCAGAGTTTTTCATCACCGGTGATGATCATCCCGCCTTCGCCGGTGGTCATGGTCTTGACCGCATCAAATGAGAAGGTACCGCAGGCCCCGAAGGTTCCCAGGTGTTGGCCGTGCAGGCGGGCACCGCTGGCCTGGGCCGTGTCCTCGAGCACCGGGATGTCATGTTTCGCGGCAATGGCCACGATCTCCTCGATCCGCGCCTGGGCGCCGAGCATGTGCACGGGGATGATGGCCCTGGTCCTGTCGGTGATCTTTCTTTCCAGGTCGGCGGGGTCCATATTGAGGGTCTCGTCCACCTCGGTAAACACGGGCACCGCGCCGGTATCAAGAATGGCCTCCCAGGTGGCGACAAAGGTGAAGCCCTGGGTGATGACCTCGTCACCGGCCCCGACGCCAAGGGCGGTCATGGCCACCTTGAGCGCCGCGGTGCCCGAAGTCACGGCCTGGGCGAAACCGGCGCCGGTATAGGCGGCAAAGGCCTCTTCAAACTGCCGGACCTTGTATACTCCGCCCCTTTGCTGACCGAACTCGTAGCGGAAGAGAACACCGGTATCAAAAACATCGAGGACTTCGCGTTTTTCCTCGTCACCAAAAACTTCAAAACCAGGCATAATTCGACCTCACTTGTCAATATGTTTCTTAATTCCGTTCTTCTCGTCCAGGAGCAGCATGCGCGGCCGGTATGCCGCCAGCTCGTCATCATCGATCATGGCATAAGAGGCAATGATGAAGAGATCGCCGACCAGCCCCTTGCGGGCGGCGGCGCCGTTCAAGCCGATCACCCCGGAGCCGGCCTCTCCCTCGATGACATAGGTTTCAAAACGCTCACCGTTATTAATATTATAGACCCTGACCTGCTCAAAGGGCACGAGACCGGCGGCCTCCATCAGGTCGCGGTCAATAGTCAGGCTGCCTTCATAATTGAGATCGGACCGGGTGACGGTCGCCCGATGAATTTTAGATTTCAGAACAAAACGTAACATTGATTTTTTTCCACCTTGAATAAAAAACGATTTATTGAACCGCCGCACCGGGCCGGAGGGGCCGTCTCCGGCCGGTCACGCCGTTGTCGCCGGTGAAGCGGCTGGTTGCAGGACAGGACCGTTATCGATCAAACGCACCCTGCCGTTAATTTTTACGGCCAGGGCGAGCCGGGTATCGGCATCCACGGTCGCCACCGGCTCCAGGCTGCGGCTATGGACAAAAACGACATAATCGATCTCCGTGCCCGGAAAGGTCAGAATAAAATCCCGGACCTGGCCGGCGAGTTCCCTGGCCTCAAGAATGCCGCCGGCCGCGCTCTTTTGCGCCAGGGCAAGTGAGCGCGAGAGACACAGCGCCGAGTCCCTGGACCTTTCATCAAGATAAGCATTACGGGAGCTGAGGGCCAGGCCGTCCGCCTCCCTGACAATCGGATGGCCGATGATCTCGACGGCCATGTTCAGGTCGGCGACCATCCGCCGGATAACGGCCAGCTGCTGGAAATCCTTTTCACCGAAAACAGCGCAATCGGCGGCAGTGAGATGAAAGAGCTTGCAGACCACGGTGGCCACGCCGTCAAAATGGCCCGGCCGGGAGGCACCGCACAGGTAGCGGGTGAGCCGCCCGACCCGAACGGTGGTCTGAAATCCCTCGGGATAGATACTCGCCGCATCCGGGGCGAAAAGGACCGCCGCCCCTTCCTTCTCCGCCAGTTCGCGGTCCCGGGCGAAATCACGGGGATAAGCTGCAAGGTCTTCACCAGGCCCGAACTGCGCGGGGTTGACGAACAGGCTGACCACGACCCGGTCGGCATGCCGGCCGGCCAGACGCATGAGACTCAGGTGCCCTTCATGAAAAAATCCCATGGTCGGCACCAGGCCGATTCTCCTGCCGGCCCCGGCCTGTTTTGCCGCCCAGGCCGCCATCTCGCCGGGGGAGCTGATAATCTTCATTCATTCTGCAGGCGCTTGATCTTGGCCTGCACTATAGCAAGGTCGGGATCGGCGGTCAGGCCGCCATTCGCCACCGAGAGAGACAGGTATTTCTTATACATCTCCACGGCCTTGCCGTTTTTCTTCCGCAACTCGTAAATCCGACCCATGGCCCGATAGGCGTCGGCATCAAAGCCCTTGAAACTGCTCAGCTCGAGATACGATGCCAGGGCGCTGTCCAGATTGTTGTTTTTCATGTACAGGGCGCCCAGGTTGGCAAGCAGCAGCGGTTTGATAGGATTTTCCGCCGAGACTTCGCGGTTGACTGCGGCAAGTCCCTGCAGCGCCTTGTCAATATGACCGTTCCGGGCGGCAATGTGGGCCAGTTCCACCCGGCTCCACAGCGCTGCCGGAGTGGAGCCGTACTGAGCAACGACCTTGGCGAGCAATTCCTGTTTTTGGGCGCCTTTCGCCTGCAGTGCCGTGGTCAGGGCGGTCACCGCTTTCCGGTAGTGGTAGGCCCGGAATGAATTGAACAGGACAACGACAATCACGATTGCAGAGATACTGCCGGTGATAATCCATAAACGACGCTGGTATTTCCGCAGAAAGGCGACAAAGGCCGCCGGCAGATGAAATTGATCAAGCAGTCCTTCTTCGTGTATTGCCTTATTTTCAATAGATTGACGGTCAAAGGGATTCTTATGGGCCATAGTTTTCTCTCTTTTGATGCAGACAATGATATTGCGTTAAAATTATGGGACTATTTACGACACCAAGGTATTGTAAAGATTGGGTAAGCAGAAAATGAAGAATTAAATTTAAATATCGGCGGAACCGGCTAAAAAAATGTTATAATTACCGCAAGGAGATTTGAGAACCAGCTCAAATCAGCTATTTCACGACACCCTTTATACCGCCTTGACAAAAAAAAAGCATTAATGAAATCTTTGCGCCGGGCAGGACAGGTACCGAATCCCATCATGGACAGCCCCAGAATTTTCAGCGTCTCCGAACTGACCGCCTCAATCCGGGGCCTGCTCGAAACCCAGTTCCCGTTCGTCAGCGTTGCCGGCGAAATATCCAATCTGCGGCAACCGTATTCCGGTCATTTTTATTTCACCCTCAAGGACGATCGCGCCCAGATCAAGGCGGTGCTGTTCAAAATGCAGCAGCGTTACCTGTCGGACCGGCCGGTTGACGGGCAGCAGGTTGTCTGCCGGGGCAGGCTGTCGGTCTATGAGCCCAGGGGCGACTATCAACTCATCGTTGACACCCTCGATTTCCATGGGGCCGGCGCCATGCAGCTGGCCTTTGAAAACCTGAAAAAAAAACTGGCAACGGAAGGACTTTTCGCTGAAGACCGGAAAAAGCCCCTGCCCCTCATGCCGGATCATATAACGTTGGTCACCTCGCCGAACGGCGCGGCCGTGCATGACTTTATCCGCGTCGCCCGCTCCCGCTGTCCGCAGACCAAACTTGCCGTCTACCCTGTCGCCGTCCAGGGAGAACAGGCGGCGGGGGAAATCGCCGCCGCTATTGTCGATATCAATACGCAGAATGCGCAGCTGCACACGGACCTGGTTGTCCTGTGCCGCGGCGGTGGTTCGCTGGAAGACCTGTGGGCCTTCAACGAGGAAAAACTCGCCAGGGCCGTTGCCGCCTCCAGGCTGCCGATAGTCAGTGCCGTGGGCCATGAGATTGATTTCACCATCGCCGACTTTGCCGCCGACCTGAGGGCGCCGACGCCCAGTGCGGCCGCCGAGCTGATTCTGCCGGACAGCCGGGCGCTCGCACAGCAAGTCGACCAGCTCCGCGGCCGCCTTTACCGGACCATGAGCGCCAGACTTGAACGCTATGCGAGCAGGACCGCCATGCACCGGCAGCAGCTCGGCATGATGCGGCGGCCGCTGGAGCAGGTGCTGCTGAAACTCGACCACAGCGCCGGGGCCATGGAACGCGCCGTGCGCAATCGTCTCGCCGCCGACCAGGAACGGCTGGCGCAGGCCGCGGTGCGGCTGCGGCGGCAGAACCCGCTCGTCCTCCTGCAACTGCGCGGCCGGCAACTCATCGAGCAGCAACGCCGGCTGCGGCACGCGGCCGGAATATTCCTTGAAAACCGGGACAAATCCCTGGCCCGTATCGCGGGGGTGCTTGACGCGGTCAGCCCCCTGTCGACCCTGGCCCGTGGTTACTCAATCGTCAGGAAGGCGGGAGACGGGGGGGAGATTATCATCGGCTATAATCAGGTTGAAAAGAACAGCAGGATCGAGGTCATCCTGCACCGGGGATACCTGGAATGCACGGTGGATAAAACCGGGGAAAATCGGACCCGGCCGGGGAGAAAAACCGGCGTGAACAGGGAATGAAATTTCAGTTGCGGCGCGAATCCCTTAAAACAGCCCGCCGGCCAGCGCGGCCAGAGCCAGGACCATGAAGGCTTCGGCCAACTCGCAGGCCGCACCCAGGGTATCGCCCGTGGCGCCGCCGATCTTCAGCCGGCAGAACAAGGCAAAAAACGCCACCGCAGCCATGGCCGCACCGGCAACAAGCAGGCCCGGCAAGCCCATGACCAGGAAACCGGCAACGAAGAGCAGCAGCAGACCTCCCAGGGCCGCCGGTTTCACATTCCGTGAATAAAAAAGAGTTCCCAGCCCACCTTCCGGCCGGACGTAAGGCAGCAAGGCCATCATGACCACGATGGCGCAACGGCCGCTGATGGGTATCAGCAGGGCGGCCCGCACGGCCTCGTCCCGGCTCAGAACCGACAGGGCGGAAATCTTGAGAGCCAGGACCATGACCAGGGCGATAACCCCCATGGCCCCGATCCGGCTGTCACGCATAATGACCAGTATCCGCTCCCGGCTCCGGGCGCTGAAAAGACCGTCGGCGCTATCGGCAAGACCGTCAAGATGCAGGGCGCCGGAAAAGGAAAAGAGGATAAAGGTAAGCAAAACCGCGGCAACCGGCGGCGGCACCAGCCGCCATAAAACCCAGGCACAGGCCCCGGCGATCAGGCCGAGAACCAGCCCCACCACCGGGAAAAAAAGCGGCGAGCCGGCCAGGTCTTCCTCGGTGGCGCCAAAAGAGCCGGGCAGCGGCAGAATGGTCAGAAAACGGAAGGCCGCGGCACAGCGCCGGAGCCATTTCATACCTCTGCCGGCGACCCGGTAACCCCGGCATCCGCGAATGTCGCCACCTCGGTCAACACCGCTACCGCCGCCTCGACAACATTCATGGCCAGGGCGGCCCCGGTTCCCTCGCCCAGGCGCATGTTCAGGTCCAGGAGCGGCTTCTTGCCCAGGCGCTCGTGCATGAAACGGTGAGCCGGTTCAACGCTGCGGTGGGCGCAGATGATGTAATCACGGACAAAAGGTTCCAGGCTGTTGGCGATCAAGGCCCCGGCAGTGGAGATCAGACCGTCCACCACCACCGGTTTCCGGTGAGCGGCGGCGCCGATGATGAGCCCGGCAATACCGCCGATTTCAAAGCCGCCCACCTTGGCCAGGACGTCAAGGGCGTTCTTCGGATCAGGCCGGTTGATGGCGATCGCCTTTTCCACTATCTTTATTTTATGCTGCAACTGCTCATCGTCAAGGCCGGTACCGCGGCCGGTCAGAACCGCGACATCCTGACCGGTCATGACCGCGGCAATGGCGGTACTGGGCGTGGTGTTGCCGATCCCCATGTCGCCGGTACCGAAGACATCCACCTCGGCGGCCAGATCCTCGGCCACCTCGATACCCGCCTCGACTGCCATCACGGCATGGGTCCGGGTCATGGCCGGACCGTGGGCGATATTGCCGGTGCCGGAACCGATTCTTTTGCCGATGATCTTGCCGGCTTTAGCCAGCTCACTCAGGTCGACCGCTGTTCCCATGTCCACCACGACCACTTCGGCCCCGGCCTGCCGCGCCAGGGCATTGATACCCGCCCCGCCGGCAATGAAATTGTGCACCATCTGGACCGTTACCTCGGAAGGATAGGCGGAAACGCCCTCAGCCGTCACGCCGTGATCCCCGGTCATAACCACGATCTTCTTCCGCGCCACCGGCGGCTTCAGGCTCCGGGTCATGCCGGCCAGGTCAACGGCCAGGTCCATCAGGTCGCCCAGTGCCCAGTGCGGCATGGTCAGTTGTTCAAGGCGCCGCACGGCCTTATCCCGGAACGAACTGTCCTGGGGATAAATCCGGCGGAATACGGCTTCCAGGTAGTTGACGGCATCATTTGATTTCTTGTCGCTACATTGCATGGTTTTCTCCCTTGATTTGCAGAGGCAGGCCGCAGCAGACCAGATACACGGCATCCGCTTCCCCGGCCACGCACTGATTGCAGCGCCCCACCAGGTCCCGGTACAGCCTGGCCTGCTGATTGTCCGGGACAATACCCAGCCCCACTTCGTTACTGATCATGATGACCCGGCCCGGATGACGGCGGGCCGCCGCGAGCAGGGATGTCGTCTCCCCGGTGATCCGGTCTTCATCAATGACCCTGTCGCCCCGGCCGGCATAAAACATCAGATTATTGACCCAGAGGGTCAGGCAGTCGATCAGGACCGTATCGTATCGGCCGGCCCGGTCAAGTTGGGCGGCCACGGCGACCGTCTCCTCGATGGTCTGCCAATTGCCGCCCTGCCGGTCCTGCCGGTGCCGGCGGATACGCCGGGCCATCTCGTCATCCATGACCGGGCAGGTCGCCAGGAACAGCCTGGTCCCGGCCTGGCGCTCCGCCATTTGTTGACCGAAGAGCGACTTGCCGCTGCGGGTGCCGCCGGTAATAAGCGTAATATGAGCCATCACAGATTAAGGCCCGACAGGACCCCGCCCTCCGAGTACAGATCAAGAACAGTCAAGGTTGCCGGACGAATATCAAAAAGCAGATAATGATTCGCGGGCAGGCCGAGTGCCTGGCAAATCATGGTCCGGATAACCCCGCCATGAGTGACGAGACAAATTTCCCTGCCCTCGGCCTCCCGCACCAGGGAAAAAATATCGGCCACGCGCCGGCCGAAGGCCGAAACCGCTTCTCCGCCCGGGAAAACAAAACTTTCATAGGCAGACCAGCTCGTTATCAAGTCAGGGTCGGATGATGACAGAATATCCGCCAGGCGCCGCATTTCCCAGCTGCCGAAATCAATCTCCCGCAGCCGCTCATCGAGGATCATCCCGTCCGGCGGGCGAGGCCCCGGGCCGAGACGCTCCGCGGTCTGTCTCGCTCTCAGCATGGGACTGCAGTACCACGACTCGGGCGAGAACCGCTCAAGCACGGCCGCCAACCGCCCGACTGCGTCCAGGCCGGCTGGGGATGCCGAGATATCCGTGGACCCGACCAGCCGTTCCCGGTTTGCCGGTCCCGTATCCGCGTGCCTGATTAAAAGAAGCCTGGAGGCCATAAAAACACTTTTTTAAAAAATTCTGCGGACCGACTCATCATCTTTGACCTTTTGCGGGATACATATATACGTCTCTGTATCTATAGTAAAACTCGGCAGGCAAGGCAGGGTTTCCAGAAAAAACAGCCTCATCAAACCGGTCCCGGGCAATTTTTCAATGAAAAATAAGGCAAAAATAACGGAAAATAATTCTACAAAATCGCCGGCAGGAAAATGACCACCCGAAACAAGGCGGACGGCGCCAAGATATCACAATCAGAAATGGAATAAAACCTAAATCCGGGGACGAACGGCAAGAAAAATATTGAATTTCACCATGCAGGGGCAAAAACGAAACGATTCATCGGTTCGTCCGCAGAATTTGTGGGTAAATTCTGCTGAAGAGCCCCTAAGGATGCCCCCCTGTTTTTCACTTTTGCCCACACCAGCAAAACTGGCGGCTTAGATTTTTAATTAAAGCATATTGGCAAGCAGCAGGGAGTCAGCGTCCCGCCCTGGGGTACTCCCATTGCTGTTGCCTGCAGGCGCCCCTTGACCATAACCGTGACGGCTGATATGGTTGTAGTTTGTCAAGTACAAAACAGTTATCTGCCCGCCTTTGCCGATTGGTGTAACGGCAGTGAGGTTAAGCTATCATCTTCCAATGCAT
>UOEY01000070.1_pt1 | contig 35124 bp, 26 predicted proteins | sample 1989501 | NCBI WGS metagenome assembly UOEY01 (sample SAMEA4712198, study PRJEB27164) | hydrothermal vent metagenome | biome: marine basaltic hydrothermal vent biome; feature: marine hydrothermal vent; material: mineral | place: Pacific Ocean | collected 2011-06-14/2011-07-23 | depth 1691 m | reverse complement strand
AATAAAAAGGGTGGAATATTATCGGTCGGGATCTTGGCGACCTTGCCGAAAATAATCGTAAAGACAATCGTTGTAAAAAGCGGCTGGATAATATACCAGAGCGGCCCCAGTATGGTCTGCTTGTAAAAGGTGACAAAATCACGCTTGACAAACAGCAAGATAAGGTCGCGATAGCGCCACAACTCCAGCAGGTCGATATCAAACCAGCCTGTTTTGGGTTTAAGTACTAAATCCCATTGCTGTTCGTTTTCTGCTTTTGCTCTACTCATGAGTATTGTATCTATTGAGTCCAAGTGGCTCTCGTCACTCGTCACGCTTTATTTATTTTCGCCAGCAGCCGGACCAGGGGATTGCCGAGAATGGTGTTAAGCCGTTTCTGCAGCATCTTGGCCCGCCCCACCCGCTGCCGGAGAAATTTGAGGTCCTGGAGTTCATCAGGCTGACTTTCAACACTGCCAAGAAGCTCCAGGGTGCCGTCAAGCTCGCTCCCGAACTGTTGAATTTTCTGGTGGACGATGGACAACAGTCCCTGTTGCAGGGCACTGGCAATATTATCGGCACTGCGATAATATTTTTTCCTCTCCCCTTTCATCCAGACCCGCCGGACCAGGCCCAACTGCTCAAGCTGGCGGGCGGCGACACTGACCGATGCCTTACTGAGGCCAAGTTCGGCCTCCAGCACATCAAGGGAACATTCACCGGGCTGAAGATAAAGATACACCAGCACCTGGCCGACAATCCGGCCCAGGCCGAGATCCTGGGAGGTACGACCACCGGTTTCAACCAGTCGCGTCCTGGCTTGCGTTATGACATCCGCCCTGTTCATTTTGAACTTTCACAAAATATTAAAAGTTAAAAAACTTAAACCATATTGCCGGAGATCATGCAACTGTTTTTCTGCAAGGTTTGCTTATCGGCGGGCGAGACGGGTCAGAATTTCCATGGTCTGCCGTGCCGACCGGGACCAGGTAAACGAGGCGGCCCATTGACGGGCCCGGCGAACATGCTCCTGCCTTGCCGCCGGATCCATTTCCAGGACCTGGATGATACTACGGGCAAGATCCTCCGGGGTCATCCCGGCCAGGTAGATTGCGTGCGAACCGCCGACCTCGGGGATCGAGGCCATGCGACTGGTGACCACCGGCGTGCCGGCCATCATGGCTTCCAGGACAGGCAGGCCGAAGCCTTCGTAAGCCGACGGCAGCACAAAGCAGGCGGCGTCCCGGTACAGACTGATGAGTTCCGCCCGGCCCAGGCCCTGCAGGCGATGGACCCTTGCAGAAGACCCGGCAAAGCGGGCCAGGCTTTCCTCCAGGGCCGCCTCTCCGCGCCTGGGGCTGCCGACCAGGACCAGGTGGTGCGGAATCCGTTCGCCGGCAAGACGCAAGGCGTCAACCAGCAGGTGAACATTTTTGTGCGGATAGGTATGGGCCACGCAGAGGATATAAGGCTGGTGCCCAGGTTGAAAGCCGCCCGGCCCCCTCTTTCGCTCCTGCCGGTCCGGGGCGACCGGGGCGGCGAAATCTTCAGCAACCCCTTCGTGGACGGCGAAGACCTTGGCCGCCGGGGCAAAACCGTAGCGCAGGATTTCCTGCCGGGCGAATTCGGACACGGTAATGACCGCCCGGCAGCGGCGGCAGGCCGTACGGACCAGGAAGTTCAAGGTGAGCCGCTCAAGACAACTCAGGTCTTCGGGATGACTCTTGTACTGCAGGTCATGGATGGTCACCGCCTGCGGACAGGCTGACAGCAATGGCGCCGTATAACCGGGAGACCAGAGCACATCGACGCCACTGCGTAAAACGGCCGCCGGCAGCCAGAGCTGCTCCATGATAATGCGCAGCGGCCTGTTGGCCGCCCGAAAACGAAGCTGCCGATATTCAACATTCGGGAACCGGGCATACTCCTGCTGCAAAAAATTGTGGTTATCGCGGCTGGTAAAGAGCAGCAGCGAAATATCCGGGTGGGCTGAGGCCATAGCCCGGAGCGACTGCCGCAGGTAGGTCTCGGAGCCCCCCACGTCTCCGGGGACCATGAACAGCGTGTTCACGCCGACGCGCAGCCGGCCGGTCATGGCATCCGCCCCCCGTCGCCGGTTCTCCCGGCCCGCAGACGCCGCAGCCCGGCCATGGCGAAATAAGCGGACACGATCCCCCACCTGACAAAATAATGAATGAGCGCCTGCGGGCTGAACCAACCGGCATCCCGGGCCGCCGCCTGGAACTCTTCCTTGAATTGCGCCCCGAAATGAAGCCCGCTGATTGAACCTTCGTGCCAGCGAAAGGCGGCCACCGGGCCGCCCGGCATGCGCACGCCGCCCCCCTGCCGCCAGAGCCGGAGAATAAATTCATAATCCCAGGCCGCCTGCAGGTCCTCCCGCAACCCCCCTGCCCGCTCCAGGGCGCTGCGGCGGAAAAACACGGCCGGCTGGGAGATGTAATTGATACACTGGTAAGTGAACCTGGACGACAGCGGGAAAAAGAACTCCTTGAAACGGGTGATCCCCTGCCGGATCTCGGCCGAGCCGGCGTCAACAATGGGGCAGGCACCAAAGCAGAAGGAGGCCGCCGGGTTCCGGGCCAAACACTCTTCCGCCCTCTGCAGGGCCAGGGGGAAGTAGCAATCATCGCCGTTGAGCCAGGCCACGATCTCCCCGGTCGCCAGGGCCAAACCCTTGTTGATCGCATTGGCAGGGCCGGAATCAGGTTCAATCAGCAGGCGGGAAATCTCACCCCGGTATCGTGACAGGATTTCATGCGAATGATCACGGCTGTCACCGTCGATAACAATATATTCCAGCTCAACTCCACGGCCGCGCTGGCTGATGACGCTCTGCAGCGTCTCTTCCAGAAAGACCGCGCCGTTATAGTTGGGTGTAATAATGGAGAAACGTATGATATCCACCTATCCGAGCGTATTCATGTCGCGGCGGAGCTTCAGATCGAGAAACGCCAGCGGCAGGACGAAATAGAGACCGAAATAGAAAAAATAATAGTAACGCCAGTTGAAAATTCGCGGAAAGACCAGGACGATGGCGCCGAGAAAAAGAAAGCTGCTGTACAGGGCCGTATTGGGGAACCGCCGGAAAAGAAGCATGAACAGGGGAATGAGCGGCAGCATATAAAGCGGATCCCAGACCAGGTAGTACCAGGGCTTCTCGTAGGTTTTCCAATAGAGACGCATGGCGGCCTTCCGCAGGCCGGGAAACGGCGCTTCCTGTTTAACATAGGGATAGACGTCGTTGAAGCCGACCCGCTTGAGAAAACCATAGGCGAAACGGTCATGAAGGTAATAATGCCAGCGGTCCGAAACCGTGCCTTTCTTGTTCATATCAAAGATGTCAAAATACTCCCTGGCCGTCCGGACAAGCTGCCGGTCCAGAGGCGTCCTGGAGATCTCCTGCAGGTAACCGAGCGAGTTATGATAGATGAACTGCGACCGCAACATCCGGCCCGGCCGGTGCATGGCCAGCAGCAGGCCGCCCGCGGCCAGGGTGCAAACGACAATGACGGCCAGGACCTTCTTCAGGCTGACAAGCCGCAGGGCCATAATATAAACGGGAATGACGGCGAGGTAAACGATACCGTTATAGCGAAACATGACCGGGGCGAGGTAGAGAAGAAACAGGGCCGCCCTGGCCGGCAGGGAAAGATGGAGTTGCCCGGCCCGGCGCCGATTGTACAGGTAGACCAGGGTAAGGCCCCAGAACACCACCAGCAGGGCGAACGGGATATCCTTCCACAGAATCACATTGTACAGGCCGACAGGGATGGAGCAGACAACGAGCAGGTAACAGGGAACCAGCAGGACCAGCGATACGCCCCGGCGCCGGAGGGCGGAAAAAAAGCCGGCGATCAGCAGGGAGATGAGCAGGATCTGGGCAATCGGCACCACGGCGACATTATTCCAGATATGCATGAGGTACATGTAAAAGACGTAATTCAGCACCGGGTGACCGTTGGTGAAAACCCCGGGCAGCATGGCCGCCCGCCAGATCTTGAGGGAATCCACCGACATGACCCCGGGCCAGAAAGCAGCCAGCCAGACGGAATAAACGGCAACGGCGCCCAGGAAAAACAACCAGAACAGGGGGCGCCCCGGCGCCGTAAACACCCCGGCCAGGCCGCCGCTTCGTCGCAGGAACTGCAGACAGGCGATCAATATCCAGGTCGTCAGGGCCGCGAAGCCCACCTCCAGCAGGAATTGCGACGGATAGAGGTAGCGCTTCAGGTCTTTATTCATATCCGTAAACGACACCCGGGACAGGGGCTCATTCCGGTTAACCTTAAACGACTTTACCCCGCGCGCGCTTTTCAGCGTGACCGAGGAGAGAAAAACCGGCCGGCCGGCGCTGCGATTCACAATGACCAGCCGCTTGACGGCATAACGAGGCATATCCATGGCCACGGTAAAGTGGCCGCCGGGACCCAGGACCCAGTAATTGAGGCTGCGGGGCTCTATTATGGTGCCGGCGGCGTAGAGATCGTGTATTTTGGTGACCCCATCCACCGTAATTGCCACCTTGCCGGAATAATAACTGGTGGTCAGATCAAACCGAATATGTTTCCTGGCCCGGGCATCGAACTGAATACTCTCTCCCTTTTTCGTCAGGTGAAAGCCCAGCCTGTCCCGCAGGATCGTCTGCCGTCTTATTTGTGCCAGGTCAAACTTGTGTCCATCAAGATAGACGGCGCGGATCTCGACGGCCGTGCTCAGCGAGCCGGGATCTTTTTCGCCCAGGGCGCGAATGGTTATCCGGTGCATCCCCGTCTCATCGGCTGCCACCGTATTAAGGGGAAAACGTTCCGATTCATAGGAGTTAAAACCGCTGCCGGAATCCCACCTGACCTCCATGTCGGCCTTCATGGCCGGCGCCGTTCCCTGGATGGTCAACCGGGCCGGGGCGTACCAGCCCGTACCGAAGACAAAATAAAGGAGCAGGGAGACAAAAAGGGCGATGACGGCAAAAATACGGGAGACCATGGTTGATGACCCGGTGACGTTATTTTTCATCGGCAGGGAAGATTGACGAGAGGCCGGCCGCCAGGCGCTGCCAGAGGGAGCGGCGGCCGGTGGCCGGGCAGTATTCATCGATAAACTGCCGGACCCCCGTTTCCCGCAGGGAAACAGCTATGCGCAGGGTATCGCCGGGTTCGCCTTCTGCAACGGCCGGCAGGACCAATTGGGGGTCGGAGCCGGTGGCCAGATAAACAGGCGGTCCACCCCGCTGCAGACGGCAGATGGTGCCGTCCATATACAAGACGTCGAAATCGACAGGCCGGGAGAACCCCATGATTTTCCGGCCGGTGCGCTGGTTGACGATCTCAAGACAATAAATTTCAATCAATCCCATCCTGACGCTGGGGTCGATGCGGAGCCAGAAAGGAAAGCCGGTAATGTCGACCTCGAACGAGAGATCGACCCGGGCTCCGCTTTTGTAGTGAAGCCATCGGCAGTCATCCGGATTAAAACCGTCCCCTTTATGCCAGTAGAGCTGCACAAAGTTGTCAATGGACTCTTCGGCGGTCCCCCGGTGCTTTTCCCGGCCGGCAAAAAACTCCAGGTCCCTGGCGGCCATGGCCGCGTTTCTTTCCTCCACCAGCCTGGCCGACTGTTGCGCCAGGTAGCTGCGGGCCGTTTTCTCCTGCCGGCAGATGAGTTGCAGCGCCCGGTCGAATTCGGCTGACGAGGCTGCCCAGTCCGGCCAGGAGCCGGCCGTTGCCACCGCGCCCAGTTGCAGTCGTTTCAGGGTCCCGGGGTCGCTTTTTAACAGCTGGAGACAGGCGACGACCCGGTCCTCGTCATCCCGGTCCACGACCAGGCTGTTGCGGTCATGGACAATGTACTCGTCGTGGCCGGTGACCTGGTAAACGATTGCGGTGCCGCCGCAGTGGAACATCTCCAGCGGCGGCCCGAACATCCCCTCGATATAACTCAGCTTGACCAGGACATCGCAGGAGCGATAAATTTCCGGCGTCTTGTGGATGGGAACACGCGAGAAAACCCGGTCGACCCCCGGGAAATCCCTGATCTCCGAGGAGGTCAGCAGCCAGACTTCATCGACTCCCGCCTGCCGGCAGAGTTCGACCGACCGGGGAACATTCTTGTAGGCAACATCAACCGGCCCTTCAACCAGTACCCGCAGCATGCCTGCAACCCGGGGCGCCGCACATTCGCCATGCTCCCGGTACAGATCCTTCCTGATGCCGTTACGGACCAGGAAAGGGTTACTGTTATAATTGTCATGCAGATATTCCCGGATCCATGCGGCCTCGGTAATGACGGGCAAGGCATACGAATAGGTACGTTCACAAAATTTTTTCCAGATCGAGAGATCCCGTTTGTCGTGATCTCCCGGGTCCTCCTCCGCAAAAAAACGGGATTCGATGGACTGGACAAAGTAGGCAAAATGGCCGGCCGAAAGGTGCTGCAGGAGAAACGGACTCTGCCACCAGGTGGCCAGGATGACATCAAACTCCCGCCGCCCCGCCTCGGCCAGGGTCAGCCACTCCAGCCGGCCGGCGGCGGGATGCCAGCCGTACCTCCCGGGGCGGACGGCCGCCTCGGTGATGATCGCCACCTGGTGACCGGCGTCCTTGAGACGCGACGCGTGTTCATAGATAACATAGGTGCCGCCGTTGATATCGGGCGAACCGAGCAGAAAACCGATTTTGCGGGTCGTGGTGGTCATTTGAACTCACGCTTGTATCGTCGCTGGCCGTCGAAATGGCGATAAAAATCCAGGCCCAGGCCCCGGAGGATGATCGGCGGCCAGATCCCGCTTTCCAGGATCTCCTTATTCTTTAAGATATTTTTAAAATTTTTCAAACGCTGTTTCCTTGACAGGACATGGTCGGTCCGGAAGTCGGTGTATTCAAAGATACCGAAATTCTCCAGGTGGTAGAGACGTTCAAAAAAATCAACCTCTGCTCTTCTCGGTTTAAAAACCATGCGGGCATGCTGCCGGGCAAACCACTCAGGGCCGGGCGCCGTGCAGCCGCACCGGAGATAGGCCCGGTTCAAGGCGATCGCCGCCGCAAACATCTCCTCCTGCAGGGGCCTGATGACCCGGCGGTACAGTTCGCGTTCTTCGGGCAGGTCCAGGGTGGCGATGTACAGTTCGTCTTCCCGGCTGCGGATCCGCTCCTGCACGGTTCGCTGGTGGTCCCCGGGCAGGCGCTCATACTGCTGCCGGGTAAAATAACCGTCGGCGCTGCCGTGCGAGGCCCCGAGCATCATCTCGAAAAGAGAACGGTTGTTGTTGTAGACATGAAAATAAGGGGAAAGAGCGGGGGTATCGTCAAACAGAAGGCCGGTCTTGAGGTTGTTCGCCGAGCGCTGGGTCGCAATCAGGGAACCGACATAGAACCCCTGCATCCGGACCCGGCCGCCCAGGATATAATAGATATTATCCTGAATGCTGCCTTTCCAGCCCACATCAACGATGTTCAGCCCCTCCTGCCGGTAATCAACCCCGAACGAATCAAGATAACGGATAAAATTTTCCCGCTGCCTGCCGCGCCGGTTTTCATATTCCTGCTGAAACCGCCCGGACCGTTTCAGGGCGCCAAATTCGGGCCGATTCCGCAGGTCAGGGAAACGGCGGTTAAAATCAAGGTTCAGCTCCTCGCAGAGGGATACGGCCACCGACTCTTCGATATTGAGACTGAGCAGAAAATCCCGCAGGGATATATCCCGGTAATGGGCGAAAAGACGGGAAAAATCCTCCTCGGCAAGCGGCCGGAGCGAGGCCAGGAAGGTGGCCTTCCGCGACACCAGGATATAGTGACTTTCAATAACGGCATGCCCGAACAGGTCCTGCTGGTAGCGATCGAACAGGCGCTTGAGAAACTCCCCTTCCTTGGAGAAAAAAAAGACCCGGCCGGCCTTTTCCCGGATGAGCCTCTGCACCAGCAGAGAAACAAAAAGCCACAGGCTGTATGTCATCTCCCCGAAAGCGGCGGCGGGCCGGGCAGCCACGGCAAATCGCCGGGCAACCCGGTCGGTCGCGCTCAAATCCCCGGGGCGCCATTGACTGTACAACTTCTGCCGGGCCGGATTTTTCACTTGAATCGCGCCGAGGCCCTGCTCCCTGGCCATGTTGACATCGGCATGCGGGTTATCCCCGATCATGACTAAACGGTCTGGCGTACACCCCAGGTCGTCGCAGATCTTCCGGTACAGGCGCCCCGACCCCTTGGCGACGCCGTAATCAGAGGAGATGTAGATATGATCGAACAGCTCATGGAGCCGGAACTGCTTGAGCATTCGCCGGAAATGGGTGCCGGGCAGGTAAAAATCGGAAATGAGCACCGTTGTCCGCCGGCTCCTTTTCAACGCCCTCAGCACCTCGACGGCTTCGTTGCAGGGACGCTGGACGGCAAGCTCCACGGCGACTTCAATATCCAGGACCAGCTGAACAAACCGTTCTTCATGACCCAGGACGGGCAGTTGGCCGGCCTTTTTCCGCAGAACCCCGAGATAGGACCGGGCAAAGTCGGCAAGATGAAAATCAAGCTCGCCCCCGGCCGCGGCATGCTCTTCACAGAGACCCTTTTCCAGTTCCTGACGGATCCGGTACAGTTCCCCGGCCGAAAGGACATTATCGAGGAGCTGACTGTGCAGCCGCGCGGCAAGCTGCTTGGTGTATTCAGGTTCAATATCCCGGACCACCAGGGTGTCGAAATAATCAAAGCAGAAAACGGCCGGCGGCGATGAAGACGTTGCCGCCAGAAGACGTCCGGCAATCCGCTCCGGGGAGTCACGGCCGATAATCCAGGTATCCATCTTACTGCGGTGAACTCGCGGCGCCGACGGGAACAACGGCGATCTGTTCGAGGTTATTGTTGAAGATACCATGCACGGCGACGCCGGACGTGACGGCGGCCAGGGCCACGATATTATGCGCCCAGCACTGCACGGTATGGATTAACGGATGGGTCCCCTCGCCAATCCCCAGGGTCAGTGTGTATTCGTCGGGATAAACCTCCGGCCACCGGAAGCTGTACTCGACGACGCTGTATCCCTGTTTGAGAGACAGGGGAGTGGTTTCCAGGCAGAGGCTGTTCTGGCCGAAGATCGCGTTGCCGACCCGATCCTTCATCGTATAGCCGAAAATCATGTCGTCCTTGTCGGCGTTGGCATAAACAAGCAGCCGCAAGTCGATTTTATCTCCCTGCTGAACGGCATTCACCGGCAGGCCGTCCCTGGTGACCGAGGCGCGCAGAATCGTGACCTCGCCGAGGCCGCCCCGGTCCTCCGGCGTCACGACAAACCAATCGTCGAAATCCGCGGCCAGCTGCCGGGCGGCGGCGGCCACCTCCGTCGACATCTCCTCCCGGGCCGGGACGCCGTCCTTGTCCTGCCGGCAGCGTTTCTCACTGTGCACAATCTTGGTATACTGGGCAACCCCGGCCGGCGGCTCCCCCTCGTAGACGACCTCGCCCTCATTGAGTACAAGTACCCGGTCGCACATGTTGGTAATGGCATGCATATCATGACTCACCAGCAGAATGGTGCACCCCTGCATCATTTTCTTCATATGCTCCATGCACTTCTGCTGAAAGAAAATATCCCCCACGGCCAGGGCCTCGTCAATGATCAGGATTTCGGGGTCGACGCACACGGCGGTGGCAAAGGCCAGCCGGATATACATCCCGCTGGAATAGGTCTTAACCGGCCGGTCAATAAAATCGCCGATATCGGCAAAATCGGTAATCTGGCCGAACCGGGCATCGGTTTCTTTTTTGCTTAAACCGAGAATCGCCGTGCTGAGATAGACATTGTCCCGGCCGGTGAATTCGGGGTTGAATCCGGCCCCGAGCTCCAGCAGGGCCGATATCCGCCCCTTGACCTCTACATTGCCCCCGGTCGGCTGCAGATTTCCGCAGATCATCTGCAGCAGGGTTGATTTACCGGAGCCGTTGCGCCCTATGATGCCGACGGACTCTCCCCGGTCAACCTGGAGATTGACATGGGAAAGCGCGGGAAAAGAGGTATGAAACGCCCGGCCGAAAGGATTAAAGGTCTCGAGAATCCTGTACATGGGTTTGCTGTACATATAATACTTTTTTGACAGGTCGTTAATGGATATGACAATATCGGACATAAGGTCGGTTCACAGGTTACAGGACATCGGAAAACTGCGGTTTTAGCCGTTTGAAAATAAAAGCGCCGCCCAGGAGCACCAGGCCGGCGACACCCCAGAAATACAGGGTATACATCGGATGGTGCCAGAATGGCGTACCGGTAATAAAGGAATCCCGGTATCCCTGGACGATATAGTATACCGGGTTGAGTTTAAGATACCACTGGATGCGTGGCGACATCATGTGAATATCCCAGAAAATCGGGGTCATCCAGAATCCAACCTGGAGCGCTACATTGACGATCTGGGCCACATCACGGATAAAAACGTTCAGGGCCGCCGTTGCCCAGGATATCCCCAGGGCCAGGACGATGAGACCGAAGGCATAATAGAGGGACTGGAAAAAAGTAAAATAAAAGGGCTGGTGTTGAAAAAAAATCAGACAGAGCAGGACCATAATAAAAACAAGATGGGTGACCATGCCGGAGAGGATTTTGACCAGGGGCAGCAGATGAGGATAAAATATTGTTTTCTTGACCAGATGGGAATGGGCCACCACGATGTTTGTCGAGCCGCTGACGATCTCGGAAAAAAAATACCAGGGAGCAAGGCCGGCGGTCAGCCAGACAACAAAGGGGACATTATTCATCGGTCTGGCCTTGAAACCGATGCTGAAAACAAACCAGAATACGGTAATCATGACGACCGGATTAATCACGGTCCACAGGAGTCCCAGGGACGAGCCGACATACAGTGACTTCACCTCCCGGGCGGCCATGGAGAAAATGAGCCGGCGCCGGTGCCAGATCAGTTGAAAAAATGCAATAAAATTATTAATCATCCGTAATCTACGTAATCTATATAGAGTGCTGGGCAGTGCGGAGAGGCGCCTGGTCAAACAGGGCCTCCGTACTCGATATTCGGTAAGCCGTCACAGGCACCCCATCTTTGCACGGTCACGCTGGCCCGCATAGAGGGACTATAGCGGCCAAGCGTGCCTGCACAAAGCTGGGGCACCTGCGCCAGCTTACAGTGTTGAGCTTAATAAAAACGTATCGTTACGTACCCCGTGATTAAATCACGATATTCGCTTTTTACCCGGATACTTGCAAGTTCGTGGATACGGATACAGGAATTTGTCTCGTACCGCAAGCAGTTTTCAAGCATTACCGGTAGACGGGCGAGGGCCGGGTATAACCTCGCCCCGTGGCGGCAGGGTTTATCGGCAGATCCGTTGCCAACTGTGATCAACAAGCAACTCATGGGGTTTAAACGCCGCCTTGTAGCGCATGGCTCCGACCTGCTCTATCCAATACCCAAGATAGAAAAAATCGATTTTATGGCTGCGGCAGAAGTTGATCAGATAGAGAATATTCATGGTCCCGGGACTGCGCCAGCCTTCGTCCGGATCAAAATAGAAATAGACGGCGTTCAACCAACGGCTCGAGCCATCGACGATGGCCACGCCGACCAGCCGGTCTTTCACCCGGTACCTGATCTCAAAACAGCGACTGATGGAGGTGATAAAAAAACCGGAGTAATACTCTTCGGCCGTACTTCGACTTTCGGGGAAGCGGGTCCGCAGGAACCGGTCGAGCAGGGCCAGGTTCTCCCTGGTCATGGCCGGGGGGGCGACCCCGGCCCTCACATCACTGTTTTTCTTCCAGACCCGCCGTTGATTACGGTCGGGACGGAACTCCTCCGGCCGCAGCCTGATCGGCACACAACCACGACAGGTCGGACAGCGCATGGCATAGACGCAGTTGCCGTTGCGCCGATAGCCGTTGGCCAGCAACCGGCCCATGGTCCCGTCATCAATGGCCGGGAACAAGGCCTGGTGGTAGACCGCCCGTTGCCCGAGCCCGTAGGGGCAGGCAACAGAGATGTCAACAAAATACCGCTCAAGCTCTGTATCAATGGCAGAGCCGCCGGATTCCGGCCTCTCCGCCTGTTCGTGTATGGTCATTCCCAGTTTCCCGACGACCACTGGTTATCATGTAAGTGATCAGGGGCACCACATCTTTGCACGATTGCGATCGCCCGCATAGAAGGGCTATAGCAAACGATCACGCTTGCACAAATATGCGGCAGCCCTGATCTAACTTACAGCGATTGAGCACGTGAAACCGCCTGGTTATATCTCCTGTGATGAGTTACATTATCATCGCAGCCCGGCAGCGACCCCGTTATCGAAAACAACAAAAGAGGTGCGCCGTGGACATCATGGAGCAACTTTCTCTCAAACACACTATACTCCCTCCGCTCCGCCAGTCAACTTTGACCTGAATCCGTGACGGCCCGAGGAATACCCCATGCAACATGTGAGATTTATTGCATTATTGTCAAACTAACGTCTTTGCCGGACAGGCACAACCTAACCGGCCTTCCCTGGCCAGGAACAAAACGGCTGCCGGCTCAAGGCGGCATTGAAATAGCGGGAGTCGCCGCTTACCTCCCGGCCGACCCACGCCGGCCGGGCAATAACCTGGTCGGCCCGCTCAAGTTCCACTTCGGCGATAACCAGGCCGCGATTTTCTCCGAAAAACTCGTCTACCTCCCAGACCAGTCCCTCATACTCTATTTTGTACCGGTCTTTTTCAATGAGCGGCTGCCGACAGAATTTTGCCAGCAGTTCAGCGGCATCGGCAACGGGAATCTCGTACTCGAACTCATGGCGGACAATGCCCGCGCCCCCGCCTTTCACGGTCAGGAACCCCCGGTTACCCATAGTCCTGACCCGCACCGTCTTATCCCGCTCCAGACAGAGATAGCCCTGGCGACACCTGAGGGGCGGGGCCAGGGCTTTCCAGGCCCATCCCTTGACAAGAAATTTTCGTTCTATTTCGATCCCCATGCGTATCCTCTCAAAACACGATCCGGCCCCGGACAGGCGCCCTCTTTCATCAGGACGACGACTTCTCAGCCGGCTTGCCCGGCGGGCAAAGAACCAGGACCGGCCGGGACAGGCTCCGGACCACACTGCTTGACAACGAGCCGAAAAACATCCGGTTGAAACCGTAACGCCGGGCCGCGGTCATGATGACAATATCATGATATTCGGCTGTCTGCATGATGGTCTCAAGGCGCGACTCGGCCGCTTCGACCAGGTGCCGGGTCTGGGTATCGAATAAATTCGTCGCCAACCATCCCTGCAGCTCCTGGTCGCTGGCCGCAATCTCCTCCTTGCTGCTGTCATGGTGGAGCAGGTGAAGGAAGGTAATGCGGGGCTGGGTGGTCATGGCCATGGCCTCCAGTATCGGCAGCAGTTCATCGAGTTCGAAGGGAAATAAAAACGGGACCAGGATCCGCTCGCACCTGAATGTCCCGGAAAAACGCACGGCGACTACCGGGCAGGAAACCCCGGCAACCACCTGATCAATAACCCTCTGAAAGGAATACGGGTTGCTGGCGGTAGGATAGCCCAGGACAATGGCCCGGGCCTTGCTGCGCTCCGCAGCCGCAACCAGTCCCGCCGCCGGGTCATCATGGATCACCTCGGTCTGCAGGGGATAGCCCATGCTTGCGGTTTCATCTTTCTCGGCCAGGAACAGGGAATCAAGATCCCCGTCATCTTGCCGCGCCTGCTCCGGCCGGTCAGAGACCCTGACCGCCAGGGGCAGGGCATGATAATAATGGGCCAGGATAGCGGCGATCCTGGCCAGGCCCCGCACCGTGGCGAAATGAAAGGCGCCGAAAACGACCACGCCGTTCGGCCTTGAGGCGGGGTGCAGTTTGCCGCCGGTCCAGGGGGCGAAACTGATGCCCTCCGAACCGCGCAGCCATGCGTTGCAGGCCCGGCGGCTGCGAGTGCCGCACTCGGGATGGTGCTGGACCGTTTCCCCTTCTCCGGCCCGCTCCAGGGTGTAACGGGCCAGCAGCGGTCCGAACAGTTCCGAGAAGACGACGCCGGCCAGGACCACGGGGGTAATCACCGCCGACCAGGCGTCGAGCTGGGGATCACTGCTGATCATGAATACCAGGCCGATGGCCACCCCGGCCTGGGGAATCAGGGCCAGGCCGAGATAATTCCGCACCCTGGCCGGCGCGCCGGACAATACCGCCCCCAGCCAGGCCCCGGTATACTTGCCGATAATCCTGGTCACAAAATAGACCAGGCCGAGCCAGCCGGCCAGCTTCAGGGCGGCGAGGTCAAGATGCACGCCGGCCAGGGTGAAAAAAAGCACGTAAATGGGGGGCTCGAAGGCGTTGATGGCCCGAAACAGGCGGACATCCCGTTCGGCCCGGTTAATGATGATAAACCCCGCAGCCATGCCGGCCAGCAAGGGCGAAAGATGCAGGAGCCGGGTCGTTTCGCCGCAGAGCAGCAAAAGCGCCAGGCCGCCGGTCAGCATCTCTTCGCGTTTATGAAATTTATTCAGCATGTAATCGATGAACAGCCCGGTCAGCACGCCGATGGCCAGAGAAAAGAATATCTCCGAGACACAGGCGACAACCGCCTGCACGGGGGTACCGGCGCCCGGTCCGACGATCTGGTGCGAAATCGACATGGCCAGGCCGAATATCATAATGGCCAGGCCGTCATCAACGGCGACAACCGCCATCAGGGTCGAGGTCAAGGGACCGCGGGCACCCATTTCACGAACCAGGTGAAGGATGGCGGCAGGGGCCGTTGCCACGGCCACGGCCCCGAGCAGCAGGGCCAGGACGACAGGATCAAGGCCGCGGCCACCGGACCCCGCGAGCAGCCAGGCGGCCAGCAAGGTCCCGAGGGTGACCATGACAAAGGTGCCGAGGGCCTGGACGATGCTGATCCAGGTGACGTCCCGGGCAATAGCGCCCAGACGGCGCAGCTCGATATGCTCACCGATGCCGAAGGCAATAAGCATCAGGGCGATCTGGGTAAAATGATCCAGCTTATGGCCGACCGACTCAACCGTTATCAGGTCGAGACCGGAGGGACCGAGGACAAGTCCGGCCAGTATAAAACCGGTCACCGAAGGTAGTTTGATAAGTTGCGCAAACTTGGCGAACAGAAGACCGACCGCCAGCAGGACGGCGATACTGAGGGTCACCTCACCCATAACTTTTTCTCTCCGTCAGCGGCCTGGCAACCGGTACTGATTTCACTCCTGCCGGGTGACAACCGGCCACCGGGACCTGTAACCTGCCCGGCCCGATAACTGTCGACTTTATAGATTTATTATCCATGATGATCCTTTCTTTGACATGCTGCTGGTCGATACGTTATAGTAATTGGTAACTATCCAGTTGCGCTTCATCTTCGGGCGATCAGCCAAGTTTGTTGGGTTTCGCTCTGCTTTGTGGTATTTCTGACTTGCCGGCAAGAATAAGGAATAAGCGCAACCCAATGTCTTGGCGAGGACCCGCTCTACGCCAACCTACCGGCCACCGGCAAAACTCCGGATAGCGAAATAGCCGGTTATTTTGCAAACCAAAATTTACACGGTCTGTCTTCCGGGCTTGGAATGGAAACACTTTACGTTTTTCGCCCCGTGAACCATCTCTACCTGATAACACCATGTCGCCACTGCAATATATCCGGGCCTCCCTGGCCCTCATCGTCGCCCCGCCGCTGACGATCGTGGTCAGCGCCCTGGCCCTGCTCGACCTGACTTTTTTTCGCAAGTCCCCGGCCAAGGCCCTGGTTTTCCCGCGAATGTGGGCCAGGATCACCTGCCGGATCGCCGGGGTCCGCGTTCAAATTGAAGGACTTGAAAATATCGAGGCAGACCAGACCTACATCTTTGCCGCCAATCACGCCAGCCAGTTTGACATCTTTACCCTTCAGGGGTATTTCCCCCATGATTTCCGCTGGATCGCCAAAAAGGAACTCTTTCGCATTCCCATCTTCGGCACTGCCATGCAGCGGACAGGTTTTATCGCCATGGACCGCACCCACGGCCGCGCGGCCTTAAAAAGCCTGAACAAGGCGGCCGAACAGATCGCCGGGGGCACCTCGGTCATCATCTTTCCCGAGGGCACGCGCAGCCGGGACGGCCGGCTGCATCCCTTTAAAGCCGGGGCAATCATGCTGGCCATCAAGGCCGGGGTGCCGGTCGTTCCCATCGGCATTAACGGCACCTACGAAATCCTACCCAAGGGCAGACTGCTTGCCGACTCCGGGGAGGTTGTCATCCGGGTCGGCACCCCCATTCCTACCGCCGACTTCACCGCTCACGACAAGCAGGAACTGGCAAGGCAACTGCACGACCGGGTCGAAAAACTGTTGTAAGTCGGCCCAGGCACCCCATCTTCACGCACTTGCTTCCGCCCGTATAAAAAACTATAACGAGCGAAAACAAGTGCGCAAATATGGGGCACCTGGACCAACTTACAGGCTTGAACAATGTAATACCCCATAGTTACAAACCACGGCAGGAGAACACGATCTGCTCGATCTGCCCGGAAAATGCCTCTCCGGCACCCCATCTTCACGCACTTGCTTCCGCCCGTATAAAAAACTATAACGAGCGAAAACAAGTGCGCAAATATGGGGCACCTGGACCAACTTGCCAGCTTGAACAACAATCACCCATAGTTACGTTACAAACTACGAAAGGAAATACAAACTGCTCAATCTGCACGGGAAATGAATTGTTTTGCAACTCTTTGCTGAACATGGCATAGTGATCTGGATTATTTCCGGCTGAAACAAATTCAGCATATCAGGCGCAAGACGCTTGTAATCTAACAACAAAAAAATATCCAGACCATCAAACAGGAATTGATCCCATGCAGCTGACATCGCGCTTTCCGTTCCGTTTCCATCCCGTCCCCGGACTGCTCCTCCTTGTTCTTGTCACTATCCTTTGCGCGGCCTCCGGGGAAGCATGGGCCGTCAAACAGAATACCGTCTTTATTCCGTTCAAAATCAATGCCGCCAATCAGCAGGCAATAGCAAAAAAGGCCGACGCGGCCCTGCAACAGGAACTGCAGACCAAACACTTCACCATGCTCAGCCGCGAAAAAGCGGCCAAGCTCGTTGACTATGCCGGTTCCTGGCCGCCGCCCCCTGCCGTTATCAGGCAGATCGCCAAGAAAACCGGCTTCGATTACGTGGCCGTGGGCAGCCTGACCCTGATCGGCGGCCGGATGAGCCTGGACGTCCAGGTTTTCGACATCCTTGCCGCCGGCCCTCCCCATTCATCGTACAGAGACAACCTTACCCTTGACCAACTGAAGACGGCCGTCCATGATACAGTGACCGACATCCTCGGCTACACCGACCGTAACTTCATCATCGCCTCAATCGCGCCCGTCGGCAACAAACGTATCGACTCCGGGGCCATCATGCGCAAGATCACCACCAGGCCCGGCGACATCTATGACCCGGTCCGGCTGCGCAAGGATCTCAAGGCCGTTTTTTCCATGGGCTACTTTGACGATGTGCAAATCGAATCAACAGATACGAATAAAGGTAAGGCCATTATTTTCCGGGTCAAGGAAAAACCGGTTATCAGCAAGGTGCTGATCGAGGGAACGGATGAAATCAAGGAACAGGACGTGCGCGATGCGGCGAATATCTCCGCCAACTCCATCCTGAACCCCGCCCGCCTCAATGATGCCGTGGAACGGATTAAAGAGCTGTATAAATCAAAGGGATACTACAAAACTACGGTCGCCGCGAAACTCAGCTATCCGACCAAAGACAAGGTAGTGGTCCGCTTTGTCGTGCACGAAGGGAAAAAAGTCTATATCGGCAAGATCTCCTTTAGCGGCAATAAAACCTTTGATGACAGCGACCTCCGTGACGTCATCAAGACCTCCACGAGAGGATGGTTCTCCTGGATTACCGAGAGCGGCATCCTCAAAATGGATGTCCTCAACCACGACACCGAGCGGCTTGGGGCCTTTTACCACAACCACGGTTTTATCGAGGCCAGGATCGGCGATCCCATCGTGAAACAGCAGGGCGGCAGAATCCATATCACCTTCCCCATCCAGGAGGGTCCCCGTTACCGCGTGGGAACTGTGGAGATTAAGGGAGATCTCATAGAAAGCAAGGATAAACTGATGTCGCTTCTGAAAATCCGGCATGAAAAATTCCTGAATCGTAAAATTCTGCGGGATGACATCCTGCGCCTCACCGATCTGTATGCGGAACACGGCTACGCCTTTGCCGAGGTCCGCCCACACATCAACAGCGCTCCGACCAGCAAACGGGTCGACATTGTCCTGACGGTGAGCAAGGGCGCACTCGTCCATTTCAACCGGATCGAAATCGAAGGCAATACCCGGACCCGTGACAATGTCATCCGCCGTGATCTGGTCGTGAAGGAAGGAGGGATCTTTGACTCCAAGGCCATCCGCAAATCAACAGCGAATCTGCAACGCCTGGGCTTCTTTGAAGACGTTTCGGTGACCCCGAAACCGACCGTCAACCCGGACCAGATGAATGTCCTGGTCAAGGTCAAGGAAAAATCCACCGGCCAGTTCAGTGTCGGGGCAGGATACAGCTCCTCGGACAGCCTGATGTTCATGTCGCAGATCTCGGAAAACAACCTGATGGGTACCGGCAACCGCCTGTCCCTGGCCGCCAACCTGAGCAGTATATCCACCCGTTTCAACCTGAGTTATACCGATCCCCGGGTTTTCGATTCCGAGGTCCTGGCTGGTATCGACCTGTATAACTGGCGCCGGGTATATGACGACTACACCAAGGATTCCCGTGGCGGCGCGCTGCGGTTCGGCCAACCGTTTTTCGAAAAATGGCGCCTTTTTTACAGCTACTCCTATGCCACCACCACCCTTTCCGATATCGCCAACAACGCCTCCTGGGTCATCACACAGTCCGAAGACATCAAGGTAACCAGTGCCATCCAGATCGGACTGGCCCGTGATACCCGAAACCGTTATTACGGCGCCAGTACCGGCTCCAAGAATACGCTCAGTATCAAATATGCCGGGGGTCCCTTTGGCGGTGACGCTCAATTCACCAAGGTCGAGGCGACCAGCAGCTGGTATTTCCCCCTGCCCCTTGACTGTGTCTTCCACGTCAAGGGTGCGGCCGGCCAGGCCTTTGCAAACGAAACCAACAAACTGCCGGTATACGAACATTTCTATCTCGGCGGCCTGGGTTCCATCCGCGGTTTCAAGTCCGCCCATATCAGCCCCCGGGACCCGGTGACCGGCGAACGGATCGGCGGCGACAAGATGTGGTACGGCAATATCGAGGTTATATTCCCGCTGGTCAAGAATGCGGGTCTGCGGGGCGTTGTCTTTACCGACTTCGGCAACGTTTACGCGGTTGGTCATCGCTGGGATTTCGCCTCGGTGAAGAAATCAGTCGGCATCGGCTTCCGCTGGCTTTCCCCCATGGGACCGCTGCGCCTGGCGTGGGGTTATAATCTTGACCCCACCGGTGACGAAGACAGTTCGGTCTGGGATTTCAGCATTGGCGGCGGTTTCTGATCCCACGACTCTGCAACCTGATACGACAATAATGCAGTCGCTCATCAAACGGCTGCCCGGCGGCCGTTCGCAGCTCGACATCTGCGGGCTGCACGGCGGCAGTGCGGCCCTTTTTCTGGCTAGAGTTGTTGCCGCGCACCACCGGTCGGTCTGCTGTATCGTGCCGGCCGACGAACAGCTGGAGATCCTGGCCCAAGACCTCCGCCTCTTCAGCGCCGCCGAGGTCCTGGTCTACCCCAGTTTCGAGATCCCGCCCTACACCCCCATGTCGCCCGATCCCGCGACCATCGCCCTCCGCCTGGCCACCCTGCACCGGCTGTTGAACAATGCCGAACCCTGTATCGTCCTGTCCTCGGCCGAGGCCGTCCTGCGACGGCTCCCGCCCAGGAGCGCGCTCGGCCGTCACAGCGAACTGGTCATGGCCGGCGAGGAAACCGACCGGGAGGCGCTGATCCGCTCGCTGACCGACGCTGGCTACCAGATGTGCTCCATGGTTCAGCATGAAGGTGATCTGGCCGTGCGCGGCGGCATTATCGACATCTACACCCCTTCTCCGGACCCGGCCGTCCAGGGCCCGCTGCGCCTTGACTTCTTCGGCGATACCATCGACTCGATCCGGCTCTTTGACCCGGTATCCCAGCGCTCCACGGCAGAGCTTGAAGAGGCGGTCCTTCTGCCGGCAACCGACATCCTCTTTCCGGCACCGGCACAGAACCAGGCCTGGCTCGACTTCCTGAAAAAAACGGCGGCCGCACTCGGCTGGCCGCGGGACCGGGCCGACCACCTGCTCATGCAGCTCGAAGAACATATCCGCTTTGCCGGGATCGAGTTCTTCCTGCCCCTGCTTTTCCCTGAACCCGACCCCGTGCAGACCCTGTTCGATTACCTGCCGGCAGACTCGATCATGGTCTTCGACGACCCGGCCGCGGTCAACCAGCAGGTCAACCTGCTCCGGGACCGCATCACGGCCAACTACGACGAGACCCTCCAAAAGGACGCTGCCGTCCTGCCGCCGCCCCATCTCTTTCTCGACCAACAGGAACTTGACCGCCTGGCGGCACGCTTCCCGGTTCTCAATCTCCGTCCCCTGCCGGATCCCGACGGTGCCAACGAAACAGTCACCCTGACCACCGGCGACCATACCCTGCTGCGGCAGGAAACGGATCTGCAGCGCAAAAAACGCGGCACCCTCGCCCCCTTGGTCGATCGGCTCATGACCTGGACCGGCAACGACGACACCGTGGTCCTGGCCTGCCGCTCTGCCCGCCAGGCCCATCATCTCAGGCAAATGCTGGCCGGTTACCAGGTATCGACCGCCCCGGCCGCCACGCCCCTCGATTTCACGAGTTTCAAGACCGGCCCCCGAATCCGGCTCGCTGACCAGCCGCTGTCCCGCGGTTTCGACCTGCCCGGGGAAAAACTGCATATCCTGTCCGCGGGTGAACTCTTCGGCGAAAAACGGCTACAGCCGGGGAAAAAGGGGAAAAGCGTCGCTGCCGCAGACGAGCAGGTCCGGATCGAAGAGCTGTCACCTGGTGACGCGGTGGTCCACAGGGACCACGGAATCGGGATTTTCCAGGGACTTTTGAACATGGAAGTCGCCGGCCGGCGCGGCGATTTCATGCAGATCGAATACCTGGGCGGCGACAAACTCTACGTGCCCGTGGACCGGCTGCACTGGATCAGCCGTTACCAGGGCCTGACCGATCAGCAGACGAAACTCGACCGGCTGGGCTCCGACAAATGGCAACACACCAAGAAAAAAGTGACCGACGCGGTCTGGAAAGTGGCCCAGGAACTGCTTGACATCTATGCCCGCCGTGACCTGCGCAAGGGGCACGCCTTCACCCCGCCCGGCGAACTCTACCAGGAGCTGGAAAATTCCTTTCCCTACGACGAGACCAGCGGCCAGGGCAAGGCCATTACAGACGTCCTGCACGATCTGACCAGCGACCAGCCCATGGACCGCCTGGTCTGCGGCGATGTCGGCTACGGCAAAACCGAGGTGGCAGTCCGGGCCGCCTTCAAGGTGATCGAGGACGGCTATCAGGTCGCCCTGCTCGTACCGACGACCGTGCTGGCGGAGCAGCACGCCGCGACCTTCCGGGAACGGCTGGCCTCATTCCCGGTACGGATAGCCTGTATCAACAGGTTTCGCACGCCGGCACAGCAAAAAGAGATCATTCGCGATCTTGCCGGGGGCCGGATCGACCTGCTGATCGGTACCCACCGGTTACTGTCCCGGGATATTGTTTTTCAAAAGCTCGGCCTGCTGATCGTGGACGAGGAACACCGGTTCGGCGTCACCCACAAGGAAAAAATCAAAAAACTGCGGGCCGAAGTGGACATCCTGACCCTGACCGCCACCCCGATCCCGCGTACCCTGCAGATGTCGCTGCTCGGTATCCGTGACCTGTCGGTAATCTCCACTCCCCCCCGGCTCAGGCGCTCGATCAAGACCTTCCTGGCCCGTCATGATGACCTGGTCATCCGCGAGGCCGTTGTCCGGGAGCTGCAGCGCGGCGGGCAGCTCTTTTTCGTCCACAACCGGGTCGGCTCCATCAGCCGCATCTCCCGGAATATTGAAAAACTGGTACCCCAGGCCCGGATCGCCGTGGCCCACGGCCAGATGCCCGGTCATCTCCTGGAAAAGATCATGATCAGGTTCATCAACCATGAGATTGATGTCCTGGTCTGTACCACGATCATCGAATCCGGCCTGGATATCCCCAATGCCAACACCATTATCATCAACCGGGCCGACCACCTGGGGCTGGCAGATATCTACCAGCTGCGCGGCAGGGTGGGCCGATCGAGCAGGCAGTCATACGCCTACCTGCTGGTGCCCTCGCTGGAAAACCTGACCGGCGAGGCCACCAAACGGCTGCGGGCGCTGATGGACTGCAACGAATTGGGCGGCGGTTTTAAACTGGCCATGAACGACCTGCAGATCCGCGGCGGCGGCAACCTGCTCGGGGTGTCACAAAGCGGCCATATCGCGGCGGTCGGCTATGACCTGTACCTTGAACTGCTGCAGTCCACGGTTGCCGATCTCAAGAAAAAAGCGACGGCCGGCGCGGACCAGGCAGAACCGGAGCTTGACCCGGAGATCAAGCTTGCCGTGCCGGCCTTCATCCCTGATCGGTATATCAGCGATACGGCCCAACGTTATCATATCTACCGCCGGATATCGGCCTGCGGCGACGAACCGCCGGAGAAACTTGACGAACTGCGTGATGAATTGATCGACCGCTACGGGATGCCGCCGGCCGAGACCGGGAACCTGTTCCGGGTCATCGCCCTCAAGCGCCATCTGCGCCGACTGGGGATAGCCAGGCTTGAGCAGGCGCCGGACGCGCTCATTTATTCGTTTGTCCCCAACGCCCCGGTCGAGCCGCAGGTCATCATCAACCTGGTCGGCAGGAAACCGCAGAAAAACAGCCGGGCCGTACGCCTGACCCCGGACAACCGGCTCATCGTGCCGTACAGCGAGAATGAAGACCTGTTCGACCAGGTCACGACTCTGCTAACCTCACTGCGGCAACCGGCGGCATAAAACATGGACGCGGATAAAATCATCAGGCCCGACGTTTCCTGGCACGACATTGATACCGTGCTGCTGGACCTGGACGGCACGCTGCTGGACAAACACTTTGACGATTACTTCTGGGAAGAATATGTCCCCGAGAATTACAGCCTGATGCGCAACATCTCCATCGAACAGGCCCGGGGCGAGCTGCGGGAACGCTACCGGCAGGTGGAAAACACCCTGGACTGGACCGATCTCGATTACTGGTCCGGAGAACTGGGCCTGGACATACCCGGGCTTAAATCGCGGGTCAACCAGCTTATCGCGGTTCATCCGTTTGTCATGAACTTTCTGAAATACTGCCGGCAGCGGCAAAAAAAGATCTGCCTGGTCACCAACGCCCACTCCAAAACCCTGGCCATCAAGCTGCACAAGATCGCCATCGGCCCTTTATTCGACCGCATCGTCTGCGCCGAGGAGGTTGGCTGCGCCAAAGAAGATTTAAGATTCTGGCCGCAGCTGGCAGAGATGCTCGGCTACAACAGGGAGAGAACCCTGCTGGCCGACGACACGGAAAAGGTGCTGCGGTCGGCGGCACACTACGGCATCCGGTATCTCATCTTTGTCGCGCATCCCAGCAGCCGCCAGCCCGTGCGCTACTCCAGGGAATTCGCCTCCATCGAGTATTTCAACGAGTTGATCCCGGGTAAGTGATCAGGGGCACCGCATCTTTGCACGATCGCGATCGCCCGCATAGAGGAACTATAGCGAACGATCGCGCTGGCACAAATATACGGCACCCCTGACCACTTACAGCGATTGAGTACGTGAAACCGCCTGGTTATATATCCTGTGATGAGTTATGATCCCGGACGACGAAAGGCCGGCCGAATCCGGGAGCGGGCGGCAAAAACGATGACCGGTGCCCCCTACTTCGACTTACCCGACTTACGGCAATAGCGGATATAATCCTTGACCAGCGAAGGATGGGCGGTAATGGCGGCAGCGGCACTGCCCATTTCCTGAACCAGGTAGTCCACGGTCTGGGCATAGGTCATATCTTTTGCAAAGGTGTCGGCAACGAGTCGCGCAATTTTTTCCTGGTCCTCCGGGTCATCCAGATAGGCGAACAAACGGTGGGCCGCTCCCTCTTCATCGCCGCGGTCATTCGCTGCGGCCGCGGCCGGGGCTTTATTGTCGCCGGCATCAAGTTCGGCCGATCCGGCCGGCAACGCCTCAAGCCGCCCGGCCAGGGCCTCAAGCCCGGCGGCCAGCTCCGCCAGCCGCGGTCCCGGATCGCTTTCCCGGATTTGCCGCGTGATCTCTTCCACCTGGCCGGCCAGGGCCTGAATTTTTTCCTCCGCCCGGTTGCCGGCCTCCCGGGAAGCGGCGACCTCTGCCGCCAGGTGCTCAAGCCGGGCCGCCAGCTCCCGGCCGTCATCGCGCTCAAGCTGTTCAAGCCGGGAATGCATGGCGTCCAGATCGTTTTCAAGCCTGTCCTGTCTCGCGCCGATTGCCGCCAGGATGGAACCCGGAACCGGTGTCGCCGAGACCTGTTGCTGATCATTTTTTTTGACCAGCTTCTTCAGAAAGAGCAGACGATCCGCCAGCATTTGGTACAATTGACGATACATTGTCGCGGCACTGTCCCTGGAAACCATGGCCACGCTGCCCAGAAAAATTCCGACCAGGACCACAAGGCAGAAAAGCAGGGCCAGGATCAGGCCGACGCTAAGCTGGGCGATCCTGAACACGCCGAAAAAAATTTGGCCGAGCGAATTCCAAACACTACCGTTGGGTGAAGTACTGGTGAGATAAACCAGGAGGGAAAGAACGGCGAGTAGAACAGCCGATTTGATAAGTGGAGCCCTCAGTTTGTTATTCTGCACGGATAGTCCTCCTGCCAAACCTGTTAGTGCCCATCCGGAAACGGCCTTTTTGCCCGATCTCTGCGTTATGCTTAAAAAATAATCCTCGGAATATCACTTATATGCCTGCGGTTATTTTTTTCGCCTACCTTGACCTCGAACAAAAATCCTCGTTCCGGACGGACACTATTTAGTGCCCATCCGGAAACGGCCTTTCCGGCCGGACAGCCGTACCGTCAACCAGAACCGGATACCGGGTAATATCGACTTGAAACTAAGTTGTTTTGTTCAGGAAATCAACCTATAAAAAAAATCCGGCCGCCAGGTAACCGGCCTTGTCAATCCTGAATTCATTATCGCCCTCCCCCTTGCCGGGGCGACTTCAGAAAATACCCCCCGGCCCGCAACCGGGCACCGCAGGAGACGGCGGCAGAGGAACTTGAGGTCATGACCGCCCGGAGATATCTGAAAAGTATTGCTTCTTTCGTCAGTACTGAGTACAAAATACATCTTAATATTTTATTTTGCACGTGCTATCATCAATTGATACCTACACCTTCTAAACTTACAAAACATACAATGAAATTATGAAATTACAGAGATACTGGCTGGCAGCTTTAGTCCTTTTTCTCATCCTTCGCGGCACGGCGGTGGCCGATGTCGTCGATCGCGTAGTCGCTATCGTCAATAACGATGTGATCACCCTCTCCGAAGTAAACGAGGCCGGCAAACCGCTTTTTCAGCGGATTGCCGAGCAGGTCCCGGCCGCGGAGCTACAAGCGGCCCTGCAGCAGGCCCGCCAGAGCGTCATTCAGAAACTGATTGAAAAAAAAATAATTCAGGAGGAAGCGAAAAAGAAGCACATCACTGTCAACGATGACGAGGTGAACAAGGCCATTGAACGTATTCTGGCCCGAAACCATACAACCATGAAACAGTTGAAAACCCAGCTGGCGGCCATGGGCCTCACCGAAAAACAGTATCGGGAAAACCTGAGCAGCCAGATCCTCAGCTCAAAACTGATCAACTATGAAATTCGTTCAAAAATTATTGTCCCGGAAGACAAGGTTCTTGATTATTATGACACGCACTACACCAAGCATATTGGCGAGGGCGACTACTATATCCTGCAGATCGGCTGCAGCTGGAATAACGACACCGGGGCGGCCGACCTGAAAACAGCGAAGGAAGCAGCCAGGAAGAAAATAGAACATGTCCGCAGTCTCGCCGTTGCGGGACAGGACTTCAAGGAACTGGCCCGGCAATATTCCGACCTGCCCTCTGCCGCCGACGGCGGCGACATCGGGGTATTCAAGAAGGATGAAATGGCGCCTTACATGCGCAAGGCGGTCACGGCAATAAAGCCGGGCGAGATCAGCCGGATCTGCGAGACCCCCAACGGCTACCAGATTTTCAAGGTATTATCCAGCAAGGAAGGGAAGATCATCACCAAGGCGCCCTTCAAGTCGGTCAAGGATGACATTTATCAAACGCTGTACCAGCAGGAAATGAAGGTCAGGCTTAAACAGTGGCTGACCAAGATGCAAAAACAGGCTTATATTAAGATACTCTGAGTCAGGGGCTTATAGGGGCCTAGGGGCCGAGGTTATGGCAGTTTTTCGCTTGTACCTGACAGTAATTACCCCAAAAAGGGTAATTGGCACCTTTTCCGTGAAAAACAAAAAAAATGAGCAAGACCAAAAAAGACGAGGACCGGGAACGGCAACAGACGGCTGAATCAGAAAGTATCTGCAGCTACCTGAGAAGACTGCGCTCGGAAAAGGGCCTGAGCGTCGAAGAGGTGAGCAGCTCGACCCGGATCTCGGCAGCCAATGTCCGGGCCATAGAGGGCCAGGAGTTCGACAAACTGCCCGCCGACTCCTTTATCCGCGGCCAGTTGAACATCTATGCCGATTTTCTCGGCATAGATCCCGAGTACCTCGTCAGTCAATTTATGAAGGAACGCGACGAGAAGAGCATGGCAGCGGGACGCCGTGCCAGGCCGAGGCAGACCCGGAAGGTCCTGGCCCCCAAGACCATGGCTGAACCTTCCCGCATCTCTTCCGCTGCCGTGGCCGGTTTTCTTCTGCTCTTAATCGTTGTCCTTTTTACCGCTTTCTGCCTCTACACCTCGTGGAGCCCCTTCAACTTTCTCAGGAAAGAAACCGCCATAATCGGCGTCTTCCCCGGCAACAGGGCGGCCCCCCCGCAACAGGATCAGGCCGGCGGGAAAAAGCAGCCCTCGACTCCGGCAACGGCCCCGGAAAAGAGCCCGGCAACTGAGCAAAAAAGTCAAAACGAGGCACCCCCGGCCAGGGCAACGACAAAAATCCCCACGGCGCGGTACTCGCTGACGGTCCATTTCTCCAAAAACACCGGGGTGACCGTCACCCGTGACGGGGGCGCGATGCTCAGCATGTTTTTCAAAAGCGGCACCGAGCAGACCTGGAAGGCCGGAAAATCCCTCAAGCTGGTCTTTGCCCGGCCGGGGAGCGCCACCCTGCTGCTTAACGGCAAAGCCCTTGCCTTCCCGGTATATCGAAACGGGCGGCCGACCCTGCTGATTCCCGAAGATCTTCCCAACCACCAGTAAGCCGGTGCGTAAAAACAACTTGGCCATCTTGCATCTCATCTTCAGGCGATCCCGGGCCGATTCTCAAGCGCACAATCCTCAGCTTAGCATTGCTGCGCCTGCGGTTGCGCTCAATCGACTCAACCAGATCGCACCTGAATCTAAGCGCAATCCCGGCCAACTGATTTTTACGCGCCTCCTGAAATGATCAGCCGTCGCACCAGCGGCATCGTTCTGAGCGTGAGCGACCACGGCGAATCCGACAAGCTGGTCACCTTCCTCAGTCCGGATATCGGCCGGGCCACGGGGATCGCCAAGGGCGCCAAACGCAGCAAGCAACGTTTTGTCAACAAGCTGGAGCCCTTCTCCCTCCTGCGGCTCATGTACCGTACCGGCCGGAACGGCGGCCTTCTCTTCCTCAGCGAGGCGGAGCTGGCAAACGCCTTTTTCCTCTTGCGGCAGCGCTATGATTGCTTTGTTGTCGCCATGTTCGCCTGCGAACTTGTCCTGCACTTTACCCGGGAACAGGATCCTGATCCGGCAATTTTCTTCCTGCTGCTCTGGCTCCTGCAGGCCCTGGAAAGCGGCCGCGACCCCCTGCAGGTTGCCGCGCTTTTTCATCTCCGGCTCCTGGGAGCGGCCGGATATCAACCAAGACTCGACAGCTGCGGCCTCTGCTCCGAACCGGTCCGGCCGGGCCGCAGCTATACCCTGCATCCGGGCAGCGGCCTGCTGGCCTGTGACCGGTGCCGCCACGATTTGCCGGAGGCCACGGCCTCTCTCTCCGTGCAGACCCTGAAATTTCTGTACAAGGCCCAAGTCCTCGACCTGCGGCATCTTGACCGGCTTCGTCTCCCCCGCCGGACCGCGGACGAAACGCTGCTCATCCTCTACCGCTATACCCGGCATCTCCTGCAGCACGATATCAACTCATGGCGGCAGCTCCGGGGCCTGCGGGGACTCGACTGCCCCTGATCACTTACAGCGATTGAGTACGTAAAACCGCCTGGTTTTATATATCCTGTGATGAGTTCCCTGCCGGCGGTTAAAAACGGCTGCCGGGACGAGAAGATCAGGACGGGGACGCCGGTAAGCCGTTGCCGTCAAGGTACAGAATCTCGCCGCTGTATTCGGTTATCCGCCGGCCATCCTCCAGTGCCATGACCAGACCGCCGCCGTGATCAATATCCAGCACAGCGGCCCGGTAAAGCGGCCGCCGCCGGACATCATAACCGTACACCACCTGCCGTCCCAGCGTATCGCTGAGCTGCCGCCAGGCGGCGACCACTGGACTCTCCGGCTTATCCGTATAACCGCCGCCGGCCAGCTCACACTCCTCCTGGAAGTGGACCAGACCGAAATTCCAGGCCAGGGCGACCAGGAGATCGAGGGCGAACTGCGAAAGGTTCAGGGAGCGGCCGAGCAGGTCGCGCATGCTGACCGCCGTGTCCCGGAGTTCAGCCGGAAAGGTTTTGTTGTTACAGTTGATACCGATACCGATCAGGTGGTAGCTGTCACCGGAACCGGGAGCGCTGACGGTTTGACAGAGGATACCGCAGACCTTGCGGTCCCGGACATGGATATCATTCACCCACTTGATCGCGGCATCGATACCGTAACCCCTGACGGTCTCACAACAGGCGATCCCGGCGGCAAGAGGCAGCAGCCGGGCAAAATCAGGCAACAGGGTGTCGGCCCAGGCCATGGCCAGCCACAGGCCGCCCGGCGGCGCATACCAGCGCCGGTCAAAACGACCACTGCCGTGTCCCAGCTCGGCGGCCATGACCACGGTACCGCTGGCCAGTGTTTCCCCGCGCCGTTCCGCTTCGACGACCAGGTCTTGCAGGCGATCCATGCAACGGTCAAGCCGGACATGCTGCTCAATCCGGCGGCCGGCCGTGGCGCCGTAACGAAAGACCTTCCGCACCACGTCTTCAGGCAGGACGGCACAACGCCGAGACAATTCCCGGCTTTCGATCCGTTCCAATATAGCGGCGGGAGTCAAACCGGTAAAAGGGGCGGGATTTACTCCCACTCGGCCTTGACCCGGGTGATGATCTTCTGGATAAGCGGCAATTTGTCCTCGGCACAGACACCGAACAGGGGCTCCCCCTGGTTCACGCTGTCCCCGGGTTTGAAATAGACGGAATGAATAATCCCCGGGTCTCCGGCGTAATACACCGGCGTGTCGCGTTTCATGAGCGACATAGTGATAACCTCGTCGCCGGGATTGATGAAAACCGAGCGGAGCCCCTTCTGGTCAATGCGGGACTGGACATCCATGGCAAAATAGTAACGAGCCCGTTCCGGGGCCAGGAACAGGGAAAGGACCTCCTGCAGGATCGACTCGATAATTTCCTTTTTCTTCAGCGGATGGCGGATAGTCATCAATTTTTCACCAGCCTCTACGAACTTGTCGTCAAGGGCGGCGTTGAGAAAGGACACAACCCCGTTGGTCCGGGCGGTCACCACCTTGAGATTACGTTCCCGGGTAATTTCATACAGTGGGGTGCCCGGAATATGCTGCCATTCTCCGGACACGGCCTGCACCTCGGTACCCTCGGCCGCCTTGAAATGAACCAGGCCGGCATGAATGGCATGAATGTCGACGTAATCATAGGGATCAGACCGGTAGCGGCTGATGACCTCGTCAAAATGAATTTCCTGCTGTGACACGGTGAAATAGAATTAAAGAATTGATTGGTTTAATAAGTTGACAGCGCCGTCAGTGAGCAGCGCCATGGCCGGCGGCGGCCTCTTCACCATGGCCGACGGGAGCCCGGTGCAAAACAAAAAACGGCGGCCGGACAACCTTCAGATCCGTAATCCTGCAGGACAGGACGCGCGACCGGGTATTGACAAAAATATGCGAGAGGTCGGTGTGCTTCAAGCCCTTGCCGGCCGGGATGGTGCCGCTGACCGTCCACAGTTTCCGGTCCGTAAAGGAGCCCTTGCCGTTATAAAATTTGCAAAGAATGTTCACATCTTTTACATCCTTATCGGAATTATTTTGCAGATAAAAAACCGCCTTGACCATGTGGTTCTGATCTTCGCCGATATGGTAACCGGCGAGCACAACCTTGGGCAACAAAGGAACCGCCTCGGCCGATGGTGTCGGATCACTGGCCAGCAACCCCTGCGGCGTCAGTGCCGAACTCAACCGGGTGAGAGCAAAAGTTACCAGTAAGCCCAGGATGATACACAGCACCACCTTGGCCCAATAGTCTGTCCAATACTGTCTGCTCATGTCCCCCCCTCCTGCAAAATCACATCAAAAAACAGAGCTTCTATTTTAACAGTAACTATTCAGATGTGCTCCATATTCGGGTAAGCAGGCCAACAAATCTATAGTTATAGCTATGTGAGGCGGTCTGATCGCCCGAAGATGGGGTGCAGCTGAATAGTTATCTCAGTTTATACTTTCAGTTTGACAAGATGGCAAGGCTATTTTACACCTGTGGCCGGTAAGAATATTCAGCAAAAACCAAGGAGAGCATGAAGGCAGACAAACTATTCAAATCCGGCATTATCCACGAGGACTTCTCTTTCAACGATGATGTCGCAGAGGTTTTTGACGACATGCTCAACCGGTCCGTGCCTTTTTACGGCGTGGTGATTGACGGGATGGCCCAGTTGCTGCGACGGATGGTCGAACCCGGTTCAACGGTCTACGACCTCGGCTGCTCGACCGGCGCGACCATCTTCGGGCTGGCGCGGCGCCTGCCGGACATGAACCTGCGTTTTGTCGGTGTGGACAACGCCCCGGCCATGATCAGCAAGGCCCGGCGCAAGGCCGAAATGTATGCCGCCCCCCCTGCTGTTCATTTTGTTGAAGACGATATCCTCACCGCCGGCCTGGCCGCCCCCTCCGTCATTATCTGCAATTATACCCTGCAGTTCATCCGCCCACTGACCCGGCCGCAATTCATCCGGCGTATCCATGACGCCCTGCCACCCGGCGGGCTGCTGATAATCAGTGAAAAGATCATCAGCCATCACAAAAGACTGAACCGGGAATTTATTGAAATGTATCATCAATTCAAACTGCAACGGGGATATTCCGAGCTGGAAATCGCCGCCAAACGCGAGGCCCTGGAAAATGTCCTGATCCCCTTTTCCATCCGGGAGAATCACGACCTGCTCAAAGATGGCGGCTTTGACAGCGTCGAGACTTTTTTTCAGTGGTTTAACTTTGCCTCCCTGGTCGCCGTCAAGCAGGCGGGATGACATGAGCTACATCGACCTGCTCCCGGTCACGGCCCGCCATGATGAACTGGCCCAGGTCCGGGCCGAAAAAAGGCGCTGGGTCGGGCAGCGTAAAAACGGCTTCCTCCGCTACCGGGAGCCGAGCGAATCGGTCCGCCACCTGCGGGCATCCTGGTGCGATTTTTCCGGCGACGCGGTGCGAATCGGCAGGGCGGAAGAGATCGACCCGGCGGAACGGCAACGGGTCTTGCAGGTCATGCGCAGCTTCATGCCCTGGCGCAAGGGGCCGTTCAACGTCTTCGGCATCGACATTGACGCCGAGTGGCGCAGTGAACGGAAATGGAACCGGCTGCGTCCCGAACTACCCGACCTGGCGGACAAGGTCGTGGCGGATATCGGCTGTAACAACGGCTACTACATGTTCAGGATGGTCCCCTGCCGGCCGCGCCTGGTGCTGGGTTTCGAGCCCTATGTGCAGCATTACTACACCTTCCGGACCCTGAACGGCTTCGCCGGCCTGGACAATCTGCACATCGACCTGCTGGGCGTTGAACATCTGAACCTGTTTCCGGAGTGTTTCGACGTGATTTTCCTGCTCGGCATCATCTATCACCGGCCCTCACCCATTGAGGCCCTGCGCGATATTTACGCGGCCCTCAAACCGGGCGGCACCCTGATTCTCGAGTCACAGGCCATCCCGGGCGAAGAGCCGGTGGCGCTCTTCCCCGAGCAGACCTACGCCAAGGTCAGGGGCACCTGGTTCGTTCCCACCGGCGCCTGCCTGCGAAACTGGCTCAAACGTACCGGTTTCCGGGACATAAACCTCTTCTGCAGCCACCCCATGAGCGGCGTTGAACAACGGCGGACCGACTGGATGAGCTATGAATCATATGAAGATTTTATTGACAAGGAGCGTCCCGCGCTTACAATAGAGGGATACCCGGCGCCCCGGCGGGTCTTTCTCAAGGCGAAAAAATAGAAATAATGCCAGTAAAAACAAGGTTGGAACTATGAAAGCTGATCAGTGCACCCTGTACCACGGCGGCCTCAAGGGGGCCGAATCCGTCTTTGGCGAGACCGCCGAACAATACGGCATCACCGAGATGATTTTCACCTTTGAGGGACATCGCCTGCACCGCGACAAAAATCCGGTCGTGCTCTCCGACGAGGAACTGCTGCGCGGTGACATCAGCATGGAGATTGCCTCCCGGATGATGAACCGCACTTATTACGAAACCGAAAAAATACGCCGGGTCCTGCAGACCATCTTCCACATGGTCAACCAGGGCCACCAGGTCTTTGTCGTCGGCACGATCCTGGAAGACAATTCCGTCAAGGGCGGGACCGGCTGGGCGGTGGAACTGGCCAAGCTTTTCAATCGGCCGCTGCACGTCTATGATCAGAACCGGGATCAATGGTTTACCTGGCAGGACGGCGCCTGGAAGGAAGATACTCCCAGGATCAGCTACAACACCTTTGTCGGCTCCGGCACCCGCTACCTGAGCGAGTCCGGCCGCCTGGCCATTGAACAGCTCTTTGCCGACTCCTTCGGCAAGTAAACCGGCCGGCAGGGCGGCAAAGAGGAAACGGCATATCATTATCTCCGGCGATGAGGTCCGGGCCAAGGCCCTGGTTCTCAAAAAGAATCCGCTCTACGGCATCATCCTTGCCTTCCTCCTGTGCACCTTTCTCCTGGCAGCCGGTACCGGTCTGCATTATTTCAGGCAGAACGGCCGGCTAAAGAACAAGACGGCCGCTCTCAGCCGGCAACTCATGACAACCTCGGCCCGGCTGGAGGATGTACACCGGGAAAAAAACAAGCTGGTTACAACCTACGAAAAGACCATCGCCGGCCTGCGGCAAGATCAGGCTAACCTCCTGGATGGCAGTATCAGCCGCCTTGACGAGAGGAGCAGGATCATCAAATCGGTCATGGATCGCATCGGGGTGAATGTCAAACTAAAGGAAGATCCCGGTCACAGCGGCGGCCCCCTTATCGCCCCGACAGAGGACTATAAAAACCGGCTGATCTCCCGCACCGATCAGTATCTTGACATCCTCGATAAAATCCCGCTCGGCCGGCCGGTACCAGGGGCGGTCAGTTCAAAATTCGGCCGGCGAATCGACCCCCTGATCCATAAAAAAGCCTTTCATTCCGGCATGGATTTCAGGGGAAAAACTGGTGACGCGGTCCACGCCACTGCCGCCGGCGTGGTCGAAAAAGCGGGTTACAGTAAGTCTCTCGGCCGTTACATTTTCCTTTCTCACGACAACGGCTACGAGACGATTTTCGGCCACCTGCACAAGATCCTCGTCAAAAAGGGCGATACCGTCAGCCGCAGCCAGGTCATCGGCGAGATCGGCAACACGGGCCGCAGCACCGGCTCGCATCTCCATTATGGTATCCGCTACCAAAACAAAACGATCAACCCGATGAAATACGTGCAGGTCGCCGACCTGTCCGTGACGGTCAACGATCTGAATCCGTGAGCGCCGCCGACGAGTTCGGGTACGACAATGACACAGAGAGCCGGCTTCGAAGGGAACACTACGAGTTTCTTGCAGGCCAAATCATATCCCTGGATCCGTGACGGCTTTCGGTGATATTCCATGCAATATCTGGAATTTATTGCATTATCTCCGAATAAACGTATTTGCTGGTCTTCACCGCGCCGCCCTGCGGGGCGCCCGATAACGGCGCATCTGCTGCGTTGGCAACTCGTTGATATCACACCAGGATAATCAACATCGTCGCCGCCTCGAAGGTCTCGCAGGCTCGCTATCTGCATCTGCACCATTCTCGAACGCTCACGGATCCAGGATATCTTGATTGAACCTGCAAAAACAATGAGAGCGAAAAAAACGGGGACATCTTAAATATCCCAATAACTCAACCTTCCAGTTGGTAACCTCGCTCCTAGGCCATCTTCTCTCCTCGCTGAACTGCATAACTTACAGCGGCCGGCGTTATGGCAAATTTCCTCGCCAGATCAACCATGTGTTCCCAATGACTTGGTGTTACCTGGATTCTATGAAATACCAGTGGTGTTCTCACGCATGTAACCTTTTATTTTAGAGGAATTATTCCTCCATTGAAAGAAAAAACCTTCCGCGACTATAACAAAAAGCCATTTACTGCTGTTTTTTACAGTATTTTTCCATTCATTCTTGAAAATGCGCCCAAATTAAAAATAGGCATTCTCATTTATCCAAAGTCAAGATACTTCCACCCTACCGTGCCTCGGTATCAAAGGTGTAACTTTACCGCTGACTATCTTGGCAATGCTGTTTGCTTTCGTGTTGAAACAACAGACCACCATGTTCCGTGTTCATTCCTCGGAGATCAATCACCTGTAGGCCATTCGGTGTAGCGCTGAAGAATTCTGACTCCTGAATCCGTGACGGCTTGAGGTGATACTTTATGCAATATGTGGAATTTATTGCACTATCTCCGAATAAACGAATTTTC
>UOEY01000105.1_pt1 | contig 35807 bp, 30 predicted proteins | sample 1989501 | NCBI WGS metagenome assembly UOEY01 (sample SAMEA4712198, study PRJEB27164) | hydrothermal vent metagenome | biome: marine basaltic hydrothermal vent biome; feature: marine hydrothermal vent; material: mineral | place: Pacific Ocean | collected 2011-06-14/2011-07-23 | depth 1691 m | reverse complement strand
ATCAATCACCTGTAGGCCATTCGGTGTAGCGCTGAAGAATTCTGACTCCTGAATCCGTGACGGCTTGAGGTGATACTTTATGCAATATGTGGAATTTATTGCACTATCTCCGAATAAACGAATTTTCCGGTTGACACCGGGCCGTCTTTCTACCACTCCTCGATTCGTTTTCTGAACCAGGCGAGCTGGTGCTTTTTGATTTCCTTCATGTCCAACCGGTAAATATCGGCGGGAAAGAGAAACTCGGCCACGCCGCTGTCGAAAAGGCGTTTGACTTCGTACTCGTCATGGGCCACGTCCCGCTGGTAAATATAGTTGAGGTAGGAACGATTGGTATGGATAATGAACTCTACCCGCATCCCGCCCAGCCGGGCAAAAAACTTGAGCATGGGCGTCTTGCCGGAACTGCCGCGGGAGCTGCTGCTATAACTGCCCCCGGTCAGGGTGTCGGAAATGTCCTCCAGGGTCATGAACGAATCGGCCTGCACGGCACTGCGGGTCAGGTGGCGCAGGAATCGTTTGACATCGCCGTTGGAGTTGAGGACCGCCATGAGCCCCAGGTCGTCATCCACGGCGGCCGATGGATTTTTCTCATTTTTACGTAACAGTTTCAAAACCTTGGCTGCCGGCGGTTTTTTGCGGATGCTGACATAGATCGGAATTTCCCGGCCCTGGTCGCGAAAACTCCGCCGCTTGATAAGGGTCAACTTTTCCCCGGCCTGCGGTGAGAGGGACCCGGCTTGCTCTTCCGAGACGACACGGACCTCCCGGCAACTGAAATCATCGGGATCGTGATAGCTGTGCAGGTAATTGATTTCCAGGTCGCCGATCTGGCGGACAGGACTCCAGACAAAGTCATTCAGGAAATCGAGGAAGGCGGCAAACTTGGTTTCGATGTCCGTCTCCCGTTCCCGCTGGTCAATGGAGCCGGCCAGGATCATGAGCATCAATTTCCGTTTGGCTTCAAACCGGGCCTTGCGATGAAACCGATCGTTAAAGATAATCAACAGCAGGGTCACGGGATCAAGCGCGGTTTCAATCTCGTTGGTCATCTCGATGTAGGAGCTGTACGGCGCCAGGACCTTGGAGCGCAACGAGTTGATAACGTCATCGGCGGTGCGGGCATAATCGTACAGATAACGGTCGACCTCCCGGACGTTGCCAGCGATGCCGAACATATTCCCGAGGAGATGGTGTGCCCGCAAGGCAGTTTCCGTCCTGGCTCGACGGTCGTGGATCAGGATCAGGATTTCGTCAAACGTGCTGATACCGAGAAAGTCAAAGATCTGATTCCGCACCGCCCGGTATTTAGTTTTGATAATCGGTTCACGCATGGTCCGGACCCAGTCTTTGCTTTCCCTGGAAAAAGGATGGGCAAAGGGTGGATGGTCACCCACGGCAAAAGGACCATCCTGGAGCATGGTGGTGAATATTGATTCCTGAGTAAGGATGCTCATGATAGCAGATAGTGTATTTAAAAAATTATAACTGTTCAGAAGTGCTCTATATCTGACCAAGATCATCAGGAGTGTAAACTCTGCCCGCCTCTTTTTAAACAATTTTCTTTGTGCCGTCTTGTAATTTGATCCCCTTCCCTGTCCGCGGTTCCCGGACGCTCACGAATCCAGGTTTTAAATTATTCCGTATATTCCGTAAAAAAAAGGCCGCCCCCGCGCAAAAAAGTGCGCGGGGGCGGCCTGATGAAAAACAACCATGTACCTACGGGCCATAAACCGGCTTATCGCCCGGCCCGCAGCCTGGTATCAGTATGAAAAGCCGACCGATACTCCACCGTACAGGAAGTTGTCGTCATTCCCGCTGGCGCTGCTTGCCTTCATAACATCAGAGGCCGTGCTGTTCAGCGCGAATGAATAATAAAGCTCGGGAGTGACGGTGACATACCGGGTTACCGGAATGGTGACCGCCGCGGAAATCAGGCCGTCGTGAAAATCACTGTAGGCGTCACCAGGGTTATCGGGATCAGCCAGGGTACTGGCATCGTCGACCACCAGGTAGCTCGCCTGAGCACCCAGGTCCAGGGAAACCTTGTCCGTCAGGGCAAAGGAATGCGAAATCCCCAGGGTTGTATACCAGCCGGGATAATTGCTGAATTCCCGGTAGACCGTGAGGGTCGGCGACAGCAGGGTGTCGAGACTGATACTGCCATAAAATTCCTGCGAATCCCTGGCCCCTTCGAGTCCATAATAGATATAGCCGAGGGTGTAACCTACCATGCCGTATGACCCGTCATAGGAGACTGTCATGTCAGTTTCGTTCCAGTTGGCGCCGTCTTCGTTATAAATGTCAAGGCTCTGGTCCGTATCAAGGTTACCCCACAGGTTGAAGCCGAATCCTTCATAGGATGCCGTAAGAGACGGCTGGACGACCATGCTGTCCTTGCTGAGTTCATAACCGCGCCAGACGTATTTACTGTACAGGCCAACCGAGAGATCCAGAGAGGGATGTGCGCTCTCCGCAGCCAGGGTCGTGCCGACAGTCGCTCCCACCAGAAAGGCGGTTGCAGCGGTTGCAACGATTACTGAAGTCAATTTTCCTGTTTTTCCGTTCATTCTTCTCATTCTCTTCATTCTTCTTTCTCCTTTTGTAAAAATTACTCATAAAAAACCATCGCGGGAGCAACCTCCCGCGATGGTTCAACATTAATCATAACATAACGCAATTATCAATGCTCGATGAGCTGAAAATCGTTGTAAGCATGGGCTGCATGCTCGCTGATATCAACACCGATCATCTCCTCTTCCTCGGAAATCCTCAATCCCACGGTGAGACTGATGGTCTTGAAGAGAATAAAGGCGAAGCCGAACGCCCAGACAAAGGCGGCCGCGATCCCGAGCAACTGGGTTGTGACAAGGGCAAACGTAACCCCGCCGATGTTGAAGAGGGCGGCCGCCAGGGTTCCCCAGGCACCGCAGACACCGTGGACCGAGACCGCGCCCACCGGATCGTCAATGTGCAGCCGGTCAATGCCGAGAACCGAGAGAACAACAATGACACCGGCAATGAGGCCGATAAAGACCGCGCTGGTGGGGCTGACGTTGGCACAACCGGCGGTAATGGCTACCAGTCCGGCCAGGGAGCCGTTCAAGGTCATGCCGACATCCGGTACCTTGAAAATAATCCAGGAAATCACCAAGGCGCCGATCGTCCCGGCAGCGGCGGCCAGGTTGGTATTGACAAAGATCATGGCGATTGAGGGGTCACCGACTGTAGTCGAGCCCGGATTAAAACCGAACCAACCCAGCCAGAGGATAAAAACCCCGATAGTGGCCATGGGAATGTTGTGGCCGGGGATAGCCCGGATTTCGCCATTGGGTCCGTACTTGCCCTTCCGGGGCCCGAGAACGATGGCACCGGCCAGGGCGCACCAGCCGCCGATTGAATGAACAACGGTTGAGCCGGCAAAATCAATAAAGCCCTTGGCCTCGAGCCAACCACCGCCATGGAAAAGGCCGCCCCAGGCCCATGAGCCGAAAACCGGATAAATAACGGCGCAGACCATGAAGCTGTATACCAGGTAGCCCGTAAATTTAATACGTTCGGCCACTGCCCCGGAGACAATAGTTGCCGCGGTGGCGGCAAAGACGACCTGGAACATCCAGAAGGCCAGTACCCACTGATCTCCCTTGGGCCCGGCCCAGTCACTCAGGAAAAAGCCGGAGGTTCCGAACCAGCCGGTGTGAGTCGTACCGAACATGATGCCAAAGCCGATGGCCCAGAAGGCCAGCGAGCCGACAGCAAAATCCATCAGATTTTTCATCATGATATTGACTGCACTCTTGGCCCTGGTAAAACCGGACTCGACCATCGCGAAACCGGCTTGCATGAAAAATACCAGCGCCGCCGCAACAAGGGTCCAGACATAGTTCAAATTGGTCTGAACCACCGCAATGGCGGCGGCATTGCCTTTCAGTGTAACCTTTACCGCCTCATCCGCGCCAAATGCCGGAGCGACGGTACAGGCGGCGACGACGGCGATTACCGCAAGTACTATTTTCTTCCGCATAATAGTTTTTCTCCTCACAAAATGCTGTGTTATCCGGATTCCATATGAAATCCTCATCAATCTTAAATGGCGTCTTTATCAGTTTCGCCGGTCCTGATTCGACAGATTTTTTCAACCGGCAGGACAAATATCTTGCCGTCCCCAATTTTCCCGGTACGCACCGTGTTCATGATGGTTTCAACCACCTGGTCGACCAACTCGGCTGCAACCACAATCTCCACCTTGATTTTGGGAATGAAGTCGACAACATATTCGGCACCGCGATAAATCTCGGTATGCCCCTTCTGTCGGCCAAACCCCTTGACCTCGACCACCGTCATGCCCTGTACTCCCAGTTCATGAAGCGCCCCCTTGAGGTCATCGAGCTTAAACGGCTTGATGATGGCTTCGATTTTTTTCATAACTCTCTCTCCTTGGTTAATAATTTACGCCCCTGACAAGATTGTCTGATGTACTTTGTTACACAATCTTCATGCCTGATGTTAACTCTCTTGTGCATTTTATTGATAATATGCTGAAATAAAAGGTTATATTTTTTATTACCGGGGCCCCGAAAACCTCTTTTCGACCCTGAAAAATATTTCATTTATGCAATATTTTTGTCTTTATTTATACATTTATGTAACATCTATGCGCCCAGCCAACCTTATCTTTTCGGTCAGCGGCACCCAGGAAATGAAGTAGTATCCGGCCGGGAATAATTTTTTTTTGTCCGATATCAGCCAGGTGACCAACAGGAGCCCCCGAGGCTGGTGAAAAAATAACCGGGGCCAACATGACAGGTGATATTCAGGGGAGCAATGGGAGTATTTCTTGAGCCTTGTATCCGTAAGGGCTTGATATTATACCCCAGGCGCAACACATGGAATTTATTGCACTATATGCCCAACAAATACATCCCGGCCGGCACCGCGCCGCCCTGCTGAGCGCCCGAAAACGGCGCAGCTGCAAGGCGGCAACGATGTTGATTATCCTGGTGTGATATCAACTTTGTTGCCAACGCAGCAGCTGCTGCGTTCTCGAACGCTCACTGATCCAGGCTGGGCATAACAAAATAAGCCGGCTCGAGAGACTGCAGAAAACCGGGCATAAATATCGTTCCCGGATGGGCGATGGGTACCAAACTAAGTCGGGAGCGACCCCTGTTTTACATTGACAGGGAGGGAGAGGCGCTGGTATCTTCAATTTATATGGCACTCTGCGTTTTTAAGGCGGATTGGCAGACTATGAACAGAAGTTAAACCCGCCCCCTGCCGGGGGGTTTGAAATCAGTATGGAGAAAAATGAATGACTATACGTGAAGCGGCCCTGGCCGGAAAAAAGACCGGCCTGTTTAAAAGTTGCGCCGACAATGAATCCATGAATATCGAGGACCTCATGGCCGGCGTAGCCGAGGGCGTTATCGCTATTCCCAAAAATATCCACCACGACTTTGACAAGGTTATCGGCATTGGCAAGGGGACCTCGACCAAGGTCAATGCCAACATCGGTTCCTCAAGAGAAATTTCCAGCGTTGAGGCAGAGTTGGAGAAACTGCGCGTTGCCGTCAAGGCCGGTACGGATACCGTGATGGACCTGAGCATGGGCGGCGACCTGGATGAGGTGCGCCGGGGAATTCTCCAGGATTGCCCCATCCCCCTCGGCACCGTACCCATCTACCAGGCGGTTGCGGAAACCGTCGAGCAACAGGGCAAGGAACTGGTTGAAGTAACGGTTGACCACATTTTCAAGACCATTGAGAAGCAGGCCATTGACGGCGTTGATTTCATGACCATCCACTGCGGCATCACCCGTCACTTACAGCAGCGGCTCCTCAGGCAGAAACGGATAATGGGCGTGGTCAGCCGCGGCGGTTCGTTCCTGCTGGAATGGATGAGTCACCATAAAAAGGAAAACCCCCTCTATGAACACTTCGATGACCTGCTGGCCATCCTCAAAGAGCATGAAGTCACCCTCAGCCTGGGCGACGGAATCCGGCCCGGCTGCCTGGCCGATGCCACGGACCGGAACCAGGTACAGGAACTGATCCATCTCGGCGAACTGACCGAGCGGGCCTGGGAGGCAGGGGTCCAGGTCATTATCGAGGGACCGGGGCACATGCCGATGAACCAGATAACCGCCAATGTGCTCCTGCAGAAACAGATGTGCAAAGGTGCGCCATTTTATGTGCTCGGGCCGCTGGTTACTGACATTGCTCCGGGTTACGATCACATCACCGGCGCCATCGGCGGCGCCATTGCCGGGGCCGCCGGGGCCGATTACCTCTGCTATGTGACACCGGCCGAACACCTGAAGCTGCCGGACATTGACGATGTCCATGAAGGTGTGATCGCCTCCAAGATCGCCGCCCATGCCGCGGATATCGCCAAGGGGCTGCCGGGGGCGATGGCAAAGGATAACGAGATGGCGGTTCGCCGCAACCGACTGGACTGGAAGGGACAGATCGAGATGTCGCTGGACCCTGGCAAGGCCTCCCGCTTCCGCGAAGAAGACCTGAGCGACAAGGGACCGACCTGTTCCATGTGCGGTCCGTACTGTGCAATCCAGGTATTTAACCGCTCACAGCATAATCTAAAAAAGGAGTTTGCCCATGCCGGATGTGGGAACGATTGCAGGTGAAGCCGCTGACAAGGCCGGAGGTTTTTTAACCAGGCTCGGCGGATTGATTCAGGCGACCAACATCCCGAAGCAGTTCAGGGATGTTGATTTTACCGGGCTGTTCACCAACCCCTGGTTTCTGGTTCCTTTCATTGCCCTGATCGGTTACCAGATCTATAAACAGGCCTTTCGAGACCTCTTTATCGTGGTTCTGATCATCGGCATCTGGTACTTGTCAGGCACAGAGTACATGCAGACCCTGATTGTGAACGGCGAACTGCAGATCAACAAGGTCTTACCGGTTGTTTTCGGCGGGGCGGCGGTTCTCGGGTTGATAATCTATTTGTTTTTTGGCCGGTCGCAATAAATCTTTTCTGCCCGACCAGTTAAAAGCTCACCGCCTCCCCCCGCCGCTGCCGGAGCTCTCGCAACCAAAGGTTTGACTTTCGGCGGCTTGCAAGGCCGTTGTTTCCACTTACCCTTTTAACACTTCCTTCTGGACCGATTTACATGGAATTTTGTGACGCCATCTTTATTGTCACCGAAGAGAGACAGTGTCCAATTTATAATGTAGGTGATGAATTCAAGGTCGCGAGGGATATCCTGACCGTTCCAGAGATCAAACCGGCCTGTCTGATCCTGGTTCGTCAGATTCTAAGGATTACGACAGGACAGTCCGTTATACAGCATTCTTCGGTATTCGGACTCAAGAAAGTCAAATTTGAGTGCGGCGGCTGCAGCGGCCTGATCCGATTCGAGTTTAAAAAAGAAAGAGAATATGCCACCACCCAGATGAAGCTGCTGGCGGCGGCGGACAAACGTAAAGGCCATCACGAACTGGAAGAGTTTAAGGATCAACTCCAGTGCTTTCCTGTTTTTGCGCCGCTCAGCGATAATGATCTTTATGACCTTTTCACCCTGCTCAGCTTCAAAAAATTTGCCGCCGGCGAGATCATCCTGCACCAGGGAGATCCCGGCAAGAACCTGTTTATTATTCTCTCGGGCAAGGTGGCGGTGATCGACGAGGGAGGCAAGACTATCTCCGAGTTGGGGCCGGGCGGGGTCCTGGGCGAGATGAGCCTTCTTACCGGCACCCCGGTCGCGACCTCAGTTTATGCCAGGGAAGAAACCAAGCTGGCCACCCTGACCAGCAAAGACTTCAAGCATGTCCTCCACCGGTATCCCGTACTCCATGTCTTTTTCTATCGCCTGCTCATCGACCGGGCCGGCCAGGAGAACAAAAAACTGGAAACCGACATCAACCTTGGTTTGTCAGGGGATATTTCAGAGATTCACGTGGTCGAGCTGTTTCAGTTGATCAACTCCAGCCAGAAAACCGGGACCGTTCGGTTCAAGCTGGCCGACGACGTGGCCGAGGTTTTATTTAACGAGGGAGAGGTCGTCCATGCCCGGTATGGAGATTTAATGGACAGGAAGGCGTTTTTCGCCTTGCTGGGAGTGAGCAGCGGCCAGTTTACCTACTATCCGGGAATTCCGCCCGCAGCCCAGGGATATGCCGTGATCGGCGGTTTTATGGGACTGGTCATGGAGGGCATGCAACTGCTTGACGAGGAGGACGAATCCCTTCGTCCGGAAGATGGGTCAGATATTTATCTCTGATGATCAGTAGCTTTGCCCCGCTGCGAAGGTCGGCCAGAGGCGCATAACCCGCAAGGCCTCATCCCGGCGGCATTGGCTGGTGAACAGGGACCGGGCCGAGACCGGCAGGCTGATCTCGTTATAGATACGCTCATCGTCAAAGCCTATCGCTGCGGCATCCGCCTGCGTTGCGCCGAAGGTCAGAGACGAAATCCGGGCCCAGTATATGGCGGCCAGGCACATGGGGCACGGTTCGCAGTTGACATACAGGTGGCAGCCTGCCAGCCGGTAATTGTCAAGCCGCGAACAGGCATCCCTGATGGCCACGATTTCAGCATGGGCGGTCGGGTCATTGCTGACAAGAACCCGGTTCCATCCCCGGCCGACGACCTGCCCGTCCTTGACAACCAGGGCGCCGAACGGCCCGCCATCTCCCCTCTTCATCCCGGTGTCCGCCAGGTTAATGGCCTCAATCATGAACAACGAACTGTCGGTTCTCCGGGTCATGCGGGATGTCGCCGACCCAGACATTTCTGCAAAACCAGATGGGAGCAGGTGCCGCCCGAACCATGGTTACCGGCCATGACCATTCTCACCTCCGGCCTGCGCATCTCCGTGACAATGAGCACATCCGGTCCCGGGCTGTCTGTCGTCGATCCGCAAGCCGTTACCATTAAAAATCTGCATCATGACCATAAAAAAAACGCCGTTGATATTGAAAAATATTGCGAACCTGCCTCTATTCTCCGCAGCGGCCGGAGAGAGCCGTTCGCAACACGACTATGAATTCGTGACGGCTTGAGATGACATTCCAGGCAATACGTGGAATTTATTGGATTATTGCCGAACAAACGCATTCTCCGGTCTTCACCGCGCCGCCCTGCGGGCCGCCGGTAAAGAATCCAGACGATTCCAGGAAAGCAGGTTTGTCATGAAAAAACAACATTTTTTCAAGAGAATGTAGAATTTGTCCGGCCAATGATTATATAATGAAAAATAGTTATGCAAAGGCAGGGTGGCATTACGCCCGGGCAGGGACAACCACCGCTGCCGGCCACTCAACGGAGAGCTCAAAGTCAGCGCCGCAAGGGAGACAACATGCTGAAAAAAAAGATGCAGAAGGCATTGAACGAACAGATTAATGCCGAGATGTATTCGTCCTATCTCTACCTGTCCATGGAATCCTATTTTCGCTCGACAAGCCTGGTGGGCATGGCCAACTGGATGCGGGGCCAGGTCCAGGAAGAATTGTTTCACGCCATAAAATTTTACAATTTTGTCGGAGAACGCGGGGCAAGAGTGGAACTTGGCGTCATCAAAAAGCCTGCGGCCGACTGGGCATCTCCTCTTGCAGTCTTTGAACATATCCTGAAGCATGAACAGATGGTAACCGATCTGATCAACAACCTGGTGGACCTGGCTATTGCCGAAAAAGACCACGCGACCAAGAATTTCCTGCAGTGGTTTGTGGCCGAACAGGTTGAAGAAGAGGCTGGTGCCGGCGAGATCGTCGACAAGCTGAAGCTGATCAGGAATGACACCTCGGGCCTGTTTTTCCTGGATGCCGAGCTGGCCAAGCGGGTATTTACCATGCCGCTGAAGGGCGAAGTATGAATCGGGCTCGGCGGCCATGGCCGGTGAGAGCATGGACGGGCCGGTAACCGGGGCATCATGAGCAGCCGCAAAATCAAAAAGAAGGTCCTGGCCCTGCTGGCCCGTTCCAACCTGAGCGATACGCTGGCGCAGATCCTGGAGATGCCGACCCACGATATCATTCACAGCCTCTTTTCCGCCATCTCCCGCAACGAAGAAATCATCCGCTGGCATGCGATTACCTGCATGGGCATAACCGTTGCCCGCCTGGCGGCAGAGGACATGGAAAAAGCCCGCATTGTCATGCGCCGCCTTCTCTGGAGCCTCAATGACGAGTCCGGCGGCATCGGCTGGGGGGCACCGGAGTCTCTGGCCGAGATCATGACCCGCCACGAGGGCCTGGCCCGGGAATATGTCCACATGTTGACATCATATATGAGAAAAGACGGCGAAGAGATGTGGCAGGAGGGCAATTTCCTTGAACACGAGGTCCTGCAACGCGGTCTGTTGTGGGGCATCGGCCGGCTGGCCGGTAAAAGGCGGGCCCTGCTTCAGCAACAGGACATAACCACCAACCTGCTGGCCTACATGCCGGCGAATGACGCCGCAGTGAGGGGACTGGCGGCCCGGAGTCTCGGCCTGATGAAGGCGGACATCGCCGCCAGCCCCCTGCAATCGCTGGTGACGGACACGGCCACCCTCCGGCTCTACGAGGATGAGTGCCTGAAAACCGTATCGGTCGGCGAACTGGCCCGCCAGGCCCTTGATCGTCTCAACGCCGGGGAACAACGGCCATGAGCTCCCGCCTGTTTCCCGGCGCCGGTTTTCTCCAGTTTGAAGTCAGGCCTGGTGATCCGGCGGTCAATCTCAAGACGGTCCGCCGCTTGATCGAAAAAATGCAACCGGCCGCCTCCACCATCATTGTTCTCCCGGAGCTGTGGGCGACTGGCTTTGACTATCCCCATCTCGACGACCTGGCCGGGGAAACACCGGGACTGCTGGAGGAGATCCGGGAACTGGCGGCCGAAGATGACATCTGCCTTGCCGGTTCACTCATTGAAAAAGTGGAGCAGGATGAGGCCCCGGCAAAACTGTACAACACCCTCTACCTGACCGGACCCGGCGGCGTCATGGGGCGCTATCGAAAACAGCATCTCTTTTCGTTATGGCAGGAGGACCGATTCCTGACGCCGGGCGACCATCCGGTACCGATGGTGACGCCCCGGGGTCCGGTCGGCGGCCTGGTCTGTTACGACCTCAGGTTCCCGGAGCTGGCCAGGATGCAGACGTTCAACGGCGCCAGACTCCTGGTTGTCTCGGCCCAGTGGCCGGCGGAACGGCTGGACCACTGGCAAACCCTGCTGCGCGCGCGGGCCATAGAGAACCAGGTGTTTGTCGTGGCTGGCAATAGTTGCGGCGGCGCGGGAGAAAACAAGTTCGCCGGTCATTCCATGATTGTGGCGCCGGACGGGACGGTCCTGGCCGAGGCCGGCGACCGGGAGGAGACCGGCGCAACCGCTCTCTCTGAAGCTGATCTGCAACGGCTTCGATCCCGTTTCTGCAACGTGGGGGAACGGCCACGGCCACCGCATGACGACGACAAACTTGTCTCTCTGCCTCAGTTACAGGAACGTCTGCAGACAATCCGCGACCAGGGGAGCAAGGTTGCCTTTACCAATGGCTGCTTCGATATTCTGCACAGCGGCCATGTCGCCTACCTGGAACAGGCACGCCAAACCGCGGACTGCCTGGTGGTCGCCCTGAACAGCGACCTGTCGGTCAAGATGATCAAGGGAGACGGCCGGCCGATTAACAGTGAAACCGACCGGGCCAGGGTACTGGCGGCGCTTGGCTGCGTTGATTTTGTGGTCATCTTTGATGAGCCGACGCCGATCGGCCTGATTGCGGCGCTCAAACCCGATGTCCTGGTCAAGGGGGCCGACTGGCCGGAAGACCGGATAGTCGGAGCCGCCGAGGTGAAGGCCGCGGGGGGCCGGGTGGCGCGGATCGCCTTTGAGCACCAGGTGTCTACATCAGCGGTTATCTCACGTATTCGTCAGCAGGGAGAAAAAGCATGAAGGCATATTTTGACATAGGTTCGATCGTCGTTATTGCGGTTACGTTTGTGGTGTTTCTTGCCGCCTTATTTACCAAAGGGTTTACCCACGATCTACTGTTGGAAATCGGTGTATTTATGGTTTCGGTGAAACTGATTATAATGACCTACAAGAATGGTGCTCATGCCGCCAGGCTGGAAAAAGAAATAAAAGAAATAAAAGAACTGATCATACAGAAGAGCGGCTCTTAACTGAATCCGTGAACGTTCGGTACAGATGCAGGGCGGCAACGACCCCCCCTGCCCCCAGCTTACCAGTCGGGCCGCAGGGAAAGATCGGTGAGCTGCTTCCGGTCCACGGCCGCCGGGGCATCGGTCAGTGGACAGGTCGCCTTCTGGGTCTTGGGAAAGGCGATGACATCACGGATGGAATCGCTACCGGTCAGAATCATCATCAGCCGGTCAACACCGAAAGCGATACCGCCGTGGGGCGGAGCCCCCAACTCCAGGGCCCGGAGCAGAAAACCGAATTTCTCCTGCGCCTCCTCCGGCCCAATGCCCAGCACCGAAAAGACCTTTTCCTGCACATCCCGGCGATGAATACGGATAGAACCGCCGCCGATCTCGTTGCCGTTTAACACCAGGTCATAGGCCCGGCTCTTGACCTTGGCCGGATCGGTTGCCAGCAGGTCCAGCTGGTCCTCGTTGGGGGCGGTAAAAGGATGATGCACGGCCGAGTACCGTTTTTCCTTCTGATCGTATTCGACCAGCGGAAAGTCGGTGATCCAGAGGAAATTATAGGTCCCCTCCTTAATCAGCCCCAGGCGCCGGGCCAGCTCCAACCGGAGTTCAGCCAGCACCTGGTTCGCCACCGCCGCCGGACCGGCGCCAAAGAGGATGAGGTCGCCCGGCTCCACGCCCAGGGCCTCACCTATGGCCTTGATCTCGTCATCGCTGAAAAACTTGCTGATCGGCGACTGCCACCCGTCTTCCCTGATCTTGATCCAGGCCATGCCGCGGGCGCCGAAAGTGGCCGCATAATCAGCCAGGTTATCGAGGTCCTTTCTTGAAAACGTGGCGCAACCCCTGGCATTAATGGCCTTGACCACACCGTCCCCTTCAATGACCGAATTGAAAACCTTGAATCCGCATCCCCGGAGTATTTCGGTCAGGTCAACCAGCTCAAAACCAAAACGGGTATCCGGTCGATCCGTGCCGAATCGCCGCACGGCCTCATCATAGGTCATATGCTTGAATGGCGGTTGCAGCTCAATATTGCCGGCGGCCTTGAAAACAGCCTGAATCATCCCTTCGGCAATGCCGATGATATCATCTTCGCCGACAAAGCTGAGCTCCATATCGATCTGGGTGAATTCCGGCTGCCGGTCAGCCCGCAGGTCTTCGTCGCGGAAGCATCTGACCACCTGAAAGTAGCGGTCCATGCCGGCCATCATCAGCAGTTGTTTAAAGAGCTGCGGCGATTGCGGCAGGGCATAAAATTTCCCCGGGTTGACCCGGCTGGGGACCAGGTAGTCGCGCGCCCCTTCCGGGGTGGAGCGGGTGAGCATGGGGGTTTCTATTTCCAGGAAATTGTTTTCGCTCAGATAGTTCCGTACCGCCAGGACCGCCCGGTGACGCATGATCAGGTTTTCCGCCTTCTCGGGCCGGCGCAGGTCCAGGTAGCGGTACTGCAACCGCAGGTTGTCGGAGACCTCGACATCTTCATCCAGGGGAAAGGGAGGAGTTTCACTGACATTGAGAATCCGCAACTCGTTAACCAGCACCTCGATGGCCCCGGTTTCCAGCTTGGGATTCTCCATGTCGGCCGGCCGCCGGCAAACCGTACCACGGACGGCCAGCACCCATTCGCTGCGGAGCCGGTGCGCTTTGGCATGGACGGCGGCGTTTCTCTCCGGGTTGAAAACGACCTGGGTGATGCCCCAGCGGTCCCGCAGGTCGATAAAGATGACCCCGCCGTGGTCGCGGCGACGCAGAACCCAGCCCATGAGAATAACTTCCTGGTCCAGGTGATCAGGGCCGAGTTCGTTGCATGTATGTGTGCGCCTGAGCGCTCCTAGTAAATCCATGAAAAGCTCCGATATATGTTCAGGTTTCTGTATCCTGAATCCGTGATAGCTTGAGGTATATTTTATACAATATGTGGAATTTGTTGCATTATTTATTGCCGGACAAGCGCGTTCTCTGGTCTGCACCGCGCCGCCCGCCGGGGCGCCCGGTAACGGCGTACCTGCCGTGTTGACAACTTGTTGCTACCACAACAGGATAATCAACATCGTTGCCGCCTTGCACCTGCACCGTTCCCGAACGCTCACGGATCCAGGTGTATAATGTCGATCAGTTGCAGGCACTCTTGCCCGACATCGGCCTGCAGGGAAAAAGGGAGCTGCTCCTGGGTCTGCATATTACGCAGAATTGCCGTCTGCCGTTCCAGTTCATCATCCCCGAGAATAAGTGTATGGCGGGCCGCCTGGCGGGCCGCCTGTTTCATCTGCGCTTTCAGGCTGCGGCCGCTGTAATCCATAGCGGCCCGCAGTCCGCGCTGCCGCAGACCATGCACCAGCCGATAGCCGTGCAGGCAGGCCCGGCTGCCGAGCGCGGCAACGAACAGATCCATGGCCGGCCCCGGCCTTTCGGCCCTGTTGTTTGCCGCCTGCAGCAGCAGGACCAGGCGCTCCATCCCCATGGCAAAACCAATACCGGGGAGTTTCGGACCGCCCAGTTGCTCGATGAGTCCGTCATAGCGCCCCCCGGCGCCGATAGCAGCCTGGGCGCCCAGGTCACCGGTAACGAATTCAAAGGTGGTCCGGGTGTAATAGTCCAGGCCGCGCACCATGAATCGGTTGAGGGAATAGCTGACCCCCAGCAGGTCAAGGCGGCTTTGCACCTGGTCGAAATGGGAACGGCACTCGGGGCAGAGGGCGTCCTGGATAGAGGGCGCCTCCTCAACCACTTCCCGGCAACCGGCCTTTTTGCAGTCCAGCACGCGCAGGGGATTGGTCTCCGAGCGGCGGCGGCAGTCTTCACAGAGACCGGCCTTGCGGTCTTGCAGGTACGCGACCAGCCGGCGGCGAAATTCCGGGCGGCAGCCGGGACAGCCGAGCGAGTTGACTTCCAGGCTCGCGCTCAGACCGAGCTCCGTCAGCAGCATCTGTCCCATGGCCATCAGCTCGGCATCAATCTCCGGCTCAACCGCGCCGATCACCTCGGCGTCGACCTGGTGAAACTGTCTGAGCCGGCCCTTCTGCGGGCGTTCATGGCGAAACATGGGGCCAATAGTATAGAGCCGTTGAACCGGCTGCCGAACATGCAGGCCATGCTCGATAAAAGCACGGAGCAGTGAAGCTGTCGCTTCGGGCCGCATGGTAATCCCCATCTCGACAAAGGTATACATTTCCTTTTCAACAATATCGGTTGCCTCGCCGATGGAGCGGGCAAAAAGTTCCGTTTTTTCCAGGATCGGCAGGCGGATTTCATGACAACCGAACCGCTGAAAAATATCCCTGGCAACACCTTCAATATGCTGCCACAGCGGGACCTCTTCCGGCAGAATATCCTTGAAGCCGTTAATGGCTTTGATTTTCAAAAAAAATGCCTCCGTCTGGTCAAAAAAATGGATCGGCACCGAACCAGTTGTCCTTACGGAACAGGGACGGCCGTAATTTTGAGATGTTCTGATAAAAAATTTAAAATTTAATCAAAAAGAAGGTAAAAAGTCAAGCCGATGCCGTCGAATTATGGTAAAATTAAAAACTAATGTTTTTTATTTGGCACTGCCGAAACCAAATGGCCGCCAGTGATCTTGACAAAGTAATTTGCTCAGGGCATTATCACTTGAGTTATCTTTTACAAAGAACAAGAGATTGACATGAAATTACCAGAACTTAAAATCGGCTCGTTTACCGCGCGCGTTCCCATTATCCAGGGCGGGATGTCGATTCGTGTTTCCACTGCGGCCCTGGCTGTTCCGGTTGCCGAATGTGGCGGTATCGGCACCATCGGCGGCTCCGCCATTCCGGTTGCGGAACTGCAGGATGACATCCGCCAGGCCAAGAGAAGCACCAACGGCATCATCGCCGTCAACATTATGTATGCGATGCGGGAATTTTATGAACTGGTGATGGGCTCCATCGAGGCCGGGGTGGACATGATCATCACCGGCGCCGGCTTTTCCCGGGATATATTCAAGATAGGGAAAAAACACAATGTGCCAATCATCTCTATCGTTTCCTCCCCGGCCTTTGCCTGTCTGGCCGAAAAGCTGGGGGCGGCGGCGATTATAGTTGAGGCTGCCGAGGCCGGGGGCCATCTCGGGACGGACAAGAAGCTGCGCGATCTCTTTCCTGCCGTGCGCCAGGTGATCACCAAGGTGCCGCTCATTGCCGCCGGCGGCATTACCGATGGCTTCGAAATGGCCGAGCTGATGGACGAATACGGGGCCGACGGCATCCAGATCGCTTCACGTTTCGTACTCAGCGAGGAGTGCGCGGTAGCGCCGGAGTTCAAGGACACCTTCCTGCAGGCCGGCAAGGACGACATTGTCCTGGTACAATCCCCGGTAGGCCTGCCGGGCCGGGCCATTAACACCCCTTTTGTGCAGAAGATGGCCCGGGGCGAAGATGTTGCCAGCAAAGAGTGCAAATTCAAGTGTCTGAAAAAATGCAGTTACAAGTACTGTATCCACGAACGGCTGAACAAGGCGCGCACCGGCAACATTGAAGAAGGCCTGGTCTTCTCCGGTGCCAATACCTACAAGATAAAGGAAACCCTCCCGGTGCGCGAAATTTTCGAGCGTTTTGTCCGGGATGCCCAGTCAGTGTACCGGGAAAAGAAGAGCATGCTCAGTTCCACCTCGTCCTGAATCCCCCTATTTGATCATCCCCAAACCAATGACTGTAGACCATATGAGCCAGAACGGGCAATGTCCCGATATTCCACCGAGCCCGGTACCGGTCATCATCCCGGCGACCGACCACCCCATCAAGGTACATGATATTGACGGCGAGGCCCTCAAGGTACTGTACCGGCTCCGTGATGCCGGGTTCGCCGGCTACCTGGTCGGCGGCGGGGTTCGTGACCTGTACCTGGGGCAACGACCCAAGGATTTCGACATCTCCACCAATGCCCGGCCCGGTCAGTTGCGAAAACTGTTTCGCAACAGCCGGACCATCGGCCGGCGGTTCCGGCTGGTCCAGGTGTTTTTCCGCGGCGGTAAAATCATCGAGGTCTCAACCCTGCGCTCCCGGAGTGAGTACGATATCAATGACATCGACAAGGTCCTGCCCAGTAACAATACCTTCGGCACCCTGCCCGAGGATGCCTTTCGTCGCGACCTGACCATCAATTCGTTGTTTTACGAGATCGAGAACAACACAATCATTGACTACGTCGGCGGCGTCAAGGATCTTGACCAGGGCATAATCCGCATCGTCGGCGAACCGGACCGCCGGGTCACGCGTGACCCGGTCCGTATCATGCGGGTCGTGCGCCATGCCGCCAGGAACGATTTCCGGATCGAGGAACAGTCCTGGCAGGCGATTGTCCGGCATCGGCACAAACTTGACCTCTGCCCTCCTTCCCGCATCAGGGACGAACTGCTCAGAGACCTGCGGAGCGGCAAAAGTGAGCCCTGGACGCGAACTGTTTTAAAAAGCCGGATATTTACCACTATACTGCCATTTTATGCGGAAATACTTGATGGAGCCCGAGGCCGGCAGCGGCAGCAGGAATTGCTGGCGCTGACCCGCGTTCTTGATCGCCTGCATGGACAGTCCAGCGATGATTATCGGATCGAAATACCCGATTACATGCTTTTTACCACCCTGCTGGTACCGTGGGCCAAAGAACGTTTCGACTTGATGCAACAGCGTCTGCACGGCCCGGCGCACCATATTTTATCCAGAGAAATCCGAGCCGAACTCGATAGTCTGTTCAGCGAACGCTTCAACATCAAACGCCTGGATAAAGAGGCAATGACCACCCTGCTGGTCAACCTGCCGATCTTTGAATCGCAGCCGCAAAAGAAGACCTGGCCCAAGTGGATGCGGGGCAAAAGTTATTTTGCCGATTGTTCACGTTTTTACGGCCTGTTTGTCGAGGCGGAGGGAGGCCCGGCCGTTGATGCCGGCCTGTTTGCCGCCCAACCCCGACCGGGACGGCACGAAGCGGCTGATTTTTCCGGCAGGGATTCCGGCCATGGTCGCCGTGCCAAGGGACGACGAGGCGGCAGGCCGGCCTTCAGCAACAGGGGCAAAGGGGTCTTCGGGTTCCGGAACGGTTAAGCCATGCGATTTCTTCTCTACAATATCCGCTATTGCACCGGCATTGGTATTCGTTTTCACCTGCCGCTTCCCTACGCGGGCTATCTGAAACATACCGGCGTCAATCTCGAGAGTATTGCCGCCTTCATCAAGTCGGTCAAGCCTGATATTGCAGGCTTGATCGAGGTTGACGAAGGTTCCTTTCGCACAGACAACCACCTGTGTCAGGCCTCGACCATTGCCAGCGAGCTTGGTTTTTCCTACGTGGTCGAATCCAAGTATGGGACCCGGTCTGTTGCCCAGAAGATGCCGATTCTGAACAAGCAGGGAAATGCCCTGCTGAGTAAAAAGGAAATAATCAGCCACCGGTTTCACTATTTTAACGAGGGGATCAAACGCCTGGTCATCGAGGCCCGGCTGGCCGAGGTAACCGTTTTTCTCGTCCACCTGTCCCTGATGTTCCGGAAGCGACATTACCAGCTTGAACACCTCTATAAGTTGATCCGCAACGTGCAGGGTCCGATTATCGTGGCCGGTGACTTTAATGTCCTGTGGGGAGGCAGGGAGCTGGAGCTGTTCCTGGCGGCAACCGGACTGCAAAACGCCAATGGCAGAGGCAGCCCTTCCCATCCCAGCCGTTCCCCCAAACGGCAGCTGGACTTCATTCTCCACAGCCCGGAACTCGAAGTAAGCAACTTCCAGATCCCATCGGTTCGCTACTCTGATCATGCGCCGCTGGTATGTGACTTCACACTAAGGAGTTAATGTCCTTCCCCCTTTTTACAGGCCCGGCGAGTTGAAACAAATAAAAAAAGGGAAAACCCCGACAGGGTTTTCCCTTTTTTGCTTTCAGTAAGTCAGCAGACTTGGTTAGAAGTATGCCTCCAGAGTCAGATAGACCTGGCTCATGTCATCCAGCGGCGCGTAGAACTGGGCATTGAGCGGATCACTTGCCAGATCGTCGACCTTAACCGGGGCTCCCAGCCAGGATCCGGAATAGGTATAATCATACTTGTAGTACAGATAACCAAGCCGCATTAGCACCTTGCTGTACTTGGAGATGGCCTCGCCGGTAGGCAGGTCGTAAACCATGTATGCTTCCCAAACCTGGCCGCGGGTAGCCAGCTTGGAGTTGTACAGCTCGTCATCCGCCGGCGACATGGAAATCCAGTACTTGGAACCGTAGTTGTACTCAGCGCCGAACTTCAGCCCCAGGTCATCCATATCATACCTGACGCCCAGATACACCGAATAACCGTCCTCTTCGTCGAGGGGAGCCCACCAGGAACCGAGCAGGCTGTCACCCAGTTCGTCGTAGCCCGTCGGAACGGTGTGGCTCCAGGCACCGGCCACAAAGTAATTAAGATTACCGACTTTGTCCATGTAGACGCCGCTGGTATGGTAGATGTTACCGAGGTTGGCCTTGTTCAGGACGCCATCGCCGGTCATCACACCTGCCAGTTCCAGGGGATTGGGGAAATTAATGCCGTCCGGGGTGTTGACGAGGTTAAAGGCCTTAAAGAGTTGCAGATTAAGAAAACGATGGCCTTTTTTAAAGACATCCCAGTTAAAACCGGCAAAGTCCATATCGTTGAGCTTGTTGGTGCTCAGACCGGCTTCAAAACCACGGCCGTAGCAGAAACGAATACGGCCGGTCCCCAAGTCGTTGCCCCAATCATAGGCATAGCCGATCGTGGCGCCGTCAAAGGCATAGTCCATGAAGGCCGTGGGAGTGGCCTGCCGTTCATTAAGGCCCAGGCGCAGAGATGATGGGGGACCGTCAGTCGTCGGTCGACGGCCGACGGAAATCCAGAACGGGGTGCCGTTGATGCCGGCCCAGTTGATGAAGGCACGATCAACGCGAAGGACGTTGTCAACAGGCTGGCGGGTCGAATTGCCGTCCCAGTTAAAGCCGTCCAGGGTAAAAGGTTGGCCCATATCGCCCGTCGGATTAGACTCCATGCCCCAGGCCTTGTACATGGCCAGGCGGCCCTTGAAGGTCACGGTCTCGGTGGCCCTGACCATCATATTGATGCGCAGCCGGTTGGTCAACATGGTATCGTTGTCCACATCGTAGGCAGGAACAGGGGTGATACCCATCTGCTGAAACAGACCGGCACGTTGCTGCGGCGTATAGTTCTTCATGCCCTGCACGGCCATTCTGATCATGGCGGGGCTGTAAGGGCCGGGAGCGCCGAAACCGCCCTGTGCCACAGGTGCGGCAAGGGCCATCTTGAAGCCCTGGGTAATCTGATTAGCCGTGTAAGCGGCCATGGTGCGTGAATGCATATAATCGAGACTCGCCCTGAAGTCACCGAACAGCTTGAACCTGGCAGCCAGGTCCCAGGATTTGGACTTGTCAGTGAGCGTGTCATCCAGGTCGTCGACATGGTTGCCGACAGCGGTAACAGCTTCGCTCTGTTGTGCGAGCTGTGCCTTCAGTTCATCAAGCTCACGGGACAATTCATTAATTTTCTGCGTCAGGTCTGCTGGCGCCTTACCCGCACTGGCCGCAGCCACACCGGGAAACGCAATCAGCCCAGCAGCGGGGAGCGCAATCAGCCCAGCCAAGACCAGAGTGGAAAACCTTTTGACCATTCCTCATCCTCCTTCCTTACCACATTTTCATCTCGGGGAAATCCCATTACCGATTTCACAACCTTGATCCGGAAACCGGCGCATAGCCGTGCATCCCGAACATCACCGGTGAAACCAGTTTAAAAAAACAACTCGATACAAAGTTTTGTATCGCATATCCCCGGCCTTGTCAACAGGCCGGAAGAATAATGTTAAAAAAATTGTACCGATGTTGATTTCAGGGCTTCCTGCCGGGGATTCAGGCGGGATAGCGGAAGGTCATTTTACCGTTTTTCCTGCCGACCCTGACCGTTCCACCCCGGTTCAGCCGGCCAAACAGGATTTCCTCGGTCAGGGTATCGCCGATTTCTTTCATGATGAGGCGCCGCAGGGGCCGGGCCCCATAGGCCGGATCATACCCTTCGGCGGCCAACCAGCTTCGCGCCCCGGGGGTCAGGCTGATCTTGATCTTCCTGGCCACCAGTTGGGCCTGCAGCTCGCCAACCATTTTATCGACAATCTTTTCCACCGTTGCCATGTCCAGGGGCCGGAAAGTGATAGTGCCGTCGAGCCGGTTCCGGAATTCGGGGGAAAAAAGATTTTTAATGGCCTTCTGTTCATTGCCGGCGGATGAGGCGAGGAAACCGATGGTGTTTTCGCTCATCTCCCGGGCTCCGGCATTGGTGGTCATGATGATGATGACGTTGCGGAAATCAGCCCGGCGACCGGAATTGTCGGTGAGGGTCGAGTAATCCATGACCTGCAGCAGGATGGAGAAAACATCCGGATGCGCCTTTTCGATTTCGTCAAGCAGGAGCAGCGAATACGGATGTTTGCGGATGGCATCGGTGAGCAGGCCGCCCTGGTCGAAACCGACGTAACCGGGAGGCGCCCCGATCAGCCGGGCCACGGCATGCTTTTCCATGTACTCGCTCATATCAAAGCGTTCGAAGTGAACCGCCAAGGCGGCAGCCAACTGCCGGGCGACCTCGGTTTTTCCCACGCCGGTGGGACCGGCAAAGAGGAAGCAACCCGTGGGAGACTGCGGATTGCCCAGGCCGGCGCGGGCCCGTTTTATCGCCCTGACCATCGTGTCAACGGCGTTATCCTGGCCGAAGATCACCGATTTAAGCCTTTCGTCAAGTTCAACCAGACCGGCGTTGGCATTGCCTGATTTGCTGGTGACCGGGACCCGGGCCATTTTCGAGACCACGCTCTCGACGTCGCGCACCGTCACCGTACGGCCGGTCTTGCCGGCCAGCCGAAAGGCCGCCCCGACCTCGTCCATGACGTCAATGGCCTTGTCCGGCAAAAAACGGTCATTGATGTAGCGATTGGCCAGTTCCGCCGTGGAACGGATCGCCGTCCTGGTGTAGCGGATATGATGATGGTCTTCGTAACGGGACTGCAGTCCTTTCAGAATACCGCAGGTATCCTCCACCGAGGGTTCATCAATGTCTATCTTCTGGAAACGCCGGGAAAGAGCCCGGTCCTTCTCGATGTGGTTCCTGTATTCCTCATAGGTCGTCGAGCCGATGCAGCGAATGGTTCCGGCCTGCAGGGCCGGCTTCAGCAGGTTGGAGGCATCCATGGAGCCGCCGCTGGTCGCCCCGGCCCCGACAATGGTATGCATCTCGTCGATAAAGAGGATGGCGTTGTCTTTTTTCTCAATGGCAGACACCACGGCCTTGAGACGTTTTTCAAAATCACCGCGATACTTGGTCCCGGCGACCAGCGTCCCCATGTCGAGCATATAGATTTCCGTATCCCGGAGCAGGTCGGGAACCAGTTTCCCTGAATCCGGTTTTTCCGCCAGCCGCGCGACCCGGTCTTCATGAATACGCAGGGCCAGTCCTTCGGCCATGGCCGTCTTGCCCACGCCCGGCTCCCCCACCAGCAGCGGATTATTCTTGCGCCGGCGGCAGAGGACCTGCATCATGCGCAGGAGTTCATGCCCGCGACCGATCAACGGATCGATTTTCCCCTCTGCCGCCCGCCGGGCGAAATTCACGGTGAAGGTTTCAAGGGGATCGACCCTGGAGGTCCGTTTCTGTTTCTGCGGTTCGGTTTCAGGGTGCAGGAGCGGCTCTTTCTGCAACGATTCGGGCAGACCGTGGGAGATGTATTCCACCACGTCAAGCCGGGCGACGCCCGCGCTGCCGAGAAAGTATACCGCATTAGAATCCGGTTCGGCAAAGATGGCGACCAGGACATCCCCGGTATCGACCTGTTTCTTGCCGCAGCTCTGCACATGGTTGACCGCCCGCTGCAGGACACGATTGAAAGCAACGGTTTGCGAAGGTTCGCTGACGGCATTTTTCAGAACCGGCAGGCCGCCGGCAAAAAATCGTTCCAGGCGCTCTTTCAGTTTGGCGTCATCGCCGCCGCAATTGGTAATGACATGCCTGGCGAGGTCGTCATGCAACAAACCGTAGAGCATGTGCTCGACAGTGACATATTCGTGCCTGTAGGTCTTGGCCTCTTGAATAGCCTTGATAAGGGCAAGCTCAAGTTCTCGACTTAACATAATATTTTCCATCAATAACGCATCAGCTCACCTTTTCCAGCGAACATCTAAGGGGATACTGATGTTTTCGAGCCATGCTATGAACAATGGCCATTTTTGTTTCGCCGATTTCCCGGGTATACACACCAGCGATACCCACCCCCTGGTGGTGAATATTCAGCATAATCCGGGCGGCCTCGCTGGTATCTTTCTTAAACACATGCTCAAGAATCATGACCACGAAGTCCATAGTGGTGTAGTCATCATTGTGCAGGAGCACCTTATAGAGAGGCGGCTCACGAACCTCCTCCTTCTGCCGGGTCAGGGTTTCTTCCCGATCTGTCGTTTTACTTTTAACCATGCCGTTCACAAACCGCGAAAAGAGAAAATCATTTACCTGTATATTGTAATGCTCAGTCGTATTTTTGCAAGACTGCTTTCAGTCACTTTTCCAGCATGGCAATGAGCAAGTGCCGGAGTACGGTTGCCGGCGCCAACGGGGACCCCTTGAGACGCAGCTCGGCCCCGAGAAGGAGCTGCAGCCAGTTTTTCAAGACAACCGGCGAAAAAGCGGCCGCGGCCTGGAACTGCATATAGACGGCATAGGGGTGACCGGAAAGTTCCTTTTGCCAGACTTGCCGTTCCTTGAGCCGCGGCAGGCACTGCCGCTGAAAAACGGCAAACGGCACGGACCGGCCGTACTCGAACTGCGGCTGTTGCTGCAGGACCCGAAACAGCAACAGCGTCCGGGCGTAATTGCGGAGGGTGGCAACTACGGCCAGGGGGTGAATGCCGTTTTCCTGGAGCCGGCCGGCAACCAGCAGGGCGCGTTCCAGGTTACGCTTGCCCAGGGCGCCGGTCAGTTCAAAGAGGACCTCCTGCCGGGTCCGCCCCACCAGGGCGTCCAGGTCATCCCGGTTGATCTGTTTGCGGGTGCCGGCGAAGAGCGCCAGTTTCCCGGTCTCGGTGACTGCGGCCACCGGATGAAAGCCGACCCGTTCAAGGAGCAGGTCAGCCACGCCCGGCGCCATGGTTTTATTAAAATCGGCCAGGGTCTTGTCGATCAACTCCCGCAGGACGCTTTTCTGCGCCTTCTGCGCCTGGGCGCTGCTGCCCTGGTCCACGCTCAGATCAACAACGACGTATTGATCCTTGAGGAGTTTGTAGAGCCGTTTACGCTTGTCGACATCTTCGGCCAGCAGCACCAGGACATTTGGTCCGGGGAGCCCGGCTTCCAGGGTCTTTTCAAGGAGCTGGGCCGGATCATCCGGCCCGGCGGCGGCCGGCTCTTTCCCGCCACCGCCGGCCGTTGCCGCTATCCCTTTGGTCCAGGAAAGGTCACCCGGCGGCCGGGCAAAACCGAAGAGCTTTTTCCAGCGGGCGGCTGAGAGCGATCCCGGATCATTCTCCGGCTCTCCGGCATCGAGTCCGGCGGCCGCAAGCATCGCCCCCAGGTACCTGCCGGCCGTCACCAGGTCGTTGTTGTTTCGGGCCTTGGCCGCCCGGCCCCAGAGAGAATTGGCCACTTTTTTGGAGATAAACAGCCGCGTATCCGAGACCCGGTAAACCTGGCGGCCGGGCAACAGGCTGAAACTGCGCAACTTGCCGAGTGTCGTGACAAAATTCTCCTGATCGCCGTCTATGGCGTGGAGGATACCGCCAGCCGCCAGCAGGGCCTCGCAGACCCGCGCCGCCGCCTGCCGGCAGAAAAAACGTTCGCCGACCAACAGGTAAACCTTGGCGATTCCGTCTTTGTCACCTTTGATCCCGTTAATCAGAGCGTCCAGCCTGTCCTTGGTAAAAATAGCCATATCGTTTCTCAGCCCATGGGATCGCCGGCGCTTTTGGCCGATTTATCGCCCAGGATACCGTTTGGTTGAGATTTTCTTTCTTCATTGAGGATTTTATGCAGAATTGCTGGCAGAGTTCCGGGTTGCAGATAGTCCCGGCCATGGTCACCTTTAAAAATAAAGGCGGATTTCCGGCTGATATCCTGCCATGAAAGTGTCGAAGGATTTCTGGCAATCACCTCGAAAAGATTTTTGTTATATGGATCATTAATGGCCGCCAGCCCGGTACCGATGGTGGCCAGAATGTCCACATGCCCTAAAAACATCTCACTGAGACGCGTATAGGCCTTGACCCCTCCACAGGAACCAAGACTGAGAAAACGCTGCTTGGCCGCCAAATCTTTTTTACTCAAACGTCCCTCTTTCATCAGCACATTCAGCGGCTTGGTGATCTGTTCAGAGCGCCAGTAACTGTGACCTCGCTGGGCGAACATCTCGGTACCGCCCAGGATAAATCGTTCAATCAGAAGCTCCTGGTTTTTCTCGTCGCTGTACACGGAGGCCGCCTGGCTGATCGTCAGGCCGTCGATCCGCCGGACAAGGGTAACGCAAAAATGATTGCGCTGCATCCCGTTAAAGAGCAAGGGTAATCCTTTTGCGGGATGCCGTTGAGCATAGCGGATCAGTTTCCCGGCCGCCTGCCTGATCTTGGCCGACAGAGGAACCACGGTAAACTGTTCGGACAGCCGGAGACGGTAACCGCTCTCAAGGAGCATGGTGAGAAAAGAAGCAAAAGACCGGCGGCCGTCATCATCGGCATGAAAGACCGAGATGGAGCCGAGGCGGCCGTCCTTCTTCCACTGCGCAAAGGGGGTGTCGAGATATTTGTAGAGATCCACCGCCCCGTGCCGGACTATCAGGCGGTCGATGATCGAGCGGGCCTCGATGCTGAGCAGTTGCGGATATTCCCGCATGTAGTACTGCAGAATCACGGAAATCAATCGTGTAAAACCGGAGCTGCCGGAATCGGCGTGTTGGCTCATTTTCCTGATGAGAAAGGTGCGGGCCGGTTGGTCAAGGACCTCAAGCAGGTGCATGAAGGTCGCCGAAAAAAGAATAATAGAATCTTCATCCTTAAAGGCCGACAAGGCGACCAGGTCAAGAATCTGTTCCTGCTCCCGGTTGTTTTCCGGAAAAAAGGCGGTCAACTTTCCTTTCTGGGCCAGGCTGACGATAAAGCTCGAGACCAGCAGATTGCCGGGGTCGACGGCGTGCAGGAACTCCAGCAGGTTGCCGGAGAAGCGCTTTTCGATGCTCTGCCGCAGGATCGGCGCCAGAATATCGCGGAATGAGCTGTCATAGAGTTCGCTGCCCTGGGCAAGCAAGGCATAGATATTGGTCGAAGTCAGATTACGGGCCGTTTCCACTCTGTCGGCAGCCGTTGCCCGGCGCAGGACGGCGATCATTCCACCTTTCCGGCCCGTTGCCAGCAGCGGATAGAAACGGCTGCCGAAACCAAATCTGATCTGAGGGGAAAGCTGCTCAAACCGCTTTTGCAGTTGCTGGGCCGAATAACGCCTCAATTCCGCTGCCGAGATCTCGAAACCAAAACGGTCGGTAATGGCATGGAGGTTATTGATCCTCCAGACCAGCTCTTCACCGCCGTCATAAAAAGCCCGGAGCAGAGTCATCCGGCGCTCCGGACCAAGGCTGTGAAAAAATTGTTTTTCCCTCACTGCGGGTGGATTGGCGAAATAGGCCACAAGCCAGAACCAGGCCTCCTCGCGGGTCATTGCCGGAGAGAGAAAAAGTGTCCCGGCATTCCACGCATCATCCCGGCTCATCTGCCGGATCAGGGGCAGGGCGTCATTCAGCATTCCGACATTCATGCCGGCAACCCCGGCAAAGGCGCCCGCCGCCCTGGCCTGATGGTCATGAAACCTGGCAATAATGCCAAGACTGTCCAGGGCCTGCACGGCATTCATGCCGGCCACGGCAAATAAACCCTGGGCTGCCCGGTTCTGGGCATCATCGAAGCGGTTCAGCAGGAGGATGGTTTTCAGGGCGCAATCCGGCGTCATTCCCGGCAGGCCGCAGTAGCGCCTGAATGACCGGCAGGCCTCGTAGCCCATGGTTTGAATCGCCCGCAGGGCCTTAAGTCCCAGGTCGCTGGTTACCGTCGGCAGACTACTCCATTTCTCAAAGGCCAAAACCTGCGCGTATGATAATTTCGGGCCGCGCAGAATCGTCCAGGTCACTTTACATTTCGCAAAGTTTATGCCCGGCATCAGGCACATTTTGCGAAAAACCCGCTGGGCGTTGTAGCCAAGGCCGGCAACGATTTTCCGGCCATACGCCAATTCTTCGCTGCTCAGGTGCGGGACCTGCCGGTAAAATTTAAGGGTCTGCTCCACGCTGATGTCGTGCAGATTCAGACCGGCACCAACACAGGGACGCGGACTGAACCAGAAAATCAGCAGAACTCCCAGCAGGAGGAGGATATTTTTGCAGGACCTGTAATCCATCTTATGGGGGAAATATGTGTAACAGCTCAACAATGCTCCGAATGTTCGTCAACAAACCGGTCAGATCTACCTTGGTATGCCGGGCGGCCTGATTACGGACGGGGGTGTTGCTGAATAATTACGAAATGTTTTTTACTCTTTGACCCGGTTGATAACTGATACCTGAATCCGTGACGGCTTGAGATGACACTCCATGCAATAGATGGAATTTATTGTATTATTTTCCAATAAACTCATTTATTGCCTGCGCCGCGCCGCCCTGCGGGGCGCCCGATAACGGATTCAGGTGATAATTTACCGGCAAAACAAAGAATCAGGAAGTCTAAACTGTTCTGTTCCGTATTTTTTTTGCTCAGCCGGTATCATCGGCAGGAGCGGACGTCTTGCATGGCAGGCAAATCTTCGTCGGCCGGGACGCAAAAGGTGGGATCTCCGGATTCAGGGTCTGCTCAAAAAACAAGTTTTTGCCCATCCGGAAACTGGTTTTAATGTGACATGGTGGAACGACGATGATAATCCGCCCTGGTCCCCCTTCCCCTGCTCAGATTTCCAGCAGGGCCACGAGTTTCAGAGCATGGGTGGTGCAACGGGTCACGCAGGCCGGTTTGAGACCGGCGTCGATCCGATCCATACAGTAATCGCACTTCACTACCTTGCCGGTCTCCGGATTGGGCTGGGGCACGCCCCAGGGACAAGCCCCGACACAGGCCATACAGCCGACGCAGACCTCCTGGTCCACGAAGACGATACCGTCGGCGCGCTTCTGCATTGCCCCGGTGGGACAAACCGGTACACAGTAGGGATCTTCGCAGTGGTAGCAGGAACGAAAGCGGAATTCGGTCTTGGGTACCCCCCGCACCGCCTTCAGCGGTTCATGACTGATCTCGCAGAGGATCGGCCCCACGGGCAGCCGTTTGTTGGTCTTGCAATGCACCTCGCACGCATGACAGCCGATACAGCGCCTGGAGTTGAGGTAGAGGGTATACTTGTTCATAATTCCACCATCCTTTTGGGATTTTTCGAACTCCGTTTCACCGTAACCATGCACTCACAGAGACACAGACCGCCGCCGGCCGGATCCATTGCCATGAGCATCCCCTTCATCAGTTTCTGGTCGCCCACCCCGGCGTGGTAGGAACGGGTCTGCAGGGGGACCTGGCGGCCGAAACCGTGCACCATGTACACTGCTTCCGGATGGATAAAATCAGTCACATGGGCCTTGATGGTGTTGACCATGCCATTGCTGCTCACCTCCACCCAGTCGCCCTCCTTGACCCCCATCCTGGCGGCCGCCCGCCGGTTGACCCACAGGGTGTTCTCCGGCATCAGCTCATGGAGCAGCGGGTTGTTGATGGTGTGCGCGTGGGCGTGGACCGCCGAGCGGCCGAAGACCAGCCGGAACTTGCCCTTGGGCGGTTTTTCCGGACTTTCATACGGCTTGAGTGACGGCAGCCCGGCCTCGGTCAGTTTCCGGCTGATAATCTCGATCTTGCCGGACGGGGTCTTGAACCTGCCGTCGAGGTTCTGCCGGTCATACATGATCGGTTCCTTGCAGAGCTCAACAAAACCCTTTTCGGCAAAATCCTCGATCTTGACCCCGGTAGGTTCGAGCTGCCAAGCCTGGAGTTCCTCGGTCGAGTTATAGGGAAAATAGTGCCCGATCCCGACCCGGTCGGCCAGTCCCTTGATAATCTCGCTCAGGGACCGGGTATCGTATCTGGGCGCTACCACCTGGTTCCGGCAGATAAAACGGGGCTTGGTCCCCTTCTGGGTGGCGATGATGCTGTCACGCTCAAGATAGGTGGACTCGGGCAGAATCACGTCACAGTACCAGCCGAACTCGCTGTAATGGGTATCAACGGCAACCAGCAGGTCAAGCCTGTCCAGGGCCTCCTTCTGGGCGGCCGGGTCGGGAAAACAGGAAAAAGGATCGTGCCGCACGCAGATCAAACCCTTGATCGGGTAGGGGTCCCCGGTCACCATGGTGTCATAGAACAGATGAAACAGGCCCGGCCCCTTGTCAAAGTGGCTGTACTTCCAGCCCACCCCGTCGCCCCGCCTGGCCGTGGGTTTGGGGACCTGGCCGTCAAAGGAACGGAGTCCCTTGACCCCGCAGTCAGCAGGGCCTTTCGGAAAAATCTGACCGCCCTCCACCTCGATATTGCCCATCAGGACGTTGAGGATATGCAGCGCCCGGCTGGCGTAGAAAGAATCCCGGTAGCGGGAGACCATCCAGCCGGGATGAAAGACCACCCGCGGCCGGTCCAGGGCCAGTTCCCGGACAAACTCCCGGAGCCGCTCCGCCTTGACGCCGCACTCACGGGCGGCCCAGTCGGCATCATACGGCTCGACAAAGGCGACCAGGGCGTCAAAATCGCTCACATAGCGGTCGATGAACTCCTGGTCATAGGCCTTTTCCCGGATCACCTCGTTGATCATGCCGAGGGCCAGGGCGTAATCGGTGCCGGGCCGGACCTGGAAAAAACGGTTGGCCTTGATGCCGGTCATGGTCTGGCGGACGTCGACATAGGTCAGCCGGCCGCCCGAGTCAAGCATGTCCAGGACCTGGTTCACCTCCGCGACCCGCAGCGAGGCCAGGATGTTGCGGCCGAACAGGACCAGGTGCCGGGTCTTCTTGATGTCATAGGCAAAACCGGTCCGTCCCACGCCATAGAGGGAGAGGCTGGCATGGTGGGCGTTGCGGCCGCAGGCACTGTCGTGATTGGTGAAGTTGGGTGAACCCAGGCCGTGAATAAAGGCCTTGACAATATCGACAAATGGCCCGCCCCGACAGCTCATCATCACGCTTTCCGGACCGTAGCGGCCGACAATTTTATTCAGCTTTTCAGCCACGTAATCAAGGGCCGTGTCCCAGCTTACCTTGTCCCAGCGGCCGGCGCCCCGGCCGCCCTTGCGGATCAAAGGCTGCTGCGGCCGCTCCGGGTCATTCAGCAGGGCGATGCCGGCCGAACCCTTGGCGCAGAGGGCGCCGTCAAGCAGGTGGGGGTTGCCCTCGATCCAGGTAACCTCGTCATTCTCGGTCTCCACCCGGATCGGACAACGGACCGTGCACATACCGCACATGCTCCAGACCGATTTCTTCATAATCTGTTCTCCTCCGGGTCCGGTCGAGTCCCCGTCTAATTAATGCCTGAATCCGTGACGGCTTGAGGTGATGTTCCATGCAATATATGCAATTTATTGCATTATATGACAAATAAATGCATTTTATACTCTTCACCGCGCCGCCCTGCGGGGCGCCCGATAACGGCACAGCTGCTGCGTTGGCAACTCGTTGATATCACACCAGGATAATCAACATCGTTGCCGCCTCGAAGGTCTCGCAGGCTCGCTATCTGCATCTGTACCGTTCTCGAACGCTCACGGATCCAGGTAATGGTCATTGATTACAGCTTGGGGGCCGTGCGCCCAGTACCCGCGCCACCTTGTCTTCAAGCTCGTCCTTGTCAATCGGCTTGACGCAGTAGTCGCCCGCTCCCAGGCGCAGGGCCTGCCGGGCGCCGGCCACGGTGGGATAACCGGTCAGCATCACCGCCTTGATTGCCGGATCAATATCCTTCAACTCCGCAAGCACCTCGATACCGCTCATCTGCCCGAGCTTGATGTCAAGGACCGCCAGGTCAACCTGGTGTTCACGGACATAATGCAACGCCTTTTCCTCATCGGTAAAACCCGCCACCTGGTGACCCTGTTTGGTCAGAATCTTCTCGATCAATACCACCGCGTCGAGAACATCATCAAGGACCATGATCCTCGCCATTATGCCGGTCCCCCGTCAAACAGGACCTGCCGGGAGGCAGCGGCAGGCAGCCTCTTTGCCCCGGCACCGTCTGCGGCGCCAGCCAGCCGCGAACAGGACCAGGAGATAAAAAACAAAAAATACCAGCGCCACCGGCAGACCGGCCAGGCCGTAGCTGTTTGCCGGCAGCGGCATGGCCGCCGCCACCCCCACCCTGCCGATCAACACTGCCGGGCTGAACACCGTATCGAGCCAGAACAGGGTGAAAAGAATGGGCAGCAGGTAGACTATGCCATGCAAGGCAAAACGGTGGGCCAGGTAGGTATTGAAGTCCTCATCCAGGTCACTATCACTGACCCGGAAGAAGAGATCCCGGGTCTTCCAGTCGTCCAGCAGGGCGAAATCCTTCTGCCGCTCTTTCTTGGCCGCAAAGGCGGCGATAAAGGTATTTTCATGCTCGCCCACCCGCAACCGCCGCCGCAGAAACAGGGAGAGCAGCCCGGCCAGCATACCGACCACGGCAACCTGGCCGGCCACCGGCAGGCCGGCCAGGTCCAGGGGCCTGAGCAGCAACAGCTCAAGTCCCCGGCCAAGCAGGCTGAAAAACGGGCCGACCAGGTTGACAAAGAGCCAACCCAGCACGGCGTTAATCATGTCTATGATATGCATCATGTTTCAACCCCTCCGCCTCAGCGAAGCCACGGAATAACACTGGTGTATTTGAGGAAAACAATGATCAGGGCCAGGGCCAGCATCCGCTTCAGAAAGATCTCCGGCAGCTTCTTCTGGATCTTCGGGCCCACCATGCCGCCGGCGATAGCGCCGACCGCGATCCCGGCCGCCATCAGCCAGTCAGGCTGATAACCCATCATTATGTACTTGGCAATGCCGCCGCACGAGGTGGCAAAGGTGCCGGCCAGGGCGATAGGTACGGCCAGGTACATGGGATAACCCATGGCCGTGGTCATGAAGGGCATGAACATGAAGCCGCCGCCCACGCCGAACGATGAGGCGATCATCCCCATGATGATACCGCCGAACAGCATGACCAGGGGCCGGGCGACAAAAGTCTCGCCCCAGAACTTCATGTCGAACTTGACGATGTTGAACTTCTTAATCTCGACCTTGCCGAGCTCTATGGCCTTGCCTGATTTCTTGGCCTCTTTCGCGGCGGCGTTGAATTTCTGGACAATGGCCTTCATGGCCTTTTTCTTCTCGATGGAAGACGGCAGGCTTTCAAAGAAGAGCTTGATGCCGATCACCAGGCAGATAAAACCGAGATAGAACTTGTAGGCCTTCATGGGCAGATACTTGGCCGAGTAATTCGGGCCGAGCCAGAAGGCGCCGATCAGGATACCGACGGCGAAAAAAAGCGCCACCGGCCAGGCAAAGCGCTTTTCCTTGAAGTAGTTCATCAGCCCGGTGACCGGCGAACACAGGGTCAGGAAGAGGTTGGTCGGCTTGATGGTATTGGCGGCATTGACCCCCAGCGGCCCCTTGGTGCCGAGGATGGTGATCTGGAAGGCCGCGGTAAACAGGCCGCCTGCCGCGCCCATGATCACGAACAGCACGCCGATGATGAAGGCGCCCAGGGTCACGACCAGGGGGTTCATGTAGGTGTTGGCGGTTCCATAGAAAAATCCTGATTTCTCCATGGTCACCGTATCGATCTTCTTCCCGTTCACGTAGACGGCGAGCCGGGTGTTCGGAGCGATATTCTTGTAGGGCGTCATGGTGACACTGAAGGCGCCGCTCTTTTTATCCAGGCTGAGGGAGACTCCCCGGTTCCAGGCCTCTGCCTGGGTGGCGTAACCGGTCAGCACCATCCGGGCGTTGCCGCCGCCGATGGGCCGCTCCTTACTGATCGTATTGATGCCGAACTTCGTTTCGTGAGTGTAGGTGAGAAATTTCCACTGGTCTGCCGTGGATACCGGGCTCAGCATGCCCCTGACCGCTCCGGGGATAGCATCCCACTTTTTCAATTTGTTGACCCGCACTTCATACTTGAAGGGCGGAAAGGCGAAGATCCCGCTGGTCTGCCCCTTGGCGGAAAGTTTCGGCGTAGCCAGGGTCTCCGGCCGGTTGGTTACCACGTAATAATTAGGAGGGATGGCAGTATCACCAAATTTTTTCCCGAGCTTGACCTTTTCCTGGGCACCGGCGGCATCCGCCGGCTTGAAAAGCTTTGCCGTTGCAACCACCACATACAGATCCTGACCAGGATCGACATGGCCCTTGACCGTGATCGGGCTGCCGGCCTTGACCGTCCGGGCAGAGACACTTGCCTCCAGGGCATAACCACGACCGGGCCAGCCGAACAGCAGCGCGGCGATCATTACCAAAAAAACAATCCTCTTCTCTGTCATTCCTGTCCCTCCTTTTTGCATTAAAGAATCTCCACGGCGGATGAAGCACATCATGTGCCGTCTTAGCAAATTCAATGCCAGAAGGAAACAGCCAGTCAGATAAAAGAAAATGGCAGTAAATTCAGGAAATTATATAATTAGAAAACAAGGAAGCAACGAGAGGGTCAACCGGACTTTATGCCCGAAACGTCTCAATAATGAGGTACCGAATCTTTTATGATGCACCCCGAAAGGGGAAAATAAAAAACCAGAAAAACCTTCAGGCGCCGCGAAAATCACGGGCCGCCAGATCATAACGATTGAGAAGACGCTGGAAGGCCGGACGGCCCATGCCGCTGGCCCTGGCCGCGGCACTGACATTGCCGTGGCTGTGCCGAAGGGCGCGGAGAAGATACGTTCGGGAAAACCCGGCCACCACCTCCTGTTTGGCCTGACGGTAGGGAAGATGACAGACTTCGGCCGGCGCCGGGCCGACCGGCCCGGCCTGGTCTCCCACTTCCGCCAGGTCGGGAATTTCGATGGTGGGGGCCGCGGCCAGCAGCACGGCCCGCTTGATCACGTTCTGCAGCTCGCGGACATTGCCCCGCCAGGGCCGCCGGACCAGATAATTCAGGGCCTCGCCGCTGAGCCGGAGGTCGCCCCGGCCATAATCGCGGCCATAGGCGGTGAGGAAATGACGGGCCAGGACCGGGATGTTGTCCGGGTCTCCCCTGAGAGAGGGCATGGTGAGGGTAACCACGTTGAGCCGGTAGAACAGGTCTTCGCGGAAAAGACCGGCCCGGATTTTCCCCTCCAGATCCTGGTTGGTCGAGGCCAGCACCCGGACATCGACCCCGATGCTCCGGTTCTGGCCCAGGGGCTGCACCTCCCTTTCCTGGAGGACACGCAGCAGCTTGGTCTGCAGGGAAAGGGGCAGGTCGCCGATCTCATCGAGCAGAATGGTCGACCCGTCAGCCTCGGGAAAGAGCCCTTTCTTGTCCCGGGTCGCGCCGGTAAAGGCGCCCTTGACATACCCGAACAGCTCGCTCTCGAGGATCTGCTCGGGCAGGGCCGGGCAGTTTACGGCAATCATCCGCCGGGCCGCGCGGTCGCTCAAGGCATGCAGGGCCTTGGCCGCGAGTTCCTTGCCCGTACCGGACTCACCGCGGATCAACACGGTCACATCGGTGGCCGCCACCCGTTCGATGATGGCAAAAATCTCCCGCAGCCGGGAAGAACGGCCGATAAAGCCCTGGAAGCGATCCCGGCCCTCGAACTTCTCATGCAGATGCAGATTTTCCCGCAGCAGGCCGGTCCGCTCCAGGGAGCGCTGCACAGCATAGGCCACGCGATCGTTGTCAAAGGGTTTTTCAAAAAAATCATAGGCCCCTTCCTTGAGGGCCCGTACAGCCAGCTCCACGGTGCCGTAGCCGGTCATCACAATGACCGAAACCGCGCCGTCGCGTTTTTTGATCTCCTCCAGCAGGGTCAGGCCGTCAAGCCCCGCCATCTTGATATCGGTCAGCACCACGTCGGGCCGGAAGGTATCAAGAAGCTTCAGGGCGATTTCAGCGGACTCGGCCAGGGCCAGCTCACAGCCGCATTTCCTGGCCAGAACCTTCTTAAGGACCGCCAGCATGTCCCGGTCATCATCAACCACCATAACTCTGCCCCGGCCGGCGGTCCGGGCAACTATGGTTTCCGGGCCGGATCCGGCCGGAAGGCTCTGGGAAACAGTCATGGGATTCCTCGTGAAGTCTGGCAGTATCACTTGAATTTCAAGATCATCGATGGTAACACAGAACCATGTGGATCCGCAAGAATTTCACCCAGCCTGCACCTGATACCGGAGATGTCGCGCGCCGGTTCCTCTCCCGGCGGACGATAATCGGCATAGTCGCCGCCGCCACCCTGTTGCCGGCGACGCCGGCCCTGGCTGTCCAGTCCCATGGTGCCCCGGAGGGCCTTTATGTCCACATGCTCGCCCATGTCTTTTATTTTGCGGCCCTGCTTTTCCTGCTCTGGATTCTCAGAAAAAGGCCGCCGGGTCACAGCGCGGCCTGGCGCAACTTCAAGCTGGCGCTGATTTTTTTTCTGCTCTGGAATACCGATACCTTTATCGTCCACTGGCTGTACAGCCGCCTGCCGGACACGGC
>UOEY01000052.1_pt1 | contig 36992 bp, 27 predicted proteins | sample 1989501 | NCBI WGS metagenome assembly UOEY01 (sample SAMEA4712198, study PRJEB27164) | hydrothermal vent metagenome | biome: marine basaltic hydrothermal vent biome; feature: marine hydrothermal vent; material: mineral | place: Pacific Ocean | collected 2011-06-14/2011-07-23 | depth 1691 m | reverse complement strand
CATGAAGTCATTATACTTTTTTGTCAAATGCCTGCTGTTTTGCTTGGTGCAGTTAACAATCGAGCTGTCGCACAGTGCTCATTTGTACCGTAAACTCATCACGATAGCTCAAGTCAGAAACTTTAGTTTTTTGTCAAGTCAACATGTTAAGCTTTTGGAAAAAGGTGGAAACTTCAAACACTTATTCTAGTTATAACGAGATATATAATTAGAATAAATGAAAGGCTCAAAAAAGGCAAACGGAATTGACAGTGAAGCCGCATCCGGCCCCCAAAAAAAACAGAAGATTATGGAATTATAGAATGTTGTTGCGTTTTTTTCAGCGCTAGCTATAAAATATAAAAAATAACAGCGAAAAGCTCTACCCGGCTGCTGCTCAGCAAAAATCCTGGTCAGGGGCAAAAGCGTATGGCGTTGGGTTTTTGACGGACATTGGTCGGGATCTCATCGTAAGAGTCAACACAAACAACTATTATCCATTGTATGAATAGTGAGCAGAGACAACTGATCAAGAGGTTTCTCGATGTTCTTTTGCGTCGGGGGAAAATAATTATTGCTTGCCTGTTGTTAGGGGTAGCACTCGGGTTAGCGCAATATCTGACCATGCCGAAAGTATATCAGTGTACCTCGATGATCAAGTATCAACGACAGCGCGTCAATCCTACGGCTATGTCGCCTGACGATGTCCGGACCCGCGTTGAGGATGTGGTTGACACGCTCGGCGAACAGATCCTGAGCAGGACTAACCTCGGGGATATAATTAAGCATTTTGATCTCTACCCCGGAATGCGGAAGAGGTTCCCCCTCGAAGATGTTGTTGATAACATGCGGAAAAAATATATAAAAATCAAATTGCTCAAGGGGGGGAATATCTTTCGGCTTGCCTATGAAGGCACGGACCCGGAAAAGGTTTTGCAGGTTACCAATACCCTGGCCGCAAATTTTATTGAAAAAAATTTACGTGTTCGCCAGGCACAGGCTTCTGAAACATCGTCCTATGTGAATGATGAGCTCAGGATGGCCAAGGAGGGGCTGGATAAAAAAGAACTGGTAATGCGAGATTACAAGCTGAAATATTACAATGAAATGCCGGCGCAGAAAGCAAATAATGTCAACCGGCTCAATGCGTTGCAGCAACAATATCAGAATAATCAGGAAAGTAGTCATGAATTGGAGCGTACCCGGCTTCTGGTGCAGGAACAGATATCATTGAGACAGGAGCTGCTGGGTCGGTCTCTGGCCGGGGCGGCAGCGGCAGGTTCAACTGGCTCATCCTTGTCTCCGGAAGGGCTGGATAACATTGAGCAGGTGCGCTTGAGGCTCCAGAGTTTGAAGGCTCGCTATACCGCTGCTCATCCTGAGGTGAAGAGACTGAAGAGAATTCTCCGTGATCTCGAAAAACAGCAGCATGCAAAATCGGGAGAAGGGGGATCTCATCCCTTTGATCCACAAATTGAAGAACTCCATAACCAGCTAAACGATCTTAAATTTAATCTTGCTCGTTTGGCAAAGGAGCGCCTGGCGCTTGCTAAAGAGATAAAAAAGTATGAGCGGTGGATTGCCAAGACCCCTGTCCGGGAAGCGGAATGGTCTGCCTTGACCAGGGATTATGAACAGCTCAATCGGTATTATCAGAGATTGGTGACCCAGAGTCTGCACGCTGAATCGGCCCTGAGCCTGGAAAAGCAACTGAAGGGCAGCCAGTTTGAAATTATTGAGCCGGCCCACTTTCCTGAGAAACCTTTTAAACCTGATTTTTTGAGGATTATGCTGATGGCTGTTGGTGCGGGTTTGGGAGTCGGAGGCGCTCTGGCCTTTGGCCTTGAGTTTTTAAGCACCTCATTTAAAGACCCTCAAGATCTGGAATCTTATCTGGGCCTGCCGATAATATGCGCGGTTCCTGATATTCGCACAAGGAAAGAGTCGATTAAAAGAAAAATATGGCAGCTTGCCTGGTACGTCGTTTTGTTTCTTGCCATTGGCGGAATAGTCCTCGCAACTGCGCATTTCTGGAACCAGGGAAAGATCGTTTTATAGGAGAGTGACAGTGGGAAAAGTTTCCAGGGCACTGGACAAAGCGGGGGCACCTATCAAGCCGGACGAAAATAGTTTTATTCCCGCTGATGTGACCCCAGGAAGTCGTGATGCAGTTGTTGAAAGAAAAAAGGTGCCAGGCGGGACGAAAACGTCTCCTTCGCCCGCTCCGACCGTGAATACGTTCGAGGGCTGGGATGAAAGGCTGGTCGCTGCAAGTAGGAATTTCTCCGGGGTGGTGGAAAGTTTCAGGAAGCTGCGGACCAGGATTTTGTATCCGGTCGAAGGTGATGTTCCCCGCAGTATTCTGATCATCAGTGCCGATGCCCAGGAAGGGAAAAGTTTTATCTGCGCCAATCTGGGGCTAAGCTTGGCCCATAGTGTGGCTCAGCATGCTCTCATGATTGATTGTGATTTGCGCCGTCCTTCGCTGGCCGGTATTTTTGGGTTGGATAATTCACGGGGTCTGGTTGACTATCTCAGGGGCGAAGAGGATTTTGCTCGACTGGTCTATGAAACCGGGCTCCCTGACCTCAGTATAATGCCGGCCGGGCTGCCGCCCGACAACCCTGCCGAGCTTATAGGTTCCGAGAGAATGGCCGGCCTGCTAAATGAGGCGGTCAACGGATATGTCGATGGTTTTGTCCTGCTGGACTGCCCACCCTTTCAGGCAGTTTCGGAATCTGCCGTACTGGCTCAACTGGTTGATAAGGTGGTTTTGGTGGTAAGATGGGGCAGGGCCGGCCGGGAGAATGTTAAAAAACTTGTTGAACAGATCGGCCGGGACAAGATTATCGGTATCGTTTTCAATTCCTTTGAAATGAATATTCTCGACAGAAAAATGCAAGATGTGGGATATCATAATTATTACTCGGAAAGATATTAACAACTCAACTCTCTTGGTTGCATAAAAGATGTTGATCTGTCGTAGAAAAACGCACATTTCACTGCTCGGCGACAGGGAGTATGCCGATTGAAATCATTACATTTTTCCATCAGGAAATTGCTGTTTTGCTTGGTGCCGTCAACGTGCTAACAGTGGCACCGTGTTTATTTATAACGTAAATTAGCTACGATAAATCAAATCGGAAGCTTGAGTTGTTCATAGATGCCGTATATTCTGAAAAAATATTATCCGCCCAGAAATGTGTTTTTTTTCCTGGGAGAAGGATTACTTATTTTTTTTTCAATCAATGCGGTCTATTTGTTTTTTAAAGGCCCCGAGGTCTTTTATAGTACCATTCTTCTTTATGGGATGCGGTCCTTGTTCATGACCGCGATTTTTCAACTTGCTCTTTATTTTTTTGACCTTTATGACCTGAGCGAGGATCTGTCGGCGCAGCATGTTACTGCCCGAGTGGTTCAGGCCTTTGGCGCTGGTTGTATTGTTCTGGCGCTCGTCTATTATTTCTTCCCGATTATTGTCATTCCGACCAGGGTATTCGCGGCTGGATTCGTAGCTGTCTGCGCCAGTATTTTTCTCTGGCGCTTTCTGTATAATTATGTGCTCAAGAAGAAGATGTTCGCCCAGCGTGTTATTGTTGTCGGGACGGGGAAGATGGCGCGAGAGATAGCCGACGAAATAGAACGCAGACGGGATTCCGGTTTTACAATTGTCAGTTTTGTGGGGGACGAAGTTCCTCCTTTTCCCCTGCCTGCAGATATACCCGTTAGCGGTGATGTTGATAATCTTCTCCAACTCTGTCAACAGTACAGGGTTGAACGGGTTGTTGTTGCCCTTGATAACAGACGCGGTAAAACCCCGGTGCAAAAGCTGTTGCTCTGTAAGTCGCGGGGCTTCCCCGTTGAATATGGCATCACCTTTTATGAAAGACTCGCCGGTAAAATACTGGTGGAAAAGGTAAATCCGGATTGGTTCATCTTCTCCCGCGATTTTAACAAAGGAAGGTTATTATCTTTCTGTAAACGATTCCTTGATGTTATGCTTTCGCTTTTCGGCCTGCTTGTCACTTTGCCTTTTACATTGGCCAGTTGTTTGATCATTAAACTGGAATCACCGGGCCCGATTTTTTATAGTCAGGAAAGAGTCGGGGAGCTGGGGAAGGTTTTCCGGGTGTTGAAATTTCGTTCCATGCGCAGCGATGCGGAAAAAGACGGGCCGGCGTGGGCCCTGAAAAACGACACCAGGGTAACTCGTTATGGCCGTATTATGCGTAACCTGCGCATTGATGAGCTCCCGCAGATGTGGAATGTTTTAAAAGGGGATATGAGCTTTGTCGGGCCACGGCCGGAACGTCCGGTATTTGTGAAAAAACTCTCCGGCGCTATTCCGTATTATTCTATGCGGCACAGCATCAAGCCGGGCATTACCGGTTGGGCTCAAATTTGTTACTCCTATGGCGCTTCCGAGGAAGATGCCTTGCACAAACTGGAGTATGATCTGTATTATATCAAGTATATGTCATTGCAGATGGATCTTTGGGTGATTTTTCAAACCATCAAGACGGTTCTGTTTCAGAAAGGGGCCAGGTGAAAGAGACTTTCTGCTTGCCTGAATCCGTGACGGCTTGAGGTAATGTTTCAGGCAACATTTGGAATTTATTGCATTATTGACAAATAAATGTATTTTATATTCTTCACCGCGCCGCCCTGCGGGGCGCCCGATAACGGCGCATCTGCTGCGTTGGCAACTCGTTGATATCACACCAGGATAATCAACATCGTTGCCGCCTTGCATCTGCACCATTCTCGAACGCTCACGGATTCAGGTTCTTAGTATAATCGGACTTTTCAATGTCAGAATACTTGAAATCAAATGACGAGGTCGATCGTCTCGCCCGGAACTGGATAACATTACTCGATAATATGCTTGAGCTGGTCGTGTTGATCAGGGCTGATTATGTTATCCAGTACATGAACCCGAGCGCAATCTCAACCTTTGGCGATTTGCGCCAAAAAAAGTGTTATGATCATCTGTGCAATGGTGATGATCGGTGTCAAAATAACTGTCCGGTTAAGCAGGCGGTAGGTGAAAAAAAGAAAATAGAAGAAGTGGAAACCCGTATCGGCGACATTTCAGTGGCGTACACCTGTGTCCCGTTCCGCGGATATCTCGGCGACAACCTGGTTATGCTGGTGATGCGTGATATCACCCAGCGCGTCCGGCATGAATTGGAGCTTGCTCAATTCAATAATAATCTTGAAACAGTTCTCAGCACGAAGATAGCTGAATTAAATGAAACCGAAAGGGTTCAGGAAAAACTTTTTCAAGAGATCAATGTTTTAAAAACTAAGCTGCGCAATATGAGCCATGTCGATGAGATGATCGGCTCAAGTCGGAAAATGCGCGATCTCAGGGAGATGATCGAGCAGGTGGCAGCGTCGGATGCCACAATTTTAATTACCGGTGAATCCGGAACCGGTAAAGAACTTGTCGCAAATATGATCCAGAAATGCAGTGAACGAAGTGACAAGCGTTTCCTGAAAGTCAACTGCAATGCCATTAATGACAGTCTGCTGGAAAGTGAACTGTTCGGTTATGAAAAAGGGGCCTTTACCGGTGCCACTTCCAGCAGAAAAGGAAAGTTTGAGATTGTCGACGGCGGCACAATTTTTCTCGATGAAATAGGGGATATCAGCCCCAGGATGCAGGCGGCCTTGCTGAGGGTTTTGCAAAACGGCGAAATAATTCGGGTGGGCGGGAATGAGCCGATTTCTGTGAATTTGCGCGTCATCGCCGCAACAAATGTCGACTTGGCCCGGAAGGTTCAAGATGGCAGCTTCCGGTTGGACCTTTTTTATCGCTTAAATATTATCAATATCGCCATTCCCCCTTTGCGCGAAAGAAAAGATGATCTCGTTGATCTGACTATCCATTTTTTCAAGCATTATCGACAGGCTTTTAAAAAGAATCTTGATTTCCTGCCGGAGAGTATCATCAACCGGCTGTTACTCCACGACTGGCCCGGCAATGTCAGGGAGCTTGAGAATGTAATCCAGCGGGCCGTGTTGATTGCCAAGAACTCGATCATCACGGAGCAGGATCTCGGTATTGCGGCCATGGCATCTTCTTCAGACCTTTGTGATTACATGAAGCAGGTCTGTGAACAGTACGGCCGGAAATCTCTTAAAGAAATTGTCTCAGAGTTTGAAAAAGAAGTCATTCAGATGTGCCTGCAGAAAAATGATGCCAATGTTCAGCTGGCTGCCAAAGAGCTCAAGGTTGGAAAAACAGGACTTTATTCTAAAATAAAAAACTATGGTCTTAATCCGAAAATGATTAAAAAGATGTAAGTATCCTTTTATCTCTGTCACCAAGCTGTAATCCCGGGTCCGTGAGCGTTCGAGAACGGTGCAGATGCAAGCCGTCACGGATTCAGGATAATTTTTTTAATCCTCCGCCCCTGCCAGACGATTCCGCCTTCGATCTGTCTATTTTTTTTGCAAAAAAATATTTATTTGGGAACTGTTTTTGCAAGAATTTTTCAAGGTAATCTGCTGCCTGTAATCCAAAATTCATCATTATATACCTCCATTATTAAGAAATTATGAGAGCGCAATAACTAATGGATAATAAAACATTTCATTCTTCCGGCAGTAAGTGCCCCTTCTATTCAAAAAACCGGAGTAATGAATGCGGGATGACTAAGGGAGGAATGTATATTCCCATGCCGGTACATGTGAAGATGTTTTGCCTCTCCTTGCGGTTTTCCCGGTGTCCGCAGTATATTTGCGGACATGAGCTTATTCAGCATAAGGTGGCGGAATCAGGTGGTATTGTAAGTGAAGTTCGAAGGAGGTCGCTTCGGTTCGCCGAACGGCTCTCTTTAACGCTGATGAGTTATTATAACAATATAAGGCCGCAGGAGTCCTTTTGTGATAAGGTGGCTACAATTGATATGAGCCTTGGCGGGGTGAGGATAGAGGGTTCCCGGGAGCTTGCAAAAGATTCTTTTGTAAATTTTGAGTTTGGTTCTGATTTCCCGTCACCAGGTCTATCCGGGGTCGGTGAAGTGAAATGGTGTGAACCGCAAAACGATTCAGACAGATTCGAGGCCGGTATCGCCTTTGCCGACCTCAGTTCGTCCCGGACACTTGAAGCGTATCTGGATTCGTTGATGGTGTAGTCGGGCAACATGGCCACGCAAGGGGACAAATACTTTTATCTGTTCCTGTTTCCTGCCCGTTTGAGGCCGGTTTTTCCCCCATTCTTCCCTTATCTCCCGTAATCTACGCTTCCCCCGGACGCTGCATTTTCTTAATCTCGAACAAAAAGTCCTCGTTTCCGGAATAATATCATTGCCGAAAACACGATCAACTGGTTTTCTTGCTTTTCTGGCCTGTTGACCAGGCAAGGGATATTTTTGGGCTGGGCTATGGCCTGGATTATCCGGCCGGCACATCTGTTAAAAACCGCCTGGTTGATCCCGCCGGCATCATGCGTTACGGGAAACAAAATAAGGCATCAAAAAGGCGGAGGTCGCCAATCTTGACGGAAAGAACTTGCTTCTCCGGGGCAGCCGGGGGATTATGGAACGAATGGATATTTTAACGATAGGCGTAACGGGTATAAATTATGAGTTTTCTGAATAGCGAGGCCCTGTTGAATCTTCTCTGCGCCGAGGGGTTGCTGACCTCTGAGCAGCGGCAGTTTGTCGTTTTACAGAAAGGGAAGCAGCGCCAGAAGCTGCTGCGGCAGTATGCCGGGCGCCGCCGGAGTGACCGGCGGCGTGGCGATAGACCTGAGCCTGATCTGCTGGATATTATCATTTCTCTTCGTCTCGAAGTTAAGGGCAAAAAGTCCGTCCCCCTGACCGAAGAGATGATCATGCAGGCGGTCAGCCTGAAGTTTAAAATCCCGTTCAAGAAACTTGACCCCCTGGATCTGGATATCGATACCGTGACCCAGACGATTCCGAAATCTTTTGCTGTCAGCCATTTGATTGTCCCGGTCGATATCCGCAACGGCATCCTCGAAGTCGTGACCTGTAATCCCGACAACCAGGTGGCGCTGGAGGATATTGAACGGGCCAACCAGCTCAAGGTTCGGCCTTTTTTGAGTACCAGGAGTGATATCCGGAAGATCCTGACCGAGTTTTTCGGCTTCCAGCGTTCCATCTCGGCGGCTGAGGTCCAGTTCGGTTCGCCCGGTGACGGTTCGTCGGTTGATATCGGCAACCTGGAACAGTATGTCCGGCTCTCCTCGGCCATGGAGCTGTCTTCCAGTGACCAGCACATCAAAAGCGCTGTCAACCACCTGTTCAGCTATGCCCTGGATCAACGGGCCAGCGATATCCATATTGAACCTAAACGGGATCTCTGCCTGATCCGCTTCCGGATCGACGGGGTGCTGCATACCATCTACAAGCTGCCCAAGGCCGTTCATACCGCAATCGTTTCCAGGGTCAAGTCACTGGGACGGCTTGATATTTCTGAAAAACGCCGGCCCCAGGACGGCCGGATCAAAATCGGCCAGGGGCAGGGTGAGGGAGGCAAAGAGGTGGAGGTGCGGGTTTCCACGGTGCCGGTGGCCTTTGGCGAAAAGGTGGTTCTGCGGCTTCTTGATCCCGATGTTATTTTTCAGGATTTGAACCAGCTGGGTTTTTCCCGGCGGGATGCCGTGGTGTATAATAGTTTTACGAGTTCACCCAACGGGATCATCTTGGTGACCGGCCCGACCGGCAGTGGTAAATCGACCACCCTCTACTCGACCCTGAAGAAAATGGCCACCCCGGAAAAGAACGTTGTGACCGTGGAAGACCCGGTGGAGATGGTGTACGAGGAATTTAACCAGATTGCCGTCCAGCCGCTGATTGATGTTAATTTTTCCACCATTCTGCGCAACATCCTGCGGCAGGACCCGGACATCATCATGATCGGTGAGATTCGCGATCTTGAAACAGCCCGGTATGCGGCGCAGGCGGCCTTGACCGGGCACCTGGTGTTTTCCACCCTGCATACCAATGATGCGGTTTCGAGCATTATCCGGCTGGAAGACCTCGGACTGGAGCCGTTTCTGATCGCGTCCACCCTGTTGGGGGCCGTGGCTCAGCGACTCGTGCGCCGTATCTGTCCGCACTGCGTGGAGACCTATACCATGGATGCCGCCGACCTGCGGAAAATGGGTTTCCCGGTAAACGAGGATGGGGCCGTGAAACTGAAGCGGGGCAAGGGCTGCATTCAGTGCCGGAACACCGGTTACTCGGGGCGCTGCGCCGTATTCGAGGTCTTTCCCATGTCGGAACAGCTCAAGAAGCTGGTCTCCGATAAGGCGGCGGACGCGGAACTCCGGCAGGTGGCTATTCGGGAAGGCATGACCACCCTGCGTGAAGATGCCTGGCTCAAGGTCCGCAAAGGGGTGACCACCCTGGAAGAGACCTTGCGGGTAGCGGGTGAAGGGTAATGAGACAACGGATTGTCTGTAAAAATAAAAAGGCCTTTCATGATTACCATATTGAACGAACCATGGAGGCCGGCATAGTGCTCTCCGGGCCGGAGGTGAAATCGCTGCGGGCAGGTCGGGCCAATCTGAAGGACGGCTATGCTCAGCTCAAGGGCGGCGAGGTCTTTCTCTATAATGTGCATATTTCGCCCTATGCCTTTGCCACCCATACCGCCTCCGATCCGTTGCGGGTCCGCAAATTGTTGCTGCACAAACGGGAAATAAGAAAATTGATTGGTAAAATGCGGGAGAAGGGCCTTGCGCTTATCCCCTTGAAGATATATTTTATTAATAATGGTAAGGCCAAGATAGAATTGGGCCTTGCCCGTGGCAAGAAACTTTACGATAAGCGGGCGGCGCTGAAGGAAAAACAGTCCAACCGCGATATGGAGCGGGCTTTACGCCGCCAGTAAGGTAACAATAAAAAAAGAACAAAGGGGGCGAAACGGATTCGACGGGGATATATAAGCTCAACGTTGCATGCCGAGCTTCTGTCTGCTCGTAAAACCGATGGAATTAAAATATAATCGCAGACGATTATAACTACGCATTAGCAGCTTAGTCTGCTTTGCCGTTCCCCCGGTCCTCGCCCACTGGACCGGACCGGAGCGTCGACTTCGTGGGCTGGTCAGCGCGACGTACCTGTCGTTTCGCTGACGAGACTTTTTCAGGCTAGCGCCGGGATATCCGGGTTCCGGGTGAGCCCCTGGCGCGAAACTCAAACCTGGAACTAAGCATGTAGATACGTGAGGGGAGTATTTTCGGACGCGGGTTCGACTCCCGCCGCCTCCACCATTGAAAAACACGAACCGTCCGGTTGCCGCAAGCGGCATGCCGGGCGGTTCGTTTTTTTTTGTAGCATTTGGTTACGGCGTTTCTTGATACCGTCGGACCGCCTTGCCGTGACTCGATTTTCGGGAAATCGGGGTGCAAAAATTCTTCTCTGCCAGAATTTTTCTCTGAATTCTCAGGTCTCGTTTTCGGACCTCGTCCGGTTGCAAAAAACCTTTCAAATCAAGCTATTGCACAGGTCCCCACCATGTCAAGCCGGAAAGACCCAACCGGACTTGAGTTAAAGAATACCTGAATCCGTGACGGCTTGAGGTGATATTTCATGCAATATATGAAATTTATTGCATTATTATCGAATAAACGCATTTGCTGGCCTTCACCGCGCCGCCCTGCGGGGCGCCCGATAACGGCGCAGCTGCTGCGTTGGCAACTCGTTGATATCACACCAGGATAATCAACCTCGTTGCCGCCTTGTATCTGCACCGTTCTCGAACGCTCACGGATCCAGGGAATAAGCACACGTGGTGTTACCCCGAACCAAAAGTCTCTCGCAGGAATCGGGAAATCGGATTCAAACCGATTTCTTGGCGTTACCAAACCCCTCTGTGTCAATGAGAGTGAGACATCTACCCCTTGAGAAATTAGTGTAGGGCGGGTAGGACATGGCCAGTTCAAAGGTCTGCCGAAATAGAGCAGGCTTGTTTACGCTGGTCAGTCCGAGAATATCGCGGATCAACACTGGTTCGATGATGGAATTTCTTGAGTGCGTTTATCTGTTTTTTTCTGCTTATATTTTGGTTAATGCCGTGATTCTAAAATAAGAAAGAGTGTTATTTTAGGTTACGCTGCTTGACTCTTGATTTACCTTTTGCTATTTTAAGATAAGGCAATAATCTAAAATAACAAAAGGGCTTGTTTTGGGATACGGGAAAAAGATGAAACGCGCACTCCAGGGACATTACGCAACCATAACAACAGTGGGTGAGAAGGCCCGGGCCTTTGTTCCCGCTCCGCTGCCCCCGGAACCGCCCATTGAATGGACGCCGGAGTTGCGCGGCAAGTTCGACCAGGCGCTGTTGGCTCTCGGGCGGCTGGACAGTATTTCAACCTTCCTGCCTGATATCTCCCTGTTCCTCTATATGTATGTCCGCAAGGAGGCGGTACTTTCCTCCATGATCGAGGGGGCGCAGTCATCGCTCTCCGATCTTTTATTTTTTGAACTGGACATGGAACCCGGCGTGCCGATGGATGATGTCCGGGAGGTGAGCAATTATGTGGCAGCCCTGGAGCATGGCCTTGCCCGGCTGGCCGAGGGGTTCCCGCTGTCACTGCGTCTGCTTAAAGAGATGCACTCCATACTGCTTGCCAGGGGACGGGGCAGCAACCAGACGCCGGGCGAATTCCGCAGAACCCAGAACTGGATCGGCGGCACCCGGCCCGACAATGCCGCCTTTGTTCCTCCTCCGGCCGAGCAGGTTGCGGAGTGCATGGGCAAGCTGGAGTTGTTCCTGCACGACCAGCCGGAACCGACCCCGGCGCTCCTTAAGGCTGCTCTGGCCCATGTGCAGTTTGAGACTATCCATCCGTTTCTGGATGGTAACGGCCGACTCGGACGGCTTTTGATCACGCTGCTCTTGTGCGAGCAGAAGGTGCTCCGGGAGCCGATGCTCTACCTGAGCCTCTATTTCAAAACACACCGCCGGTATTACTATGAGTTGCTCAGCAATGTGCGTTTGACCGGTGACTGGGAAGCCTGGCTCGACTTTTTCGCGGAGGCGGTCATTGTCACCGCCACCCAGGCGGTGGAAACAGCGCGGCAACTTGTCGATCTGGCAAATAAAGATCGTGATGAAATCAGCGGCCTCGGCCGGGCCGCGCCATCCGCCCTGCAGATTTATCGGGCCTTGATGGAACGCCCCATCACCAATTCCGGGTGGCTGGTGAAAAAAACTGGCATCACTCCGGCAACGGTCAACAAGTGCCTGCTCCATCTTGAGCGTTTGGGTATTGTCAGGGAACTGACTTCCCGCAAGCGCAACCGGCTTTTCAGCTATACCGGATACGTGGAGATCATGAACCAGGGGACGGAACTGCCTGCATGAGCGTATCCGGATGTTTCATCCTGAATCCGTGAGCGTTCGAGAATGGTGCAGATGCAGATAGCGAGCCTGCGAGACCTTCGAGGCGGCAATGATGTTGATTGTCCTGGGGTGATATCAACGAGTTGCCAACACAGCAGATGCGCAGTTATCGGGCGGACCGCAGGGCGGCGCGGTGAAGAATATAAGATGCATTTATTTGGCAATAATGCAATAAATTACACAGGTTGCCTGGAATATTACCTCAAGCCGTCACGGATTCAGGTAGTAAGCAGAGACCTGCGTGTCCGCCCTGGTGGGTGGGGCGGGGTTTTTCATGGTGCCGGAGGTCGGAGTCGAACCGACATGGACATAAGTCCGCTGGATTTTGAGTCCAGTGCGTCTACCAGTTTCACCACTCCGGCAATATCCAGTATGATGTGCGTTTTGTGCTTGGTCTTAAGCAACGCTACATGTTGAAATCAAACTGATTTCAACATGTTAGCGCTCCATTTGCACCCTTGACGATGCTTGAATATGATGGTGATATATACCTTAACAAGGATCAAAAAACAAGCGTATTGATCTCCGGGTGCCATGAAGCGTGGGTTGCCGTTGTCGGCGTTGCATGGCAGGGTTCGCTCAACAATCATTTTACATCTTCGCATCTCGGATTCGGGCGGCGATTTCGCGGACTTATTTTTTATGTGAACCGTCGGGGGGTGTTTGATGTTTCTTGACAAATGCCATTTGGTCTTATATATATTCCTCTTTTGAAGAGTTGACGGGCGGGTGTAGCTCAGCTGGTAGAGCACAAGCTTCCCAAGCTTGGGGTCGCGGGTTCGAGTCCCGTTGCCCGCTCCAGCGCAATGCCGGTCAACTTGCCGGTCCTGTTCCGCTTGCCGGAGCCGGCCGGCGGTGATCATACTCGGCTTAATTGCCGGTGTCATGAAAGTGGGCTTTGCCCGCTTTTTTTTTTAATGTGGTTTGAGGCGGAATATTCAGAGCAGGGACGGGAATAGATTTTGCGGGTTGGAACGGACACGATTATAGAGAGCATTCAGGACTATGCCGCACCCCTGGCAGCCGACAGGGGGCTGGAACTGGTGGATGTCCAGTTTCGTCGCGAGGGGCATGGCTGGGTGCTGCGGATTTTTATCGACCGGGAAGAGGGCGTTACCATAGATGACTGCGCCGGCGTGAGCCGTGCCATCAGCGCCTGGCTGGATGTGGAGGACCTGATCGAATATGCCTATCACCTGGAGGTTTCCTCACCCGGCCTTGAACGACCGTTGAAGAAACGGGAAGATTTCGAACGGTTTTGCGGACGTAAAGCCAGGATTAAGTTGCAGGAGCCGCTCGATGGGCAGCGGGTTTTTACCGGTATCCTGGAGCGGGTCGAGGACGACCTGGTCGTGCTGGTGGTGGACGACCGCCCGGTGAGCCTGCATTTTAGGGATATTGCCAAAGCTCGGCTGGCCCTGTGAACAATGATGAGATATTCAAAATTATTTCTGTTGCCTCAATTTCTGAAGACAGTGAGTCGGAAACCCCCTATGCTGTTTGTGGTGACCGTGATAAGTGTGGAGTAGAACCATGAATATGGAAAATTTAAAGCGGATTATTGATCAGATCAGCCGGGACAAGGGCATTGACCGGGCGCTGCTGGTGGATGCCATCGAGGAAGCTGTTCGTTCCGCTGTGCGCAAAAAGTATGGCAGCCGCCGCGATATCGAGGTGCAGTTCAATGAGGAATCCGGAGAGATAGAGGTTTTTCAGTATCGCACCGTTGTCGAGGAAGTGGAAGATCCCGAGACTCAGATAACCCTTGCCGAGGCCAGGAAGCTGGACCCGGAAGTGGAAATCGATGATGACCTGGGGGAAAAGGTGGAGAATATCGCCGACCTGGGCCGGATCGCCGCGCAGTCGGCCAAGCAGGTTATTATCCACCGGATGCGGGATGCCGAACGTCAGGTCATTTACGACATGTTCAGGGAGCGCGAGGGCACGATTGTCAACGGTATTGTCCAGCGTTTTGAGCGGGGCAACATGATCATTAACCTGGGCCGCACCGACGCCATTCTGCCGCGTGACGGCCAGATTCCGAAACGTTCGTTTAAGCAGAGTGACCGGATCAGGGCGTACCTGCAGGAGGTTCGCCAGGAGGCCCGGGATTCGCCGTTGATCCTGAGCCGCACCTGTAACGAGTTCCTCGTCAAGCTCTTTGAACTGGAGGTCCCGGAGATTGCCGAGGGGATCGTCAAGATCATGGGGGTTGCGCGTGAGCCGGGATTCCGGGCCAAGATTGCCGTCTCCTCTTCCGAATCCGATGTGGACCCGGTCGGGGCCTGCGTCGGCCTGAAGGGTTCCCGGGTCCAGAACGTGGTCCAGGAACTGCAGGGCGAGCGTATTGATATCGTTCCCTGGAGTCCGGACCCTGCCAAGTACGTATATAATGCTCTGGCGCCGGCCGAGGTGTCATTTGTCATCGTTGACGAGGAGCGCAACCAGCTGCTGGTGATCGTGCCGGATGATCAGCTATCGCTGGCCATTGGCCGCCAGGGGCAGAATGTCCGCCTGGCCTCCCGGCTCCTGGGCTGGCGTATCGACGTGAAAAGCGATCAACGTTACGCCAATCTTGAGGATAAAGGCTACAAGAGCCTCGTTGCCCTGGAAACGGTGGACGAAAATCTGGCCGATAAGTTGTTTGCCGCGGAAATTGACTCGGCAGCGGACCTGGCTGCGGCGGAAATCGAAAGCATCATGGAGATTGCCGCCGTAGACGAGGACCGCGCCCGGCAGTTGCAGGAACTGGCCGCTTCCCGACCGGTCTCTGCCGAAGAGATTGAGGACACCGAAGAGACCGAAGAGACCGAAGAGACCGAAGAGACCGGAGAGACCGGAGAGACCGGAGAGACCGGAGAGACCGAAGAGACCGAAGAGACCGGAGAGACCGGAGAGGCCGGAGAGACCGGAGAGGCCGAAGAGGCCGAAGAGGCCGAAGAGACCGGAGAGACCGAAGAGACCGGAGAGGCCGGAGAGACTGTCGTGGAAACGGAAGCGAAAGAAGAGAGCGGCCCCCCGGACGCTCAGGAGACCGGTGACTCCGCAGCGGCGGATAGCGAGGAGAAACCGCCGGCGAAATAAGCAGGAACCTGAATCCGTGAGCGTTCGAGAACGGTGCAGATGCAGATAGCGAGCCTGCGAGACCTTCGAGGCGGCAATGATGTCGATTATCCTGGTGTGATATCAACTTTGTTGCCAACGCAGCAGATGTGCCGTTATCGGGCGGACCGCCGGGCGGCGCGGTGAAAGCAACAAGATGTGTTTATTGGAAAATAATACAATAAATTCCATCTGTTGCGTGGAGTGACATCTCAAGCCGTCACGGATTCAGGAGAAAAAGTGAAGCGTGGACATATACCTCATCGTACCTGCAAGGCCTGTGGCCGGAGCGCACCGAAAAGCGAGTTGATCCGCTTGGTGCTCAGACAGGGCGAACCTGTGGAAGATGGAGCGCAGAAGGCGCCCGGACGCGGCGTCTATTGTTGTTGTGCGGAGGCGGCGTGCCGAAACCGGTTGCTGACAAACCGAAAGAAATTAAACAGAGCATTTCGCCTTCAGGGCTGATGAGTAACGTGGACGGGAGTAATTGATGAGCAAGGTTCGAATTTATGAACTGGCAAAAGAAGCCGGACTCAAAAGCAAGGAGCTGGCGGATAGATTGATTGAACTGGGCTATCCTGTCACCAGTCACAGTTCAACGGTTGATAACGATATGGCCGCCGATATTCGCCGCAAAGTATTCGGCAAAGCCTCGGTCGAGATTACGGGGAAACGAATCAAGGTCAAGCGGGCGCCCGTTGTCGCCCAGCCGACAACGGTTGTGCGTCGTCGTTCCAAGGCGGTTAAGGAAGAGATTGCCAGGATAGCCGAAGAGGCCAGGGCCGAGGAAGAGGCCGAGGCTGTGGCAGCCGAAGAGGAAGAGATGGTTGCCGCCGGAACGCCGCCCGGGGACGAGGCCGCGGTTGCTCCCGGGCCGGTCGAAGAGCCGGAACAGGAAGGAGAGGCGGAGGCGCCGCCCGAGGAAGAAGAAGCAGGCGTCGCCAAGGACGAGGCGGAGCCGGAGTCGGTTAGCAAAAAGCCGGTTCCGATTAAGGCGAAGGCGCCCAGGAGACTGGCCAAGGTTGTCGGCAAGGTGGAAATCCGGCTGCCGGTCGAGAAAAAGAAACGGGTGCCGAAACGGCCGGCCCGGCCGGCCCGGCCGAGCGGCCCGAAGCCTGCTATCGGTGCGCCGCCGCCGGGGCCGAATGAAGGCCGGGGCGCGGTCAAGGGCAAGAAAAAGGGCAAACGGGTTGTGGCCATTCAGGCGGACTCGGATGAAGGCCGCGCCAGGCGGACCGGCAAGGTGGCCCGGCGGGGACGCCAGCGGGTCGATTTTATCCACGGTGACGATGTCGAGTTTATGCGGGCTCGCAAGGGCCGCAAAAGAAAAGGAAAAGACGGCGGCAAGAAAGAAAAATTCGCTCCGGCCCCGGCGGCCGAGACCAAGGCGATCAAGAAACGAATCAAGGTGTTCGATACCATCTCGGTCGGTGATCTGGCCAAACGGATGGGCATCAAGGCCAATGAAGTTATTGCCAAATTGATGGGCCTGGGGGTCATGGCGACCCTGAACCAGTCCCTGGACGTGGACACGGCCACCCTGGTTGCTGCCGACTTCGGCTACGAGGTAGAGCAGGGGATGACCGAAGAACTCGAGGTCATCAATCTCCAGGAGCAGGAACTGGGCGGTGAAGAGGTGGCAAGGCCGCCGGTGGTCACGGTGATGGGGCATGTCGATCACGGCAAGACCTCGATCCTCGATGCCATCCGCAAGACGGACGTGGCCGAGGGAGAAGCGGGAGGCATTACGCAGCACATCGGCGCCTATCATGTCCTGGCTCCGTCCGGTGACGTGGTTTTCGTTGATACGCCGGGCCATGCCGCTTTCACCGAAATGCGCTCGCGTGGGGCCAAGGTCACCGATATCGTGGTGCTGGTCGTGGCTGCCGACGACGGCGTCATGGATCAGACCCGTGAGGCTATCGCCCATGCCCGGGCGGCGGAGGTCCCCATCGTGGTGGCCATCAACAAGATTGACAAGGACAATGCCGATACTGAACGGGTCAAACGGGAGCTGAGCGAGTTCGGCCTCATTCCCGAAGACTGGGGCGGCGATACGATCTACTGTGAGACCTCGGCCAAGCGCCATATCGGTATCGAGGAACTGCTGGAAAGCATCCACCTGCAGGCCGAGATTCTTGAACTCAAGGCCGATGTCGATCGCAAGGCGCGGGGGACGGTCATCGAGGCGCAGCTGCATAAGGGCCGCGGGCCGCTGGCCACGGTGCTGGTGCAGGGCGGCACGCTCCACATCGGCGATTATTTTGTCGCCGGCCGCTATTCCGGCAAGGTGCGCTCTTTGACCAATGACCGCGGCGTCCAGGTGAAAGAGGCGGGGCCGTCCATGCCGGTCGAGGTGCAGGGCCTGTCGGGAGTACCCCAGGCCGGTGATGAGTTCATCGTGGTCACCGACGAGAAGATGGCCAAGAGTGTCAGCGAATCCCGGCGGCTCAAGGCCCGTGAATCCGAGCTGGCGGCGGTGTCCAAGGTTTCGCTGGATAACCTGTTTGAGAAGATGGCGGAACAGGAACTGAAGGAACTGCGGGTTGTGCTCCGCTCCGATGTCCAGGGGACCCTGGAGGCCTTCGGCCAGGCAGTGGAAAAGCTGTCCACCGATGTGATCCGGGTTCGGGTCCTGCACGAGGATACCGGTTCCATTACCGAGAACGACGTACACCTGGCCGCGGCCTCGGAGGCCGTTATTATCGGCTTCAATGTCCGGCCGACGGTCAAGGTCAAGGAACTGGCGGAGCAGGAGAAGGTGGATATCCGCACCTATGACGTCATCTACCACGCCCTGGAAGATATCGAAAAGGCCATGGTCGGCATGCTGGAGCCCACCTTCGTGGAAAGGGTGATCGGCACGGCGGTGGTGCGGGAGACCTTCCATGTGCCCAAGGTGGGTACGGTTGCCGGTTGCGCGGTGATTGACGGCAAGATCGAGCGCAGCGCCGGTATTCGGGTTATGCGCGACGGCGTGGTGATCTATACCGGCAAGATTGACTCGCTCAAGCGGTTCAAGGATGATGTCAAGGAGGTCCTGACCGGTTACGAGTGCGGTATCAGTGTTGAAAATTTCAACGATATCAAGCTTGATGATCAGTTGGAGGCCTTTGTTATGGACGAGGTTGAAGCGACCCTTTAACCGTTGCGGGAAAGTTACGGTTACGGGTTTTTTTGATTTGTCCTTGAGTATGTTCAACGTTTACCTCCGGGTTTGCGTGAAAATCAGCAGTTATTTTTTTGCGCAAACCCCTTAATAAAGTATTCCATGGATTTTGATTTTACCCTGCCCGGACTTGGCCGTCCGAAGAGTACCCGGCCCAAACGGGTCGCCGAGGCCATGAAGAACGAGTTGTCTATCCTTCTGCTGCAGAAGGTGAGGGACCCCTGTCTGCAGCAGGTGAGCATCTCCATGGTCGAGGTGACCCCGGATTTGAAGCAGGCCAAGGTCTATTTCGTGGTACCGGACGGTATTGATGCCGGCAACGTCAGGAAGGGACTGGAGAGGGCAAGAGGGTTTTTCCGCAGCCAGATCGCCGGGCGGCTCAACCTGCGTTATACTCCGGAGCTGATCTTTTATTATGACGTCCACCACGAAGAAGCTGAACGACTGGATGAGATTTTCAGGCAGATAGCCAAGGATAAAAAAGCCGATGATGACCCTGCCTGAGTTCCTGCCGGCCCTGATCCGGAAAACCGGTCACTTCGTCCTGGCGACGCATGTGAGTCCGGACGGTGACGCTCTAGGTTCTCTGCTCGGCTTTGCCGACATCCTGGAGTCCATGGGCAAACGGGTTTTTCGTTATGTAGAACAGGAGGCAACCCCTTTTTACCGGTTTTTGCCGGGCAGCGACCGGCTCCATACCGGGATGGATGACCTGGACAACTTTGTGCGGCTGGCCGGAGATGATGTGCTGGGCGTCTCTCTTGACTGCGGCGACCGGCAGCGGCTGGGACAAAACGGCCCCAACCTGTTAAGGATCAGGCCGTTTGTGGTGATTGACCACCACAAGGGCAACAACGGTTTCGGGGATTTTTCCTGGATTGATTCGCAGCGTTCCTCCACGGGTGAAATGATTTTCGACCTGGCGACGGCGCTGGGGCAGACTGTTTCGAAGGAAGCGGCCATCTGCCTGTACGCGGCTATTGTCACGGATACCGGTTCCTTTAAATATGAATTAACCCGGCCCCATACCTTTGATGTGGCGCGGCAGCTGGTGGAGTTGGGAGTGCGGCCTGAGTTTGTGGCCGGCAACCTGTATGACAATTTCACCTTTGGCCGTCTGCAGTTGATGCAGAAGGTGCTGTCCACCCTGGAGGTCGTTGATGACGGCCGCATCGCCATCATTCGGGTCACCAGGAAAATGCTTGACCAGACCGGCTGTACCCTGGTAGATACGGAAAATTTGATTAACCTGCCGCGGTCGGTTGCCGTGGTGCAGGTGGCTGTTTTCCTGAAAGAGACCGGGGAAGACGTTGTTTCGGTCAGCCTGCGGGCCAAGGATAGCTGCGATGTCGCCGAGGTTGCCAGGGAGTTCGGCGGCGGCGGCCATCGCAAGGCCGCCGGCTTCCGCCAGTCGTTAACCACGATGGACGAAGTGCGGAACCGGTTGCTGCCGGTCTTGAAACGAAAACTGAGCCGTTGACGTATGAACGTATCCTGTCACGGGGTTTGTAACTATGCGGTATTACATTGCTCAAAATTGTAAGTTGGCCAGGTGCCCCATATTTGCGCAGTTGCTTTCGCTCGCCATAGCCCCTCTATGCGGCCGGAAGGAACCGCGTGAAGATGGGGTGCCTGTGACGGCTTACGCATGAATGACGGTCTGGCCGCAGTATCCGGTCGGCAGGAGTTTTCCGCCGGGATATTCCTTGTTGACAAGCCCAGGGGCGCGACCTCCTTTGCCATGGTCCGCCAGGTCCGGCGGTTGCTCGGCATAAAAAAAGTGGGACATGCGGGGACCCTTGACCCCTTTGCCACCGGCCTGCTGATTATCTGCGCCGGCCGTCCGGCCACCCGGCTGATCGAGCGTTTCATGTCCGGCCGCAAGACCTACCGGGCGCTTCTGCAGCTGGGGGTGGAGACCGAGACGCAGGACCCCGAAGGCCGGGTGGTGGCAAGCTCGCCGGTACCGGCCTTGACCGGGGACGATATCCGCATCTGTTTACAGGCGTTTATCGGTCCCCGGATGCAGGTGCCGCCCCATTTTTCGGCCGTGAAGTATAAGGGCAAGCCCCTGTATTACTATGCCCGGAAAGGAATTAAGATTGACAAGGAAGCGCGGCCGATCGAAATTTTTTCGCTCGACCTCAACGGCTATGATCCCGGCTCCCGGCAGCTGGAGATCACGGTAACCTGCAGCCGCGGGACCTATATTCGGGTCCTGGCCCTGGATATCGGCAGACAGCTTGGCTGCGGGGCGCACCTGAGAGAGCTCCGGCGTCTCGGCAGCGGGATCTTTACGACGGCGGACAGCCTGGCCGGCGAGGCGCTGTCCGGCCCGGCCGGTTTGCAGCATCTGCTGACCGGCGTGATTCCGGTGGAACGGGCCGTGGCCATGATGGACGCGGCAGACGACGCGGCCGGGAAGGGCGTAGCTGCTGCATTGACAACTAGTTGATATCACACCATGATAATCAACCTCGTTGCCGCCTCGAAGGTCTCGCAGGCTCGCTATCTGCATCTGCACCGTTCTCGAACGCTCACGGATTCAGGTTTTAGTAACAGATCACCAGGGGCGACAACCTCGGGGGATACTCAGCTCGTACAAGTTCACCAGTGCTTTGGATTTGTTCGTTTTGGCCTCCGAATCTATCCTTGGCGTATGTGAGGAGGCCAAAACGGGCGAAGATGAGGTGCTGGTGAACTTGTACGATTTTTTATGCTGTTTGGTGGCGGTAATGCTGCCTTTGGTTGATAGTTTCTATCGTTCAGTGGTATATAGAGTGAATAAAATTTCCTGAAACAGGTGAAGAAAACGAAACGGAGGTGCATTATGGCAAATGATGCAAGAAAAAAGAAAGAAATAATTGAAAAATTCAAGACCCATGAAACCGATACCGGCTCTTCGGAAGTGCAGATAGCTCTGCTTTCCGAGCGGATCACCTACCTGACCGATCATTTCAAGGTCCACCAGAAGGATCATCATTCCCGCCGTGGTCTGCTCAAGATGGTCGGTCATCGCCGTAGCCTGCTGAATTATCTGAAGAACAAGGATATCGGCCGCTATCGGACCTTGATCAAGGAACTTGGTATTCGCAAGTAACCGGTGGAAACCGGGTTCAGGGCCGTGCCCCTGAAAATGTAACAGGTCCAGGGTGTGGCACTCTGCGCTATTACTTGTACCTGGAAACGTATGGGCCCTGCCCTGATGATTGCTCAACGTGTGTTGGGCGGCCGGGACGGTTCGGTACCGTCCCGTTTGTGACTGCATCTGTGTTGCAGCCGGCGTTGCTCCGGCAGGAGAGAGCTGGAGGTATGTCGGCAGGCGTTCGGGATGAGAGCGGTTGCGGAAGAGAAAAAACAAGGTGAACCCGATTGGCGGGTTCCGCGCTGGAGGCCCTGCATGGTTGTGAGGGTAGGTTCTCCGAACGCTTATGATTGATTGCAAGGAGTATGCATGTATAAAAAAGTTGAAGTCGAAATCGGTGGCAAGGCCATAACTTTCGAAACCGGGAAACTCGCCAAACAGGCGAATGGTTCGGTGGTGGTGTCCTGCGGCGACACCATGATCCTGGTCACTGCCGTGGCGGAGAAAACCACCAAGAATATGGGGTTCCTGCCGCTGACCATCGAGTACCAGGAGCGGATGTATGCCGCCGGTCGAATCCCGGGCAGTTATTTCCGCCGGGAGATCGGTCGTCCCAGCGAAAAAGAGGTGTTGACCTGCCGCCTTATTGATCGCCCGCTGCGGCCGCTCTTTCCCAAGGGCTACATGAGCGAGACCCAGGTCATTATTACTGTTTTTTCGGCCGACCCGGAGATCGATCCGGATGTCCTGGCCATAAACGGCGCCTCGGCCGCCCTGTCCATTTCCAACATTCCCTGGGGCGGCCCCATTGCCGCGGCCCGGGTCGGTTATGTTGATGGCGAATATGTGCTCAATCCCACCCGGAGCCAGCTTGAGAAGTCGGCTATGGACCTGGTCGTTGCCGGGACCGGGGCGGCTGTCGTCATGGTCGAAGGACAGGTCGGCGAGCTGAGCGAGGAAGTGGTCCTCGAGGGAATCTTTTTCGCCCACCAGGGTCTGCTGCCGCTTATCGAGCTGCAGAACCGGATGCGCGAGGAGGTCGGGACGGCCAAGCGGGAAGTTGCCCCGGCGCCGGTCAACGAGGCCCTGAAGGCCCGGGTGGAAGAACTGGCTGCCGCCGGCATGGAAGAGGTGGTCACCACGGCCGATAAACTCGCCCGGGGCGACAGGTACGATGCACTCAAGGCCACGGTGCTCGAACAGGTCGATGAAGAGCTGTACGAGAACGAGTCAGAGGTTTTTGCCCTGCTCGGTGACTTTAAGAAGCGCATCATGCGTGACCGTATCGTCAGCAGGGGAGAGCGGCTTGACGGCCGGTCCTTTGAGGAAGTCCGGCCCATTGCCTGCGAAGTCGGCATTCTGCGGCGGGCGCATGGTTCGGCACTTTTTACCCGGGGCGAGACCCAGGCCATGGTCATCAGCACCCTGGGCAGCGAACGGGACGAGCAGCACCTCGAAAGTCTGAAGGGTGATGAATACCGGCGTTTCATGCTGCATTACAACTTCCCGCCTTTCTGTGTCGGCGAGGTTCGTTTCCTGCGGGGGCCGAGCCGCCGCGATATCGGCCACGGCACCCTGGCGCGCCGGGGTATCGAGGCCGTGCTGCCGAAGGGGGAAGACTTTCCTTATACCATGCGGGTGGTTTCCGAGGTCCTCGAGTCCAATGGTTCTTCTTCCATGGCCACGGTCTGCGGTTCCAGCATGGCCCTGATGGATGCGGGCGTGCCGCTCAAGGCGCCGGTATCCGGGGTGGCCATGGGGCTGATCAAGGAGGGCGACCAGGTGGTTGTGCTCACCGATATCCTGGGGGACGAGGATCATCTCGGCGACATGGATTTCAAGGTGGTCGGGACCAGCGAGGGAATCACCGCCCTGCAGATGGACATCAAGATCGAAGGCGTTGATCGTGACATCATGTCCCGGGCCCTGGCCCAGGCCTGCACGGCCCGTCTGCATATCCTGGGCAAGATGCGGGAGGCCATCGAGGTCTCGCGCCTGGAGGTGGCGGAGTACGCGCCCAAGTATATCTCCCTGACGATCAACCCGGACAAGATCCGCGACATCATCGGCCCCGGCGGCAAGATAATCCGCGAGCTGAGTGCCGAGTACGAGGCCAAGATCGACGTGGACGATGACGGCACGGTCAAAATTTTCTGCAGCAACGGTGAGGCCGCCGATGCCCTGACGCGCCGTATACAGGAGATTACGGCCATGCCCGAGGTCGGCAAGATTTATGACGGCCTGGTCCGGACGATCAAGGACTATGGCGCCTTTGTCGAGATCCTGCCCGGCACCGACGGCATGGTTCATATCTCCGAGCTGGCCGCGACCCGGGTGGAAAAGGTCAGCGACATCCTCAAGGAGGGCGAGACGGTCAAGGTCAAGGTTATCGACATCGATGGCCGCGGTCGGATTCGCCTGAGCCGCAAGGCCGCGCTTGAAGATGATAAGTAGTTGCTGAAAAAAGCACGCATAAGCCGGTTTCCTTGTTATGGGAACCGGCTTTTTTTTATAACTCCAACCGTCACAACAGTATGATACTGAAAGTGGATGTTCTGTTTACCTGGCTTGACCCGGAGCACTCCGGCGACCTGGTTCTTCCCAGCTACAAATCCGCGCTGGCCTCCGGCATGGATGTGGCGGCTGCGGTTGAGGAGCCGGTTACTCTCGAGCCCGGCGCGATTTCGCTTATCCCCACCGGTTTTGCCGTGGCCCTGCCGCCGAATTATGAGCTGCAGGTCCGGCCCCGTTCCGGCCTGGCCGTGAAACACGGGATCACGGTGGTGAATGCGCCGGGAACCATTGACGCGGATTACCGGGGCGAGATCAAGGTGGGCTTGATTAACCTGGGCGGGCAGGCCTTTCGTATCGCCCGCGGCGACCGGATTGCCCAGCTGGTGCTGGCCCCGGTCTGCCAGGCCGAACTGCAGGTCGTTGCCGGGCTTGACGCGACCGAACGTGGTAGCGGCGGTTTCGGCCATACCGGAGTTTAATCCCTGTCCTCCGTCATCTCTTCCCGGGCCTTCAACGTATGCGATTCTGTGTCCTTGGCAGCGGCAGCAAGGGAAACTGCACCCTGATCGAGTCAGGGAAAACGGTCCTGCTCATTGATGCCGGTTTTTCCGGGGTTGAGATCAGGCGGCGGCTGGAGAAGATCGGCCGGACGCCGGAGATGATTACGGCCATCCTCGTCACCCATGAACACAACGATCATATCAGCGGAGTCGGTGTGCTCTCCCGGCGCTGCGGAGTTCCGGTATATGCCAACTCTGCGACCCACCTGGCGGCCGAGGGCAGAATCGGCGAACTTTCCCGGCGGCTCGAGTTTGCCACCGGTGAATCTTTTACCGTCAACGGCCTGCAGATCCACCCTTTTGCCGTCTCGCACGACACGGCCGAGCCCGTGGGTTTTGTGGTCTCGGACGGGAGCAATACCGTCGGCTACTGCACCGACACCGGCCGGGTAACCCGGTTGCTTGCCCATCACCTGCGGCGCTGCCAGGCACTGATCCTGGAGAGTAACCACGACCCGCGGATGCTCCGTGACGGCCCCTATCCCCTGGAGTTGCAGCAGCGGGTTCGTTCGAACCTGGGCCATCTGGCCAATGAAGATGCCGCTGATTTCCTGGCCGAACTGATTAACGATGAACTTCGTTCCGTGGTGCTTGCCCATTTGAGCCAGGTCAACAACCTGCCGGAAATTGCCCTGGCCGTCACCCTGGAGAAGCTGGGAGCCCGGGCGGCGCATTGTGACATTATCCTGGCCACCCAGGAGTCCCCGAGCCGGGTCATCGATCTGTAACTGGTCACAGGGCGTGAAACTCTGCGCTATTCCTTACAGGCCTAGAAATCGATGACAAAGCTGTACACCCCTCCCTCCAGGCGGCTCTGCACCCGGTAGCCCGAGTGATTGAAGATTGCCTGCATCCGGTAGTTGTCCCGCAGGACCTCGGCGGTGAAGCCGGCAATGCCGTTTCTCCTGGCAATGGCGATCAGGTGCCGGAACATGAAGCTGCCGATTCCTTTGTTCTGCCAGCCGTCCCGAACCACGAAGGCGACCTCGGCCTTGTTGTTCCGGTTATTGAGATAATAGCGGCCCACGGCGATGATCTCGTCGCCGTGGGCCTCCGGGACCGTGCCGACAATGGCAACGTCACGACGATGGTCGATATAGACGAAATCCAGGATCTGGCGGTGGGTGAACCGCTGCTGCCGGCTCATGAACCGGTAATAGATGGTCTCCTGTGACAGGTTATAGAGCAGGTCACGCATGTGCGGCTCATCGGTGGGCAGGATGGAACGGAAACTCACCTGGGTGCCGTCGTCAAGCAGGAAGCTGGTCCGCATGGACTCCTCGCCCGGCACCATGAACCGGTTGCCCAGCCCGGCCAGTTCCGGCCGCAGATACCTGGCCTCCACCGCCTCCTGGAACAGCTGTTCCCGGAAATCGGGATGGGCGATGGAGATCAGGGCCATGACCCGTTCCTGGATGGATTTTCCGTGCAGAAAGGCGGTGCCGTATTCCGTGACCACGTAATGAACGGTGCCCCTGCTGATTACCACCCCGGACCCCGGCTCCAGGGTGGTGACAATCCGGGATCGGCTGCCGTCTTTATTGGTCGAGGGCATGGTGATAACGGCCCTGCCGCCGTCCGAGCGTGCCGCCCCGCGGTTAAAGTCCACCTGGCCGCCGATGCCGGAATAAAACCGCCCGGCCACCGAATCGGAACAGACCTGGCCCGTCAGGTCGATCTCCAGGGCCATGTTGATGGAGACCATTCGTTTCTGCTTGCCGATCACGTTGGAATCATTGACATACTCTGTCGGCCTGAAACAGAATAACGGGTTGTCATCCACGTAGTCGTATAACTTTTTCGTGCCCATGCAGAAACTGGTCGTTATCCTGCCCCGGTCAATGGTCTTGCGGGCTCCGGTTACGGCGCCAGACTCGAGCAGGTCCATGAGGGAATCGCTGATCATCTCCGTATGGATCCCGAGATCTTTTTTATCATGCAGGAAGTCCATGACCGCCTGCGGAATCCTGCCTACTCCCGGCACCCGCCCCAGGCCGAATTCGACCGTGGCCCCGTCCGGAATAAGCGCGGCCACCTCCCGGCCGATTTTTTTACTGACTTCATGCGGCGGATGCGACAGCCGTTCGATGAGCGGCGCCTCAACGGGCACCAGGAGATCGAGGTCATAGATATCGAGCAGGGAATCGCCATGGGTCCAGGGCATGTGCGGATTGACCTGGGCGATGACCAGCGAGGCATTTTCGGCCGCGCTGCGGACAATGTCAACCGAGATCCCGAGGCTGACCTTGCCGCGACTGTCCGGCGGGGTCACCTGGATCAGGGCCACGTCAAGCGGCAGCCGGCCGGAATGCAGCAGCCGGGGCACATCCGACATCAGGATGGGCGTGTAGTTGCCCAGCCCCTCCTGGATCATATTCCGCACGTTGGAGCCGATAAAAAACGAGTTGATGGTAAAACAATCGGCCAGTCGTTTATCGGCATAGGGTGCGTCACCCTTGGTGATAAGCTGGATAATCTCGACATCGGCCAGTTGTCCGGCCCGGTCGGTCATGGCCGAGACCAGGGCCAGCGGTTCGGCGCAGCCCGTACCGACAAATACGCGTTGCCCCGGCCGCAGCCGGGCCAGGGCTCCCCGGGCGGTGGCGATCATGTCGCTGTATTTTTCCTGCCAGTTGTTATCGTATTCCATATCGTATCCTCTTTACAGGAACCTGTTCGCACGTAACTGGTCACAAGGTGTAAAACTCTGTGCTATTCCTTGCATCCAACCTGTAAGTCTTACGTTCACACTACCCGGCGGCCGGGGCAAAGGTCATCCGGGCATCCGCCACCACCGGTTCACTGCCCAGTTCGCCGACAATCAGCGGATTGATATCCAGCTCGATAATCTGGGGGAAATCGGTGGTCAGCTGGCTGATCCGCTGCAGGCCCCCGGCAATCGCCCCGATATCCACCTCCTTGCGGCCGCGCTTCCCCTTGAGCATCTCGTAGGAGCGGGTGGATTTGAGCATCTGGACCGCCTCGTCCGCGGTGATGGGGGCCAGGTGGAAGGTGACATCCTTCATCACCTCGACAAAGATGCCGCCCAGGCCGAACATCAGCATGGGGCCGAACTGGCGGTCGCGGGTCATGCCGATGATGACCTCCAGGCCGCTTTCCGCCATTTTTTCCACATAGATTCCTTCGATCAGGGCCTCGGGGGCGTGCTTCCGGATCCGCAGCATCATAAGTTCAAAGGCGTCTTCAACTTCCTGTTTTGAACCAAGGTGGAGCCGGACCCCGCCCAGGTCGGTCTTGTGGATGATGTTGGGCGAGACCACCTTCATGGCCACGGGGAAACCTATGAAGAGCGCGACTTCCACGGCCTCTTCGGGGGTGACGGCAAGGTGTCCTTCGAGCACATGGAAACCGTAGGCATTGAGGATGTCCTTGGCCTTGACCTCACCCAGCTGCAGACGGCCGGTGCGCTGTCGCCGGGAGATGATCCGTTCCACCCGCCGGCGGTTGACCGGGAAGCGGGTGACCAGCCGTGGCGGCCGGCGGCGCCACACCCCGTACTCATGCATGGCCTTGAGGGCGGACACGGCCCGCTCCGGTGACTCATAGTCGGGTAATCCGGCCGCGGCCAGCTCGAATCGACCCGGCAGCACATCGGTCCCGCCCATGAACGAGGCCAGCACCGGCTTGGAGCCGTCCACGTTTTCGGCAATGGCCCGCGCCGTTTCCGCCGGCCGGGTCATGGCCTGCGGAGTCAGCAGGATAAGAATCGAATCCACCGCTTCATCGAGCTGGGCCGCCTTGAGGGCGGCCACGTAGCGATCCGGGTCGGCATCGCCCAGGACATCGATGGGATTGCCCAGCGAGGCGGCGGCCGGTAGTTTTGCCCGGAGGGCCGTGGTCGTGTTGCGATCAAGTATCGCCACTCGCATACCCGCCTTTTCCACGGCGTCGGCGGCCATGGTCCCGGGGCCCCCGGCATTGGTGATGATCAGGATCCGGTTTCCGGCAGGTGCCGGCTGCATGGACAGGGCGGTGGCATAGTCGAACAGGGCCTCGAAGGTATCGGCCCGGCAGACCCCGGCCCGTTTGAAGGCCGCCCCGTAGGCGGTGTCCTGGCCCGCCAGCACGCCGGTATGACTGGCGGCCGCTTTCTGGCCGGCAGCCGTGGTCCCGGACTTGAGAATAACCACCGGTTTCTTATTGCTTGCCTCCTCGGCCGCTTTGACAAAGGCATCACCGGAATTGATATCCTCGAGATAGCCGACAATGACCTTGGTTTCGTCATCCCCGGCCAGCGCTCTGAGCAGGTCAACTTCGGAAATATCGGCCTTGTTGCCGATGGAAACCAGCTTGGAAAGACCCAGGTGGCGCCCTGCCGCCATGTCCAGCATGGCGGTACACAGGGCCCCGGACTGGGAGAAGACGGCGATATTGCCGGGAAGTGGCATGCCGCCGCCGGCAAAGGAGGCGTTGAGATTGTTGGCGGTGTTGATCAGCCCCAGGCAGTTGGGGCCGAGCAGGCGTGCCCCGCCCCGGCGGCAGATAGCCGTCAGCTCCTGTTCCCGCTGCCGGCCGTCTTTGCCGGTTTCCCTGAAGCCGGCGCTGATGACGACTACCGTGCCGGCGCCCCTGGCCACGGCCTCCCTGACGACATCAAGTACCAGGGCGGCGGGCACGACCACGATCACCAGGTCAACGGCCTGTTCGCAGGCCGCCAGGCTCGGGTACACCTTCAGGCCGAAGAGTTCGCCGCCGGCGGGATTGACCGGGATAATCGTGCCCGCGAAACCACAATCCACCAGGTTCTTCAGGATATCATAACCGACCTTGCCGGGAGTCCTGGAGGCTCCCACCACCGCCACGCTACGGGGTAAAAACAGTTTGTCCAGCATAAGGGCCTCGTTTACGTTTACGAAAATTTCCGTTTCACGGCACAAGTCAACGACTGGCAACGGAGAGGGTGAAAATGATTTTACTTAGCAATAATGCAATAAATTCCATGTATTGCCTGGAATGTCCCTCAAGCCGTCACGGATTCAGGTTCTATTAAAAGATCAAGCGGTTATACTGTTCATGAGCAGACAGACACCATTTGCCGGAGACCCTATCATGAAAAAGAAGAACATACGGATAACCTTTTACAAATCAAGCATCTGACCACGCTGCATGATGGTCAACCGTGCGTTGAAAAAATTACAGCCCGAGTTCCCGGAGATGACGGTGGCAGAGGTGGATATCGTCAGCCACCCGGTCAAGGCCTGGGAAAACGGCATCCGGATGATCCCCGCCCTTGTAGCCGGTGAAAAAACGCTGTCCGGTGTGTACCTGGGCAGCTCCCGGATCAGGGAGTTCCTCGAGGATTGTCGAAAAGCGGCCGCATAGGTTGCGGAGAGCCGTATCACCCCGTCCGTTTTTCATCGAGCATGGTACGGATGTACGGATGGTCTGCAGCAAGTCGCGTATGATAAGGGGGTCCTGGACGAACCTGCTGATGCCCATCTCCATTGCCAGGTTGTGACTCATGTCCTCATTGCAGCCGGTGCGGAGTATCCCCGGACGGTACCGTGCACCACGGCAAACCGGAAAAATAAGGTGGCCGGCAGTAGCCGGCGGCTCAGCCGCCGGATTTGCGAACAGAGATACATGCTGACAGGAAAGACAGGATGCGTCGGCAAGGGAAAGAAAAAATAGTATTCATTATTTTATCTAAGCACCTTCCCCGGTGAAAAATCAATACGTTTTTCATTGGTTATTCAGGTCCGGCGCCCCCTGCTCCCAACGGCCGGTTCCGGCGGGGGACGTCGCAATTCCGCCAGCCTTTCAGCAACGTCTCCATGTAAATTGAATCGTTTTATGTTATACATTGATATGTGTATATTTTAGTCAACTTGGTTGACATGAGTAAAGCGGGCCTGATATGGACGAGATAAAAATTCGCTACTGTTTCAACCTCGGCCAAGAGCGGCATGAGGTCTTTGATCTGCAACTCGACGCCCGCAGTCTCGAGGTGATCAATGTACCCTGCCGGAATCTGCCGGCCTGGACCAGGCTCGAGTTTCATCAGTGCCTGCATTGCCCTCTTGATGGCAAGGCATATCCTGACTGCCCGGTTGCCGTGAACCTGGCTCTTGTCATCGGCCGATTCGATCATGTCTCTTCCCATGATAAAGTTGACCTGGAGGTGATCACGGACGAAAGACATGTGTCCCAGCACACGACCGTGCAAAGAGGAATAAGCTCGCTGCTCGGCCTTCTCTTTGCCGCGAGCGGCTGCCCCCATACCGCCTACCTGAAGCCGATGGCCCGTTTCCACCTGCCGCTCGCGTCGAAGGAAGACACTATTTTCAGAGCGGCCGGTATGTATTTCCTGGCCCAGTATTTTTTGCGCAAAGCGGGGAAAAAAAATGATTTGGAACTCGACGGGCTGAAAAAAATTTATGCTAATCTGCACTTGATAAACAAGAAGATCGCGGAACGCGTCAGGAGTGCAACCCAAACCGATTCATCGGTCAATGCCGTTATTTTGCTGGATATGATTACCCACCTTATGCCGTTTATCATCGAAGATCATTTAGATGAAATCCGCCATTTATTCACCCCCTATCTTTTGGACCCGTAACAGCCCCGGTTCGTCCATCCACGTCTTTTATGCGTCTGCCGCCGGTCACCAGGGCCGGCGCGGTGAAGACCGGCAGATACGTTTATCTGGCAATAATGCAATAACCCCCACATCTTGCATGGATAATCACCTCAAGCCGTCACGGATTCAGGTGCTTATCCAGATACGGCCGATACTCGTTCAGATACATGTCGGACAGGGCCAGAAAGGCTGTGACAATGAGCGGGCCATAGATGATCCCCCATATCCCGAAAACGCTCATTCCGCCGATAATAGCCAGAAAAACCAGCAGGGTATGCATCTTGATATGACTGCCCACAAACTTTGGTTTAAGCAGGTACTCCACCGATAACGACAGAACCAGGTAAAAAACGACCGTGATGATGGCCTGGCCGGCATGACCGTACAGCAGCAGGACGGCCGCCGTGGGAATCAGCACCAGGCCGATGCCGAAGATGGGCAGAAAGGCCAGGATGGCCATGACCGAGCCCCAGAGAACCGGTGACTTGAGGCCCAGCACGGCAAAAAAGACCCCACCCATCGTCCCCTGGAAGACCCCGCTGAGACCGTTGCCGACCAGGATGACCCCGGCAATTTCCATGAACTTGTGCAGCAGCAGTTCATCCTGATCATCGGGCAGTGGCGAGAGCTTGGTCAGGAATCCGAGGAGCCGCTCCATTTCAATGAGAAGAAAAAACACCACCAGGATGAGAATACAGAACTGCAGGGCAAAGCTCATAATATGGGCCGCCCAGATCGAGGCCTGGTTGTAGACAAAAAGTCCGATTTTGCCGGCCAGGTTCGAGAGCATCCGGGTTATATCCGCCGGGTCGAAATTTATGCCGAACCCGGCGAGTACCCCTTGTGCCTCTCCCACCAATGTATTATTCTGGATAAAATGATGCAGTTTGAGTAACAGGTTGCTGTCCTTGCCCAGAGAATACAGGTTAAACGCCTCTGATGACAGGACGCCGATACAGAAGGTCATCGGCACAAAGACGATCACCACGATCAGGGTACAGGTCAACATGGACGCCGTCCATGACGAAATCCAGCGGCTGAGCCAGGAATAGAGAGGCCGGAAAATTCCCGCCAGGAGAAAGGCCAGGATCAGGAGCTGCCAGAACGGCGACAAGACCAAGCCGAGCAGCAGGATGGCGACGAAGAAAATCAGGAGGAAATACCTGAGCTGAACCGGATTGAGCGATCGCTTTCCCTGGGGCGAACCCGGCAGCGGGTCTGGTGAAGGATGGCCTTTAGCCTGTTTAACCTGCTTGGTATGCGGCATCAGTTTTTGTATCCGGCAACGACATGAATCATGCCTGAATCCTGAATCCGTGACGGCTTGCATCTGCACCGTTCTCGAACGCTCACTGATTCAGGTCATGGTGAAAAAAATCCTGAGTTAATTGTACCCTCTCTGGCTGAAAAAGAAAATCGCTTTACAGGACAGGATAGAAAAAGATGTTAAACAACGATCTCGAAGTTACCCTGCACAAGGCAGACAAAAATCAGCTCAAGGCAAAACCGGATCAAGACAAGCTCGGCTTCGGCGTCTACTTCACGGATCACATGTTTGTGATGCGCTGGAACCGGCAACAGGGTTGGCACAATGCCGAGATCACCCCCTATCAGAATTTTTCCCTCGACCCGGCGGCCATGGTTTTCCATTACGGCCAGGCCATCTTTGAGGGGATGAAGGCCTACCGGGACAGCAGCGGCCAGATCCTGCTCTTTCGGCCCATGGACAACCTGGAACGGATGAACAGCTCGGCCCTGCGCCTGTGCATGCCCCGCATTCCGGTCAACGCGGTGCTGAAGGTGCTGAAAGCGCTTATTTACCTGGACCGGGACTGGGTGCCGGAGAATGACGGCGCAACCCTGTACCTGCGTCCGACCATGATTGCCACCGAACCAGTCCTCGGCCTCAGGTCCTCGGAGGAATATATTTTCTTTGTTATCAAGAGTCCGGTCGGGGCCTACTACGCGGAAGGGTTCAATCCGGTGCGGATTTACGTGGAGGACACCTATGTCAGGGCCGTGCCGGGCGGGGTGGGCGCGGCCAAAACCGCCGGCAACTATGCCGCCAGCCTGAAGGCCATGGCCGAGGCGAACAAAAAAGGGTACAGCCAGGTGCTGTGGCTCGATGCCATTGACCGGAAGTATATTGAAGAGGTCGGGACATCCAACATTTTCTTTGTTATCGGTGACCAACTGATCACCCCGAAGTTGTCAGGCAGCATTCTGCCCGGTATTACCAGGGACTCCATCCTGCAACTGGCCCGCGACCTGGGCATAAAAACACAGGAACGGCGGATTTCCATCGATGAAGTCATCGCCGCCCAGGAGGACGGTTCTCTGAAGGAGGCTTTCGGTTCGGGCACGGCGGCCGTCATCTCCCCGGTGGGCGAGCTCTGCTACCAGGACCGTACCATCACCATCAACGGCGGCCGGGTCGGTGATCTCTCCAGGCGGCTGTATGATAATCTGCAGGCCATTCAGCGGGGCCAGCAGGAAGACATTCATAAGTGGGTGGTTCGCGTCGGCTAACCGGCCGGGGTTACACAGCTCCCGGGGGCTGTGTAAAAATATTTCACCCTTTAGTGCCCGGCTTCGGGCGGTCTTTCGTCGATCCTCAATCGCGGGATTCAACCCGAATCCAGGCGCCGATTCCGGGACTTATTTCTGAGCAAACCATTAATCAAATAGATTATTAATTTCAACAAATTAAGAGATATGTATTTTTTCCCCCCCTCTCCCTTGATTTTTCGAAAACCATCACTATTATATTGCCCAGTTTGATGATAAAAATTGTGTTTTTTGTCAGATTGAAGCGGTGTTGAGCTGGCCGCCGGACAAAAAAACTTCTTTTCAGTTCAAGTCAAACCAATTAATCAACTTATTACATGAGGAGGATTGTCCATGAAGATTCGTCCGCTGAATGACCGTATTCTGGTCAAAAGACTGGAGGAAGAGGAAAAAACCGCAGGCGGGATCATCATCCCGGATTCAGCCAAAGAGAAGCCGGCAGAGGGCAAGGTTATCGCCGTAGGTCCCGGCAAGCGGAATGATAATGGTGACCGGGTCGCCATGGATGTCAAGGAAGGGGACAGTGTCTTGTTCTCCAAGTATGGCGGCACTGATGTTAAGATTGATGGCGAAGACTACCTCATTATGCGTGAGGAAGATGTTCTTGGCATAGTTGAAAACTAAAATCATAGAGAAGGAAAGGAGTTAAGAAATGTCTGCAAAAGAACTCAAATACGGCGGTAAGGCCCGCGAGGCAATCCTTACCGGTGTGAATACTCTGGCAAATGCCGTCAAGGTTACTCTGGGGCCCAAGGGCCGCAATGTGCTGATTGAAAAGTCATTCGGAGCGCCGGTTATTACCAAGGACGGTGTTACCGTGGCCAAGGAAATCGAGGTTAAGGACAAATTCGAGAACATGGGCGCCCAGATGGTCAAGGAGGTTGCCTCCAAAACTTCCGATGTGGCCGGTGACGGGACCACCACGGCTACGATCCTGGCCCAGGCCATTTACCGGGAGGGCGCCAAGCTGGTCGCTGCCGGTTCCAACCCCATGGAGATTAAGCGCGGCATTGATGCCAGCGTTGAAGCGGTCGTTGCCGAGCTTCTCAATATCGCCAACCCGACCAGGGAGCAGAAGGAAATCGCCCAGGTCGGCACCATTTCCGCCAACAACGATGAGACCATCGGCAATATCATTGCCGATGCCATGGACAAGGTCGGCAAGGAAGGCGTTATTACCGTTGAGGAAGCCAAATCCATGGAGACCTCGCTGGAGGTGGTTGAGGGGATGCAGTTTGACCGCGGTTACCTTTCTCCCTACTTTGTGACCGATCCGGAACGGATGGAAGTCAACATGGATGAGCCGTTGATTCTCATCAACGAGAAAAAAATCTCCAACATGAAGAACCTGCTTCCTATCCTCGAGGCAGTCGCCAAGATGGGCAAAGGGCTGTGCATTATTGCCGAGGACGTGGATGGCGAGGCCTTGGCTACCCTGGTTGTCAATAAACTCCGCGGCACCCTGAATGTGACGGCGATCAAGGCCCCCGGGTTCGGCGACCGCCGCAAGGCCATGCTGGAAGACATTGCCATTCTTACCGGCGGCCAGGTGATCACCGAAGATCTGGGGATCAAGCTGGAAAACGTCACCGTCAATGATCTCGGTACCGCCAAGCGCATCGTTATCAATAAGGACAACACCACCATCATCGACGGGGCCGGCGACCGGGCCAAGCTGGAGGCCCGGGTTAAACAGATCCGGACCCAGATTGACGACACCACCTCCGATTATGACCGTGAGAAGCTGCAGGAACGCCTGGCCAAGCTGATCGGCGGTGTTGCCGTCATCAATGTCGGTGCCGCCACCGAGATGGAAATGAAAGAGAAAAAAGCCCGGGTCGAGGACGCCCTCAACGCCACCCGCGCCGCAGTTGAAGAGGGCGTGGTTCCCGGCGGCGGTGTTGCCTACCTGCGCTGCCTGAATGTCCTGGACAAGCTGACCCTGGAAGGCGAGCAGGTCCTGGGCCGGAACATCATCCGCCGGGCCCTGGAAGAGCCGATTCGCCAGATTGCCACCAATGCCGGCTGTGAAGGTTCGGTCATTGTAGCGCATGTCAAGGGCCTGAAAGGCGCCCACGGTTTCAATGCCGTCACTGAAGGGTACGAAGATCTCCTGGTCGCCGGTGTTATCGATCCGGCCAAGGTAACCCGCTATGCCCTGCAGAATGCAGCCTCCGTCTCCGGACTGCTGCTCACTACCGAATGCATGATCGCCGAGGAGCCTGAGAAAGAAGGCGCTGGCGGCGGCGGTATGCCTCCCGGCGGCATGGGCGGTATGGGTGGTATGGGCGGCATGGGCGGCATGATGTAGCCTGTCCCTTCGACCCAAGCGTAGAACAAAGAGTCCTTTTCTCGTGATCAATGCGGGGAAAGGACTCTTTTTTTCTTGTTGACAAAAAACGAAAAATCTTGAAAAGTAGCACGGTTCCAGGGAGCCTTTTAAAATTTTTTTAAAATATATGGCGATGTAGCTCAGATGGTTAGAGCATACGGCTCATATCCGTAGTGTCCGGGGTTCAATTCCCTGCATCGCCACCATTACACATTCCAGTATCGTCCGATACTGTCCGAAAAGGCCCGAGATATCGGGCCTTTTCTTTTTTCTATTGTCCGGCAAAGTTCAGTGAGATATAGTGAAATCCATAGGTTTTGAGGGCTTTTCTGAAAGCAAAATGGAAGCCCCCCAAATGGAGGGGAAGCCCATGCCTAAACGGATTGCGCCGCTTACTGATACCAAAGCCAGAACCGTCAAACCTGGTAAAACCCCCCAAAAACTCTTTGACGGTGGGGGCTTGTTTCTTTTGGTTACCCCGTCTGGTGGAAAACTCTGGAATTTTAAATATCGGTTTGAAGGCAACCCCCGGGATGGTTTGTCTTACCACGAATATTTTAATATTTCAGGATCGCTATCTACCCCTTGCTTTTCCCAGTCGCTTTGATAGACACTCACAGTATATTTTTCTTCTTCATCTTTTTCCCATTTCATTCCTATCAACTCTTCTTCCTGGCTCCATGAGCGAAGGC